>Ga0335070_10000712_pt1 | contig 37800 bp, 23 predicted proteins | sample Lox_Sample_13_FD_206722 | JGI IMG/M metagenome (GOLD analysis project Ga0335070, IMG submission 206722) | Soil microbial communities from Loxahatchee National Wildlife Refuge, Florida, United States - Lox_Sample_1.3 | ecosystem: Environmental > Terrestrial > Soil > Wetlands | place: USA... | reverse complement strand
ACCTCAGGGCGACCATGGGATCGACGCGCATGGCCCTGATCGCGGGCATCAACGTCGCCGCAAAGGTCACCAGCAGCAAGACCGATGTCGCGGCCACGAAAACCAGGGCGTCGGTGGGTGACACGCCGAACAACAAGCTACGCAGAGCACGGGTGGCAGCGATGGAACCCAGAATCCCGACCGCCAACCCGGCACCGGTCAGGGAAAGCGCGTTTCTCATCACTAGGTGAAGGATCGCGCGGCGCTGCGCCCCCAGCGCCAGCCGGATTCCGATTTCGGGGGTGCGCCGGGCCACAAGAAACGCCATGAGACCGTAAATGCCCACAGCGGCGAGCAGGAGGCCCAGACCGCCGAGGGCTACGATCAAGCGCGTGATCATACGCTCTTCGTAAAGCGCCTCCCGGATCTGTTCGCGCCAGGTAAGCAGACCGAGAATAGGTACGTCGCGGTTGATGTCGAGAAGGGTGCGCCGCACCGCTGTGGTGAGCGCGCGGGGATCGGTCCGGGTGCTCACAGCCAGGGCCAACTCGCTGTAGTCGTCCGCACGCATGGGCACGTACAGGAATGGCATGGGAGCTTCCTGGTAGTCGTTGTAAACGCTGTCTTCGGCGATGCCGATCACTTCGTACTCGTCGCCATCGACCTTGTCCAAGCGAATTCGTTTTCCGACAACGGCGCCATCCGGCCAGAAACGACGAGCCATTGTCTCGTTTACTACGGTCACGTGCGCGCCGGTCTCGAGGTCGCGGGCGTCGATGACGCGGCCCTGCAGGATTCGCGTACCCAATACGCTGAAGAAGTTGTCGCCGACGGGATCAAAGTGGATGGCGATGCCTTCCCGATCGTTGGTTCCCAGTTCTGGAACGAAGACCTTGCGAGTTGCGCCGGAACCGCTGATGCCGAACGGAAAGCGCATGGCGATGCTGGTGGCGGCCACACCCGGCAGAGCCTCCAAGCGCTGCCGCGCCTCGCACACGTATGCCAATTCCTCACGCTCGCTCTTGGTGCCAAAGCCCGGAGTAAGCTCCATGACCAACATGTTCTGATGGGCATTGAAACCGGGGTCCGCGTTGAGCGCGTTCAGCACCGAGCGCACCAGCAAACCGGCGCTCACCACCATGACGAGCGACAGGGCTACCTGGGCCACCACCAAAATGCTGCGGAATGGCCTGCGGACAGCACCGGTGGCGCCAAGTTGTTTGAGGGCAAGCACCGGCGCCACGTGGGACGCCTGCAACGCAGGCGCGAGCCCAAACAGGAGCAGTGACACCACCGCGGTGATGGTTGCGAACACGAGCCCATGCGAGCTCAGGTAGAAATCGACTCCCGTCGGAATGCTGCTTTGCGGCATCAACGAAGGAAGCAGCTGAAGCAGCAGGTTGCCGAAAGCCAGCGCCGCTGCCGCGGCGAGGACCGTTAGCAACATGGTTTCGGTGAGCAACTGGCGCACGACCTGTCCGCGAAGCGCCCCCAAAGCCACACGGGTGGCAATCTCCTTGCGGCGCTGCTCAGCCCGCGCCAGGAGCAGGCTGGCCACATTGGCACAGGCAATCAGCAGAACCAAAGCGGCAATTCCCAGCAGCATCAGGCCGAGGCTGGCGGTCGAGTCGTCACGCGTCTCGGTCTCCGGCGCGACGGTCATTTTCCGGCCGGTGTCGGTGTCCGGATAGCTTTGTGCCAGAGCGTTGGCCGTGGCTGCCAGCTCGAGCTTGGACTGCTGCAGTGTGACCCCCGGCCGCAGTCGTCCGAAGAGGTCGAAGTCGCGGAAGCCCCGGGAGACTAGCCTTCGCTGGTCGCCAGGAACAAGCTGTCCCCACGTGGTCAGCGGAATCCACAGGTCCGGCACCTGCATGGGTTCGGTGCCTCGAAAGCCACGCGGAAGAATGCCGGTTATCAGAACATGCTGATGGTCGACCACGATGGTCTGCCCGACCACAGAGGCATTGCCCGCGAACTGGCGGCGCCAAAAGGAGTAGCTCAGCATCACCGGCAACGCCTGTGGGCTCTTGAGTTCTTTTTCCGTAAAGGTCCTCCCCAGCGCGGGGACCGGTTGGAGCACGTCGAAAAAGTTGTCAGAGAGAACGGCCGCGGTCACCAGGTTGTTTTGCGCACCGTCGTCGTACAGGGCGCCACGTCGCTCGATCAGTGCCATGCCGGAGAGCGTCTTCACGCTGGCGCGCAAATCAGTGAAATCGGGGTACGAGCTATAGCCTCGCTCGATCTCTCCTTTACTGCTGGGATTGCTGGTGAAGATGCGAACCAGGCGCCCGGTATCGGGCACGGGAATGGGGCGCAGCCACATCTGATCCACCAGGCTGAAGATGGCGACATTGGCCCCAATCCCCAGGGCCAGAGTGACGGTGGCCATCAGGGTGAAACCCGGGGTTTTCCGCAGCATGCGGAGACCGTAACGGAGATCCTGCAGTAAGGTGTCCATATCACTCGTATCTCAAGGCGACCATGGGATCGACCTTCGTCGCCCGCTGCGCCGGTACATAGCATGCCAGCGACGCGATACCGGTCAGCATCAGGGCGACTCCGGCAAAGGTCAGTGGATCGGTGGCGCTTACTCCGAACAGCATGCTGGTCATCAGGCGGGTAAGGGCGATCGCAGCAATCAGGCCGATGCCCACGCCGATCAGTGCCATCTTTGTGCCCTGGCCGAGAATCAGACGAAGCACATCCCCACGCTGCGCTCCCAGCGCCATGCGAACACCGACTTCGTGGGTGCGCTGCCCCACAAAGTAGGAGATGACGCCATAGATCCCAATCGCCGAGAGGAGCAACGCCAATCCGGCAAAGATTCCCAACAACGTCATGAAGAAGCGCTGGGCAGCGATGGAGTCCGAGACGATTTGCGGCATGGGGATAAAGTCGAAGATCACCGCCTGGCTGTCGAACTGCGTGGTGGCGTCTCTGAGAACGGCGCTCAGGCCCTCAGGCGCGGTGCGAGCGCGCGCCACCACCGAAAGCCCCTTGGCGATGAGAGGCTGGAACTGGTCGGGGACCTGATCGAGCGGCAGATACAATTCCGAGTCCAGATTATGCTCGGTTGCGCCCAGGCCCCACTGTTTGACGTGTCCAACGATGCCGACGATCTGCGGCTGAGTTTCAAACAAGCCAAGATTGAGCCGCTTGCCGATGGGATCCTGGCCGCGAAAGAAGCGCCGGGCGAAGGCTTCGTCCACCACGATGACCTTTGGGGCCTTCTCGTTGTCCTGAGGAGTCAGCAACCGGCCACGCAGCAGGGGAATTCTCATGGCCTTCCAGTAGTCGGGAGTAACGGCATAGAACAGCGCCCAGTTCATGTCGCTGTCGGAGGCTGGCTTGGGCTGGCCCTCGTGCCAGAAGGGCAGTTCGGAGTCACCCCGCATCGGCAGCGCACCTGCCAGAAGCGACACGCTGTCCACGGCAGGCACCGCGGCATAGCGATGCAAGAGCTCGCGATACGATGGCTGCACCATGGCGGCACCGGAAATTTTTGTGGGCGACAGGGTTACGCTGAAACTGAGAACGTTGTGCGGCTCGAAGCCGGGGGCATCGCTCCAGAGAGCAGCCAGAGTGCGCAGCATCAAACCTGCGCCGACCAGGAGGACCAGCGCCACGGCGGTCTCGAAAATCATGAAGGCGTTTTGTGTTCGGTGATTTCCGCCGGTCATCCCGCGTCCGCCTTCTTTCAGGGTCCCATGCAGGTTGGGACGCAGGGTCTTCAAGGCCGGCGCCAGTCCAAAGAGAATGCCGGCCGCCAGGGAAAGCCCCAGCGTGAACAGCAGGACGCGGGCATCCAGCCGGATTTCATCCGCGCGCGGCAAGGCGGCGGGTACGGCGGAAACCACGGCCTGCGTCCCCCACTTGGCGATGACGATGCCTAGCGTTCCCCCGGCAAGCGCCAGCAGAACGCTTTCCGTCAGCAACTGGCGCACGACACGTCTTTGACTTGCGCCGACAGCGACGCGGATGGCGAACTCGCGCGTCCGTCCCGTGGACCGCGCCAGCAACAGGGAGGCGACATTGGCGCACGCAATCAGGAGAACAAAGCCGACGGCCCCGAGGAGAACCAGAAGAAAGGGCTCGACGCTGCCGACCACGTCCTTCTTGAGCGGCGTCATGAACGTGCCGGTGCCGGCGTTGGCTTCGGGATAGGCCGCGGCCAGATTGCGAGAGATGCTCTCGAAATCAGCGCGAGCCTGCTCCAAACTCACACCCGGCTTGAGCCGACCGAGGGCAAATCCCCCCATGCCCACCCGCCGGTCGCGAAACGTCGGATCGTCCCACTGTCCGATGGGAACGAACACATCGGAAGGGCTCATGAAAGGGAAGTTTCCCGGAACCACGCCGACGACGGTATAGGCCTTGCCGTCAATGGTCAGGCTCTTGCCGACGACGTCCGGCGAAGCCCCAAACTTCCGCCTCCACAACCCGTCGCTCAGCAGCACGACCGGGCTGGCGCCCACCTGGTCCTCGTCCTTGAGGAATTCCCGTCCCAGCAGCGGACTCACCCGCAGCACACTAAAGAATCCGGCGGAGATCATATGCCCGTGAAGCCTCTCCGCCGCTCCCGCTTCCATCAGGTTGAAGTCGTCAGCCCGGGAGACCGCCATCGTGGCGAAAGTGTGATTGTCTTTTTGCCAGTTCAGGAAATTCAGGTAGGGGATCGAAGATTGCTCAAACTGCGTGGTCTTCCAATAGAGGGCGATCAACTGGTTGGGCTCGGGGTAGGGCAGCGAATTCAGCAACACCCCATTCACCACCGAGAACAACGCGGTGTTGGCGCCGATGCCCAGGGCCAGCGTGATCACAGCGATCGCCGTGAATCCCGGTGATCTCGCCAACATGCGCAAACCGTAGCGGATGTCCTGCAGCAGGGTTTCCATAGGCTCACTCGTAGCGCAGGGCTTCTACTGGATCCACCTTCGCCGCGCGCCGCGCAGGAAGGTAACTGGCAAACAGAACGGTGGAGCTCAAGATCAATGCCGTCAGCAACAGCGTAACGGGGTTAAACAGGCTCACCTGGAACAGCAGGCTGGAGAGAGTTCGTCCGACGGCGAAGGTGGCGAAGACTCCCAGGGCCAAGCCCAGGGCAGCCAGGCGCGCCCCTTTGCCGAGCACGAGCCGCAGGACATCGCCGGGCTGCGCGCCCAGCGCCATACGGATGCCGAGCTCGCGGGTGCGCAACCGGACGGTGTAAGTGATGACTCCGTACAGGCCGAGAGCCGCCAGCAACAACGCCAGACCTGCAAAGATCGTCAACAACACCAGGAGGAAGCGGCGGCCCAGCAGCGAGTCGTCCACCCGCTGCTCCATGGTCTTGAAGTCGTAGAGCGGCAGGTTCGCGTCCACCGAACGGATGGCCGACTGCATCGGGCCCGCCAGACCTTCGGGATGGAGGCGATCGGTGCGGACCACGACCCCAACCGCCTGCGCCGGCGACTGCGCCAGCGGCAGGTAGTAGAAGCCCTCGGTGGTGTCCGCTTCCAGGGACGAACTCTTGGCATGCGCCACCAGGCCCACAATGGTCATCTTGGGAGAGCCGTCGCCGAAGGAGATGTGTTGTCCGATCGGATCCTCGTTCGGCCAGTACCGCCGCGCCAGGGTTTCGTCGATCACCGCCACCGGCTGAGTCTTGAGGCGGTCCTCGGGGGTGAAGACCCGCCCGCGCAGCACCGGGATGCGAAGCGTTTTGAAGTAGTCCGAGGAGATCCGGCGGATATTGCCGTGCGGGCCGGGATCGTTGGGAGGCACCGTCTTGCCTTCGATCTGAAAGGACGCCATGGCGCTGTTGCTGGTGAAAGGCAGCGCATCAATCAGAGCGGCGCTGGTCACGCCGGGGATGTTTTTCAGCTGCTCCTCGGCCGAGGTCAGGAAGGCGGCCTGCTGCTCGTCGGTCTTGTACGTTGTAGGCGGCAGGGAGAGCGCCGCTGACATCAGGCCGCGGGGTTCAAAGCCGGTCTCCACGCGCTCGATTTGCGCCATGCTGCGCAACAGCAGGCCCGCGCCTACCAGCAGCACCATGGCGAGCGCAATCTCGGCCACTACCAGGGTGGAACGCAGGCGCTGGCGGATGTGGCTGGAGGTTTCGGAGCGGCCGCCCTCCTTCAGCGCCTCGTAGAACGCCACGTGGGTCGCGTGCCAGGCCGGAGCCGCGCCGCAGAACAGGGCGCAGAGTCCGCCGAGAATGGCGACAAACAGCAGGACTACTCCGCCCACGTGCACCAGGAGGTTTTGCATCAGGCCCTGCGGCGCCAGCAGCAGCAAGAGTGGAATCGCCACCTTGGCCAGCAACAAACCGAAGGCGACTCCTGCCACCGCCAGCAGCAGGCTCTCCACCAGGGCCTGCTGCACCAGGCGTCCGCTTCCCGCCCCGAGCGCGATCTGGATGGAGACCTCGCGTTGCCGGCCGGAGGCGCGGGCCAGCTGCAAGCCGGCGATGTTGGCGCAGGCAATCAGCAGCACAATGCCCACGGCCACCAGCAGCACCAGCAAAGGCCGGCTCATGTTTCCGGCGACGAAGTCCACCAGGGGCATGGCAAACATGCCCCAGCCAGAAGCGGCGCTGAAACTGTTCTGACCCTCGGCTGCGGTCGCTGCGGCCGCTCGCTGCTGTAAATAGAGATTGGCCTGTGCCAAAGTCACGCCGGGCCGCAGGCGCGCCGCGGCGAACAGAAATTCGTTGTGGCGGTATTTGCTGTCGAAGTAGCGTCCGGGCGGCAGGGCGATCGGAACCCACAGCTCCGCCTGGTTGGGCCAGTCGAATTCCGGTCCCATGACGCCCACGACCTGGTAGGACTCCTGATTCAACAGCAAGGAACGCCCGAGGATGGAAGGGTCTCCGCCGAATCGGCGCCGCCAGGTGCGATAGGAGAGCACCACTTCATGCTCCGCTCCGGGCTGGTCTTCTTCGGGCCGGAACACGTGTCCAAGCTGGGGACGCGCCCAGAACACATCGAACCACTGCCAGGAAACCTTGGCGCCCGTCAGGCGCTCCGGGGTGACGCCGTCGCCGCCATAGTTGAAGGCGGCATTTTGCAGGACGGCGGCTGAGGTAAAAACGTCCTTCCCCAATAAGGCATCGCCAAAATCCGTCGGCGAGAAATTGATGTTTTGCAAGTCGCCAAAGCCGTACTTGGCGCGCAGCGCTAGCACACGGTCGGGATGGGGGATGCCGCTGGGATTAAGGAGAACCGCATTCATCACGCTGAAGACCGCGGTATTTGCGCCGATGCCGAGCGCTAGCGTGAGCACGGCCACGAGGGCAAATCCGGGTGACTTCGCCAGAATGCGGAAACCGTAGCGGGTATCCTGGAGCAAAGTTTCCATACATTCACCCCTGACGGAGAGCAGTTATGGGTCAACGCGGCGCGGTGGCCCTCAGCTCACCTCGACGCTCTCTTCCACCACCCGGCCGTCGAACAGATGAATCTGGCGCTCGGCGTGGGAGGCGAAGCGGGGATCGTGAGTCACCATGCAGATGGTTGCGCCTTCTCGGTGCAGATCGCGGAGCAGGTCCATGACCGCCTCGGCGTTGCGCGAGTCCAGGTTGCCGGTGGGCTCGTCGGCCAGCAGGATGGAAGGACTGCCCGCCAGGGCGCGAGCTACGGCCACGCGCTGCTGCTGGCCTCCGGAGAGCTGCGAAGGATAGTGCTTGGTGCGATGATTCATGCCCACCCGCTCCAGAGCCTGTTGCACCCGGGTCTTGCGCTCCGCCGACGACATGCCGCGGTAGGTTAGGGGCAGCTCGACGTTCTCGTACACGTTGAGATCGCCGATGAGATTGAAGCTCTGAAAGATGAATCCTATTTCGCGGTTGCGGATGCGCGAACGTTCGCTGATGTTCAGTTGCGCCACGGAATGCTCGTTGAGCATGTAGGTGCCGTCGCTCGGAGAATCCAGCAGACCAATGAGCGCCAGCAGCGTGGACTTGCCCGAACCCGAAGGGCCGGCAATCGAGACATACTCGCCCTTGCGAATCTCCAGGTGGATCCCGGAAAGCGCATGGGTCTCAACCTCATCGGTGTAAAAGACCTTGGTGATGTTCTCCATCCGAATCAGAGTGCCGTCGGTCATTGAGTCGTCCTTTCCGGGTCTCGGGTCCCGGGTGTCAGGTCTCGAGTCTCGGGTCTCGGGTCTCGAGTCTCGGGTCTCGGGTCTCAAGACAAGGCATCAGCCGTCGACTTCCGACCTAGAGTCATTCACAACTCAGTTTGGACATCTGAATCCTGAGACCCGAGACCTGACACCTGACACCTGCTTTATTCCAGTTTCACGCGATCAAAATTGTCCCAACGCGACATATCGGACAGGATGACCTGATCGCCTTCTTTCAAACCCTGCACGATCTCGACGGTGTTCACCGAGCTGCGGCCGAGTTGGACCTGGGCGCGCACCGCGGTCTGGCCATCGGGTTCGAGCTTGAACAGCCCAACCGTGCTCTTCTCCTGTCCAAAAGCCGGACGGCCCACATAAAGGATGTCGGCGATGCGCTCCAGATCGATGGTGCCGTCCACGCTGAGGTCAGGGCGGGCGCCTTGTGGCAGCGTCCCGTCCAAACCGACGTCCACCGTGACCGTGCCATTCTGTACAGACGGATCAATGCGGATTACGTGACCGGGGATTATGCCATTGTGGGTATCAATGGAGGCGGGCTGACCCAACTGGATGTCCTTGGCTTGAGTTTCCGCGACCTTCAACTCGGCCTTGAGCCGCTCCGGCTGGACGACTTTGGCAAGCGTAGTTCCGGGGGTCACCCACTGGCCGACTTTCAAGGTCTGCTCCTGCAGGACACCGTCGGTGCCGGCGCGAACGTGGAGGCCTGCAAGCTGGCTCTGTTTAAGCTGGGCCAGGGCGCGGAACTGCTCGACCTCCGCCTGCTTGGCCTGGAGCTGGGCTTCGAGCACTTGTCCGGCATTGGCCAGGCGCTGGCGTTCGACCTGGTTTACGGTGGCCAACTCGCGTTCCTTTTGAGTGGAAACCTTCAGGCTGTTTTCGGAGATGACCCCGAGCTTTTGCAGAGCGGAATCGGTTTCGGCCTGCATTTTGGCCTGGCTGTATTCGGACTCGGCCTTGGCCGCTTCGGATTTCTGGGCCAGGACCTGGCTGGCCAATTGCATCTCCAGGTTCTTGTAATCGGCTTCTGCCGCCTTCAGCTTCCACTCAGCGTCCAGCGCTTCCTGTTGCAACTGCGGGTTGCTGAGGTCGAGCAGAATAGTGTCCGGCTTGACGGCGGCTCCGGGGAGCACGGGAATGCGATCCACGCGTCCCTCGGTGACCGCGGGAATCCAGCGGATTTCCACCGGCACCAGGGTGCCCAGCCCGCGAACCTGGCGCAGCATGGGACCGCGCTTCACGGTATCGATCCAGACGGTGGAGCGTTCTACCGTGGGCGCGGCTGGCTTCAGTCGCGAGAGGCCCATGGTGACGAGCGCAATCAGCGCGACTCCCACTGCGGCGTAGAGAATGCGACGGCGGCGGCGTTGCTTTGCTCCCGAGGTGCGGGGGATATCCATCTCATCCAGCTAAGGCACGCGCCGTGCCAGCCTATGGTACAGGTAAGCCTTTGATCTGGAGGAAGATACGTCCAAGCTGCGGTCGCTGAAGGACATCTCAGTGTCCACTCCTGGGAAGCGAGTGTTCGGAAACAGACACTCGAGGAATGGCCAGAAGCGATCCACTGGGGAGTGGCGCCTATCGCCGCACCATTGCCTCAGTGAACCATGGCCGGTCCACCACCTCTGGGCTTCCGCATCAGGAAAATGAGGGGGAACATCACCACAAACATGATGGCAAGAAACAGGAACGCGTCATTGTAGGAGAGGATGGCGGCCTGTCGCTGCACCAGTCCCCAGATGGCACGATCGGCCTGCCTGGCCGCGGTCACCACGTCGCTGCCCTGTGCCACGAAAAAGGCGCGCAGGTGTTCAAGCATCTGACGAGTCTGCAGGTCGGCGGAAGTGACGTGGCGGCCGAGCACGTTGATATGAGCCTGCTGCTGGCGGACCTGGATGGTCTCCACCATGGAGATTCCGATGCTGGCCCCGAGATTGCGCATCAGGTTAAAGATGCTGGTGGCATTTCCCATACGCTCTTTGGGCACAGGATCATTGGTCGTGGTGGTCAGCGGCACAAAAATCAGGCCCAGTGCGGCACCCTGCAGCATGAGCGTCCACCAGAAGTTCCAAAAGCCCACGTCCAGGCTGAACTGGGAAAGCCGGTACATCGCCAGCGCGGAAGTGAGAAACCCCGCAGCCAGCAGCTTGCGGGAGTCCACCTTGCCGACCAGAATGCCGATGAAGGGCATGGCCATAAACGAGGCCAAACCGCGCGGCAAATTGGTTACACCGGCGTGGGTGGCGGTGTAGCCGAGCAGCTCCTGCATCAACAACGGCAGCAGCACGGTGCTGCCGTAGAGCACGAAGCCAACAATGGTCATCAGGAAGGTGCCAATCGCATACGACCGGTAACGGAAAATGGTCAGGTCGATGATGGGGTGATCGGCCTTCAGTTCACGAATGATGAGCCCGGCCAGGCCGATAAACGCCAAGGTGGCCAGCACGCGAATGAAATCTGAACCAAACCAGTCCGATTCCTGACCCTTGTCCAGCATGATCTGCAGCGAGCCGATACCCAGGGCCAGCAGGCCGATGCCCCAGTAGTCGACTCCTGTGCGTTCCTTGCGCAGGTAAGCAGGATCGAAGACGAACATCTGGGTGAGGATTAGGGCCAGCAGGCCAATCGGGACATTAATGTAAAAGACCCAACGCCAACTGTAGTTGTCTGTAAGCCAGCCACCAGCCACGGGACCGAGCATGGGCGCAACCACGATGCCGAGCGCCCAGAAGGCCATGGCCTGGCCGCGTTTTTCCGGAGGGAATGACTCCAGCAGAATGGCCTGCGACAGGGGCTGCAGGCCTCCACCGCACGCCCCCTGGATGACGCGGAAGACGATGAGAAAGCCCAGGGAGGGAGCCAGCCCGCACAAGAAGGAGGCCGCGGTAAAACCGGTGACGGAAAACATGAGCAGGCGCTTGCGACCGAAGCGGCTGGCCAGCCATCCGGTCATGGGCAGAACAATGGCGTTGGCAACCAGATAGGATGTGAGGGTCCAGGTGGCTTCATCGGTGCTGGAGGAAAGGCTGCCGGCGATGTGCGGGAGGGAGACATTGACCACCGTGGTGTCGAGCACTTCCATAAAAGTGCTGGACATCACCGCCACCGCAATCAGCCACGGGTTGATCCCTAGGGGTGCATCAGTGCTGGAGGCCATAGGACAATAAGAGATTGTGCCATGCCGGGGAACGATTCGCACAAACGGGAACCCAGTTGGAAGCTGGTTCTGCGGGCCCTCCGATCCCGCAACTACCGGCTATTTTTCGGCGGCCAGAGCGTCTCGTTGATTGGCACCTGGATGACCCGCATTGCCACCGCCTGGCTGGTGTACCGCCTGACCCACTCGGCCTTTCTGCTGGGGGTGGTGGCCTTTGCCGGACAGGTTCCGACATTCTTTCTGGGACCGTTCGCTGGCGTCTGGGTGGACCGCTGGAACCGGCATCGCACTTTGGTGGTCACGCAGGTGCTCTCCATGCTGCAGTCGTTCGCGCTGGCGGTGCTGGCCCTGCGCGGGACCATCACCATCGCGGACATCCTCTGGCTGAGTCTGGCCCAGGGCATCATCAACGCCTTCGACATGCCGTCCCGCCAGGCATTTGTGGTGCAAATGATCGAGAGGCGGGAAGACCTGGGCAATGCAATCGCTCTTAACTCCTCCATGGTGCACGTGGCCCGGCTTCTGGGACCCTCGATTGCCGGCCTGGTGATCGCCGCCGTGGGCGAGGGATATTGCTTCCTGATCGATGGTTTCAGTTACATCGCCGTGATCCTCTCGCTGCTGGCCATGAGAATTGCGGCGCTTCCGCAAGCCAGAAAAGACAGGGCCGTGCTCCACGATCTGAAAGAGGGATGGATCTACGCTACCGGTTCGGTACCCATCCGCTCAATTCTCCTGTTGCTGGCGCTGGTCAGCGTGGCGGGTGTGCCTTACACCACTCTCATGCCCATCGTCGCGGGAGCGGTGCTGCACGGCGGACCGCACACCCTGGGCTTCCTGATGGGCGCATCGGGGGCCGGGGCCCTGATCAGTGCGATGCTGCTGGCGGCGCGCCGCAGTGTGTCGGGGCTCGAGCGGGTGGTGGCGGTCGCGGCAGCCGTCTTCGGCGCCGGGTTGATCGGCGTCGGCTCCTCCCGCCAGCTCTGGCTTTCCCTGCTGTTGATGCCCATCGCCGGCGGCGCCATGATGCAGCAAGCCGCCGCCAGCAACACCATCCTGCAAACCATCGTGCACGAGGACAAGCGGGGCCGGGTGATGAGTTTTTTCTCCATGGCGTTCATGGGAATGGCCCCCTTCGGCAGTCTGCTGGCTGGCTCGCTGGCAAGCAAGATTGGGGCGCCCAAGACTTTGGTCCTCGGGGGCGCTATTTGCATCCTAGGCGCGGGCTGGTTTGCCCACTATCTGCCGACCATCCGCGAGCGGGGGCATCCCCTGGAGCGTGAGCAGGGCGTCATTCCGGAAGTTGCGCGCGGGGTGGAGAGCGCGGCCGCGTTGCAGACCCCGCCGGAGGAATGAGCCCCAAGGAGGATTCCCCGGACATGCGTACCAGCATTCCCCCTCGCGCCGTTGACCGGGCGCAGGTCAGCGTCCTTCGGGACGCTGTGATTGGGATCACGGCACGGTCTGCTGCCCTCCGGCAGAATGAGAACTGCGGGAGGAAGGAATGGAACCGTTCCGTTTTCATCTATTCGTCTGCACCCAGGAGAAGCCAGAAGGCGTGCCGTCGTGTCCCGCCAAGGGATCGTGGCAGGTGCTGGGGGCGTTGCACCGGGAATTGCATGCGCAAGGGCTGAGTGACGATGTGCATGTCACCACCAGCGGATGCCTGGGGTTGTGCGACCACGGGCCGGTCATGATCGCCTATCCCGACGGCGCGTGGTACCGGGAGGTTCAGGTCGAAGATGTTCCTGAGATTGTGGCCTCGCACCTGAAGTCCGGCAAAGCTGTGGCGCGCAAGTTGTGGACCGACGCCGGCGCGATAAAGGCGGAGATCCTCGACCATGTCGCGCATTACCTGGCGATGGTGAAGGCGCGAGACGAGGCGGGCGTTCTGCCCGACGATCTCAACGAAACCATTCGCGGCTTTATGTCGAGCCGGGCGGTGCTGACGGCGCTGGAACTCGATGTGTTTACGGCGGTGGGCGCGGGTGCTTCGATACAGGAAGTGGCGGGCCGAATTAACGCCAACGAGCGAGCAACCGAGATGCTGCTCAACGCGCTGGCCAGCCTCAAACTCCTGGAGAAGACAAACGGGACCTTTCACAACACGGCCGCCAGCGCCCGTTTTTTTGTGGAAGGCTCGCGCGACAGCGCGCGCGCAGGACTGATCCACATGGCCAACCTGTGGCACCGCTGGTCCACTCTCACCGAATGTGTGCGCGAGGGAACTGCGGTGCAGACCCGAGGTCGCGATGCCAGCTCGACCCAGGCCTTCATCGCTGCCATGGACCGGAATGCGCGCGAGCGCGCGCGAGCGGTCGTCGAGGCGGTGGGATGCGAGGGCATCCGCCGCCTGCTCGACTTGGGAGGCGGTTCTGGAGCCTACTCCATTGCTTTCGCGAGGGCCATTCCTGGATTGCGGGCCGAGGTGCTGGACGTTCCCGAAGTGCTGCCTCTGACCCAGGAGTACATCCGCAAGGCGGGGCTCGCCGACCGCGTGCACACGCGGCCGGGCGACATGCTGCACGATCACCTGGGAGAGGGTTACGATGTGATTCTGCTCTCCGCCATTTGTCACATGTTCTCGCCGGAAGAGAATCGTGGGTTGTTTCAGCGCGCCGGCGCGGCCCTGGCCCGAGGCGGGAAATTGGTGGTGCAGGACTTCATCCTGGAGCCGGACAAGACCGCGCCCCGCTTTGCCGCCCTGTTTGCTCTGAACATGCTGGTCGGGACACGGGCAGGCAGCAGTTACAGCGAGCCGGAATATGCGGACTGGCTCGGGCAAGCCGGCTTCGGAGAAATCCGCCGCGTGCGCCTGCCCGGCCCCAGCGGGTTGATGATCGCGACCAGAGCCGTGTAGCGCCGGCGTCCCGCCGGGGCCGGCGCTACACAGAACTCACCCCACCCGCGTTATTCCCCGCTACCTGGTTCCGGCGCGTGCATCACCCGGTAGGTGTTGCCGCCATTCGACCAGACCAGCAACAGCGCATCCTGTCCCTTGGGCACTGTGGACAGGGCCTCTTTCACCTCGTCCGCGCTGTGCATGGGCTTGCGGTTGACTTCGACGATCACATCGCCGCGCTGCAGTCCGGCGTTGTCCGCTGAACTGCCCGGCGCAACCTGGCTCACCACAGCGCCGTGCAAGTCGGCTGGCGCCTGGATCTCCTGGCGCACTTGCGGCGTCAGATCGCTGAGTCCGACCCCCCAGCGCATCTTGCCGTGTTCTTCGCCGCTGCCGGAGCTCTCGTTGTCGCTCTTGCTCATGTCGCCCAGGGTGACCGGGACGGCCATGGTCTTTCCGTCGCGCAACACCTCAAGTTCCACCTTGGTGCCCGGTTGCTTCTGGCCGATCACGACCTGCAGGTGTCCGGCATCACGCACGGTCTGGCCGTCCACGCCGGTGATGACGTCCCCTTCTTTCAGCCCCGCGCGCGCGCCGGGAGAATCGGAATCCACATGCGAGACCACCGCGCCACTCGCCTGTTTGAGGTCGAAGAACTTGGCGTTGTCAGGCGTGACATCGTTGATGCTGATACCGATGTAGCCATGGCTGACCTTGCCGTACCGGATCAGTTCCTCGGTGGTAGGCCGGGCGATCTGGGAGGGAATGGCGAATCCCATGCCGGAAAACCCGCCGGTCTGCGAGATCAGGAAGGTGTTGATGCCCACGACCTGGCCGCGCGCATCCACCAGCGGGCCGCCGGAGTTGCCGGGGTTGATGGCGGCGTCAGTCTGGATGAATTCGCCAGGCTTGCGCGGATCATCGTTGTAAGGGTTGGCGCGGTTGATGGCGCTCACGATGCCGCGCGTCACCGTAAATTGCAGGCCGAGCGGATTGCCGAAGGCCAGGACTGTCTGTCCGGGCCGCAGCGCCGTGGAGTCGCCCCAGGGGATGCTGGCGAAATTGGTCCCGTTCACTTTGATGACGGCCAGATCGGTGAGCGGGTCGGTGCCGACCAGTTTCGCGGGCAGCACGCGGCGGTCGCTGAGCGTCACGCGGATGTCGGTGGCGCCATGCACCACGTGATCATTGGTGACGATGTAGCCGTCGGGAGAAATGATGATCCCGGTGCCAATGCCATGCTCGATCCGCGGCCTCTGCTGAAATGGCTGCCCGAAGAACGGACCGAAGAAGCGCCGGAACTCCGGAGGAATCTGGCTTTCGTCGGGCCCCTGGCCGTCATCTGAGCCTTGTCCGCCGAGCGCGGCGGCCGGCCTGGCCTTGGCAGTAACGGCGACGTTGACCACCGCCGGGGTGACCCGCGCCGCCAGGGTTTCCATGGCCTGGTCGAGCGACAGCAGGGCGCTGACGCTGCCGGCATCCAGCGGAGCCGCCGGAGGCGCCGCTTCCGCGGCCGTGGCCGCTACCGGCTTGGCGAACTCATAGGTCACAAACGAAGCTGCTAGGGCCAACGCCAACGCGGGCGCAATCAGCCTCCGTTTGGCTTTGGCCGTCCAACGCTTTCTGATCCACTCTTTCATTTTCTTCACCATCCTTTAGGTAGTTAATATTGCAACTAATTCTTTAGTTCATTGTCCGGAAAGTCCGTCTGTCGGCTTGCGGCACGTTGCCTAGATGGATTTCCGGGAAATTCCTTTTGCGGCCGGACTGGCTGCCTGGCGCAGCACGGTCACCCGCCACACTGCGATCTGCCACTCGGTCATGCCCGTGGGAGCGTAGCTTCGACTCTCGACGAAGAGAAGAAATGTCTCCGGGACCGGCTCTGCCTGACGTACATCGGAAGCCTTGGCCGGTACCGCCCGGGGCACGCTGGCCTGCGGCGTCAACCGGGCCGAGATGGCGGCGGGTGGCTGGTCCGCCCTCGGGGTGAATGGCTTGGGCTTCGCTTCAGCTACCAGGGCCTGCGAACCAGGACGCTGCGCATCGTGGCCGGCCTCCGGAACACGCGCCTTCGCGATGACGTCGGCAGTCGGAGCAGGCGGCGGCGCGACAGGATTCGTTGACGGAACCACAGCAACAACTCTGGGGGCTGAGCTGTCGGTGAAGGCGACCAATTGCGGCGCGCGGGCCAGAAGAGCCACGCTCATGCAGGAAGACACCGCCACCAGAGCCACGGCCGGCTTCCACACCCGGGTGGCGCTTGGCCGGTTGACATCCAGGATCTGCGCAACCCGCCGCGAGGTCTGGCCAATGCGGTTCACCGCTGCCTGGGCCAGCGCAACACCGCGCTTGAGCAAGTTTTTCTCTGCGAGATGCACCAGGCATTGCGCGTAGGCGCGTGGATTTGCGGTCTCCGCCAGCACGGCATCATCACAGGCCATCTCGCGCTCCAGGGAAATCCTCGGCTCAATCCACCACACCACGGGATGGAAGAACAGCAGGGCCTTGACGATCTTCTGCAGAAGGTTGGTCCAGTCGTCCCAGCGCCGCAAGTGTGCCAGTTCGTGCAAAAGCACGGGCTGGAGCTCCGCCGCAGACAACTCTTCCATCAGGCCAGCGGGCAGGACGACCGCAGGCTGGAAGAAGCCGATGGCGGTGGGCGCCTGTACGCGATCCGAAACGCAGAGGAGAGCGCTCCTGGCTCCCGCGTGCCGGGCGATGGTTTCCTGCAAAAGCGGATTGAGGCGTTCAGGATCGAGTTCTGTGCACGTCTTGCGCAAATCGTACAAGTGCCACAGGCCCAAGCCGACGCGGACCAAACCCGCGGCTGCAATAGATATCCAAGTCAGGAACAGATACAGAGCCCAGGAGCCTGGGATGGTAATCGCCGACCGCGCGGCCAGCGCACCCGACGGGACGTGACCCGAACCGCTCACCCACGCCCCGCCAAAGACCGCCAGAACGCCGATGCCGCCGAGCACGGAAAACCACACCGCAAAGCGAGTGCCCGAGTTCTGTCGGCGGGCGAAGCGCAACAACAATGCGGCCACAAGGGAGAGGAATAGCCCGCCCACGAGACAATCCACCATACGCTGCACCGAGAACTGGGCGATGGCGTTCAGGTCGAGGCTGGGCGTCATATCAGGCTCCCTTGCTCCCTTCCACCAGCTTGCGCAGGCGATCCAACTCCTCGGCATCGAGCTCCTCGTCTTCGAGGATGTTCAACACCAGCAGCTCGTGGGAATTTTTGAAGAAACGGTGCACGAGGTGGCGTATTTCGAAGCGCGTGGCGTCCTCGCGATCGACCTTAGGCATATAGACGTGGGCGCGCCCCTCTTTCACGTGCTTCACATAACCCTTCTTTTCCAGGATGCGAATGGTGGTCAGGACGGAGTTGTAGGCCAAGGGTGGCCTCTCGGGAAGAGCCTGCATGACCTCATGGACCGTGGCCGACCCTTTCTGCCACAGCACATTCATCAGCCGTAGTTCAGCTTCGGTCAGGGTTTCCGACTGCTTGCGCGGCAAAGCCGTTGTCCTCCGCTTTGGGGAATCTGCCCGTCAGGTTAGACGTTCCAGAACAGAAACGTCAACTAAATATTAAGTTGCACGGCAGATGGCTGGGGGTTGCCTGAGAGATGGTGGAACTTAGGTGGATGGAGTCGTCGAACACTGAGGAGCGACTAGGCCGCTCCGGCCTTGACCTGTTCCATCCGTGTCCCGAAGCGCGCCGCCATCTCCAGCATGCGATGCTTGACGTAGCCGTCTTCGGTGAGGTGCGCGGATGCGGTGTCGTCCAGCTCTTTTACGACCCAGCGATCCATGGGTTTGCGGCGGCTGAACTCGGGATCCAGCCGGTGACAGAAACGGCAGTCGCGGCCGGTGCGGGTGTCGCTCTGCTGAGGTTTGCGGTGGACCAGATCCATGAGAGCCTTCTCCTTCCGGGGAGAGAGTGTGGGAAGAATACTTTTCCTGGTTGCGGCGGTATGTATATACCACAACGGGACAGGCGCAGGCAAAGTGCTGCGGGTTGTCCCGATCCGTGACATCGTGAAACCGTTTCGCCCGGGCCAGCATCTACTGCTGCCATATTCGACTCTCAGGATTTTGCGGCGAACATCTTTTCGGGCCGCCCTGTCTGGCGTTATGATTGAAAAATCTCCGATGGGGTATTGGGCCCAAACAACATTTCTTTCTTGAGGAGCAGCCCAATGGCTACTGCACCAGCACCGCCTGCAGCACCTGCGAAGTTCCGCATTGATGTTGCCATTCACGACCTTCTCATGAACTCCAACAACCGGCCGCCGGCGCCGGCGGCGGTCAAGGGCGCGACGCTGCCGGAACCGGTTTTTCCGCAGCATCCGGAGATGCTCGACGATCCCGGGATGGATGCGCCGCCGGAACAGCGCAAGTGGACTCCCAAGCTCATTTACCGCACGGCGCGGGGGTGGTTGTTTCCCTACGTCAGGTCGCGGGTTATGCCCGGCACTTTTCATCCCATCACCGCATATCTGTTCGTGGAATACAAGTGCAACCTGGACTGCTGGTACTGCTGGGCCTATGACAACAAAGTGAAGGGCATGACCGAGGATGTGGCGCGGCGCTCCATCGATTGGCTGCATGACCACGGTTGCCGCGTGCTGGCGCTGATGGGGGGTGAACCGCTGCTGCGTCCGCAATTTGCCCACAAGGTGGTGTACTACGCGGCGAAGAAGGGGTTCTGGATCTATATCGGAACCAACGGGCGCTTGCTGCGCCCGGATGTGGCCGACCGCCTGGGCGACGCCGGCGCGGCCGTGTTTAATTTCGCCCTCGATGCCTGGGACCTGAAGCCGGGCTTGCCCAAAGCGCTCGTCCCGGTCCAGAAGAACCTCGAGTACCTGATGAAGAAACAGTACGGTTACGGCTACATGATCTTTTTCAACATGAATATCTGCCGTAACAACCTGGAAGACATCCGCAAAGTGACCGAGTACGCGCGAGAACACCGCCTGGCCACCGACTACCACATCAACGAAACCCCCATGCTCGAGCAGGACGATCACTTCAAGCACCTGTACGACAATCCCACCTATATCCGCCCGCGGGACTGGCGGGCGGTGGATGATCTGATCGACTGGATTATCGAGAAGAACAAGTCCGGCTACCAGATGGTCAACTCGGTGCAGCGCCTGCAGGAGATGAAGGCCTTCGTGCGCATGTCCTCCGGCCTGGATCTGAAAAAGTACGGCTGGTATGGCGACGGCACGGCCACGAACGGCGATGTAACCGCCATGCTCAACTCCATGACCGGCATCGTGCAGGAACCCGACGGGGATCTGCATTTCACCGATTGGAACTGCCGCGCCGGCGAGAACAACGTCATCATCCGCACCGACGGCACGGTCGCACCGTGCTTCCCCATGTATCCCTCAACCTACAACTGGGGAAACATCGACCACTACACGTTTGACAAGGCGCAACTCACGGACATGAAGAAGACCTGTCAGCGTCATTGCTTCTCCACCCTGAACCACAACCTGGGATACTGCTACAACGATGCCCGCGTGGTGAAGTGGGTCTGGACCCAGGCTAAGAACGGCTTCGGGGCAGGCGCCAGGAGCTTCGAAGATTAGTCATCTCGCCGCAAGTACGGGTACGGGGCCGGCATCGTTCGGCCTCGCTACCCTCTATCCCCACACCCGACAGTTAGTGTTGCTCAGAGGCCACAAGAAGGCCCAGACCGTGATAGGCCTCAGCTTTCTGCAACTGGACATTGCCTCGGTGATCCCCCCGGGTCCGAAGTGCTCATGGAGCGGCGCGTCAGCTTCTTTGTGCTTCGTTTCGCGAAGCGATGCACCCTCGGAGGACAATGGTGCGATTTCAGGCGGTAGCATCGGATTTTGACGGCACTCTGACGGACGAAGGCAGGGTGTCCAGCGCCACGCTGGCGGCCCTGGCACGCGTCCGCGAATCCGGACGAAAGTTGATCTTGATCACCGGCCGAGAGCTGGAGAGCCTGCGAGAGGTGTTACCCCAGCTTGATCAGTTTGATCTGGTGGTAGCGGAAAATGGCGCACTGCTGTATAGCCCCGTCAGCGGCGAGGAACGCGCCTTATGCCAATTGCCCCCAGCCCGCTTCCTGGAAGCGCTGCACCGGCACGGTGTGGCCCCGATTTCAATCGGCCGTGGTGTCATCGCCACCGTGAGACCGCATGACGCCATGGTGGCTCAGGTCATAGGCGAGTTGGGACTCGACCTGCAGATCATCTTTAACCGGGAAGCAGTCATGATCTTGCCGGCGGGTGTCAACAAGGGCGCGGGTCTGAAGGCGGCGCTGGCCGAACTCGGCCTGCCGGGCGCGGCCGTGGTGGGAATCGGCGATGCAGAAAACGATTACGCATTCCTGCGTCTTTGCGGGTTCTCGGTGGCGGTGGCCAACGCGATTCCCAGCCTGAAAGAGCAGGTCCAGCTGGTCACGAGCGGCGCCGCCGGGGCGGGTGTCGCCGAGGTGGTCCAGAAATTGGTCGTCACCGGCACGCTTCCGTAAGCCGGATTCCCGCCACACGGAATCAGTTGTGGCCCGCCCCAGCCTCGAAGTGTTCCGGCGCCAGGCGCACGTCGCAGAGTTCGGCGATCAGATTTCCTGCCCAGCGATAAACGTTGTGCTCCTTGACCACCCGGCGCATCCGTTGCATGCGGGCTTGCCGCTCCTCGGGGGACAATTCCAGGGCCAGGCGGATGGCTTCGGCGGTCTGCCCGATGTCGTACGGATTGACGATCAGGGCATCGTGCAGCTCCCGGGCGGCTCCAGTGAATCCGCTTAAAATCAGCACGCCTTGCTCGTCGTCACGCGCTGCCAGGAACTCCTTGGCAACCAGGTTCATGCCGTCGTGCAACGAGGTGACCAGACACAGGTCAGCGGCGCGGTAAAAGCGCTGGATTTCCCGGTGGCTATGCTGCCGCTGCAGCAAGACGATGGGTCTCCAGGATCCGCGCTGAAAGCGCCAATTGATGCGGTCGGCCTCGGCCTCGACTTCTCCCAACAGGTCGTGATAGCGCTTGATGTGGGTGCGGCTGGGGGCGCCGATCTGAATGAAGGTGAATTTGTCCTGATAGCCCGGATGTAGGTCCAGGAAGTGTTCGATGGCCAGGAAGCGCTCCAGAATGCCTTTGGTGTAGTCCACGCGGTCCACGCCGACTCCCACAAATTCCGCGGTCACTCCCAGCTCGCGCAGCAAATTGACGCGCTCGGTGTAGGGAGATTCGTCCCGCGGCGGAGTGGCCGCCATCTGAAAGTCCACGCTAATGGGAAACGGCTTGACCACGGTGCGATGGTCTTCGCGCGAGACCGCGAAGTGCTCCCAATCCACACGCGATTCCAAGGTCCGATCCACCGTCTCCAGAAAATTGTTGCAATGCGCCTGGATGTGGAATGCAACCAGATCGGCGCCGAGCAGACCCTGGATCAATTCGTGCTGCCAGGGACAGATGCCGAAGGCTTCCGGATTGGGCCAGGGGATGTGCCAAAAAATGGCGACCCGCGCATCCGGGCGCTTCTGCTTGACCAGTCTTGGCAACAACGCGAAATGGTAGTCCTGTGCCAATAGGACGGGCTGCTCGAACTCCGCCATCTCTTCCAGCACCGCGTCGGCGAACCGCTGATTGACCGCGCGGTAGTACTCCCAATCCGAAGCCCGGAAGATCGGCCGGGTGTGGGCGATGTGACAGAGGGGCCACAACCCCTCATTGGCGAAGCCGAAGTAGTAGCCTTCTTCCTCCTCCTTGCTCAGCCAGACCCGCCGCAGGGTATAGCGGGGATCATCCGGGGGAACTCGCAAGCAGCCTCGCCGGTCCACGGTTTCCTGATCGGCGTTGCCATTGCCGTGCGCCACCCAGGTGCCGTCACAGGCGCGCAAGATCGGCTCCACGGCGGTGACCAGTCCGCTGGGCGGAACCACAATCTCCAGCGACTTCCCTTTGCGGATATGCGCGTAGGGCTCACGGTTGGAGACGACAATCAGCCGGCTATCCCCCAGCCGGGTGCGCACATGCACCGCCAGCCGCTCTGCGGTCCAGGTGGTTTCGGCCGCCTCGCGCAGCTGGGCCTCCGTCTCGGCTGCCGAACGCGCCGCCACCAGGCTGGCGGCAAAGGTCTCCACTTCCCGGGCCAGAGGCCGCAGCACGTCCAGGTCGGGCGCTGCCGCCGCCGCCGGGACTTTTCCGGTCCGCAGAGCTTTCATCCATTGCGCTGTCTTGGCAATCGGTCCTACGATGCTCCAGCGCACGATCAGCAACGTGATCAGCGCGATCAGCAAGACCTGCACTAAGGTCCGAAGAAAGCTTTCCCGCCAGACGCGCGCGCTCTGCACGTTGATGTAACTGGCGTCGTGGACGATGGCCAGCCCTCCCACCACCTCACCCTGCTGGCGCAGGGGCAGCGCGTAGATGTGGAGGGAGGTCCCGCCCAGGCGCACAAACTCCCCTGAGCCATGGTTCTTAGCAATAGCCCGGGCAACTACGGACGGCCGCTCGGTAAAGCGCTGGGCGAGTCCTGAGGTTACGGCCAGCGCAGTGCCCTGTTTGTCGTAGATGGCGACGCCGTCGAGATGTTCCCGGTTGCCGAATTGCTCGACGATACGCTGCAGTTGGGGGTGAGATTCCTCTTGCAGTCGAGGCTCGATGTTCCCTGCCAGACTCTCCGCTAACAGCTCCGCGCGCCGATCCAAGTCACTGCGCAGCCCCCGCCTCTGCACCCGCACCTCGTTGAAGGAGAACGCCAGCGACACGAGCGTGATCCCCAGGATGAGGGACACGATCAGGCGTACACTCAGCAAGCGCATGGCGGCTCCTCTTCGCGATCAGGCCCCTTAAGATGCCAGAGATCTCGCTCTCGACACTATTGCTACCACGAGCGGGGCGGGGAATGGGAGGTGCTGATAGGCCAACCCCAGCCCTACGGCCCAGCGGTGCATCCTTCCTGATTCTGGTGCACTTGCGACTCCCACTGTTGTATCCTTTACACCCAAGCACACCATGATACAAGCAGCGCATGTCCCGAGGAGGCGGGCCGTTCGTGTGTTCCTGGCATGGGTCCCCGCCTGACCATGAAGGGTGGTACGAGTTCTCTTCCAGGACTGCCTTCCCCGATGACGTTTCAGCCTTCTTCGCCAAAACCATCCCTGGGCACTCTGCTTCTGATCGCCGTCTGGTTCGGGGTGCTGACGGGTTTGATCGAGGGTGCAGGCTTGCTCTTGTTCCAAAGGATCAATTGGGCCAGGTGGGGCGCCATGATCCACGTTTCCGGACCGATCGTATGGATTTCCGTCGTTGTGGATGTTCTCTTCTTTGGTTTTCTGGCGGGCGTGATCGGCCTGGCGGCGCGCTTGATGCCATGGCTGCGGGCGGTGAAGGCAACCGTCTTTGTCCTGGCCATGGCAGCCGTGTACGACTGGCTAACAGTCACAGCCAGGCTTTATCACTGGAGCTCGCTGTTGCTTGCCGTAGGTGTGGCGGCGGTCTGCACCCGCTGGATCGGCAAGCGGGAAGCCGCCGCCTTGCGGTTCTGGAGGCGAACCGTCCCGTGGATGGCGGCGGCGGCCGTACTGGCAGCGATCGGAATTCAGGGCGGGCGCTGGTGGACGGAGCAGCGAGCGCTGGCCAAGCTGCCACCGGCAGAAACGGGATCGCCCAACATCGTGGTCATCGTCGTAGACACGCTACGGGCCGATCATCTTTCATCGTACGGCTACGCGCGTGCCACCAGCCCTCACATTGATGGCATCGCACGGCAGGGGGTGCTGTTCGAGAATGCAATCTCCACCTGCTCCTGGAGCTATCCCTCCCACGTTTCGCTGGTGACGGGCGCTTACCAGTTCGAGCACGGCATGGGGAGTGTTCCACCGGTGGGGATCTTCGATTCCGGCAGCCTCCGCTTCCATGGGTACCCTACGCTGGGAGAAGTCCTGGAGCAGCGTGGGTATCGCACCGCTGCGTTCTCGGCGAACCGGACCTATTTCGCGCACGATCTGGGTTTTGGCCGCGGCTTCATCCACTTTGAAGATTACTTCCACTCCCCCGCGGACATGCTGGTGCGCACCCTCTACGGAAAAGAGTTTGCCAGGATCTATCTGACGCGCAGCAATAAGAGCAAGCCCAAGCGCCTACTACGTTTCCTGGGATTCGACTCGCTTCTCGACACCGACGACGAAGGCTCAGTTCAAATGGGAGGCGCGCAGGGTGTGCGCAAACGCGCCACCGCCGTGAATCAGGAACTCCTGGCATGGATCGATGACAAGCAACCACGGCCCTTCTTCGCGTTCTTGAACTACTACGATGTGCACCATCCTTACGGCGGGCCGGCATCTTTCCCCAAGCCGACGTGGGCGCAGGAAACCGCCGTTGATCAATATGACGACGGTGTCCGCTACGTGGATGACGCCATCGGCCAGTTGATGGCGCAATTGGAACGCCGTGGCCTGGGCCAAAACACCCTGGTCATTGTCACGTCCGATCACGGAGAATCACTGGGCGCGCACGGCATCGCCTATCACGGCGAGACCCTCTACCGGGAGCAGATCCACGTTCCCCTGATTTTCTGGTACCCGGGGCGGATACCTGGGGGAGTGCGGGTCCCAACTCCTGTTACCATCGCCTCCATTCCAGCCACGATTATGGACGTCCTGGATCCAGCAGGAACGAGCCGGTTTCCCTCTCCTGCGTTGACTCCGCTGTGGACACACCCGGAAGAGAAACAGCCGTGGCCGGACATCATGTCTGAGGTTGCGCAGATTGATCCCACTGCCAAAGAGGACATTGCCGCAGAAAAGGTCACGCCGACATCCATGGTCGGACCGATGAAATCGCTGCTGAGCGGGGAGTGGCACCTGATCGTGCACAAGAGTCTGGGAGACCAGCTCTACGATTGGGCCCACGACCCGAACGAATCGAAGAACCTGATCGGTTCGCCGGAGGGGGAGGTGATGGCCGGCAAGCTGAGTTCGCAGATGCGCGACCTGCTGACGCGACCTCAGCCGGGCGCAGACACAAACCGCTTGGCGGTCTCCCTGCGCAAAGGAGAGTCGGTTGCCGCCGGAGATCCGGGCCGCGGATCATCACCGGTCAATGACTACTATCAGTTCCAATCCGACGCGGGAAGTGTGGTGACGGTTGAGGTATCCACGCAGAAGCTGGCTCCGGCAGACACCATTGATCCGGTGATCGATATTGAAGAGAACCGCGACGAACCCTTGGTCAGCTGCCGCAATCCCGGCGACGATCACATACCTCCACCGGGCGTAGCTGATCCCACGCCCGACGCATTTGACGACGTGTGCGTTAACGACGACATCAATCCCGGCGTGGACCGGAATTCGCGGCTGGACCTGCTGGTTCCTGGCAAGAGCGGTTCGCGCGTACAACTATATGTGCGGGTGTCGGACTGGGAAGGCCGGGGTGGAGCGAACATGAGCTACCACATCGTGGTGAGCGGAATGAAAGAGGCTTCCACCGCCGGAGGTGTGGCGCAATGAGCGAGCCGCAGGACATGACTCGAGGCCCGCATGCGACGCGCCCATCGCTGGGCACGCTTCTGCTCATGGCGGTATGGTTCGGCATCGTGACAGGCCTGGTGGAAGGAGCGGGACTGCTTCTGTTCCAGAGGATCAACTGGGCCCGTTGGGGTCCGACACTGCACGTGTCGGAGCCGATCGTCTGGATTTCCGCGATCGTGGATGTCATCCTGTTCTCCGCCCTTACGCTGCTGATCGGGCTGGGGGGACGGCTCATTCCGCGACTGCCGGCCCAGTCCGTGGCGGTTTTCGCGCTGTCCACGGCAACGGTTTACGACTGGCTGGCTTTAACGGCACGCCTGTACCCAGTCTCCTGCCTTCTGCTTGCGCTGGGCACGGCGGCAGTGTTCACCCGCTGGTTTCGGCATCATGAATCCGCGATCCGGCGCTTCTTCAAACGCACGGTTGTCTGGTTGGTCGTTGTTCTGGTTGTGGCTGGCGCAGGAATCCAAGGACGTATCTGGCTGCGCGAACAACGGGCCCTAGCCGCGCTTCCGCCTGCCGCTCCAGGGGCTCCCAACGTCCTGCTGGTGGTCGTGGACACGTTGCGCGCTGATCATCTTTCAAGCTACGGCTACTCGCGGACTACGAGTCCGAACATGGACCGCCTCGGCCGGCAAGGCGTGTTGTTCGAGAACGCCCTTTCCACCACTTCCTGGAGTTTTCCCTCTCACGTCTCGCTGGTCACGGGCCGCTACCAATTTGAGCACGGTCTGGGAAGGATTCCCCCCATGACGGCGTTTGGACCCGCCCCTGATCTGGGCGGCTTACCCACCCTGGAGGAGGCGCTGGAGCGCAGGGGATATCGCACCGGGGCGTTCTCGGCGAACCGTCTGTTTTTCTCCGGCAATTTGGGTTTCAGCCGCGGCTTTGCTCATTTCGAGGATTACTTTCATTCCCCTGCCGATATGTTTGTGCGCACGCTGTACGGCCGGGAGTTTTCGCGGATCTATTTGGTGCGCACGGACAAGAGCAAGCCGAAGCGCCTGCTGCGCTGGCTGGGTTTCGATTCTCTTCTGGATTCCGATGCCGAGGGCTGGGGCGGTGTCGCGGGTGCGTTGGGCGTGCGCAAACGGGCCTCGGTGGTGAACCAGGAGGTGGTGCATTGGCTGGATCACACGCCGCAGCGTCCTTTCCTGGCCGTTCTGAACTATTTCGACGTGCACGGCCCTTACGGTCTCCCGCGATCTTACCCCCGGCCAACATGGTCTCAGACCAGTCTGGTGGACCTGTACGATGACGGCATCTCGTACGCGGACGACTACCTCGGTCAGTTGCTCGACGCGCTGCAGCAACGCGGGCTGCTGGATAACACGCTGGTCGTCCTTACCTCCGACCATGGTGAAGGGCTGTGGCAGCACGGACTGCCGACCCACGGTCGCGCGCTGTACCGCGAACTGATCCACGTGCCACTGATTTTCTGGTATCCCAGGCACATTCCGTCTGGGATCCGCGTCGCCACACCGGTCACCAACGCAGCGATCGCGGAAACGGTAATGGGTGTTTTGGGCGAGGACTCACCCTCACTTTTTCCTGAGCCCTCCCTGGCGAAGCTCTGGAAGAACCCCGGAGCCCCGCAATTGTGGCCGTATCCTTTGTCTGAACTCGCCCAGAACCGATTCGAAGATGCACAGGACCGGCCGGCAGATCGCCACTTCCCGACTTCAACCACAGGACCAATGAAGTCGCTCATGACCGCGCGATGGCACCTGATCGTGCACAAAGGGCTGGGTGATCAGCTCTACGATTGGGTACATGATCCGGGTGAGACCAAGAATCTGATTCATACCGCCGGAGGCAACACGGCGGCAGGGGCGCTGATGGTCAGCATGCAGGACGTGCTGAGTGGAACCGATTCCGCGGCCCGCCTTTCACTGATCCGGACAGCGATGCCGCTAAGCGACACCACCGCCACGGAGCCGGCCCGCGATGGAGCAGTGCGACCGGGGAGCCGCTACCGCCGCCTTACCGTGACGGGTGGAGATCAGGTCACGATCAACATCCGAGCCCGTCGCCTTGAGCCGCCGACGCGTCTGGACCCGGTGCTCGCGATTGAAGACGAGGACGGTCAGCTCTTTCAAAACTGCCGCAATCCCGGCGACGACCACATTCCACCGCCCGGAGTGCCCGACTCCACACCCGACGCCTTCGATGATCTCTGCTTGTGTGATGACGCCGATCCTGGGGTGAATCAGGATTCACGCTTGGAGATGCTGGTGCCCGGAGCCAGCGGATCGAAGGTAGAGTTGTATATCCGTGTGTCTGACTGGAATGGCGGCGGTGTGGGAGCGTACCAGATCAACGTAACGGGCGTGGACAAACGCCTATACACCACGGCCGCAAGGCCATAACGTCCGGGGGAGTGGATCGGTCGATCTTTCTGCATCAATGCCAACATCTGCAATTTCATGAGGCCCCTGGTCGGGTCCTAATTTGCGGACTGGGAGGTGCCAGGCGCTGCATCGCATGGCACAGACCCGCAGGCTGGGGTAAACTGCTGCTTCCGGGCTCGGTACACGCGCGCTGACGGCACGTGCTTCCGACTCCTTGCTCTTCCGAAAACGTCCGTGGCCTTCCCTGCAATCACCGCACCCGCAGCGACGGAAACCAGCTACGTGAGCTCACGCCGTCGTTGGTGGACGGTCCTGCTGCTGGTGTGGGCGTTGTGCGCTGTCTACAGTGCCACGCTGCTCAGGCGCGGATGGGTGCCGCATGATGAAGGCACGATTGGCCAGAGTGCGGCGCGTGTGCTGGCGGGGCAGTTGCCGCATCGCGATTTCGACGATGTTTACACCGGCGGCCTGGGCTGCCTGAATGCCCTTGCCATGCGGGTGTTTGGGGAGAGCCTGCTGGCGCCACGGATTGCGCTTTTCCTCTGCTTTCTGGCCTGGGTGCCCGCGGTTTACTCCATTGCATCGCGCTTCACCTCCGCGGTCGTAGCCGGCTTTATCACGCTGTTGGCCGCCGCCTGGAGCATTCCCGTTTACAGCTCAGCCGCTCCCTCCTGGTACAACCTCTTCCTCGCTACGTTCGGGCTCGCAGCCCTGCTTCGTTACCTCGACACCAACTCTGCACGATGGCTCTTTCTGGCCGGCCTTTGTGGCGGTATTTCCTTCGTGTTTAAGGTCTCGGGACTTTATTTCATTGCCTCTGCCTTGCTTTTCTTTGTTTTCGTTGAACAGGACGTCCATCCCCCGGCATCGGGACCGGGGAAGCGAACTTTGTACTCTCTTCTCATCATCGGGGGACTGATCGCGTTCTTCGCCGCCGTGTTCGCGGTGGTACGGAAAAACCTGTCCGCCGTGGCGGTGGTGGAATTCGTGGTGCCCGCGGCTGCGCTGGCATTTTTCTGCATTTGGCGGGAAATGCAGGGCGGCAGGATAGAAGCTCCACGGCGGTTCTCCGTCCTGGCCCGGATGCTGCTGCCCTTCCTCGCCGGGGCGGCACTGCCCGTGCTCATCTACCTTATCCCGTACGTGCTTTCTGGCTCCCTGTTCAGTTTGATCAATGGAGTGTTCATTCTGCCGGCCCGGAGATTCGACTTTGCGGCACGCCGGCCACCAGGATTCGGCCCGGCCCGGATTCTGGCGACGATCGCCCTGGTGACACTGCTGGTGGCCGCCTATCGCTCCCGAGGGCGGTCTTGGACGACGCGTCTCGGGGTCGCAGCGGTGCTGCTGGTGGTGTTCGTGACCGCCAGGACCCACCCCACGGTGTTTGCGGCGGCGTGGGCACCGCTGGCGCTCCTGGTTCCGCTTGGGGCGCTCGCTGGGGTACTGCTCCTGGGAAATACGGCATTCTCCGAGCGCAATCCTCCCCTGCGCCGCCGGCAACTCATGCTTCTGCTCTCGGTCACGGTGGTATGTAGTTTGATCCAACTGCCGTTCGCTGTCGGCGTCTATTTTTGCTATGCCGCGCCCCTGGTGATTCTGGCGCTTCTGGCTCTGTTCTCCACGGCCCAGCAGCCTTCCCGATTCCTGCTGGGTTCGGTCCTGGTTTTCTATCTGGCCTTCGTCGTGTTCCTGGTGACCCCGGGGTTCGTTTACGTCATGGGGAGCTACTACCAGCCGGACCCGCAGACGCAGCGGCTGAACCTGGCGCGGGCCGGCGGCCTCCGCGTAGACCCGGCAGAAGCCCGGGAGTACGAGCAACTGATTCCGATGGTGCAGCAACATGCCGGAGGGAGCGAATTTATCTACGCCGGACCCGATTGCCCGGAGGTGTACTTTCTCTCCGGCAAACGGAACCCCACCCGCACGCTGTTCGATTTTTTTGACCCGCCCGAGGGACGCACTCCGCGCATCCTTGCCACGCTGGACTCGCGCCAGGTGAAAGTGGCCGCCATCCTCCTCCAGCCGGCGTTTTCTCCGCCCATGGCGAGCGACCTGTTGGCGGCATTGCGGGAGCGGTTCCCGAATGCCGCGAAAATCGGCAAGTTCGAAGTCCGCTGGCGGCCGTAGAACTGCCTGCCTAGCGAATGCATTGCAGGAAGATCTGCGTGTAGGGGATGCGGAGCAGGTCGTGGCGGATGCTCGACTTCACGTTGTCAAATGCGCCGGAGGCGAGCCGCCGGTACTGTTCTTCGGTGCGGATAAACGTTCCACGATCGCGATCCAGGAAGAAGCGCGCCGTCGAGGACTGGTCTTCCGTGTAAACTCCGTCCATGGTGACCAGCTTCCCACCTGGCTTCAACGCATCGTGCGCGATCTGAAACAGCTGCTGGGCTTCGGTATCGTCAAGATGATGCACAATGCCGAGTGCCAGGGCGATGTCAAAATACGACTGCTGGGGAAGACTGTACTGGCTCACGCGCTGGCAGATGAATCTGAGCTTGGGAAATCGTTTCTGAGCGCGTTTGATGTAGGCCGGACTGGCGTCAAAGCCTACGTATTCCGCTTCGGGCAGATAGGGCACGATCGATCCCGGGCCGCAGCCGATCTCCAGAATGCGGTCGCCCGCCTTGGGCTGGATGTAGTCCTTGACCAGGGCCCGGGCGCGTCTCGGGGCCCCGATAAGATAGTGGTAAAGCTCGTAGGCCTGAGACAGGGCCAGGACTGATCGGACTTGGAACATGGGTTGTGCTGGAGTAATTTCACCATAGCTTAGGCAACGGAGGAAAAGCAAATCCGGCAAGGGCTCGGCCTTGCTATCATACGTTGCATCCGCCGGTTCGCCGCGCCATGGGAACCTGCCGGGACTTCATGGAGGCCAGGCGTTAATGACGCCGTTTCGACTTTCGCTCGCCATCCCCGTGTACAACGAAGAAGCGGTGCTGCCCGAACTGCTGCGGCGCACGCGCGAGGTTCTGGACCGGATGCCGGGCGGACCGCACGAAATCGTGTTCGTGGACGACGGGAGCAGCGACCGGACTCCGGCCTTGCTGACCCAGGCCGCGCGCCAGGACGACCGCATCTGTGCCGTAATCCTGTCGCGGAATTTCGGCCACCAGACCGCCCTCACGGCCGCGCTCGACTATGTGACCGGCGATGCCACCGTCGCCATTGACGGTGATTTGCAGGATCCCCCCGAGACCATTCCCTTGCTGGTGGAGAAATTCCATGAAGGCTATGACGTCGTATATGTCCAGCGCGTGAAGCGCAAGGAACCGCTCTGGCTGCGCGCTTGCTTCTGGTTCTTCTACCGCCTGATGGCGGGCTTGTCGGACATTCAACTTCCGCTTGACTCCGGAGACTTCGGATTGATGTCGCGCCGCGTGGTCGAGCAAGTGCGGCAGATGAAAGAACACCACCGCTACGTGCGCGGCTTGCGGAGTTGGGTGGGCTTTCGCCAGATTGGTATTCCCATCGAACGGGCGGAGCGGCAGGCGGGAAAAAGCAAGTACAACGTCTGGAGGCGGTTCAAAGGAGCCGCGGACGGAATCTTTGCCTTTTCGGTGGTGCCGCTGCGCGCCGCCACCCTGCTCGGGGCCGTCTCCATCGTGCTGGCCCTGCTGGTCGCGGTCTACTCCCTGTACGCGAAATTCATGCTGCGCCAAACCGTGCCGGGGTGGACGGGCCTGATGGTCAGCATAAGTTTCCTCTCCGGCATCAACCTGCTGTTTTTGGGAATCATCGGGGAGTACGTGGGGAGAATCTACGAGGAAATCAAGTCGCGCCCACTCTACGTGGTGAGCCACGTGGAGGGACGAAATGTGAAGGCGAATTGGGCGGCCGAGCCAACTCGGCGCTCGGCGGCCGGCCGCTCCTGGGATTGAACACTTAGGGGCCCGGATCGCAATCGGGAAAGCCAAGTGATCAGAATCTTGCCCGGCCCCTAGGGGCACTGCACCTTCTTCTCCTGAACGCACCCCGCGGGGTCCACCAGCAGCACGGTATTGAGGCCCTGTCCGGGCACAGACAGGCTGGCGCGTTTCCCATGAATCGGCACATCGTTATCAACCCCGTTGACCTCCAGGGTCAGGGTATCGCCGTCATGACTCTGGTCCACCAGACCGATCCCGATCTGGAGATTGCCACCCTGACAGCTGGCCCGGGCGCCGCGCACGTCTGAGCACTGAAGTGGCAGATAACCGAGTGAGCAGTCGTTGTTAACGTTCTGGATGTAGATGTTCTGGTCACCGCTCCGGCTGTCCTCCCAGGTGACGGTGGCGAGCCCGGAGGCGTTGATCCCAGCAAACAAGCGCGACTTACCCGAGGACAACGAGGACACCAGGAACGGTGAGCACACTGTGTTGCCGGCGTTGTCCAGGCGGACTGCCTTGAGCGTATCCGATCCGAAACTCACTTCATCCACCCAGAATGCCAAGGCGCCGTCGCCGGCCTGCACATTTTGAACGAAGATCTGCTGGTCCGCGCCGAGGGGCACGATCGGCAGGCCGGTCTGGCCCCATTGGCGGGCGCCGGTGCTACTGAACTTCTGCGCGTATACGCCATTCAGAACCTGGTTTGAATCCTCCTCGGTCCAGAACAGGAATGTCTCCCCCGTGGCCGCGTCGTAGGAAACCGAGGGTGAGACCCTGACACGCGTGCTGTTGGTGGAGGCCTCCGAGCCGTTGTGCGGGAAGGCTTCGCTGCCGTCTGCATTGATGTGCTGCGCGAAGCATTGCAGCGTGGGCGAACTGCTGTACCACGAGAACACCGCACCGCCGCTCCCGTCAGGGACGAAATAGGGGAACTCGCCAAACTGCAGCGATCCGCCGTCGTAGACCTTCACGTGCTGCGCTCCCCATAGGAGTTGGCCCGCGCTGGAAACCTTGTTGGCCAGCAGCAGCTTGGGGGAAGAAAATCCCATGTCTCGCACCCAGGACACGATGACCGATCCGTTATCAGCTTCGTGCAGGTCTGCCAGAGAATAGTTCGCCTTGGATTCGGTGAGGATAACGCCGGCGCCCCACAGCGGGAGGCCGTTGGGATCGAGTTTCTGCAGCACAACATTGCTATCGCTGATCCATCCCACGACCTCGTTGCCATCGCTGGTGACTGTGATCTTGGGGTTCGCGTGGAAGCTGGAGTCTGCGGTGAGCTGCACGCCGAGCTTCCCCCAGAGCAGGCGGCCGGAAGAGCTGACTTTGGCGGCGGTAACCTGCTCATTCGAATCCTCACGATCATCGAGAAAGGCCACGAAGCCGTTGCCGACGCTATCCACCGCAAGGCCGTAGTCCTGGGTCGAGCTCAAACCCAGGTCGGCCACGCGCCGGCCATTATGCGGGGCCTGCTCCACCCCGCCGGCGCTGAGGCTCTGCACATGAACGTCGTAGCCGAAGGGGGGATGCCCGTTCGGGTTGTTATCGAACCAGCTCAGAAACCATCCACCATTGGCGAGGGGCAACACTTTCGGCTGGACCTGGTCATTGACCCGGTCAGCCAACGCGAGGTTCACCATGGGATCGGACGGCCACTGCGCCCATGCGGGCGCCACCAGCACCAGGCTGAGCATAAAGATGAAGCAACTGCCGATTCTCCGACTCCTCATGATGCCTCCTGGATGAGATCTCGTCCCAATAGGCCCGGCGCCGGGCGAGGCGGAATTATACTTCGGATTCGCAAATTCAGCAGGCGCGCGCTCCTAAGGCCGGGAGGCCCGCTTGCGGCTTCCCACAAGGGCTTTGAAACGGGAATGACTTGCGCTCCGCCCGGTTTGCGAGGATGATGCTCGTCCGCTTGACTGATGAACTGAAGAGGGGGAACGACGATGAACTCGAAAACCAAGCTGGCCCTTGGCATACTCACGGCCTTGGCCATGTTGTTGCTTACGTTTGCCATTCCCAGAGGAAGCGCCCTGGGAGACGCGCAATTAGTTCAATTTCCGGTGACGGTCGGGGTGTGGGCGATCTTCGTTTTGCTGTTTGTGAAGTTGAAGTAGCAGGGCACATGCGGGTGGCGAATGTTTTTCGCGCCGACCCAGGGAAGAATCCATCGATCGGATGGCGTGCATGAACGGCGCGAAGGATTGGATAAATCCGTACAGATCGTGGCCCCGCTCACGGCATCGAGGCGCAGAACGCTTTCCTTGGTTTGCTCCCACTGCGCACCTGCAACCACTTGCGGAATCAGTTCGCCGGCACCACCTTGATCTTGGCCATCATACCCCCGTCCTCATGGTCGAGAATGTGGCAGTGGTATAGGAAGGTTCCAACCGTCTCCGGATCACGAAAATCTAAGCGCAGCTTGATGCTGGGATAGCGTGAACTTTGCCCATCCCAGTAAGGAGTTACCACGGTGTCGCGGATCGTTGGGTCGTTCACGGGTTTGCCGTTCACTTCCAGGACCATGAAATGAAGCTGGTGGATGTGGAAGGCATGCACTTCAGTCGACCGGTTCTCCACCACCCAATCTTCAATTGATCCCTGGGAGGTGACGATCGCGGGAGGGTCGTAAGGATCATAGATCTTCGGCGCCTGGCCCGCGACGGTGATGAAGAATTGCTTTCCGTCGTCGCTCTCTGAGAAGTACAGCTTGCGCTGCCTGGTGGGGGTCTGGCTGCTCAGGTTTGTGAAGCGATGAAGCTCGTCGTGACGCGTAGCCGGCGCCATCCTCGGCAGGGGACTGTTGTCGCTGGGTATGATGTTGGCAAGCAGAGCGGACGGATTGGGATCGCCGCTGGGCCCGGTATCGAATCCCAAATTGACAAACTCCCCCGTATTGAGGGGTGGCCCGGTCACAATGAATTCCGCTCGTCCCGCCGGCGGTATTAGCACGGTGTCCAGGTCGAGGGGCGCGCCAAGGGGAACGCCATCGACCGCAATCAGAGTGATTTTTTCCTTGCCGTGGTCGCCCACAATTGCCAACCGCAGGAAGGCGATGGAACTGGCGTTGGCTACCCGCCAAAACTGCCGCTCCCCGGGATCCAGTGCGATGTTCGGCGCCAGTTTCGGGAAAGCCGGAACGAAGTTGACGGACAGCACCGAACTTTCATCGCCCCCGTTGGGGACCGACTTCTGGCGAACCACCAGAACACGTTGCGGAAGACCGGCGACCTCGGGCCTGATATTTTCAATCCCCGCCACGATCAGCGCCCCGGCGGCTCCGCCCACGATCTGATTGGCGGTGAAGCCATGCGCATGCGGATGGTACCAATACAACCCCGGGGGCTCGTTGCTGGGAATCTGGATGCGGTACTGGAAGGGGGGATCGCCGGCCTGAATCAGGGTCTTGATCACCTCGTCCCCGTGGCAGCGGGGTGGGACGTTCAACCCATGGAAATGCACATTGGTGGCGGTGGCGATCATCGCTCCGCCATCACATTGACTCCGCCGTGCCGCGCGACTGACCTCATGCCGCATGGGCGACGGTGTGGCGCCAGTGACAGTGATGCGGTTGGCCAGATTGAAGATGAGGAGATCCCCGGGATTGACGACCAGCGTGGGCGCCTCCGTGCCATCGTGGTAGGCAAAGCAGTACTCGATCGTTCCGTCCACCGCAACGTCGCTGAGCATGGTGAGATCGACGGAAAGAACTCCGTTCTTGCTGTGCAGTTCCTCAGGATCGGTAATCGTGCTGCCGCCCATGGGGCGCGGAGGACACGCATCAGCCCGCGCTGCAGGACTTGCCAAGAGGGCGCCACAGAGCACAGTCCCTGACATCAGCTTGATGAAAGCTCGCATGCTTCAGCTCCCGGAGGTCTGCCGGCCGGTAAATTGGGGGGGTCCACTGGCCTGGCTCCGGCTTCAGGCCAAGCCTTAGTCGGACGATTATAGGCGAGAAAGTGGGTCGGCGGGCACGCTTCTTCCTGACGCAATGTCAATGCGTGGGTCCATGTTCCGCTTGAGAGTGTTCTACGTCACAGCTACCGCGAAGGAGAGGCTATAGCCTTATTTCCAGGACCGCGCGCGGCAGCGAGGGTCCGCCTAGAGCGCCTCAGCCGACGAGATGGACCGCAGAGCGCATGGACGGGTCAACCCCTGGATCGTCACGATCTCCGTGATGCTCGCCACCTTCATGGAGATTCTCGACACCACGGTGGTGAATGTTTCCATTCCTCACATCGCCGGCAATCTGGCGGCAACCATCGATGAAGGCACATGGGTGGTCACGTCCTATCTCGTCTCCAACGCCATCATTCTGCCAATGTCGGGCTGGCTTGCCAATTACATGGGGCGCAGGAGGATGCTGCTGGCCTGTGTGGCAGGCTTCACCGCCATGTCGCTGTGCTGCGGGTTGGCCACAAGTCTTCCCATGTTGATCTTCTTCCGGGTGCTTCAGGGCCTCTCGGGTGGAGGGCTGCAACCCTTGGCACAGGCCATTCTCCTGGAAAGCTTTCCGAGGGAAAAGCACGGGCAAGCTATGGCTGCCTTCTCCATCGGTATTCTGCTGGCGCCCATCCTGGGACCCACATTCGGGGGATGGATTACCGACAACTACAGCTGGCGATGGATTTTCTACCTGAACCTGCCGGTCGGTGTCTTCTCCTTGTTCATGATGAGCCGATTCGTGTTCGATCCGCCTTACATTAAACGAGCGGCAGGACGGGTGGACCTGTGGGGCATCGGGTTCCTCGCCCTGGGTTTCGGTACTCTCCAGGTGGTTCTGGATACAGGCCAGCGCAAGGACTGGTTGTCCTCGGACTACATTCGTTGTTTCGCCATCCTGTGTGTGCTGGGGCTGGTGGCTTTTGTGATTCGTGAGTTGACGACAGCGAAACCGGTTGTAGACCTGCGGGTGCTTGTGGACCGCACCTTCAGTGTAGGGGTTTTTCTGATGAGCATGCTGGGCTTCCTGCTGTACGCGAGCCTGGTGCTCTTACCCATTTATCTGCAAACGCTCCTCGGCTACTCGGCCCTGGATGCGGGACTGGCTCTCTCCCCTCGTGGTGTCGGCTCATTGGTGACCACGCCCCTGGTAGGCTACCTGACCAGTAAGGCAGACCCGAGGCGGCTCCTTGTGTTTGGCCTGGTACTTGGCTCGATCACCATGTTCGCTCTGGCCAGGCTGAACTTGAACGCCGGCTATTACGACATTCTGTGGCCGCAAGTTCTGCAGGGAGTAGCGCTCAGTTTCCTGTTCATTCCCTTGTTGGCGGCCAGCATGTCCCGCATCGCGAAAGAAAAGATGGGCAATGCCACCAGCATCTTCAATCTCATGCGCAATATTGGCGGCAGCACGGGAATTGCCGTAATGACGACCTTTCTCGCCCGGCGCAACCAGGTGCACCACAATCATCTAATCGCAAACATCACCCCAGGCGATGCGCACACCAGGGAAGTGCTGGAAGGCATGCGAGTGTGGTTCGCCACTCACGGATCGGACCACTACACAGCAACACGGAGAGCCCTGGCCGCCCTTTACCAGCTCGTGCAACGTCACGCTGCGATGCTTTCGTTTGTCGAGGCATTCTGGATCATGGGCGCTCTCTTCCTTGTCATGCTGCCATTCGTGGTGCTTCTCCGAAACCCGAGAGCGAAACCATCACCAGAGGATGGCACACGTGAACGTGAGGTCGAACCTGCAATTCCGGCAGAATCTCCGCAAGAACGCTTGCAACCAGAGGAAAATGAGCTGCTGGTTGTCCATCACTAGCTTGCAGCTCTCCGCAACACGCGCAACATCTACGGGGATGTGTGACCGGCGAGATGGCCCAGGCGCACTCGAAGGTGATGCGCATGGCTCCTCTTCGGGCGATCAGATTTCAGGTGATTTCGTTGTCTGTGGGTAGTGGAAAATCTGGCGGAGAGAGTGGGATTCGAACCCACGTTA
>Ga0335070_10000711_pt1 | contig 37801 bp, 37 predicted proteins | sample Lox_Sample_13_FD_206722 | JGI IMG/M metagenome (GOLD analysis project Ga0335070, IMG submission 206722) | Soil microbial communities from Loxahatchee National Wildlife Refuge, Florida, United States - Lox_Sample_1.3 | ecosystem: Environmental > Terrestrial > Soil > Wetlands | place: USA... | reverse complement strand
GGCGCCGAACGCTGTGGACGCGCCGGAGAACAGCTTGGCGTCGGAGAGGACCTGGGCATGGACTTCCATGCCGATCACGATCTCCCACGGACCGGTGGTGCCATCGATATATTTAGACGCGGCCATCTTCGCCTCCGTCATGGATGTAGGCATCCGCTTCGATTTCGACCAGCCAGTTGGGGTCGATGAAGCGTGAAACTTCCACAAAGGTCGTGGCGGGCTGGATCTTGCCGAAGAATTCGCCGTGGACCTTTGCCGCGTCTTCCCAACGGGAGACATCGCGCATCATCACCCGCGTGCGGGTGACGTGATCCAGACGCGCGTCGACTTTTTCCAGCGCTTCGCCGATGATTTCGAACGCACGGCGCACCTGGCCGCCTACATCCGGGGCAAGCGAACCGTCCTTGTTGATGGGCGCCGTTCCGCTGACGGTGACCTCGCGGCCTGTGCGAACGGCGCGGCTGAAGCCGATGGTCTCGTGATAGGGGCTGTCGGTCTTGGCCAGAACGCGGTTCATGCTGTCCACCACTTGGAAGGTTTCGCACCAAAGGCGGCGGCCGTTTCGATGGAACGGCCCGCGCGCAACACGGTTGCTTCGTCAAACGCCTTGCCGATGATCTGAAGACCGAGCGGCAGACCGTCCGCCGTGAGACCAGCGGGAACGGCAAGGCCCGGAAGACCGGCGAGGTTCACGGTGACGGTGAAGACGTCGTTCAGATACATCGACAGCGGATCGCTGTTCTTGGCGCCGAGCGCAAAGGCCGGGCCGGGCGTGGCCGGCGTCAGCAGCACGTCGCACTTTTCGAATGCTTGGCGGAAGTCGCGCGCGATCAAGGTGCGCAGCTTCTGAGCGCGGGCATAGTACGCATCGTAATAGCCCGCCGAGAGCACATAGGTGCCGATCAGGATGCGGCGGCGGACTTCCGCGCCGAAACCTTCCGCTCTGCTCTTTTCATAAAGCTCGGTGATCTCGCGCACGCCTTCCGCGCGGTGGCCGAAGCGCACGCCATCGTAACGGGCGAGGTTCGAGGAGGCTTCGGCAGGCGCCACAATATAATAAGCGGGCAGCGCGTATTTGGTGTGCGGCAGCGAGACGTCGACGATCTCCGCACCCTGCGCCTTCAGCCACTCCGCACCCTTCTGCCAGAGCGCATCGATCTCCGGCGGGGCGCCATCGAGGCGGTATTCCTTCGGGATGCCGACGCGCAGGCCCTTCACGCCGTCTTCGAGCGTGGCTTCGTAATCCGGCACCGGAATGTCGACACTGGTGGAATCGTTGGGATCGACGCTGGCCATCTGGCGCAACAGGATCGCGGCATCGCGCACCGTGCGCGTCATCGGGCCTGCCTGATCGAGCGACGAGGCAAACGCGACGATGCCCCAGCGCGAGCAACGGCCGTAGGTCGGTTTGATGCCGACGGTGCCGGTGACGGCGGCGGGCTGGCGGATGGAGCCGCCCGTGTCGGTGCCGGTGGCCGCCAGACACAGATTGCCGGAGACGGCAGCCGCCGAACCGCCGGACGATCCGCCGGGGACGAGGTTCTCGTTCGAATTCCGCGCGCGCCACGGATTGACGACCGGCTTGAACCAGCTTGTCTCGTTGGACGAGCCCATGGCGAATTCATCCATGTTCGTCTTGCCGAGCATCACCGCGCCCGCATTCCACAGATTCTGGGTGACGGTGGATTCGTAGGGCGGGATGAAGTTCGACAGGATGCGGCTGCCGGCGGTCGTCTTCACGCCCTTGGTGCAGAACAGATCCTTGATCGCAAGCGGCAGGCCTTCCAGCGGACGCACTTCGCCTTTGGCGATGCGCGCATCGGAGGCTTGCGCCATCTTCATCGCAATGTCGGGCGTTTCGGTGACGAAGGCGTTGAGCGTGCGCGCGCCTTCGATCGTCTTGACGAAAGCCGTCGTCAATTCTTTCGACGAAATCTTTTTGGTGGCCACCGCATCGCGCGCGTCGGCCAGGGTGAAATCGGTCGGTGTCGCGGGCAGGCTCATTCGACCACCTTCGGAACGACGAAGAAATTGTCTTCGCTCAGGGGCGCGTTCGCGGTGATTGCCTTGGCATCGCCGCCGGCGGTCACCTTGTCTTCGCGCATCTTGAGTTTGTGATCGACGGCGCTTGTCATCGGCTGAACGCCTTCCACATTCACCTCGCCCAATTGCTCCACCCAGGCGAAAATGCCGTTCAGTTCGTTGACCATCGGCTCCACGCGCTCTTCTTCGAGCGCTATGCGGGCAAGCCGGGCTATGCGGCGGACGGTGTCCTTGTCCACGGACATGGGGCACTTCTCTGTGCTGGGATTCAGGGGCGCTAGTAGCAACCGGGGGCCGGACTGGCAAGCGAGGCAAATGCCCTTTAGATATGCACCTATGTCACTGGGAATTCAGGCCATAGATCACGTCCAGATCGCCGTGCCCAAGGCGCTGGAAACCGAATGTCTGGCCTTCTATCGCGATGTCCTGGGCCTGCCCGAAATCCCCAAGCCGGTGGAATTGCGCGCCCGCGGCGGGGCGTGGTTCCAGCTTCCCAACCTGCAGATGCATGTGGGCGTGGACCCGGAAGGCTCGCCGCGCAGCAAGCGGCATGTCTGTTTCCTGGTGCCGGACCTTGCGCGCGCCAAAGCCGCGATCGTCGGCCATGGGATTGTCATCGAAGAGGAAAGCGTGGCGGAAGGGCTTTCACGCTTCTTCATTCGCGATCCGGCGGACAATCGCATAGAGATCGGGCAGCGGTGATTTCGTTATACCCCCTCACCTCCCCCTTGTGGGGAGGTCGAAAAATGCGAGAGCATTTTTCGGGTGGGGGGCCGCTCATCGTGGCACGCACCGCCCCCCGCCCGAAAAATCTATCGCTTCGCTCCAGATTTTTCGACCTCCCCACAAGGGGGAGGTAAGAATGGGTGTTGTTGCTCTTGCCGATCTCAAACAAAAACTTTCTCCCGGTCGGCGGCTGCTGGGGCTCGATCTGGGCGAGAAGACCATCGGCTTGGCGCTTTCGGATACGCTGGCCACTATCGCCACGCCGCTGGAAACATTGCCGCGCGGAAAGTTTGGCGACGATGCGAAAAAGATTTTGGCGCTGATCGAGATGCACGGCATCGGCGCGCTGGTGATCGGGTTGCCGCTGAACATGGATGGCAGCGAGGGGCCGTCGGTGCAATCGGCCCGGGCGTTCGCGCGCAACTTCGCCGCCAAATCCGATATCGCGATTGTGTTTCAGGACGAGCGGCTTTCCACCGCCGCGGTCACGCGCACCTTGATAGAAGCCGACTCCTCCCGCGCCAAACGCGCGCGCGTCGTGGACAAGATGGCGGCGGCCTATATTCTACAAAGCGCGTTGGACCGGCTGAGAGCATTTCCCCCCGCATGATCGCCGACGAAGATCGCCCTGCCCGCTTCCTGTGGCTGCCGCCGGGCGCACGCCCTCCCCATACTTTGCCGCGACGGCAGGAAGTCGTGTTCCTGCTCGTGGGCATGACGCTGCTGTTCAGCGGATACGATCTCAACATCTTCGGAATGGCGCTGCCGCAGATACAGCGCGAGCTGCACATTCCCGAAAACATGGCGGGCGTGACGATCAGCTATTTCCGGCTGGCGGCGTTGGCGGCGCTGTTCGTTGCGCCTCTGGCGGATTTGATAGGCCGCAGGCGGTTGTTGCTGGTCACCGTGTTCGGCGAGGCGCTGATGACGCTCGCCACCGCCTTCGTGCAGGACTATCAGCAATTCGTTGCGGTGCAGATTCTGGCGCGGGTGTTTGGATACAGCGAGGAGATGCTGTGTTTCGTCGTGGTGGCCGAGGAGATCGACGCGCGGGTGCGCGGTTGGTCCATCGGGACGCTGGGGTCGCTGGTTGCCACCGGCGCGGGCCTGGCGGCGCTGATGTTCGCGACGGTGAATTATCTACCCTATGGCTGGCGGTCGCTTTATGTGATCGGCAGCGGCGGGCTTTTGATCCTCGCCTATTACCGCAAATGGTTGCCGGAGACGCGGCGCTTTGAAATCCACCGCGCGGAGATGGAGGCGGCGGAATCGCGCGTGCTGGTATTCCTGAAAATGGTGCGGGGACTGTTTCGCGATTATCCCGGCCGCCTTGTGGCGATGCTGGTGTTCGTGACGGCGTTCGGATTCACGACCGGACCGTCTGCGGTGCTGCTGTCGAAATTCCTGCAGACGACGCATCACTATTCGCCGGGACAGGTTTCGCTGCTGTTCGTGGCGGGCGGGCTTTTGTCGGTGATCGGCAATATCGCGGCGGGAAGGCTTTCCGATCGCTTGGGGCGCAAACGTACGCTGTTCGTCACCACGTTGATCGGCGGCGCGGGGTTTGCGCTCTTTTACAGCGGCATCGGCGGATGGATATTGCCGGTGCTGTGGGTGTTGGCGCTGTTCGGGTTTCTTTCGAGCGATGCGCTGGCGGCGGGTTATCCGTCCGAGATATTTCCCACCGCTTACCGCGCGACGGCGACGACCCTGCGATATGTCTTCAACATTCTGGGCGGGGCCATCGCGTTGCGGCTGGAGGGCACGTTCTACGACATGTTCCACGCGCATGGGCCTGCGATCATGCTGACGACGGCGGCGTTGCCGGTTGCGCTGGTCGCGATCCAGTTCCTGCCGGAGACGGCGCGGCGGTCGCTGGAGGATATTTCTAATCCGGGATGAGTTTGCCCGGATTCAAAATACCTTTCGGATCGAGCGTGTGCTTGATAGCGCGCAAAACGGCGATGCCGAGTTCGCCTTTTTCCTGCGCGATCCATGGCAGGTGATCTTCGCCGACGCCGTGATGATGGCTGATGGTGCCGCCATTGGCCGCGATGGCATCCGACGCGGCTTTCTTGATCGCGCGCCATTGGGCGACTTCGGCGTCGAGCTGGCGCGGGAAGATGTAGGTGAAGTAGAGGCTTGCGCCATCGGGATAGGAATGGCTGATGTGGCCCATGACGATGCCGTGCGCGCCGGGGCGTGGCGCGTTCTTGGCAATTGCGGTGTGGAGCGCGGTGACGACCGCGTTGTGCAGTCTTGGGATGTTCGACCATGAAGTGCAGGTTTCGAGCGTGTCCACGCCCACTCCCCGATCCATCATGGGATCGCGCATATAGGGGCCGTGAAAGCGGCCTTCGTACCAGCGCTTGCCCATTCTCTCGCCCACCGACAGCGCGCCGAGGCGCTTGGCGATTTTCTTGAAGCTTGCGAGGCCGTCGGTGACTTCGCGCGCATCGCCTTCGAAACCTGCGATCACGGCGGCGGGTGCGCGATCCAAACCCTTCATCGCGAGAAAGCGTTCGGTGAGAGCCGCCTTCAGGCCGTGCGGTTTTCCGATGTCGGCCATGGTGCGATAGATGCGTGTTTCATCGGCATCCGAAAGGCGCAGCATCGCGGAGGGGATTTCTTCGCGGACGGCGGTGCGGATGGCTTCGGTGCCGGATTTGAAATCCGGGAAGAGAAAGCCGGTGTAGGTTTTCTTCGACGGCGTTTCGTGGATTCGCACGCGGGCTTGCGTGACGATGCCGAATTCGCCTTCCGAACCGATGACCATGTCTTTCAGTCGCGGTCCGGCGGCGGATGCGGGGAAGTTATCCGTTGCGAGGGTGCCGCGTGGTGTGGCCAGCGTGACGGAGACGAGCCAATCGGACGAGCGGCCATAGCGATTGGATTGCTGGCCCGCGCCGGCGTGCGCGATCCAGCCGCCGACGGTGGAGAATTCGAAGGATTGCGGATAGTGGCCGAGGGTGAGGCCCTGTGCCTGCAGCGCCTTTTCGAGCGCGGGACCATAGATGCCCGCTTCGACTTCCGCCGTCATGGAGATGCGGTCGACATCGAGCACGCGGTCCATTTTCGACAAATCGAGGGTCACCACCGCACCGAATTTGCCGTGATCGGCGGTGACGCCGCCGACAACGCTGGTGCCGCCGCCATAAGGAACAACGGCAATGCCCTGTTCTGAAGCGTAGGTAAGCACGGCGAGAACATCTGCCTGGTTGCGCGCATAGAGAACGAGATCGGGCGCGGTGGTGAGATCGCCCGCGCGCATCCGCAAAACGTCATGATAGGAACGGCCCAGCGCATGGAAGGCGCGTTCGTAGTCGTCATCGCGCACCTGTTCAGCACCTAGCATGGCGATGAACCGGTTGCGTTCTTCGCCACGCAGGCGCGATGAGGGAAGCTTGATGTCTTTCAGTTCGCGCGGCGGCGTGGCCAGAAGCGTCGGCATGCCTGTTTCGCGGGCGAGCCATGTCCACAATTCGGCGCGGCCGGAAAGTTCGTCGTGCGCTTCGGTCCAGCCCCAGCCGTTCCAGCGAATTTTCCTGCGGTCCATGTTCAGCATCTCAAATTTAAGGCGGCGGGAAGAATTTCGAACGTCGCGGGCAATTTGCCGGCGTTCTCGCCGTCGGTTTCGATCAATACGGGTTGGCCATGCGTTTCGGCGACGGGCGCGGCCACAACCCTTCGTCCCTTCACCACACGCACGCCCGGAAGTTTCAAATGTTCGCCGGTGTAAATGAGTTGCAGATCCTTGACGGCCTGAAGTTTGGGAACGCCGCCGATAACAATGACATCGAATTCGCCGTCGTCGGGGATCGCATTGGGCGCGATCTGCATGCCGCCGCCGAAATATTGCGCATTGGCGATGGCGACGGTGGAGATGCGGTCGATCTCGTCGTACTCGCCATCGACGCGCAGGCGCACCGTGCGGTCGTTGTAACGCAACATCGCCATGGCGCTGTGAAAGGCGAAGGCGAACGAGCCGCCGAACAGTTTGGCGATGCTGGCACGGTTGACCGAATCCACGATCACGCCGGACAGGCCGAACGACGCGACGTTGATAAAATGGCGCGTGACGGGCAGGCCGTCATTGCTGAGACAAGACACGCGGCCAATATCGACGCGTTTGATCCTGGCGGTCTTGAGATGTTTGAGGGCTTCCCAAGGACCCGCTTCCAGCCCGAAAGACTTGCGGAAGTCGCCGCCGGTGCCGCTGGTGACGAATGCGAACACCGCATCGGGCGCGAGCGTGCCTTCGGGGCCGAAGAAACCGTTCACTGCTTCGTTGATGGTGCCATCGCCGCCGACCGCAATGATTTCGGTATGGCCTTCGTTGAGTGCACGGCGGACGAGACTGGTGGCTTCGGCGCGGCGCGACGTGAAACCCACATTTAGCGCGGGATAGATTTCGCGCAGGCCTTTTTCGATTTCGGTCCAGTCATGGCCGGTGCGTCCGCTGGCGGAACGCGGATTGACGACGGCGAAGGCGCTCATGGGCGGGACACCACGAGCGAATTGGTGACGGTTTCGATTTCGTTGTTGCGGCGCTGCGCATTCCAGTTCAGCTCGGCGGCCATGATGTCCGCGGTGCGGGACAGGACGTCGGCGGCGGGACGGCCGAGTTGGCCGATGCCGGTGCGCCGCGTGACGACATCGGAGAGCGTGAGCGCCATTTCCTCGCGGATCGCGAACAGGACTTGCGCACCGATATCGCCGGTGATGCCGAGCGGCTGGCGCAGATCGGGACGATTGCCCGCTTCGGCAAGCATCGCGTCGATGCGGGTGCCGTACATGCGGGTGAGATGATCGATACCCTGTAGATCGGGGTGATTGCGTTTCTGCTCGGCGCTGAAATTTTCGATGCGGTCGATGGCGCCGCCGGGAAGGCGCGTGGTTTTCGTCGCGCAGGTTTTCGACGGGCCGAGTTTGGGGCCAATGGTATCGACGATCTTTTCGGCAAGATCGCGCGAGGTCGTCCACTTGCCGCCAATGGCGGAATAGAGGCCTTCGACACCATCCTGCTGGTGGTCGATCAGCTCAGCGCGTCGGCTGGCGTCGTAAGTGTTGCCCGTGCCCTCGTCGACCAACGGACGCAAGCCCGCATAAGAATGGATCACATCGCTGCGCTTCAGCCGCGCTTCGGGCAAGTGGTGGTTGATAAAGGCAAGGAATTGGGAAATGTCGTCTTCCGTCACATGCACGGAATCCGGATCGCCGGTGAAGGCGGTGTCCGTCGTGCCAAGGATTGTGTGATTACGCCACGGCAGGATGAAGAAATGTCCGCCATCGGCGGCAACGGTGAGCGCGGATTTGCGACTGACTGGCGGCACGACGAGATGGATGCCTTTGGACCTGAGGATGCGGTGGGCGGTTTTCTTGCCGAGTGCCGCATCTAGGAAGATGTCGCTCCACGGGCCGGTTGAAACCAGCGTGAGTTTGGCGCGGATGTCGAACGCGGCATCGGCCATCGTGTCGCGAACGGTGGCACCTTCGATCTTTCCATTGCGGATCAGGAGCGATGTGGCGGCGGCGTAGTTGGCGAGTGCTGCGCCATGTGCATCGGCATCCAGAAGATTTTCGAGCGCAAGACGTTCCGGCGAATACATCTGCGCATCGTAATATTTGAACGCGCCGTCGAAATCCGGGCGCTCCAGCACGGGCTCTTCGGCGAGCGCCTTTTCGCGGCCGAGCCAGGAGTGGCGCGGCAAGCGCTGGGCGGGATCGTCCAGCCAGGTGCGGTCGAACGAAAGCACATCGTAGAGCGTGAGGCCCACGCCCAAGGTTGCGCGTTCCTTGCGCGAGCCGCCGTGCAGCGGAATCATGAACGGCAGCGGGCGGACCAGATGCGGTGCGATGCGCTGCCACACGCGACGCTCGCGCAGGGATTCGCGCACCAGGCCCAGTTCGAAATTCTTCAGGTAGCGCAGGCCGCCGTGGATGAGCTTGGAATTGTGGGCGCTGGTGGCGCCCGCAAAATCGCCCTTCTCCACCAAAGCGACCTTGTAACCCCGAAGCGCCGCATCGCGCGCCACGCACGCGCCCGTCACCCCGCCGCCGATGATCAGCAGATCGAAGGTTTCGTTCGCGAGACGGTCAAGATTGCGGCGCATGTTCCCCCTGACGGGCCCACGCTTTCCGGGCGGGGTGCACTTGTCAATACCGTGCGCCAGCCTGCTAGACTTGGGCCAACCATCCATCTCAGGGAGTGCTTAATGCCGCAGGTCAAAGCAAACGGGATCGACATCGAATTCGAAAGCTTCGGGCGCGAAAGCGACCCCGCAATCCTGCTGATCATGGGTTTCTCGGCGCAAATGACGATGTGGCCGGTTTCGCTGTGCGAAGGGCTGGCGGCCCAGGGATTCCGCGTGATCCGGTTCGACAATCGCGATGTGGGGAAATCGACACACTTGTTGAGCAAGGGCGCCCCCAATCCGATGGAGGCGATGGCCAAGCTGATGTCGGGCCAGCCGTTGACGGATGCGCCCTACACGCTGGACGACATGGCGGCGGATGCGGTTGGCGTGTTGGACGCATTGGATATCGACCGCGCCCATATCGTGGGCGCTTCGATGGGCGGGATGATCGCGCAGCTTGTGGCAGCGAAACACGGCACGCGGGCACGCAGCATAACCTCCATCATGTCGACCACCGGGCGGCGCGACTTGCCGCCGGCGAAACCCGAAGCGATGAGCGTTCTGGTGACGCCGCCCGCAAGCGACAGCCGCGAAGATCGCATCAAGCAGGGCAAGATCATCTGGCGCACCATCGGCAGTCCCGGCTATCCGGCGAGCGAGGAAGAACTGGACCGCGTCGTTCAGGCGGAAGTGGATCGCGTGCCGTATGAACCCACAGGTGCCGCACGGCAGCTTTATGCGATTGTAATGGCGCAACCGCGCAACGACGTTCTGAAGAACGTGCGGTGTCCGGCGCTTGTCATTCACGGTGCGGACGATCCGCTGATCCCGGTTGACGGCGGCAAGGATACGGCGGCGACCATTCCCGGCGCGCAGCTCGTGATCGTGCCGGGCATGGCGCATGATTTTACCGAAGCCCTGGTGCCGGTTTATCTGAAACACATCGGCGGCTTTGTTTCGTCGGTCGAAAAAGCGAAGGCGGCTTGAGATGGCCAGAACACGCGCAAACGGGACCGAGCTTGAGTATGAGGTGATGGGGCCGGAAAGCGGCACGCCGTTTCTGTTCATCAATGGCTTCGGCAGCCAGATGGTTTCATGGCCGAAAGAGTTCTTCGAGACGCTGGCCAATGCCGGAATGCGGGTGATCCGCTTCGACAATCGCGATGTCGGGCTCTCGCAGAAATGGGATGGCATTTTGCCAGACATTCGCGAAACGATGAAAACCATGCGCGCGGGCGGCAAGCCAGATGTACCGTATACGCTGAACGAAATGGCGGCGGATGCGGCGGGGCTGCTGGATGCGTTGGGTTTTGAGACCGCACACATCTCCGGCTGTTCGATGGGCGGAATGATTGCGCAGCTTGTGGCGCTCAATCACCCGGAGAAGACACGTTCGCTGATCTCGATCTTTTCGACGACCAGCGATTATTCGCTGCCGCCATCGAGCAAGGAAGCGGCGGAGGCGCTGACCGCACGACCGTCATACAATGACCGCGAAACGGTGGTGGCGCACTCGGTGAAAAGCCGGCGGGCTTATGCTTCGACCGCGTGGCCGTTCGACGATGTTTTCTGGAGCGGGATCGCGGGCCAGGCTTACGACCGCGCGTTCTATCCCGAAGGCACCATTCGACAGTATGCGGCGATCATGGCGAGCCCGCCGCGGACGGAGCGATTGAAAACGCTCAACCTGCCGGCGCTGGTTCTGCATGGATCGGCCGATACGCTGATCCGCCCCGAAGCCGGACGGCATACGGCCGAGTGTATTGCCGGTTCGGAATATCACGAGATCGAAGGCTGGGGGCACGACATGCCGCTGCCGGCCATCCCTGTGGTGACCGGCCTGATCGTGCCGTTTGTGCGGAAAGTGGAAGCGGAGAGGAAGGCGGCAGCGTTGGCGGCGCAGTGATTACTTGATTTTGCCTTCTTTGAACTCGACGTGCTTGCGCAGGACCGGGTCGTACTTCTTGATCGTGAACTTCTCGGTCATGGTGCGGGTGTTCTTTTTCGCAACGTAGAAAAAGCCCGTGCCGCCCTCGCTGTTCAGACGGATTTTCGCGGTGGTCGGCTTCGCCATGACATGCTCCTGGTTCGAGGGCCGGTAACCTAGTCAGGGCGCGGGCGAAGTCAAGGCGGCGCTACGCCCGACCCGCCACATGAGGAACAGGACGTAAGCCCCACTGATTCCTCCCAAAACCGCCAAAAGACCGTGTGGGTTCCAGGCATCGAGGGCCGCGCCCTCCAGCGGCGGGGCCAGCAAAAGGCCCATGGAATAGGCCATCAGGAACCCCGCATTGGCCCGTGCCAGCTCCGCGCCCCGGAACTGTTCGCCCAGCAAGGTGAGCGAGCCGCTGTATACGCCGAGGATCAACCCGCCCCACAGGAAGAACATGGCGTAAAACAGCCAGGGGATGTGGATGATGAAGGGCGTGACCACGGCACCCACCACGCCGGTCGAGCCACAGAGGGCCAGTAGATGGAGGCGATTCATCCGGTCCGCCAGCCAGCCGAGCGGGTATTGGAAGACGATGCTGCCGAGCGAAAAGGCAGTGACGGTGAGAGCGGCCCGCGCTTCGCCGTAACCGGACCGCACGGCATAGACGGGCAACAGACCAACCAGGCCAGCATCGAGCGCGCCGTAGACGAGCGCGCCCGCGACGGCAACAGGCGCAAGACGCATGAGCGAAGATATCGAAGCCGTCGAGGTTTCTTCCAGACGCGGGGCGGCGTGACGGGCGAGCAGGACGGGGATCAATCCCACCAGCAGCAAGCTCGCGCCCAGCGCGAACGGGAGGATGCCGCGCGTGCCGATGAAGATGAGGATCAATGGGCCGATGCCGAAGCCGCTTTGAACACAAGTCGCATAGAGGGCCACGTAACGGCCGCGGTTCTTTTCGTCGGCGAGCTGGTTGATCCAGAATTCGGAAATGACGAACAGCGTGTTCAACGCGGCGCTGAGCACGAACCGCGCCGGAAACCATAGCCAGAGGTTTGGCACAAAATAGATGGCGAGCAGCGATGCCGCCGCGACGCAAAGCGCAAGTGCGAGAAACTGCGCCACGCCGAAGCGCACGATCCAGCCGGGCACGAATGGCGTGACGGCGAGTGCCGCCAGACCGGCGGTCGCGATGTTCAAGCCGTTCAGCGAACCCGGCACATGCAGCCGTTCGAGGATCAACGCCAGCAACGGCAGCGTGAGCCCCATGCCGCCGCCATAGGCGATACACGCCGCGAGGATGGCGGCAAGGCTTGCGCGGCGCGCGGCGCTCACAGGTAATCGAGGCTGGGCTTGTTGTTGCGGAAGCGGAAGAACGGCACGGGGCGCGATTCATCCGGTTTCGCCACCCTCGCCTCCACTTCGTCGATCATGCGGCGGGTGATGGAGGGCAGGTCCTGCGCCCTCGCCTCCTCGAAAGTCAGCCAGCAGGCTTCGAGGAGTTCGTTGCTTTCGGCGGCGTCGAGCGTGTGACCGATCTCGCTTGCGTCCGCCATGAAGAAGCGCGCATCGAAACGGCGCGTGCGGTTGGGCGGCGTGATCGCGCGCGCGATGAATTCGAAACGGTCCAGGCGCGGCATGAGTCCGTGAGCGAAGAACCGTTTCCACGCTTCGGTCTTGGTGCGCGGAATCCGGGTGGCGCGCTCGCCGAGGACAATGCCGGTTTCTTCGAAGGTTTCGCGCACGGCGGCGAGTGCGAGGCCTTTGGCACGGGCGGCGGAGATGCCGGTGGTCAGCTTGGCGAGAACCTCTGCGCGCAAGTCGCTGGCGACGATGACGCGCTGGTCGCCGGGATCGACGCGGCCGCCGGGAAACACATATTTCCCGGCCATGAAGGCCATGCCCTGATGGCGGCGGCCCATGAGCACGCGCGGAACACCATCCTCGCGCTTTACGAGGATGAGCGTGGCGGCATCTTTCGGGCGCAGTGCGCCGGCAACGATCTTTTCATCGTCGGGATCGAAAACGGGGGCGGTCAAACAGAACTCCTGACTCGGTTTCATAACAGATCATTTGGACTTGTCCCGCTTTCCGCGCCGATGCGCTTTGACGACCTGAACCGGCTTGCGATTCTTTCGCCATGGCTTCTGTCCATCGAGTGTCGGCTTTGCGGGCATCGTCTCGAAACGCAATCCGCCGGTTAGCGGGGCTGCTTCCAGCAGGCGAACCTTCAGCACGTCGCCAAGCCTGTATCGCCGGCCTGTACGGTCGCCGACGAGCGCGTGCTGTTTGGGGTCGTGACGGTAATAGTCGAAGTCGAGCGAACGGGCCGGGATCAATCCTTCCGCCCCCGATTCCGGGATGCGCACAAACAGGCCGAAATTCGCAACGCCGGTGACGCGCGCGTCGAACGTGCTGCCCACCCTGTTTTCCATATAAGCCGCGACATAGCGATCGGTGGAGTCGCGTTCGGCGGCCATGGCGCGACGCTCGGTCATGGAGATGTGTTCGGCGATCTGATCGAGTTTGCGGATTTCGGAATCGGTGAGCCCGTCGTCGCCCGCGCGCATCGCGCGGATAAGCGCGCGGTGGACGACGAGGTCGGCATAGCGGCGGATCGGCGAGGTGAAATGGGCGTAGTGCGTGAGGTTAAGTCCGAAATGGCCGACATTGTTGGGGGAATAGACGGCTTGCGACTGCGTGCGCAACGTCACGTCGTTCAACACGTCGACATGCGGCGTGCCTTTTGCCTTTTCCAGAATGCGGTTGAAGACGCCGGGCTTGATGACCTGCCCTTTTGCGAACGGCATGTTGATGGTGCGCAGGAAATCGGAAAACGCGAACAGCTTTTCCTTTCCCGGCGGCTCGTGGATGCGGAAGATGAGCGGCAGCTTCGCTTTTTCCAGAGTCTCGGCGGCGGCGACATTGGCCTGGATCATGAATTCTTCGATCAGGCGCATGGATTCCAGGCGCTCGCGATAGGCGATGGATTTCACCTTGCCGTTGTCGCCGATCACGATGCGGCGTTCGGGCAGATCGAGATTGAGCGGATCGCGGTCGTCGCGGGCTTTGCCGACCGTTTGATACGCCTTCCAGAGCGGTGCGAGCGCGATGCGGGCGATTTCCGCGTTGTCCTCATCGGGTTTGCCGTCGAAGGCGCGCTGTGCCTGCGCATAAGTCAGGCGAGCGGCGGAGCGCATGATGCCGCGAACGAATTCGTGATGGCGCTTGCGGCCGTTCTGATCGAACACCATGCGCACGGCAAGACAGGCTCTGTCTTCGCCCTGTCGCAACGAACACAGGTCCGCGGAGAGCGTTTCCGGCAGCATGGGAACGACGCGATCCGGGAAGTAGGCGGAGTTGCCGCGATGATAGGCTTCGCGATCCAGCGCCGAGCCGGGCGTGACATAGTGGGCGACATCGGCAATCGCGACGATGGCGATATGGCCGCCGGGATTTTTCGGATCGTCGTCGGGGCCCGCCCAAACCGCGTCGTCATGATCGCGCGCATCTTCGGGATCGATGGTGACAAGCGGAATGTGGCGCAGATCGGTGCGGCCGCGCGGATCGACCGGTTTGGCGTTCTTCGCTTCGGCCAGCGTGTCGTCGGGGAATTCGGTGGGAATGCCGTGTGCATGGATGGCGATGAGGCTGACCGCTTTCGGCGCGTTCAGGCTGCCCAGACGTTCGATCACCTTGGCGCGCGGCAGGCCGGAGGCGCGGCCCGACAGCGGTTCGGCCAGAACCAGCTCGTTGGCAGCCGCGCCACCGCGATGCAAGCCCGACACGATGAATTCGTGCCTGCTCTTGCGGTCGATGGGGACGATGCGTCCTTCCTTGGCGCCTTCGCGATAGACGCCCAGAACTCTGTGCACACTGGCACCGAGGCGTTTGATGACGCGGGCTTCGTAACCGTCTTCGGCTTTGGAGAGACGCGCGAGAATGCGCTCGCCCTTGCCCGGTGCATCGCCTTCGCGGCCGGGCATGACGATGATTTGCGGCGGTTCGTCGTCGCCATCCCATTTCTGCGGGCGGGCGAGCAACTCGCCATCCGGGTCTTGGCCGATGACTTCGAGTACGCCGACTTCGGGCAAGGTGCCGGCTTTCTTCAGCGCGCGTTTGGGGCCGCGCGAGAGTTCGCCTTCGGCTTCGAGTTCCTTCAGCAGGCGCTTCAATTCGATGCGTTCGTTGCCGTGTACGCCCAGATAGCGGGCGAGATCGCGCTTGGTGACGTTGGGTTCGCGCGCCAGAGCTTCAAGGATCGATTCCTTGCTGAGCGGCGGGCGGTGTTTGTTAGGCTTCTTCAATTCGGTTCTTTCGTTGGAAATGTGCCAAGCCTGTCATAGCCCGCGAATGCGGGCTACCCAGGTAGAGACATATTGGCAGGTTGTGAGTTGGCGTCACCTGGGTGGCCCGCATTCGCGGGCCATAACAATGAGCGGGTGACAGAGACGGTTCTATTCTGCGGCTTCTTTCTTCAGTTTCAGCGCCGCTTTCTTGGCTTTGGGCTTGGCCTTTGCCTTGGCCGCGGGTTTTTCGGCTGCCGCCTTTTTGGGGGCTGCTGCCTTTGCCTTTTTCGCCGGTTTTTTCTTGCCGCCTTTGGCCGCGCGGGCGGCAAGCCATTCGACGGCCTGTTCCATGGTCACCGAGGTGGGCTCGATTCCATCGGGAATCGTGGCGTTGGTGGTGCCGTCGCTGACGTAAGGTCCGTAGCGGCCCTTGAGCACTTTTACCGAAGCTTTGCTTTCGGGATGCGCGCCCAGATCTTTCAGCGGTTCGGCCTGGCGACGGCCGCCGCCTTTTGCCTTGCGCTCCGCAAGCAATGTCACCGCGCGGTTGATGCCGACGTTGAACACTTCTTCGGGCGAATCGAGCGAAGCGTACTGGCCGTCCATCGAAACATAAGGCCCATAGCGGCCAAAACTGGCGACGATGGTCTTGCCGGTTTCCGGATGCGTGCCGATTTCGCGCGGCAGCGACAACAGCTTCAACGCATATTCGAGATCGACACTGTCGGCGTTCATGCCCTTCGGGATGCCGGAGCGGGCAGGCTTTTCGCCTTCGCCGCGTTGGACATAAGGACCGAAGCGGCCGACTTTGAGTTCGACCTGCTCGCCGGTTTCCGGATCGACGCCCAGCACGCGCGGCGCGGCATCACCCTCATCGCCCGGTTTCGCGCCGAGGCGGCGGGTGAAACGGCATTCGGGATAGTTCGAGCAGCCGATGAAGGCGCCGAAGCGGCCGAGTTTCAGATTCAATCTTCCGTCGCCGCAGGACGGGCATTTGCGCGGGTCCGCGCCATCCGTGCCTTTCGGGAAGATGTGCGGTTCGAGAATACCGTCCAGCGTCGTGATGACCTGCGAAATCTTGAGGTCCTTCGTCTCGCCGATGGCGGCGGAGAAGCCTTCCCAGAAATCGCGCAGCAACTGTTTCCAGTTGAGTTCGCCGGCAGACACCTCATCCAGCTTTTCTTCGAGGTCGGCGGTGAAGCCGTATTCGATATAATGGCCGAAGAAGCTCGTCAGGAACGCGGTGACGATGCGGCCCTTGTCTTCCGGAATGAAGCGGTTGCGATCCATCCGCACATAGGCGCGGTCGCGCAGCACCGACAGGATCGTCGCATAGGTCGACGGACGGCCGATGCCGAGTTCTTCGAGCTTGCGCACCAGCGTCGCTTCGGAATAACGCGGCGGCGGTTCGGTGAAATGCTGTTCGGGCGTAACCTTTTCGAGTTTCGCCGGATCGCCTTCCTTCACACGCGGGAGCTTCGAGCCGTCTTCGTCGGATTCGTCGTCCTTGCCCTCCTGGTAGAGCGTAAGGAAGCCGTCGAACAACACCACGCTGCCGGTGGCGCGCAGCGTGATCTGCTTGTCGGCGGAGGTCACGTCGATGGTGGTACGTTCGAGTTCGGCGCTTTCCATCTGGCTGGCGATGGCGCGTTTCCAGATGAGGTCGTAGAGCTTGAACTGGTCGCTATCGAGATTGCGGCCGATCTTTTCCGGCGAGCGCGCAAAGCTGGTGGGGCGGATGGCTTCGTGGGCTTCCTGCGCGTTCTTCGCCTTGCTCGAATAGGCGCGCGGCACGCCCGGCAGATAACGATCGCCGAAACGGTCGCCGATGGTGCGGCGGGCATCGGCAATGCCCTCGCCCGCCATCTGCACGCCGTCAGTACGCATATAGGTGATGAGGCCAACGGTATCGCCGCCGATGTCCACACCTTCGTAAAGCTGTTGGGCGATCTGCATCGTGCGCTTGGCGGGGAAGCCGAGCTTGCGGGAGGCTTCCATCTGCAAGGTCGAGGTGATGAACGGCGGCGCGGGATGGCGCTTGACCGGTTTGCTTTCGACGCTGCCGACGGAGAATTTCTGGCCCTGGATCAGATTGACGGCGCGCGTGGCATCGGCCTCGCTCTTGAGCGAGAGCTTGTCGAGCTTCTTGCCGTCGAGATGCGTCAGGTGCGTGGTGAAGGCACCTTCGGGCACCGACATATCGGCGTCGATGGACCAGTATTCCTGAGCCCTGAACGCCTCGATTTCCTGTTCCCGCTCGCAGACCAGGCGTAGCGCAACCGATTGCACGCGCCCCGCCGATTTCGCGCCGGGCAATTTGCGCCAGAGCACGGGCGAGAGCGTGAAGCCGACGAGGTAATCCAGCGCGCGGCGCGCGAGATAGGCATCGACCAGTTCTTCGTTGATCGGGCGCGGATTGGCGATGGCATCCAGAACCGCGTTCTTGGTGACCGCGTTGAACACCACGCGTTCGACCGGCATTTTGCCCAGAACTTTTTTCTGCTTGAGCACCTCAAGCACATGCCAGGAGATCGCTTCGCCTTCGCGATCCGGGTCGGTGGCGAGGATAAGCTTGTCGGCACCCTTCAGCGCGTCGGCGATGTCCTTGATGCGCTTCTGGGCGCGGGCGTCGACTTCCCATTCCATCGAGAAGTCCGCATCCGGCTTCACCGAACCGTCCTTGGAAGGTAGATCGCGGATATGGCCGAAGCTCGCCAGCACCTTGTAGCCGGAGCCAAGGTACTTGTTGATGGTCTTTGCCTTGGCCGGGGATTCGACGACGAGAACGTTCATGTGAGGGAACTGGGTACTCTCTGACTGGGGTTGGGGGTCTCACCTTATAAATAGGCATTGCCCCGCAAAACGGCGCGGACACTGATGGACGGGGTTGGGCCCTGTCAACGCAAAGGTGGTAAAAATACTACTCCTGGTGGAGCTATCGGCCGAAATTTCAGATTAATGTAACTATAGGTTGCAAACATTGTGGTCGCAATGTAGTTAACGGGAGGTCCCTCTCACGGTTGCCATGCCTATTGAACCGCTATGAACCAGCCGCTGCGCCATCCCTCCAGTCGTCCCCTCGACATCTCTCCGGCCGAGAGCGCCGAATACACCAAGGACATGCTCACCCAATTGAAGGCCATGGCGGAGAAACAAGGGCAGACGATCCTGGTTCATCTGCTGGCGCTGGCCGCGCTGGAGGCGGACGCCCTGGCAAAATTGGGCTAGGCCCAACTCACCCGGTTCCCGGCGTCGCGCGACAGACGGCTCGCGAGTTCGAGTTCCAGGAGAACCATTTGAACGGCGCCTGCCGGTGCGCCCAGCATCCGAATCAGATCGTCGACTTCGATGGGGGCCGGCCCCAGCGCTTCCTCGACTTTGGAGCGGATGCGGTCGGCTTCGGCTTCCAGAGCGGTGACATCGGTAGGGGCAAGCGGGCCCGGACGTTCGGGATCGGCGAAACCGCGGCCCAGGATCGGGCGCAACACGGCGAGCACATCGTCCACGTTTTCGGTGAGCGTGGCGCCTTCGCGGATCAGGCGGTTGGTGCCCTTGGCGCGCGGGTCGAGCGGCGAACCGGGAACAGCGAAGATCTCCCTACCCTGCTCCAGCGCGTAGTTCGCCGTGATGAGAGAACCGGAGCCTTCGGCGGCTTCCACGATCACCACACCGCGCGCGATGCCGGAGATGATGCGGTTGCGGCGAGGAAAGTGACGGGCAAGCGGCGCGGTGCCGAACGGAACCTCGGACACGACGACGCCTTCGGACGCTATGCGTTTGTAGAGCGCGTCATGCTCTGGCGGATACACCACATCCACACCACCAGCGAGCACCGCGGCGGTGCCGCCGGCGAGCGAGCCGTCATGTGCGGCGGCATCGATGCCGCGCGCTAGTCCAGAGACCACCAGCAATCCGGCTTCGGAAAGTTCTCGTGCCATGCGCTCGGCGAACTTGCGGCCCAGGGCTGACGCATTGCGCGCGCCCACGATGGCGACGGCATCGCGCGCGAGCAGCGAAACGTGGCCGAGCACCTGAATGATGGGCGGCGGTGCATCGAGCGCCGCAAGGCCGGGCGGGAATTCCGGCTCGCGGGATGCGATCATGCGACCGCCGATATGTTTAAGCGCATCGAGCTCGCGCTGCGCTTCCGCATCGGCCGGCACGCGCACCGGTTCCCCACCGCCACGGCGCATGAGGCGCGGCACATTGTCGAGAGCTGCCGGCGCGGAACCGAAACGTTCGAGCAATGCTTTGAAAGTGACCGGGCCCACATTCGGCGTGCGGGCGAGCCTTAACCAGGCGCGGCGCTCGTTTTCGGTGAGCGCGCTTCTAGCCTGCATCGGGAGCGGCTTCGTCCAGAATTTCGATCTGCGGCTTCTGGCCGATACGCGGCTCCGTGCCCGCGCGGATGCGGGCGATGTTTTCGCGATGGGTGATGAAGATGATTATCGTCAGCAGCAAGGTGAAGGACGCCATGTAGCTTCCGTGTAGAAACCACACGAACACCGGCGCAAGCGCTGCGGCCACCAGCGCCGAAAGAGACGAGATTTTCCACATGCGCGCAGCGATGGCCCATGTGGCGGCCACAAGCAGGCCGATAACCCACGACATCGCGAACATGATGCCGAGGAATGTGGCGACGCCCTTGCCGCCCTTGAAGCGCAGCCAGAACGGAAACAGATGGCCCAGCATGGCCCCCAAGCCGGCGAGCGGCGAAGCATACAAATAATAAGGTGTCTTCAGCATGAGCCAGAAAGCGATGAACCCTTTGGCAGCGTCGCAGATGAGTGTAGCGGCGGCGGCCCAGCGATTTCCGGTACGCAAAACATTCGTTGCGCCGATATTCCCGGAGCCGATTTTGCGGATATCGCCTGCGCCGGAAAGCCGCGTGAAAATCACGCCGAAGGGGATCGAGCCGAATATATAACCCAGGCCCAAGGCCGACAGCGCCACCGGCCATTGTCCGTCAAGCAGCGCCCAATAAATTTGCTTGAGTATGTCGATCATGCCGGTTTCTCTTTGGAGGCATCGAACACGCAAGCGCCGCCGACATAGGTTGCCCGCACGCGGCCCTGGAATTTGCGCCCGTCGAAGGCGGAATTCTTGGCGCGCGAACGAAGCTTTTCGGCTTCCACGACGAACGGTTCATCCGGATCGAACAAGATGATGTCGGCAGCAGCGCCCTTGGCGAGTCTGCCCCCTTCCATGCCCAGAATACGCGCCGGAGAGGATGTCAGCGCGGCCAGCACATGCAAGAGGTCGGCACCGTTATGGTGAACGCTGAGGGCGGCAGGCAGAAGCGTTTCCAATCCCACCGAACCGAAAGCGGCCTGTGCGAAGGGCTGGCGCTTGGTGTCGGCGGCTTGCGGATCGTGGCTTGAAACGATGACATCGATGGTGCCGTTGGCCACACCTTCGTTCATGGCGGCGCGATCGTCTTCCGAACGCAGCGGCGGCTTCACCTTGCGGAAGGTGTAATAAGAGCCGACATCGAGTTCGTTCAGCGTCAGATGATGCGCGGACACTCCGCAGGTGACGCGCACGCCACGCGATTTTGCGGCGGCGATGGCATCGAGCGAAGCGCGGCAGGAAATCTGGCCGAAGTGATAGCGCGCGCCCGTCATTTCCACGAGGCGGATATCGCGTTCGACCATCAAGGTTTCGGCCATCGACGGTGCGGCGGGAATGCCGAGGCGCATGGCGTATTCGCCTTCGTTCATTGCGGTGCCATCGGACAGCGACGGGTCTTCGGCATGGGCGACAACGAGTGCGCCGAAAGTGGAAGCATAAGCAAGCGCGCGGCGCAGGACACGGGCGTTGGAAATCGAACGGTCGGTATCGGTGAAGGCGACCGCGCCCGCTTCGAGCAGCAGACCGATTTCGGTCATCACCTGACCTTCGAGATTCTTGGTCAGCGCCGCCATCGGCAGCACACGCACCGATGCGGTGGCGGCGGCACGGCGCTTGATGAAATCGACCAGCGAAGGTTCGTCGATCACCGGATCGGTGTTGGGCATCACGACCATGGTGGTGACGCCGCCCGCCGCCGCCGCACGGCTTGCGGATTCCAATGTCTCGCGATGTTCGCTGCCGGGTTCGCCGGTGAAGACACGCATGTCGATCAGGCCGGGCGCCAGAACCAATCCCTTGCAATCGATCACTTCGGGATCGTTGGGATCGGCGTCGTTGAACAGACGCGGGCCGACATCGGCGATCTTGCCGTTTTCGATCAGCAGGCCACCACGCGCGTCGAGCTTGGTTGCGGGGTCCATCAGGCGTGCGTTGCGGAAAGCGAGACGGCGCGTCATACGTTCCTGCCTTCGCGCGGCAATCCGCGCGCGAGTGCATCGAGAACCGCCATGCGGATGGCGACACCCATTTCGACCTGTTCCTGTATCAGGCTGACTTCGATGTCATCGGCGACTTCGGAGTCGATTTCGACGCCGCGATTCATCGGGCCGGGGTGCATAACGAGTGCACCGGGCTTGGCGTAAGCGAGCTTCTCGCGGTCCAGACCGTAGAAGCGGAAATATTCGCGGGTGGACGGCACGAACGCGCCGGACATGCGCTCCAGTTGGAGGCGCAGCATCATCACAATGTCCACGCCTTTCAGGCCTTCGCGCATGTCGTGGAAAATTTCGACGCCGAAACGATCCGCGTCCTTGGGCAGAAGCGTGCGCGGTGCGATGAGGCGGACGCGCGCACCCATCTTTGCGAGAAGGTGGATGTTCGAGCGGGCGACGCGGCTGTGCAGTACGTCACCGCAGATCGCGACGACCAATCCTTCCAAGCTGCCGCGGCGGCGGCGGATGGTGAGCGCGTCGAGCAGAGCCTGGGTGGGATGTTCATGGCTGCCGTCACCGGCATTGACCACGCAACAGTCGAGTTGGCGCGAGAGCAGTTCGGCGGCACCGGAGTCCTGATGGCGCACGACCAGAATGTCGGGGCGCATGGCGTTGAGCGTGGTGGCGGTGTCGATCAGGGTTTCGCCCTTGGAGACCGAGGAGGTCTTCACGCTCATGTTCAGCACGTCGGCGCCCAGCCGCTTGCCCGCCAGTTCGAAGGAACTTTGGGTGCGGGTGGAGGCTTCGAAGAAGAGGTTGATCAACGTGCGACCGCGCAGGACGGCGCTCTTCTTGTCCACGGCGCGGTTGAGGGTGACGTAGGTCTCGGCCAAATCGAGGAGCGCCACGATCTCCGGCGGGGAAATGCCTTCGATGCCAAGCAGATGGCCTGTCTGGAGGATCGGCGCGAGTGTTGATGGCGCGGTCATTAAAGCCCGGCTTATAGGCGGGGCCATGGAACCCCGCAAGCGTCCAGAAGAAAAGACTTATTTCTTGCCTAATGCGGCCGCCACAGCCTTTGCCGCAGCCGAAACCGCGGCATGGGCCTGGGGCAGAACGGCCTGCATATAAATAAAGTCGTGCACCAAGTCGGGGTAATCGGCGACGGTGACTGCCGCCCCTGCCCCACGCAGCTTTTCGGCATAACGCAGGCCCTCGTCATGCAGCGGGTCGTAGCCTGCCAGCATCACATAGGCATCGGGCAGTCCCGATACGTCTTCGGCCAGAAGCGGAGATGCGCGCGGATCGTTCCGGTCATCCGCATTGGGCGCATAGCATTTGTAAAACCATTCGAGCGTTTCGGTTTCCAGGAAATAGCCCTTGGCGAAATCGTGCAGCGAGGGCGTGTCGCCGCCGACATGGGTGACGGGGAACATCAGAAGCTGGAAACCGATGTGCGGAGCGCCTTCCGTCTTCGCCATCTGCGCGAGGGAGGCCGAGAGCCCGCCGCCCGCGGAATCGCCGCCAACGGCGATGCTGTTGGGATCGACGCCCAGCTTGGCGGCGTTGGCTTCGATCCAGCTGACTGCGGCAAACGCATCTTCGATTGCCGCGGGAAAAGGATTTTCCGGCGCGCGGCGATAGTCGACCGCGATCACTTTCAACCCGCCTTCGTTGGCGAACATGCGGCAGAGACCATCATGCGTTTCGAGATCGCCGATCACCCAGCCGCCGCCGTGGAAAAAGACGAGCGTGGGCTGCGCGTCGCTTCCGGCGGCAACGGGAGAATAGATGCGCGCGGGGATATCTCCCGCCGGGCCGGGGATGGAGATGTTTTCGGTCTTGCCGATGGGTACGTCCTTCGGGCCGACAAGGTTCATCATCGCGACGAACATCTCCCGCGCCTGATCGGGCGTGAGCTGCCACATGGGCGGCGACGGCTGTGCGTTGAGCTGATCGAGAAACGCCTGGACCAGCGGATCGAGCGGCATACCATTCCCCAGCAAATAGTTACCGGGATTTGAACGGGTTAACCGTTTGAGCGCAAGAGTGGCTTAATGCAACGTAATCGGAGCGTCGGGATCGAGGCGCTGGGTCATGATGTCGTCCAGCAGCACCGAGAGGACCTGCCAGAATTCCGCGCGATCCCTGGCGCCTTCGGCATCGAACGTCAGCACGGCACGGCGCGCATATTCGAGCGCCAGAACACCGTGTTCGTTCGCGAGATCAGCCGCCAGCTTGTAGAGATCGTCGGTGGACATGGCCGCCCGCTCTTTGCCCTTTCGGGCAAGAGTCTGGGGCTAACAGGGTAAGCACCGGGTTAATGGACGTTGTGCAGGCGCAAAATTGTTCGCGTGGGCGCTAAACCGTCACTTCGCTGCAACAGAGATATCGACCGCATCGCCGACGCGAAGGTCGCCACCGGACACAACCTCGCAACACACCCCGCCGCGCCATTCCGGCGTCAGTGCGGCTCTGAGGCCGGTGTGGAAATGCTCCATCAACATACAGGGTGCGGTTTCCTGCGTGACTTCGAGCACGACATCGCCGATCGAGATACGACCGCCGATGTTTCGCGGACGTTCGACTCCTTCGACATAGAGATTTGCGCGGCGCGTGGTCCACGGCAGCGTGACGTGCAGATCGCGGCAGGCATCTTCCCAACCTTCGCGGAACAGGACGGTTACCTGACGGCCGAGTTTTCGCCCGCGCGCGTCGCCGGCGATTCCGCTTTCGACGGAAACGCTCGCCGCCCGTTCTTCCTGCATGGGCGCACGAAGTTCGGGGGTGAGCGCGATACCGATCAGCTTTCCGCTCATGGAATTTCGATCACGTCCTCTGGTGCGGGATTGACGTAAAGGCGATCCACCAGTTCGTGGCGGCGTTCCATGGTCGCGCGCTGGTTCACATAACCCTTGTCGGTGATTTCGTTGCCGTCGATGGAGGGCGGCTCCGTCATCAACAGCACGCGTTTGACGCGCGTTGAGGAGCCGGGATTGGCCTTGTTGTAGTCGGCGAATTTCTGCTGCACGAAGGCGCGCAGTTTGGGATGTGCGACGATTGCGGCAGGGCCTGAGACGGAAGGATCGCCGATGATTTCCTTGGCGGCAGCGATGTTCGGCCAAGCAAGCAAGCCAACGAACGGCTTGTCCTGACCGCAGACGACGCAATCCTGAATCAGCGGCGATGCGGCGGCCACGGCTTGCGCGCGGAGCGTGCCGACGGAGACCCAGGTCCCGGAATCCAGCTTGAAGTCTTCGGTGACGCGGCCGTCGAACACCAAGCCTTTTTCCGGATCGTTTTCATCGACAAATTTCGCAGCGTCGCCGAGGCAATAATAGCCTTCTTCATCGAACGCCTTGGCGTTGAGATCGGGGCGGTTGTGATAGCCGGGTGTGACGGTCGGCCCCTTCACGCGCACTTCGAGCTTCTTGCCGTTGGGCACGAGTTTCAGCGTGATGCCGGGAAGCGGCAGGCCGATGAGGCCCACGCGTTCGGTGAGCCAATGCACCACCGTGATGCCTTGCGTTTCCGTGGCGCCGTACATCGTGGTCAGCGGGATGCGCATGCCAGTGGCGGCGATGGAGAGCGCCTGAAAGCGTTCGTAGATGTCCTGCGAGAGCGTGGCGCCGCCGTAACCAACATATTTCATTTTGGAAAAGAATTTGTCGCGTAGTTCGGGGTCGCGTTCCATCGCGTCGGCGAGCCAGCCGAAAGCAATGGGAGCGGAGCCGAACACCAGCGGCGAGATTTCGCGCAGATTGCGGATGGTTTCCTCGAACATGCCGGGCAGCGGTTTTCCGGCATCGAGATGGATGGTGGCGCCGGAATTCACGCTGCCATTAAAGCTGATGTTGCCCGCCGAGATGTGGTTCCACGGCATCCATTCGAGACCTTGCGGGATTTCGTTCGGATCCGGCTCGTCGGTGCGCAGGGCTTCCTGTGCGGCGACGACGGCCACCATCATGCGATGGGTCTGGACCACGCCCTTGGGCATTCCGGTGGAGCCGGAGGTGAAGAGGAATTTCGCCACCGTGTCGTGATCGATTTTTGCGACGGACGCGGCGACATCTTTTGTCGGCTTCGTCGCGATGATTTCTTCGAACGACGTTGTCTTGCGATCCGGGATCGGCATCACGGTGACGACTTCCGTGCCGTCACCGGCAATCGCGGCGATGGCGCGGGAATAGAACGGGCCTTGTTCTGCGAAAATCATCTTCGGTTTGGTCGTTTCGAAGACGTGTTTGAGTTTGCCGTGATCGCCGGACATCAGCGAATAGGCGACGGAAACGGGGGCTACGGGCACGCGCGCTTTCATGGCGCCCAGCATCATGACCGCGTGTTTGATGGAATTGCCGGAGAGCACCATCATGGGCGCGTCCTGCCCCATGCCGCGATCGAGCAGCGCCTGCGCCACGGCATCGGCTTGGCGGTTGGCCTCGCCATAGGTGATGTAGCGCCAGTCGCCGGTCTTGCCGTCGGGGAGCGGGGTGCGCTCGCCGATGAAGTTGCGATCCGGGTGTTGGGCGGCCCGTTCCTCGAACAGATGGGCCACGGAGCGGTGCATCTGACCGATGGGATGACGGGAACTGATGTAGATGGTTCCGTCATCTTTACGCGTTACCTCAACCGAGGCCGGTTTCATCGACAACGGCTTGAAGGGCGGAAGGTCGGCTTTTATCTGTATATTCATGGGCTTGTTCCTCCGAATGACGAACCACACTTCGTCATCGTTATTTCCTGTAAATTCCCCTTCGCGTCGGTATAATGTCCGCCCAGCCAAGGGGTGCGCCTATGCGCGGCAATAGCGTTCTGCTCATCATCGGTGGCGGCATCGCCGCCTACAAGAGCCTTGAGCTGATCCGCCGTTTGCGGGAGCGGGGAGCCAGTGTGCGCGCGATCCTCACCCGCGCGGGCGCGGAATTCGTGACGCCGTTGTCGGTCTCTGCGCTGACGGGCGAGAAGGTTTTCCAGGATCTGTTCAGCCTGACCGACGAAGCGGAGATGGGGCACATTCAATTGTCCCGTTCCGCCGATCTCGTGGTGGTGGCCCCCGCCACCGCCGACCTGATGGCAAAGCTGGCCGCGGGCCATGCCAACGATCTGGCTTCCACCGCGCTGCTTGCCACCGACAAGCGCGTACTGATGGCGCCCGCGATGAATGTGCGGATGTGGAATCATCCCGCCACGCAGCGAAATGTGAAAACGCTTCTGGCGGACGGCACGATTTTCGTCGGGCCCAACGACGGCGAAATGGCGTGCGGCGAATATGGGCCGGGGCGGATGGCGGAGCCGAATGAAATTGCCGACGCCGTCGAACGCGCGCTGGCGACGAAGTCTGCGGGCGCGCTAACCGGCATCAAGGCGCTGGTGACGGCGGGACCGACGCATGAGCCGATGGACCCGGTGCGGTTCATCGCCAACCGGTCATCCGGCAAACAGGGTTATGCGATCGCGAAGGCGCTGGCGTTGGCCGGTGCGGATACCACGCTGGTTTCCGGGCCGGTGGAAATCGTCCCGCCGCGCGAGGTGAAATTGCTGAAAGTCGAGACGGCGCGCGAAATGCTGGCAGCGTGTGAATCCGTGCTGCCGATCGATGTGGCTGTTTGCACGGCGGCGGTGGCGGACTGGCGGCCGGAAATCGCGGCCAACAACAAGATCAAGAAGACCGAGGATGGTGCGGTGCCTGCGGTGAAGCTGACGCCGAACCCCGATATTCTGGCCACGCTTTCCAAAGGGGCGAAGCGCCCTGCCCTCGTCATCGGCTTTGCGGCGGAAACCGAGAACGTGATTGCGCATGCGCAGGCCAAGCGAATGAAAAAGGGTTGCGACTGGATCGTGGCCAATGACGTTTCGCCCGCAACAGGCATCATGGGCGGAGATCGCAATCAGGTGCATCTGATCACGGCCAATGCTGTGGAAAGCTGGCCAGACCTCGACAAGACCGAGGTCGGAACACGCCTTGCTGCGCGCATCGCCCAAGCCGTCAACCACAAGGCCGCCTGATGCAGATTGACGTGCAACGCCTGGCCCATGCGCGCGACCTCGCGCTGCCCACATATGCCACCGAAGGCTCGGCGGGGATGGATTTGCTGGCGGCGGTGGATATCGATTTCGAATTGAAAGCGGGCGCGCGCGCCGCGATACCTTGCGGCATCGCGATTGCGCTGCCTGCCGGATTTGAAGCACAGGTGCGGCCGCGTTCGGGGCTGGCGCTCAACCACGGCATCACCCTTTTGAACGCGCCCGGCACCGTGGACAGCGACTATCGCGGCGAGATCAAAGCCATTCTCGTCAACCTTTCTGACAAATCTTTCACGATTTCGCGCGGCATGAAGATCGCGCAGATGGTGATCGCACGACACGAGCGTGCAGTCCTTTTTGAAACATCCGAGCTAACCCAGACCGTTCGCGGTTCAGGCGGCTTCGGATCAACCGGATTGAAGACAGCCTGATGTTGAAGCTTTCCCGAAAAACCCAACTGGCGCTGGAAGCGGTGATCGACATCGCGTTCAACGCGCGGCCCGAGCCCGTGCAGGCGAAGGAAATCACTTCGCGGCAGGGCGTGCCGCAGCGTTACCTCGAACAGGTGATGCAGCAATTGGTGCGTGCCGGAATCCTGAAAGGCGTGCGGGGACCGCGCGGCGGCTATCGCCTTGCCAAGGAACGCCGCCGCATCACCGTGGGCGAAGTCGTGCGCGTGGCGGAGAGCGCGGAGGACGAGGAGGACGGCGAATTGAACGGCCGTTCCGATCTCGGTGCGCGCATCGTGACGCCCCTGATCCAGTCGTTGCAGGACGAGGTGATGACACGGCTGGACGCGATTTCCATCGAAGACCTTTGCCAGCGCGCGCGCAGCGCCGGCGTCGACTGCGGCGGCCGTTCGACCGCCGATTTCACCATATGAGAGGAGCTCCCATGTCCGATCTTCCCAAGGTGCCCGCCAAACATGCCCCCGGCCGCGGGCGCATTTATGACTCCATCTGCCACACCATTGGCGATACGCCGCTGGTTCGCCTGTCGCGCATGCCGAAGGAAGCGGGCGTGAAAGCGGACATTCTTCTGAAGCTGGAATTCTTCAATCCGCTTTCCAGCGTGAAGGACCGCATCGGCGTGGCGATGATCGAGTCCATGGAGAAGCAGGGCATCATTTCGCCGGGCAAGACGACGCTGGTGGAGCCGACGTCGGGCAACACCGGCATCGCGCTGGCATTTGTCGCTGCCGCGAAAGGTTATCGCCTCATCCTGGTGATGCCGGAATCGATGTCGCTGGAACGGCGCAAGATGCTGCTGCTGCTGGGCGCGGAGCTTGTGCTGACGGAAGCGCCGAAAGGCATGAAGGGCGCGATTGCGAAAGCGCAGGAGATCATTGCCGCCACGCCCGGCGCGGTGATGCCGCAGCAATTCGAAAACCCTGCCAATCCGGACATTCATCGCCGCACCACGGCTGAGGAAATCTGGAACGACACCGATGGCAAGGTGGACGTGGTGATTTCAGGCGTGGGCACGGGCGGCACAATCAGCGGCGTCGGCGAAGTGCTGAAAGAGCGCAAGCCGAGCGTGAAGATGATCGCGCTGGAGCCGGAAGATTCGCCGGTCCTTTCCGGCGGCGCGCCCGGGCCGCACAAGATTCAGGGCATCGGCGCGGGCTTCGTTCCGGCCATTCTGGATCGCAAGGTGATCGACGAAATCGTCACCATTTCAAACGAGACTGCATTCGACACCGCGCGCAAGGTGGCGCGGATCGAGGGCATTCCGGTGGGCATTTCTTCGGGTGCCGCGATTGCTGCGGCGCTGGAAGTTGGCGCGCGTCCCGAAATGGCGGGCAAGATGATCGTTGCGATTATCCCCTCCTTTGCGGAACGCTATCTCTCGACGGCGCTGTTCGAGGGGCTGTAAGAACAGCCGCAAATGTGCGGCAAGTTCGTTCAGATGAAAGACTGGGAGGCGATGGTTGAGTTCGCGGAGCTCATCCTGTCGAACGCTCACGGCCTGACCGAAACGGTGACGCCCATGCGGGTTGCGAGCGTCATTCGTTTGAACGCGGATGGCGCACGCGAAGTGGCAAGGATGCGTTGGGGTCTGGTTCCGGCGAACGCCGCGGATCAAAATGTCGGCACGCAATTCATCCACGCGCGTGCGGAAACCATCGATGAAAAACCGACCTATCGCGATGCGTTCTTCAACCGGCGCGGGCTGGTGATGGTGCGTACCTTCAACGAAGGCAAAGAGATCACGCCGACCAAGACGGAGCAGCACGTCATCACCCCGCGCGACGGCAAGCCGATTGCGATTGCCGTGATCTGGGAGCGCTGGCGGAAGATGCCGCTCGAATCCTTCGCCATGGTGACGACGGCGGCAAACGCGCTGATCGGAACCATCACCGACCGGATGCCGGCCGTGATCGCGCCCGAACATTGGGGCAAATGGCTGGGCGAGGAAGCGGCGACGTCAGCCGAATTGAAGGCCATCCTCTCGCCGTTCGAGGGCGACTGGGAGATGGAAGCGGCGGCGCGCGCAAAGAACCCGGCGAAGAAGCCGAGCGCGCAGCACGAACTGTTTTAGAGACCCAAAAGGATATCCGGGCGATCGGTGCAGAGTGCATCCAGACCCCGGGCGATGAGCGCGCGCATATCGGCCGGTTCGTCGACGGTCCATGCACCGACTTTCAGGCCGAATTCGCGTGCCTGGGCGACGGCTGCGTCTGTTGCATCGGTGAACGTCGGAAACCAGCCATCGCCGCCTGTGGCTTTGATTGCACGCAGGATCGAGCCGCCATGTTTCACGGCGTCATAGCCGCCTGCCCAAGGCGACGTGCCCTCTTTCGCCCAGTGACGGAGCATGGCGAGCGCGGGTTCCGCGGGCGGATCGCTTTCCGGCGGCGGCGCACTATCGCCGAACCAGCGTTGGTCCAGCGTCGTGAACCAGCATTCGGCGTTCGGTGCGATCTTCTTCACATGCAGCAGGCCGGGCCAATCGAATCCGACGAAGATAGTGTGCTGGAAATAGTTATGGGTCTTCAGAACGGCGACGGTTGCTTCCGCCAACGCCTCCGGCAATGCAGAGACGGCGCGTTCTGCGAATGAGGTTTTGAGTTCGACAAAAAGCGTGAACGGCTTCTTCGCCATCTTCGCGATGGCGATGACCTCGGCGAGAAGCGGGATACGTTCGCCTTCCATCGGCAAGAGATCGGGATGGTTTTGTGCGTAGTCGGTTGCCGGATCGGCGCGGCCGATGTCGTAGCTGCGCAGTTCGGCAAATGTCAGGTCCTTGATGCGCGGCGTGGGCCGCGTGAGCCAGTTGCCTTCGGCGTTGCGGCAGATTTCCGGTTTCAGGCGATAATCATGAAAGACGATGACTTCGCCGTCGCGGCTCAGTTGCACATCCAGTTCGGCGCCATCCGCGCCCATGGCAACGGCATTGCGGAATGCGGCAAGCGAATTTTCCGGCCACAGCGCGGCGCCTCCGCGATGGGCGATGTTGAGCGGGCGCATGACATTTGGCGGTTGGCGATTCCGCACGATGTTAGGCGGAAGCGGCCTGGTGCACCACCCAGATCTGGCCGGACGGCAAGGCAATGTGCGGCAGGAACTCCGTCATGAAACGAACATTCTCCGAAGTCTGCGAATTCGCACCGGAGCGGCCGAAATGGGCGGGCCAATCGTAATAGAACAACCCCGAGAGTATCCACGGCGTTTGGCCGTCGGGCGCGAACACAGGCAGCGCCACGATCTCGAAATGCAGCGCCGGGTGGCCGTCCAGCGAGGCTTTCACTTCCAGCACGCAGGGCGTGCCGCCGCGAAGGAGCAGGCGCATGTCGTCGCGTTGCGCCTCGAAGGCGCGCGGCTCGAACAGTTCGGAAAGTTTGCAGCCCGAAATGTCGCGCCCGAAACGCCGGATCAGGGACGTGCCCGCGATGCGGGCGCGGAAATCTTCGCCACCGTCGAGCGGTTCGTAGACGACGAGATGGCTCAGCAGACGCGCGAGCGGGCGCGAAGGGACATGGCGACCGATGACAAACCCGCCTTCGGAATTCCGTTCGCGCCAGAATTCGAACAGATGTCTTGCGTCACAGTGGGACGGTTCGCGCATCACCGTGAAGACTTCGTGGAAGCCCTCGGCCCGGGTGTTCAGATCACCCCAAACGAGACCGAGTGCTTGCATGAGCGGCTCCTCGCGCGCGCTGGTGGAAACGAGGCTGGAACCGGGCAAAAGCGAGGCTTTTGAAACGCCGGTGTACGACCTTGGTAGGCAAAGTTTTCCATCCCGCGCCTCGTTTTTCAAATGCGCGCCGCATTCGAGTCAACGTTCGGTGGAACCTTTCGTGCAAATTTGCAGAAAGTTTTTCTCGAATGCGGCGCGTTTGCGAAGGCCTATTTGTGGCCGGCTTCGCGCGGGCGGTTCTTGCCGATGTAGCCGAACATGTGACCGGCGACATTGCGCATCTGGATTTCTTCCGATCCTTCGGTGATGCGGTAGCGGCGGTGGTGACGGTAGATGTGTTCGAACTGCTTGTGCCGCGAATAGCCCATGCCGCCATGCACCTGCATCGCCCAATCGGCTGCGTTGCAGACAAGGCGATTGCCGCGATAATTGCACATCGACACCTTGTCGGAGAGATAGAGCTGGATTTCCGGCCCTGTCATGCGATCCATTTCCCACGCGGTGCGATAGATCAGCCAGCGCACCATCTCCGCTTCCGTCTGCAATTCCACCAGCGGCCATTGGATCGCCTGGTTGCGCGACAGCGGCTTGCCGAAAGGCTTGCGATAGTTTGCGTAGTCGATGCTTTCGTTGATGCAGTATTGGGCAGCACCCACGCCGCTGGCCGCCTGGCGGATGCGGTTTTCGTGGACGAAGTGGCGGGCAAGCACCAATCCGTTATCGACCGGACCGAACACGGCGGAATCCGGCACCCAGACATTGGTGAAGGACACGCGTGCGTGGTCCGTCGGCATGTTGAAGGTCCACATATATTCTTCGACCTTCACGCCTTCGGCATCCATCGGAACGATGAGGCAGGTGAGACCGCGGGCGTCGCCATCGGCGCCGCTTGTCCGGCAGAACACCATGTCGTGCGTGGCGACGTGGACACCCGTGTTCCACATCTTGGCGCCGTTGATGCGCCAGCCGTTGCCGTCCTTCACGGCGCGGGTTTCCATCCACGTCGCGTCCGAACCGTGATTGGGTTCGGTGAGACCAAAAGCGATGCGTGCCTTGCCGGCCAGCATGTTGGGCAGAAGCGTCTTCTTCTGCTCCTCCGTTCCGAAATCGCGGAACATCAAAATTTGCGGAAAGTTGCCGACAACGGAAGATTCGTTCTGAAGATCGTTGTGCAGGCCCAATCCCTTTGTCGCCAAATGTTCACGGATGACCGCCATGGCGAGGTTGCCGATGTTCTTGCCGCCGAATTCTTCCGGCAATGCGAGTCGCAGAAAGCCTGCCTTGTCGGCGCGGCGGCGCATTTCGCCGAGCAATTCTTCCCATTCGTGACGCGGCAGGCCGCCGTTTTCAAAATCGGTGCGCGCCCATTCGCGGCGATGATCGAAGAAGCGGTTGTTATCGTCCTGTTCCTGTAACGGCTTGATTTCCTTCTCGATGAAATCATCGATACGGATAAGCAAGTCCGTGATTTCCTTGGGTATCGTGAAGTCCATGGCAGTTCCTCCAATATCAGTGACGCGAGTTTAGCGCGGAGTTGTGGGAGCTATGCAACAGGCGCGGCTTGACTTCGTTTTTGGGCGGGCGTACCCACGCTCACCGCTTTGGGCACGGGGCTCAAAGGGTCAGAACGAGTCGGGAATGACAGATAGCGTGTGCATTGTCCGCGGGACCGCACCTTCCTACCCGGAAGGCGGAATGACCGCGCTCGCTCGTGAGGAGAACGCCGCATAAAATTGCGCCCGTTCTGAACGTCCACCCCTCCCGAGCCCGGAAAGCTTCGGAGGGGATTTTTGTATCTGCCGAACGCATCGACCGGGCCGGGCTGTTAAAAAGAAAAGTCCGTGTCATGGCAGATATTTTGGAATTCGAGACCGCAAATGCAGGCGAACGTGTCGAAGGCTCCGGCCTCGACGCGTGGCTCAAGGAAGCCCGCGAGCTTTTGAAGCTCGCAGGCCCGCTGGTCATCACCCAACTGGCGCAGATGATCGTCATGACGACCGACATCGTCATGTTGAGCCGCTACAGTGAGACCGCACTGGCTGGTGCGGGACTGGGTAATACCGTGTTCTTCCTGTGCTGGCTGATCGGCACAGGGCCGGCGGCTGCCGTCTCGCCGATGATCGCGCATATCCTTGGCGCCAAACCGACAGATCGCGCCAATGTGCGTGGCGTGGTCCGCATGGGATTGTGGTCGGTGCTGGTGCTGTGGCTGCCGCTGGCACTGCTGCTGGTGTTTGCCGAACCGGTGCTCATCGCATTGCATCAGAAGCCGGAACTGGCGCATGCCGCCAGCCTGTTCGTGTTGCCGCTGTGCTTTGGCCTGCCCTTCTCATTGGGCTTTCAGGTGTTGCGGAATTTCGCGACCACGCTGAACCGGCCCAACACATCGCTGATCGTGATGGCGTTCACGGTGTTCTTCAACGCGGTGGGCGATTATGCGCTCATCTTCGGCCATTTCGGCGCGCCGAGATTGGGACTGATGGGGGCCGGTATTGCGAGCGCGAGTTCGTATGCGTTCAGCTTCCTCGCCATGGTGGCGGTGACCTATCTGACACCGGAGCTTCGAAAGTATCGCATGTTCCGGCGCTTCCATCGCCCGGACTGGGCGAAGTTCGGCGAGTTGTACAAACTCGGCATTCCGATCGGGCTGACCATGATCTTCGAGGCGATGCTGTTCAACGCGTCGATGCTCATCATGGGCACGTTCGGTACGGAATATGTGGCAGCTCACCAGATCGCGCTCAACGTGCCGTCGATCACCTTCATGGTGCCGCTGGGCATCGCGCTGGCGGCGACCGTGCGGGTGGGATTGTCGGCGGGCGCAGGCGACCGCCATGGCGTGCGGCGCGCGGGCTACACGGCGATGATCGTGGGGACGGGCTTCATGGCGATCTGCGCTGTCGTGCTGGGGCTGTTCCCGCGCACCATCGCGGAGCTCTACTTCGCACCGACGCCCACGAACGCGCACGTGATCTCGCTGGTGGTAAGCTTCCTTTACCTCGCGGCGGCGTTTCAGGTGTTCGATGGGCTGCAGGTGGTGGGTGCGCTCTCGCTGCGTGGCTTGAAAGATGCCCGTGCGCCGATGTGGATCGCAGGTGCCGCTTATTGGCTGGCCGGGTTCCCGGTTTGCTACTTGTTGAGCGTCACCTTCGACATGAAGGGTGAAGGTATCTGGATCGGCTTGGCTTTCGCGCTGTTCGTGGCGGCGGGGGCAATGTGCAGCCGGTTCTACTACCTTACCCAGGATCGCTAAGGGTTACCGGCGGTTAGCCAGGAATGGCTACCGCCGGGTTCCCCCTTGGGAAGTGCCCGAAGCAGGAGTAATGTGCCCCTCGTTTCAGGGGAATCTGAGGTCGTCCATGCGGACTTTCGGACTGGCCGTTATTGGAAGCGCGTTGCTGCTGGCGGGCCCTGCCCTCGCCTCGGGCATCGGGCCGGGTCACATGAACCTGCCCTCGACGGGAAACGAGACGGGCGCGGGCGAAATCCACGCGGTGAAGCCGGGTGACTCCATCGATGTCGCTTGCGCTGCGCTGGCCGCCAATCCCGGTGCCGATGTGCGCGTGGTGCTGACGCTGGCACCGGTGAGCGGCGAAACAAAGATGGGCTATCAGAAGCTGATGGCGACCAACGAACAGATCGTGAAGAACGCCGTGCGCTTCCGCGTGCCGGAAACGAACGGCATCGAAAACCACACCGTTCATCTGAAAGTGTATGTGGTGGGCGACAAGGGCGCGCAAAGTTGCGACGGCGGCCTTATTAAAATCGTCTAGAGCGCAAACGTCACCGCGAGAACGCCCAACGCCCCCGCGGCAATCCAAATCGCCGCCCGCACATGGCGCGTGCGTTTGAGTTGCGCTTCGGCGATGGCACGGGTCGTGTCGGGGTGAAGGCGCAAGCCACCCTCCTCCAGCATATTCGATAGTGCTTCGGCGTTGCGCAGGATCTGAGGCAGGTTTTGCGCGAACTTACCGAGCGCACTGAAACCTTCGGCGGCTTCGCGCAGGCGGGCTTCAGGGCCCATCTGGTCCATCATCCAGCTTTCCATGACGGGCCGCGAGGCTTCCCATATGTCGAATTCGGGATCGAGGCCGCGGGCCACGCCTTCCACCACCATCATGGTCTTCTGAAGCAGGATGAGTTGCGGCTGAAGCTGCATGTCGAAGCGGCGGGTGGTGTCGAACAATTGCTGCAGCAACCGCGCCATCGACACGTCGCGCGCCAGGCGGCCGAACACCGGCTCGCCTACCGCGCGCAAGGCTTGTGCGAACGTATCGATCGGATGGTGCGCGGGAACGAAGCCGTATTCGTAATGTACTTCGGCGATGCGGCGATAATCGCGGGCGAGGAACCCGGCCAGCGTTTCCGCCATGAAACGGCGCATCGGCGGGTCGAGGCGACCCATGATGCCGAAATCGACCGCCACCAGGCGGCCGCTTTCATCGACCAGCAGATTTCCCTGATGCATGTCGGCGTGGAAGAAACCATCGCGCAGGGATTGGGTGAGAAAACTGCGGATCACGATCTGCGCAAGTTTGCGGGGATCGTGCCCGGCAGCTTCGAGTGCCGCGATGTCGCGTACCGACGTGCCTTCGATCCATTCGGTCGTCAGAACTTTTTCATATGTTCTATTCCAATCGACCACCGGCACGCGGAAATCAGGATCGGTTCGCGTGCGCTCCGCCAATTCGGAAGCAGCGGCGGCTTCCATGCGCAAGTCGAGTTCGAGCGCGGTAGATGTCGCAATCGTTTCGACCACAGAAATGAACCGCAGCCTGCGCGCTTCTTTGGAAAACCGTTCCGCGATGCGGGCGGCGAAGGCGAAGGCGGAGACATCCGCCATGAATTCTTCGGCGATGCCGGGACGCAAGACCTTCACGGCAACACGGCGCGGCGGATCGTCCGTCGTTTCGGCCATATGGACTTGCGCGATGGAGGCAGCCGCAATCGGTTCGGAGAACGAGGTGAACGCGCTTTCCACCGGCGCGCCCAAAGCTTCCGCGACGGCGGCTTTTGCAACTGGCATCGGAAACGGGGGAAGACGATCTTGCAACGATGCAAGGGCTTCGGCCACTTCTGCGCCCACGATGTCGGGGCGTGTGGCGAGAACCTGTCCGAGTTTGATGTAGGCGGGGCCAAGGCTTTCGAGTGCAAGCGCAAGACGCACACCGGGCACGCCTTCCGCGCGGGCTTTGCGTCCGCCGCCGAAAATCCAGCGAGCAAATTTCATCGACGGCGGCATGCGGTCGATGAATTCCTTCGGCAGCAGCGCATCGTGGCGGGCAAGCGTGCGGGCGCCGCGCCACAACCGACCCATATCTGCCAAAGCGCGCAGCATCAGATCCGCCAGCCCGAATGCATCGCGGCAATGCCGCCGGTGAGATTGCGCACCTTCACCTGCGAGAAACCGGCCTGCTCGATCATCCTGGCAAACTTCGCCTGCGGCGGAAATTTGCGGATGCTTTCGGCGAGATAGCGATAGGCATCCGCGTCACCGGCAACCATCTGGCCGATGCGCGGCAGGACCGCGAAGGAATACTGGTCGTAAAGCGTATCGAGGATCGGAGCTTCGACCTTGCTGAATTCCAGACAGAGAAAACGCCCGCCCGGCTTGAGCACGCGATAGGCTTCCGACAATACGTTGTCGATATGCGTCACATTGCGGATGCCGAAGGCGATTGTGTAAGCATCGAACGTCTTGTCCGGCAGCGGTAGGCATTCGGCGTTGCCGCAGACCCAGCGGATCGTACCGGCGGACAGCACGTCGCTGCGTTTCAGCCCTTCGTTCAACATCGCCGGATTGATGTCGCAGATGGTGATCTCGGCATCGCCACCCCTTGCCTTCGCGCGCTTGGCGATGCGCACCGCGATGTCGCCGGTGCCGCCCGCCACATCGAGCACGCGCATGCCGGGCTGCGGGTTCAGCCAATCGACATAAGCGTCCTTCCACAGCCGGTGGACGCCGCCGCTCATCAGGTCGTTCATCAGGTCGTAGCGGTTGGCGACCGAGGTGAAGACCTGGCCGACGAGATTTTCCTTCTCTTCTTCGGGGACTTCCTTGAAGCCGAAGGACGCGGTTTTGTTTGAAACGGTCATGGGGCGACCTTACACCACTCGCCCGGCGGGCCGCGATGCGGCAGCATCGCGGGTAGGAGAGCTAAATGCCTGAATTGCCTGAGGTGGAGACCGTCCGCATGGGCCTCGAACCCGTGCTGGATGGGCACA
>Ga0335070_10000710_pt1 | contig 37807 bp, 40 predicted proteins | sample Lox_Sample_13_FD_206722 | JGI IMG/M metagenome (GOLD analysis project Ga0335070, IMG submission 206722) | Soil microbial communities from Loxahatchee National Wildlife Refuge, Florida, United States - Lox_Sample_1.3 | ecosystem: Environmental > Terrestrial > Soil > Wetlands | place: USA... | reverse complement strand
CATAGGTCGTGAAGCAGCCGGCGAGGATCGAGATGATCGTGAACGAGATCGCGAAGTTGGAGAAGCCGCTCCAAGCTCGGTTCAGGGACTGTTTGTAACCGAGTTCCGCAAGTCGTTGTTCGTCGCGGTCCGGGGCCGAAACACTGCTCTCCATGGACGCCTCTCTTCCTAAGTGCCGAACGTTGCGATAAAAGGTGTGCCGAACCGACCTATGGGGTTCCGGGCGAGCCTACGCCGAGCGCGGAACCCCTGTCAATGCCGCAGCGGAGAAATTTCTGGAGAGACGGTTGACCCCACTGGCAAAAAGCCTCGAGCGCCTTGCTCCTCTCCTCGGCGAGCCCGAAGGCGAGCCCGAGCCGCTCGACGGCGGCATCACCAACCGCAACTTCCGCGCCCGCATCGGCGGTCGCGAGCTGGTCATCCGCCTCCCCGGCAAGGACACCGAGCTGCTCGGGATCGACCGCCACGCCGAGCGCGACGCCAACGAGCGCGCCGCCGCGGCCGGGATCGCGCCCGCGGTCGCGGCGCTGCTCGACGACCCGCCCTGCCTCGTCACCGTCTTCGTCAAGGGCGAGACGATGAGCAGCGAGCGGCTGCGCGAGCCAGCGGCGATCGAGGCCGTCGCCGTCGCGCTGCGCGCGCTGCACGCCGCCGAGCCGATCGACGCCAGCTTCAACTCCTTCGCCCTGGTCGGCGAGTTCGCCGAGAGGGCGCGCGGGCGCGGCGGCGAGGTCCCGGCCGAGTTCGAGCGCTCGCAGGCGAGCGCGGCGCGGATCGAAGCGGCGCTGCGCCAGCGCCCGCTGGCACCAGTCCTCTGCCACAACGACCTACTGGCCGCCAACTTCATCGACTCCGCCGCGGGGCTGCGGATCGTCGACTGGGAGTACGCGGGTACCGGCGACCGTTACTTCGACCTCGGCAACTTCGCCGTCAACAACGAGCTCGACGACGAGCAGGAGGAGGCCTTCTTAGCGGCATATCTGGGACAGCCGGCGACGGCGGGTGAGCTGGCGACGCTGCGCCTGATGCGCTTCATGTCGGACTTCCGCGAGGCGATGTGGGGGGTGCTGCAGGGGACGATCTCCGACCTCGACTTCGACTTCGCCGCCTACGCCGGCAAGCACTTCGAACGGCTCGCCGCCGCCGAAGCCGACCCCCGCTTCAACGTCCTGCTCGAGGAGGCCGGCTGTGGCGCGGGCTGAGCTGCCGAGCGCCGCCCGCTGCGTGATCGTCGGCGGCGGCGTCGGCGGCACCTCGCTCGCCTACCACCTGGCCGAGCTCGGCTGGGAGGACGTCGTCCTGCTCGAGCGCTCCCAGCTCACCTCCGGCTCGACCTTCCACTCGGCCGGGCTCGTCGGCCAGTTGCGCGGCTCGGTCTCGCTGACGAAGATGATGATGCACTCGGTCGACCTCTACCGCCGCCTCGGCGACGAGTCCGAGTTCGACCCCGGCTGGGTCGAATGCGGCGGCATCCGCCTCGCCTCCAGCGAGGAGCGGATGGAGGAGCTGCGCCGCCAGGCGGGCTGGGCGAAGACCTTCGGGCTGCCGCTGGAGCTGATCTCCGCCGAGCAGGCGAAGGAGATGTTCCCGCTGATGGTGACCGACGGGGTGCTCGGCGCCGCCTGGCTGCCGACCGACGGCTACATCGACCCCTCGCAGCTGACCTACGCGCTAGCCGACGGTGCCCGCCGCGGCGGCTGCCGCATCTTCACCAACACCCGGGTGACCGCGATCGAGGTCAGCGACGGCCGGGTGCGGGGCGTCGAAGTCGAGCGCGGCAGTGACGCCAGCGCCGAGGGCGCGGGCGAGCGCTCCCGGATCGAGGCCGAGGTCGTCGTCGACGCCGGCGGCATGTACGCGGCGGAGATCGGCCGCATGGCCGGCGTCCGCGTCCCCCTCCTCCCCATGTCCCACCAGTACCTCGTCACCCAGCCCCTCGACGCCGTCCGCGAGGCCCGCGCCGCCGCCGAACCGCCGAGGTTGCCTTTTGCCCGTAATACGCAGGCAAAAGGCAACCTCGGTGAGGAGAGGGGGAGCTTGCCGACGTTGCGGGATCCGGACCTGCTCGTGTATTGGCGGGAGGACGGGGACGGGCTGGTGATGGGGGGGTACGAGCGGCAGAGCGCGCCGGCCTTCATGCCGGAGGGGACGGGACGGGTCGAGGCGATCCCGCCCGACTTCAACGGCCGCCTGCTCGAAGAGGAGTGGGACCGCTTCGAGGAGATCACCGAGAACTCGAAGCGGCGGGTGCCGGCGATGAACGAAATCACCGTCACCAAACTGATCAACGGGCCCGAGGCCTTCACCCCCGACAACGAGTTCTGCCTCGGCGAGAGCGAGGTCGCCGGCTTCTTCCTCTGCGCCGGCTTCTGCGCCCACGGCCTCGCCGGGGCGGGCGGGATCGGCAAAGTCGTCGCCGAGTGGATCGTCGAGGGCGAACCGAGCCTCGACCTCTGGCACATGGACGTGCGCCGCTTCGGCGCCCAGTACCGCTCCCCCGCCTACACCCACGCCCGCATCCAGGAGAACTACGAGACCTACTACGACATCCGCTACCCCAACCACGAGCGCAGCGCCGGGCGGCCGCTGCGGCTCTCGCCGGTCAACGCCTGGCACCGCGAGCACGGTGCCGCCTTCGGCGAGAAGTCGGGCTGGGAGCGGGTCAACTGGTTCGAGTCAAACGCGGCCGCCGGCGACGAGTCGCTGCGGCCGGCGGGCTGGTCGGCGATGCACTGGTCGCCGGCGATCGGCGCCGAGCACCGCGCCACCCGCGAGGCGGCGGCGCTCTTCGACGAGACCTCCTTCGCCAAGCTGGAGATAACCGGGCCGGCCGCCGCCGCGTACCTGGAAGGGCTCTGCGACAACCGCGTCGCCCGCGGCGTCGGCGAGATCACCTACACGCAGATGCTGAACCGGCGGGGCGGGATCGAGTGCGACTTCACCGTCGCCCGTCTCGGCGAGGACCGATTCTCGATCGTCACCGGCACCGCCTTCGGCAACCACGACCGCGAATGGATGCGCCGCAACCTGCCGGCCGAGGGCGGCATCCATCTCGCCGACGTCACCTCGCAGTGGGCCTGCTTCGGCCTCTGGGGCCCGCTCGCCCGCGAGGTCCTGCAGCCGCTCACCCCGCAGGACCTCGGCAACGACGCCTTCCCCTACATGACCCTGCGCGAGGCGACGGTCGGCAACGTGCCGGTGCGGATGCTGCGGGTGACCTACGTCGGCGAGCTCGGCTGGGAGATCTACTGCCCGACCGAGTACGGGCTCGGGCTCTGGCAAGCGCTGTGGGAGGCGGGCGAGCCGCACGGGATGCTCGGCGGCGGCTACCGGGCGATCGACAGCATGCGGCTCGAGAAGGGCTACCGCGTCTGGGGCGCCGACATCACCCCCGACGAGACCCCGTACGAGGGCGGCGTCGGCTTCTGCGTCAAGCTCGACAAGGAGGGCGGGTTCATCGGCCGCGAGGCGCTGCTCGCCGCCAAGCAGGCGGGGCCGCGGACGCGCCTCGCCTGCCTCACCCTGGAGGACCCGCAGCGGGTTGCGCTCGGCAACGAGCCGGTCCGCGTCGGCGGCGAGATCGTCGGCCGGGTGACGACCGGCGGCTACGGCTACACGGTCGAGCGCTCGATCGCCTACGCCTACCTGCCCCCCGACCGTGTCGAGCCGGGGACCGCGGTCGAGATCGAGATCTTCGGCCGCTGGATCCCTGGCGAGGTCGCTGCCGAGCCCCTCTTCGACCCCAAGGGCGAGCGGATCCGCGCCTAGACCTTTTCCAGCGGCGCTGCGGCCGGCAGCAGGCCAGCAATGATGTGCTCGGTGCCCTCGATGTGCTCGCGCATCAGGCCGGCGGCGCGAGCGCCGTCGCCCTTGCGCAAGGCCTTGACGATGCGGCCGTGCTGTTCGTTGGAGCGAGCGAGGACCTCCGGCGGGTGCGCGATCAGCGCGATCAGGTCGGTCATCTGACCCTGGACGTCGGTCATCGCGCTGAGCAGGCGCCCCGAGGCGGCCGCCTCGGCGATGCCGATGTGGAAGCGCACGTCGGTGCGCCGGTACTCCTCGTAGTCCTCGACCTCGTCGGCCATCTTCTCGACCAGCCCCTCGAGCTGGTCGAGCCGCTCGCCCTGTCCCCTCTCGGCGGCCAGCAGCACGCAGCCGGTCTCGATCGCGACCCGGTAGTCGAGCGTCGCCCACGCGTCCTGGTCGAGCGGATCGTCGAGCCGCTCGGTCAGCGGCGGCTGCTCGGCAACGAAGGTGCCGCCCTTCCGCCCCCGCAGCGAGACCAGGTGCCCGCTCTGCACCAGCGCCGTCAGCGCCTGCCGCAGGGTCGAGCGCGAGATCTTCAGCCGCCGCGCCAGGTCCCGCTCGGCCGGCAGTTTGCTCCCCGGCACCAACAGCCCAAGCCTGATCGCCGTCCCCAGCCGCTCGACCGTCTCCTCGAACGTGCTCGGCGGTTGCACCGGCAGGAAGACCGCATCCAGCGCCGCATTGCTCTCCATGTACGAAACGGTACCGCGATCCGGCTGCAGAGCGGTGAAGCTCAGGTTTCCGGAGTCTCGAGGTAGCGCTTCAGCGCCTCGCGACCGAGGTCGCTGAGCGAGCGCCCTTCCTCGTCGGCGCGCCGCTGAGCCGCGGCGTGGACCTCAGCCGGAACTCGGAAGACGATCCGAGGGGAGATTCCGTTCTCGCTCAGAGAGGGCCGGCCGACGTACTGAGCCCGCAGTTCACTCTCGTCGTAGCCCCGCTCGGCCTCCTCGACGAGTTGATCGATGATCTCGGGCGTCAACTCAGCACCCGATCGAGTGAAGTAGCGCTCCTCTTCCGTCCCCTTCTTTTTTACCTTTGCCATCGCCTTGCCCTCCGATACAGCCCTATGTGCTTCCTGCGTACAGGCATCGCGTGGATCACCCGAAACACCTCCTCCGCCAACTCCACCGCGACGACCTCGAGTGGAAGACCCTCGTCATCGTCTCCGAGGAATAGCACTCGATCGTCTTCCCAGCCAAGCGGCCCCTGACGTGAGCGGTGGCTGTAACGAAGGCCGCAACGCTGCGCGACGTAGCCCGACCGTGCCCGCGAGATCCGGTGCTTGGTCGCGGAGCGCGTCCAGCTGATCTCGATGTCCTCGGGGTCATTGTGTCCGACAAAAGGATACCACTCGTTATGAAGAGTGTCTTCAACTAACGCTTGGGCGAGAAGCCAGGTCGCATCCCGCTCTTCGTAGCGTTCGCGGTCCACATACGCGTAAGCCCGCCCGTTCCCATCCAGGAAGACATATCGCCTCGTCCAATAGTGCTTGTAGGCCTGAATACGAGTGCCGTCCTCGAGCTCGGCGGCGTACATCCACATGAAGTCGTCGACGTGGTCCGGAGCAAGGTCCAATAGGGGCTCCCATTCAGGCGTGTTGATCGGGAACATTCGCCCCCGGGTTCCTCTCTTCTTGGACACCCACCGAGCGTGCCGAGGGAGGTCTGACCGAACAAGACGTGGGTGCACCAACTTGGTGGCGGGTGTGTGACGAGACTCGGACGCGCGGCGGCCGGGGGGCTCAGAGCAGCAGGCCGACCAGCAGGAGGACGACGCCGGCAGTTGCGGCAGCGCCGGCGAGGCCGAGGAGCCAGCGGCGGCTGACGATGATCGAGACGGAGGCGAGGACGATCCCCACCTCGAGCCCGACCTCGGCCAGCTCGAAGCTGACGTGCTGGCTGTTGGCGTCGTCGACTTCGTGCTCGTGGTCGGAGATCTCATGCTGCAGGCGTGCGTCCCGCGGTTCCAGCTCTTCGACGATCTTCGCCTCGTGGGCGCGGGTGTGGGCGGCGGCCTCGCGCTCGGCCGGCGTCCCCTGCCCGAGCACCTTCAGCAGGGAAGAATCACCTTCGTTGATCTCGATGTTGAGCAGGTTGCTCTCGAGCTGGGCGGAGGTGTCGGCGCGGTGGGTCTCGCCGGTGACGACCTCTTTCACCGCCTCGTTGGCGAGGAAGGTGGCGATCGCCAGCAGGGCCGCCATCACCGCCACCGCGATCGCGGCAAGCCGGGCGTGGTTGGGATCGGGGTGCCAATCGCCCGCAGCCACCTCGCGGCCCTGGTCGAATCGCTCGTATGACCGGTGGGCCTCCATCGACCGGCCTTTCTAACGATCCGACCGGCGGCGCCCCGAGCCAGCGCCCGCCGCCGGGTACAGTCGTCCCAACCCGAGGAAGGAGCGACATGGCCGAGTGCACGCATCTGGACAAGGTTGAGATCACCGAGCTGCCCGAGTCGGTCCCCGGCTGCGAGGAGTGCCTCGCCAGCGGCGACCCCTGGCTGCACCTCCGCATCTGCCTCACCTGCGGCCACGTCGGCTGCTGCGACGACTCGCCCAACCGCCACGCCACCCAGCACGCCGGCGAGACCGGCCACCCGATCATCCGCTCGATCGAGCCCCGCGAAGACTGGTCCTGGTGCTTCGTCGACGAGATCGGCATGGTCCTCCCCGACGTCAAGGGCGAACCCCAGATCCCCCCGTCCCCCCTCGGCGGCTAGAAGATTCGATCTGCGAAGGCCTTCGGTACGCGGCGTCTCAGCTCCACACACTGAGGGCGTGCGTCACGACGGCGCCGACGATCGCAGCGACGACGGCGATGGCGCCCGCAAGCGCGGTGATGAGGAGAAGCCGTATCGCCCCCTGCAGGGAATCGAGTCGCTCGTCAATCCTGTCGAACCTCGCGTCTACCTTCTCGAACTTGGCGTCTACCTTGTCGAAGCCCTCCCTCATCTCGGCCCGGACGGCTTTGAACTCCTCGTCGACTTTCTCGAAGCGCCGGTCGATCTTGTCGAACCGCCTCTCCAGAGACTTAGGGAGATCGTCGACCCTCCCGCTGAGTTCGTCGAGCCTCTCATCAGACCATTTCTCGGTCATGGTTGCCATGTCTCGATGTCCACAGGTGCTCAGCCTCAGCCCTTGATGTGTGCGAGAACGATGGAGAGCACGACCAAGGCCCCCAGGTACACGTAGAACCCGATCGTCCAGCGCTTGGAGGATCGGTCTCGGCCTTCTTGGACATGCGCCCTGAGAGCCTCCCGGGCCTCTTCCCGGGCCTCCCGGATCTTGCTTTCGATTTCCCAATCGCGCATCGCAGCTCCCCTTCCTGCCGGCTCGTCCAATGAACCCCAGTGTTGCAGACAAAACGTTGAGCTGGGATTGTGGAGATGCAACATCTCTGTGCCGTGTCAAATTAGGATGGGAGCCATGGGAAAGATCGTCGTAACCGAGTTCGTCTCGCTCGACGGGGTGATGGAGGCCCCGGGCGGCGGCGAGGACTACGAGCACGCCGGCTGGACCTTCGAGATCAGTCGCGGCGAAGAGGGCGACAAGTTCAAGCTCGACGAGCTGGTCGAGGCCGAGGCCCAGCTGCTCGGCCGGGTCACCTACGAAGGCTTCGCCGCCGCTTGGCCGACGATGGAAGACCGGGCCGGGTTCGCCGAGAAGATGAACTCGATGCCGAAGTACGTCTTCTCCTCCACCCTCGAGGAGGCGACCTGGACCAACTCCACCGTCCTCTCCGGCGACTTCGCCACCGAGATCGGCAAGCTCAAGCAGGAGGTCGACGGCGTCATCCTCGTCGCCGGCAGCGCCCAGCTCGTCCAGGGCCTCGTCGCCCACGACCTCCTCGACGAGCTCCGCCTGATGGTCTTCCCGGTCCTCCTCGGCAGCGGCAAGCGCCTCTTCGGCGACCACCCCGAGAAGCTGCCCCTGCGCCTGGCCGACTTGAAGACCGTCGGCGACGGCATCGCCATCCTCACCTACGAGCGGCCCTAAGCGCAGGCTCAGAGGATGTGGTTCGCGGTCGCCGCAAGGACGAAGCAGGCGCCGACGAACCAGAACAGCCTCTTGGTCAGTTCGTCGATCTTCCCGGAGAGCTCTACAGCGGTCGCCTTCATTTCCGAACGGACAGCATCAACCGAGGCCTCGCTTGCGCACGTGTCGAGCTTCTCTTCGACCCTGTCAAACCGCTTGTCGACCTTGTCGAAGCGCTCTTTGACGGAGGCCTCGGTCGCGCACGCGTCGATCTTTTCTTCGACTTTGTCGAGGCGCCTGTCGACCCCGTCAAAGCGCCTGTCGACCTTGTCGAAGCGCTCCTTGACTGAGGCCTCCGTCGCGCCTGCGTCGATCTTTTCTTCGACCTTGTCGAAGCGGTCGTCGACCTTGTCGAAGCGCGTGTTGACGTTGGTCTCGAAAGCGTCGAGTCGGCTGTCGGACCAGTCGCGGTTCATGGCCGCCATGATTGCACGTGCGCAGACAGAACGTTGCGCAGTGAGACTGCTTGGCTCGGACTGCCTCTCATCGGCGTCGGTCGTGGGGACGGGTTGGGTCACCTCGACACAAGGCGCCGGCAGCCAAAGGTTCTCCCCCTTTCGCCGCACCTGGCTTCTATAGCGACCTATTGGTCACGTGCGGGACCAGCCACGCGGCGACCCACGCGCGCGTGCTGCTCATCGCCGAGTGCCCGGCGCCAACCGCCGGTGTGCAAGGCGATAGACAGTCTCGCCGCGAGCCCCCGGTGGCAGGTGGCGGACACCGAAGGCAAGGTGATCCAGAAAGAGGCGCCCATCCCGCCCCCTGGCGATCCGATAGACAAGCCCCAAGGGCCCCCCGGGTGGAGGTAGGTACACCTTGACGCAGCCAGGCAGTTTCGTCCCGTCCTGACCTTCCCCCTCGCACGCAAATAGCCCCTCAACCGACTGGCCCTCGCGCTCCAGACGCGATCGGGTTTCTTCGCCGATTCGCTTCGCGCTGCCAGTTGCCGTACTCAGATCCTCCCGCCAGGCCAGCTCGTCGAAAGCGACGGGCGCGAACCCCCGCTTGAGCGGCACCCGAACTATCCCTCGCCGTCGGCGGGCCTTACGGCCCCATGAACAGCCTCAAATTCAGCGAGCGTCGCGGGCTCATGCCCAAGCCGCTCGATGATCGCCTGGGCAGAGGTGTCGGGGGAGAGTACGAGGCGACCGTCACTGCGGGTCTCCTCCACAACGTAAGCACCCTCGATATCACCGCTCAGTTTCACATGAGGCTGATCCACGCTGTCGATGATGACAGAGGTTCCGGGCAGTCGACGCACCTCGACACAAGGCGCCGGCAGCCAAAGGTTCTCCCCCTTTCACCGCCTCCAGCCATCCATCCGCTTCCATACGCTTGAACGGTTACCTGCCTTTAAGCGGACCACCAGGGGAGGGTCGCCATGGCAAATCTAGGGAGGGCCGAAACGACCGATGCCGATCGCCAGCTGGTCAAGGCCCTGGCGCATCCGGTTCGAGCGAAGGCGCTGACGATCCTCAACGAGCGAGTCGCGAGTCCGATCGAAATCTCGGGAGAGCTCGGCGTCCCCGTGGGGACCGTCAGCTACCACGTCAGCGAGCTCGAGCGGATCGGCTGGGTGAAGCTGGTGAAGACCGAGCAGCGCCGCGGCGCTGTGGAGCACTTCTATCGCGGCGTCGCGCGCAACTATCTCGATGACCGGTTCTGGGCCGAACTGAGTGACGCCGCCCGCGACAACACCAGCCTGACCGTCTTCCGCGTCCTGATCTCCGCCGCCCGGGAGTCCCTCGCGGCTGGCCTCTTCGACGAGCGAAAGGACCGCCACGCCTCGGTCGTCACCTACGACCTCGACGAGCAAGGCTGGGCGGAAGCTCACGACCTCTACGAACAGACCCTCAACCGACTGATGGACATCGGCCTCGAGAGCGAGGTGCGCCTCGCGGAAAGCCCGGCCGGCGGAAGCAAGGTCGACGTCCGCGCGACCTTTGGCCTACTCGCCTTCGAGTCCCCGTCTAGCCCTGCCAAGAAGTGATCTGCAGGGAGGTGAAGCTCGTGTTCCAGACCATCGGGAAGGTGATGCCTGTCGCTGTCGTCAAGAACGGCTGAAACGTCGAGGCTCGATTCGACCCGCCGGCCAAGTCGAGTCAGCCACCGGGCTGTTGCGAAGCGCCTACGGCCGCAGCGCAAATGACTCCGTTGTTCCGCCCCAGAGAAGTCACACGGTGCGCGCCACGTGTGCGTCGTTGCCGCCTAGCGTCGCCGAGGTGGACTGGCCCCCTCGGATCGGAGATCTGCTGCCTCGTGCGATCGAGGCGGTCGGCGTTCACGAGAAGCTCGCTACCTACTGCCTCGCTCCCGCCCATCGAGGCGGAGGAGAAAAGGCCCGGGGGTTTGAGCTTGCGCTTGGCATCACGGTTCGTGAGGTCGACTACCTGGAGCAAGCCATACGGCGGGGAATCATGACGCACCCCATCGCATCGATTCGACCGAATCCGATCGCCGGTGTGAACTGCGTGGTCGAATTCCCGATTAGCGGAGTCGGCCGCTACAGTGATCGGAGGGTGGATCTGCGGACCGTCTGGCAGATCCCCCACCTCCACGGACAGCCTCGTCTGATTACCGCCTTCCCAAGAACCTAGGAGGATCTCATGGCCATAGCTGACTCCAGGATCATCGAACACGACTTTGTCGAGCTGCTGAGCAACGTCGGGCGCTGGCCCGCCGGGACCCAGGGCACGGTTGTCGCCGAAAACGGAGAGGCAAAGCTGATTGAGATCGCGGACGAGCGTGGGCAGATGCTGGACCTCATCAAGGCCCTTGCCCCCGACCTCAAGCTAATCGATCGGTCCTCGGCCGAGTTCCCAGTCCATGGCCATAGCTGACTCCAAAATCACCGAGAACGACTACGTCGAGCTGCGGAGCGCTGTTGGCCGGTGGCCAGCCGGGACCCGCGGCACGGCAGTCTTGGACCATGGGGAGTCGAAGCTGATCGAGGTCTCCGACGAGCGCGGGCAGATGCTGGACCTCTTCGAGGTCTCCGCGGCCGACCTCAAGCTGATCTCTCAGCACCCAGCTTCATAGCGCGGGTCTCGTTCTCTTCTCCCTCAGTCGTCGGGGCGCCACACGCGAAACTGAAATGGTCTATTTCCAGGCTTTTTGTAGAACCTTGTCCAGATGGAATTAATTTCCTTCGACCACGACAACTAGAACGATTCGCGGCACTAGCTCGGCGGCGGTGCCGGCTATTCGGTCACTTCGTCTTCCGGAGGCGACTCGAAGGTGCTGATCAGATAGGTCGCCAAGAACTTCTCGCTGGGAGGCAGGCCAGCCACCCGCTTTTCCGCCTCGGTCGTGATCAGCAGCGCTTCTTCGAGTGCATGCTGGAAGACCTTGTGCAGCTCCTGCCAGCCCTCCTCGTCGATCCAGGCCGTATCCCACGACATATGCGACTCGTTGCGTGCGTCGAAGGTCCCGGCGTCGATTGCATTGCCGATCCGATGCACTGCGCCACCGAGGAGGCTGGCGGTCAGATTCTGTCGGACCACCGGTCCGAGGGCTTCCCATTCGCTCGTCCACGCCATGGCGCGTTTAACCGGGGCGTAGTGATGTTCGGTTGCGCCTCTGCGCGCGATCGTCTCAACGACCTCGACACATCCCGCCTTCTCGAGCTGGCGAAAGTGGTACGAGGAATTGCCGAGCGACTCGCCGGACTCTTCGCTGAACACTTTCGGCGAAAGCGTCCGGGTCGGTGCGTTCATGCTCATCAGAATCCTGACGCGCGTTGGGTGCCCCAGCGCTTTGGCCGCCGTCATCCCCGCCCTACTCGGCCGCTGCTTGTCGGCATCTCCTCCCATTGCATCGCCTCCCTCGATTGATTGGAACTTGTTACACGCTTGAAGACTCCCAACTTTCGAGCGCAGATTGCGTCAAAGGCACCTCATTAGTGGAGCTGGCTCCAGTAAAACCTCCCTGACACGCGAAAGCGAGCTGGATGGAGGGAGGTGAAGCTCGTGTTCCACGCCATCGGCAAGGTGATGCCTGTCGCCATCGTCAAGGGCGGCTGAGCCATCCGAACCGTCTCGACCGGCCGGCCGGGGTCGAGGCGACACCGAAGACGCCAGGAGCACACAGCTCGCCAAACGACATCCGGAGATGCCGGCAAAGGCTCGCCGACCAGCGGCAACCTTGCTCAGCATCTGAGTAACCTCGCCTGACACCGCTTGCGCGAGAGCTAGGAGGATCTGCTGGCCATAGCTGACTCCATAATCATCGAACACGACGTTGTCGAGCTGCTGAGCAACGTCGGGCGCTGGCCCGCTGGGACCGAGCGTACGGTTGTCTCAGAACGCGGGGATTCGAAGCTGATCGAGGTCTCCGACGAGCGTGGGCAGATGCTGGACCTCATCGGGACCTTCGCGCGCAACCTCAAGCTGATCGATCGGTCTGAGGCCAACCTGTCGCTCCTGGCCGAAGCTGAGTCCAAGCTCGCCGAACACGACGACGATGTCGAGCTGCTGCGCGCGGTTGGGCGGTGGCCCGTTGGGACCAAAGCGACGGTGGTCGCCGACCATGGGGAGTCAAAGCTGATTGAGGTCTCCGACGAGCGTAGGCAGCTGCTGGACCTGTTCGAGGTCTCTGCAGCCGACCTCAAACTGATCTCTCAGCACTAAGGCCCCGGCAGCCAGGGTCCCACTGGTACGGCCGGCGGCTTACCCCACTGCACCGGTGCAGGCCCCTGCAGGGCTCCGGGGAATTTGGCCTTTGCGAACTCCTGTACCAATGGAGAAACCTTTTGTATGCACGGGCTCTGTCTGTGTAGTACGGTTTCCTCGATTGCACCTCGGGCGGGGGAGATGGACTTGGGTGTGCCCAGGGGTGACAGGGAAATCGGGGACTGCTCGCGGAAATTGACGCCGAAAGGAAAGAGCTCCAGCTACTCGGAGGATGAGGCCCGGGCGATCATGGCGGCGCGGCTCGAGGCCCGCCGGCAAGAGATCGAGGAGACCATCCTGCAGAGGGTGATCTCGTCCTTAGAGGATCGCGAAGCCAACATTCCGGAGTACGAAACTGGACTTCGGCGTGCAGTTCCTGCGGGGGCGGCCTACGGCATCGCCGCAATTCGTCTTGACGACGGCGAAATTCCCCCGACACCGGTCGAGCTTCTTACTCAGGCACGAACCGCCGCCAAGCACCGAGTACCCGTCGAGGCCGTCCTCCACCGTTACATAGCTGCCCAGGCCATATTCAACCGAGCTGTCCTCGATGAGGCCCGAAGCGATCCAGATTTCGTGGATTGCCGCGCATTACTGGCCTCAATCTCGCTTGCATTTCAGGCTCTCACCGTCGCGGCTGGTAGAGAGTACGCGCTCGCCGCGCGGTCAAAGGCATCAATCCGAAGCTCAGCGCGCCTCGCCCGGCTGCAGCGCCTGCTCAATGGGGAGCCTGCGCGGACCGACGACCTTGAATATGACTTCGCCGTCGCGCATATCGGAGCAGTCGCTGAAGGGCCTGGGGTCATGGACTATCTCCGCCGCCTTGCAGACGCAGCAGACGGGAGACTGCTGACCGTGCAGGCAGAAGCCGGCACCACTTGGGCTTGGCTGGGAATGCGAAGACCAACTCCGCGAGGGGGGTTTCTGGAGGTCGCCACCTCCCTCTCGTCAACGAAGTTCGTCTTGGGTTTCGGCGAGCTTGGTGAGGGAATGACGGGATGGCGACGGACCCACAACCAGGCCCGAGCAGCATTCATATACGCCTCGCAGACTCCTGGCCCGCCGACGCATTACTCCGATATCGCTGTCGTCCACTCGTTGCTCAAGGATCAACTTCTCGGTTCATCTCTATACCACCTCTACCTTGCGCCACTGGAAGCCGAGCGAGACCAGGGTGCGGCTCTAAGGAGTACGCTCGCCGCCTACTTTGCGGCCGGCGGGAACGCGGTCTCAGCTGCAGCTGCGCTCGGCGTCACGCGTCACACTGTTTCCAAGCGTCTTCGCCTAGTCGAATCGCGGATCGGCCAACGCATTCCCGACGTGATGGTTGAGCTCCAGCTGTCGCTGCTCCTAGCAGGCGAATAATCCTTGACCTTCGACTCTTGGCCTTCAAGGCACCGGGACTTGCGATAGCTAGATCGGTGACGCCTGCCAGCTTAGGCGCTGCCCACGGTCACCATGGCCTGTCGCACCTTCCCCCTCGTTTTCGACAAAGGGCCGATACAACCAAGGGAACAGGCGCGGCAGTTACATACACTCCGCGTCTAACTGGCACCCGCCGCTTTCTCTGTCCTGCCAAAGATACGAGCACCTGAGACACCCCACCAGGCGCCACCCCAATGAGCATGAAGCGGGTTGGAACCCTCCTCTTTCCCACGGGATGAACTCCCAGGCCGAGAGCGGCTCCGGCCCTGTTCCACAATGACCTAGCCTCACAGAGGCTGGCGCCGGTAGTCGCCCGCACAATGCAGGCTTGGCGCCGCGACCCCTTTCGGGCGAACACAGTCCAGATCGGCCCTGCAACCGTCTGCGTCAGTTTCGTTCCGCTGAGGCGAAATGACGTGCTGCTGGGACCGAGAGCTCGCTGGACGCTCCGGGCAATGCGCGGCGGCATGATTGGAGAGGCGGCAATCGGCTGCGATCCACCACACCCACCCCCGAGTAGCTGTAAGGCGACGAGCCCGACCAAGCATGCTTGTACGCGTTTGGTCATGCGGCTCCCATTTCGGTGGTCGCCTCCCCTTGAAGGTGAAGCGAGGCCCGCCCAAAGGCGAGCCTCGTTAAATTGGCCATGGCAATGCGGTGCGGCCTGTCGAGGCCGGGTTCCGGCCTCGGTCCCCGGCGCGTTACGGCTGATACGCTCTGCCGTGTACCGTGTTGGGAGAGCATGCGCAGTTGTCAATTCCTGGCTTCGCTTTAACCGGGACTTCGAAGCCTGAATAGACATGTTCTCCAGGGCCGCCTGAGCACCGCGTGCCGAATTCAATGCTGGCTTGGAAGAACACGCAGACAGAATGCTGGTCGCCCCAGCCTTCGACCGCGTACATCGTCCTTATTGCGCCTTCACACCATTGCGCAGCCGTCAGCGTCTGGTTGTTGCAGTAGTTGGACACGGTCGCACCTGCCGGAGCGGCGGCGGCACCCCAGCTCGCTGCGGTTACTGCAGCTAGCACGAAGCTCAGGGCCGCCGCGGCCCGTAGGCGGGCGCGGAATTTCACTCTCATCTCATGGTCCCCCTCGTATGGTTGGAACAATGCATCGCAATCTTCGCTGCTGCGACCTGGATCACCAACACCACATTGGGTAGCTAAAGGAGGTAGCGCAGACCAGATTGCGATGGCTGAGGCGGAGGTACTACGGCTGTCCTTGTTCGAACGTGTGCTGGTAGAGCGTGGAATCGCCGCTGCCGTAGATCGACTGGATCGGGGATTGCTGAGTGCAGGCGGGGGCCGGCACTGACGAGGTGCTTTCCTGGTTCTTGAAGGCGTAGCTCTTCAGGCGGTTGAAGAATTCTTCGGAGAGTTTCGCGATTTCCTCTTCAGATCTGGGTGCGCCGCTTTCTTTCTGGTGGGGGACTCGTTCGCGGAAAGCTTCGGAGTCGGGCGTGCTGGGTTTGAGGGTCGCCGCAAGCCCACTGCTGCATTGCGCGATGACAAGACTTGGCAAGCCGCTCGCGAGATCCGCAGCCCACTGGGGCGGCCGGTATGCGCTGGTGCGGCTGGTCGTAAGCCGCTGGGGATAGGTAGAAACGGTTTCCGGATTCAGGTGAGCGCCAGTCTTGAGGACGTACGGGTGTTCTTCGTGTTTGTTTTCTTCAGTGAGGAAGAGGTTCGTGGCCGAAGCAAGATTGCCGAAAAAGCTGGTGACCTCATGTTTGTAGAGTCCAAGGCCCGTCAGGATCGGGTTGAGGTTCCGGATAAACGGATCGATCGCGCGGAGGAGGGGCGGGAAATCGTCGCGGAGCAGCTTTCGCGCTGCCGCAAACCCGGCTGGGGCACGATCAATTACCGGGAGCAGCCCTTCGAAGAAGCCCTTTGCTTCCGGCGCCAGGTTCGCGAACGCGATCAACGTCGGCGAGAGCTGTTCGGCGGCGGGGACCAGTTGCTTCATCAGCGGATCGGCGTTGACCGAGAAGTCCTTCAGCCGGTTGAGGGTCAGCTTCGACTCGCCGAGGAAGGTCGGGAAGGCGAGAAAGAGGGCTTCGATGTCGCGGTTGCGCTGGGCGGTCGTGCGGAAGACTGCGTCGGAGCTCTTGATCAGGTTCTGAAGCTCCCCTTGGCGACCCCTCAGCGCGGTGAAAGTGGTGGTGCCGTTGCGGAAGAGCTGAGCGACGGCGAGGCGCTGGGTGTCGAGGACGCGGAAGAGCTGGTCCAGTTCGGTGAAGGTCGGTTCGAGCTGGCCGATCCCGTAGGAGAGGGCCTGGCCCTGGCCGTTGATCGCTACCGCACCTTCCTGCATCCAGGTCTGGAAGGCCCTGCGCGTCTTCGGGTCGAAGGTGCGGAAGATCTCGTCGAGCTGGACCGACTGGGCGACGTTGGCCTCGGGGAGGGTGCCGCCGTCGGCGAGCTGCGGACCGCTGTTGCTGCCCGGCGTGAGTTCGATGTAGGTCTCGCCGAGAAGGGTCTTGGTGCGGAGGATCGCTCGAGTCGATTCCGGCAGGGGCGCGTACTTGTCGTCGATGTTGACCGTCGCCAGCGCCTGCTTGCCATTCGGGGCTAAAGCGATGTCCTGGACTTTGCCGACGTTGACGCCGGAGATGCGAACGTCCGACTGTTCGGCGAGCTGGGTCGCCTCGTTGAAGGGAACCTTGATTTGGTACGGCTTGGCCTTGAACGGAGTCGGGCCGCCGAAGGTGACCCAGAGGAAGAGCAGGATCCCGAAGCACGACAGAGCGAAGCCTGAGATGACCAGGAGCTGCGTAGTGCTAGGGGCCTTCTTGCTCATTCGCCGCCCGGTTTTTCCTTGTATTCGCAGTGTCCCGTCGACGACTTCTTCCCGACTGGAACCGGAATTTCTACCGGGCGCGGGACGTTCGCTAGCTGAAGAAGGGTCTGCAGGAAGAGAAGTTCTGCGGTTTCGGTCGTCCCGTAACCTAGGTACGAGCCGGTGCAGGTAATGCCAACCACGCCCCTAAGGATGGGTCCCCCACCATCCTGGAGGTTGAACGAGGCATTGAAGTCATGGTTCAGCCAGGGCAGGTAGAAAAGCGCGCTCTGCTTCTTCACACCACCGCTCGGCTTATATGCCAAGCCGTTCAAGAACGCATTAAATCCACCCAGTGAGTTGCCAAAGTTCCTCACCGTCTTCGCAAACGGCTGCGACGCTTCTGCGGCGTGACTTAGGACCGGTCGAACTTCGCGGGTGAAGGGACGGATCTGCGTTTCGATCGGCTTCGTCGTCTGACGGAAGAGGTTCTGGAGCGCCTTGAAGGCGGGCGTCGAGGCCTGGGCCTGCGGGATCAACTTGGTGAGGGCGGGGTAGGACACTTCCGAGAACCGGTTGGAGCTGGCGAGGGCCGACCGTGCGGCGGTCAGCGTCGAGGGGAACTCCCGGAGCGCTTCCTGGATCGACTGCTGCTGGTTGGCGAAGTTGCCGAGGGCGGCGTCGGAGGAGGTGACGAAGAGCTTGACGTCGGAGTCGTGGCGAGCGAGTTCTTCGGTGAGGAGACCGAAGTCGTGGACGACGCGGGCGAGGGCGACGTGGCGGGCGGCGACTGCCTTGTTCAGTTTGGCGACGTAGTGGACGAACGGGGCGAAGCGGCGCAGGGCGTTGCCGAGCTGCTTGCCGCGGCCGCCGATGCCCTGGGCACCGCCGGCGAGGAGGAGCTGGAGGTACTGGCGGGTGTCGGCGTCGAGGCTGCCGAGGAAGGCGTCGAGATTGGTATTAGGTTCGGTTTGGGCGAGGGTGAATTCGTGCCCGTCTTCGATCGGTTCGGTGCCGCTGCCGGGTTCGATCTCGACGACCATGTCGTTGAGGCCGGTTTTCGGGCGCAGCAGGAGGGTCGCGTTGGGGTGGATCAGTTCCATGTACTTGGGCTCGATCTCCATGCCGACGACGGCGTGGCCGTCTTCGAGGTCGACCGAGGAGACCTTGCCGATCTGAATGCCGGCGACGTCGACCGACTGGCCCTGGCCGGGCGTGACCGCCTGGGCGGTGGAGAACTCGGCGCTGATGTGTTCGAATTCTTCGCCGACGAAGGGAAGCCAGGGGGGCAGCGAGGCTTTCTGCTGGGTGAAGATCCCAAGCGTCATCGCAACTCCGGCGATAGCGAGGACGACGATCGCGATCGAGTCTTTACGGTGACCGCGGGACTGGCGCGTGAGCCAGGCTCGGAAGTGACGCCAGCGGCTGGTCTTTTCCACGGGCTCGCTCACGGATTGACTCCTGCCACTGAGGGCGTTGGGCTTCCGACTTCACCCAATCCGGTGTTCAGGTCCGGAACCGGGTTCTTGTAACAACGAAGTCCGGTCTTGAATGGTGGCTGGCTGCCTAGCTGGGGTTGATTCCCAAGTGGCTCGACGGCTACGCGCGAGTAGTTGATCTGGTCGCTGTACGTGTCTTTGTTGCCGTCCGGGTTTGGTTCCCCAACGAGGATGTCACCGCCACCAACCTGCGAGCGCACGTATGGACCATTGCCATCGAAGTTCTGCGCCGCCCCGGCAAAGTTCGCGAGGGTGAAGAAGAACTCTCGGTAGTTGGGGCCGCCAGTACTGAAGCGATCATTGATCACCTCGTTGCCGGTCGGGACCATTACTTTGGTGGTGCAGAGACTGAGGCGGTTGATTTGCGGCAGCGTGTTCGACTTGCCCTGGTGGGCAGCTTCGGTCAGGCCCGGGGTGGCTTCGGCGAGCAGCTTGGCGACACCGCCGCCCTCCTTGCCGGAGAGCAGCGGGCGGACCTGCGCGAGCCAGGGTTCGGAGGTGCGGATTAGTTCGGGCAGCTCGGCAACGGCGGGGGTGAGCTCGATCGCGTAGGTGCGCAGCGGCGGCAGCGAGCGGTTGAGGCTGACCAGCGAGGTATGGGCGATCTTCAGCGTCGGCGCCAGCAGGCGGACGGTTTCTTCGAGGTTGCTGGACTGGGCGGCGAGAGCACCGGTGAAGGTGTCGAAGTTGACGATCAGGCCCTGGAGGGCCTGCTGGTTGGCAGCGAAGGCGCCGAAGCTGCTGCCGGCGCTGGCGACGAGGCGGGAAAGGTCCTTGGGATGGGTGCCGAGGAAGGCGTTGGTGACCTGGGCGCTGTAGCGGCCGGCGTCGCCGCCATATTTGAAGGCCTTGTTGAGCGCTTCGGCGCCAGTGATGCCTTTGACTTCGGGCAGCTGGGTGAGGTCTTCTTCCTGGGTCGGCTTGCGGTTGAGCGCCTTGCCGTAGCTCTCGAGGAAGCGGCTGAGGTCGGCACGGACGGGGGCCTGCAGGGCGGTGAGGACTTCGTCGAGCTGGACCGCAGTCGAGGTGCGGCTGACCGGGATCGTGCCGCCGCTTTCGAGTTCCGGTGCGCTGGGGCTGCCGGGGTCGAGTTCGACGAAGAAGTTGCCCTCGAGGAAGATCCGCGGGCGGATCGAGGCGAAGGCGTCTTCGTGGATCGGGCGGCCAGAGCCGCTAACGGTGAAGGTGACGGTGGTGGCGTCGCCGTCGCGTTCGCTGGCGATGACCTTGCCGACGTCGACGCCAGCGATCCGCACCGGCGAGTTCTTGGCGATATTGGCCGAGTTGGCGAAGGTTGCCTTGACCTCATACCCGTAGCTGGTGAAAGGCACGTGGCCGGTGAAGGCGAGGTAGGGGCCGACGGTGAAGATGACGATGAAGAGCACCGCGATCATCGCGTTGCTGGGCCGCCATTTGACGCGGCGGTTGGCGCTCGCGCGCTGGTCTCTCTCGGGCAAGCGAGTCATCCCGGGGGTGGTCCTTTTTCGTTCGTGCGGGTCCCCCAAACTTGCGACACGTTCCCGATCACAGTTTCGCCCGGGATGTACTTCTCATTCCCTGCTTCGCAGCCGTTCTTCTGCCCGGGGGCTCCGGTCTGGGGGAATGGGTTGAAATGGAGGTAGTTACCTTGAGCGAATTTGCCTGACCCTTCTCCATTCGCGGGAGCAGAGGCAGGCCCGAGCTCAGCGTTCACACCGTCAGGCATCTCGCCGCTGATGAAGTTCAGCCACTTACCCTGAGAGTTCCCCTGGCGGTTCGCGTGAGCCAGATTGTGGAAGAGGAGCGTTACGTAATTGCACGTAGTCTGCGCGGGAACGATGAACGTCAGCGAGGGCTTCAGCAGCTTATTCGTGTCGATCAGCAGGTTGAGCCCGTTGAAGACCCCGGTCGACTGCTGGAAAGCGAGCAGCGCTTCCGCGGTCGGCTGCAGCTCGTTGTTGAGGACCGGGCTGGCGTTGAGCGCGGGGACGCCGGCGTGGAGCGATTCGGCGATAACAGGCGAGGTTTCGCCGAGCGCTTTGGCGCCCGGCTGGAGGGCGGCGAAGAAGCGACCGGTGTCGTCGAGGAAGGGGCGGATCACCGGCAGGTCTTCGTTGGCGGCGTCCAGGGTCGCGGGGCTCTTTTCGATCGTTTCCTGGATGTAGGGGCGGGAGACGTTGGCGAAGGCGCCGAAGGTGGTGTCCAGGGCAGCGAAGAGGTTGGCCTGGGTCTCGGCGACCGGTGCGACGGTCGCCGAGAGGTTCTCGAGGGCGCGCCAGAAGCCGCCGAAATTGGTGCTCGGCGCGACCAGGGTCGAGAGCACCGGCTGGCCATTTTCGGCGGTGCGGCGGAGGGCGCCGATCGCTTCGTTCAGCTGCGGGCCGCGGCCGGCGAGGGCGTTGCCGAAGCCGGCGAGGCTCTGGCGGATCGCCTGCCGGGTTTTCTTGTTGAACATGTCGAAGAACTGATCGATGTCGACCGGTTCGGGCTTGGCAGCCGAGAGCGGGATCGTTTCGCCAGCTTCGAAGCCCTGAGAGGAGTTGCCAGGGGTGATCTGGAGGAACTTGAGACCGAGGGCGGACTTCGGCCGGACGATGATGGTCGAGTCGACGGGGAGAGGTTCGACGTTCTGGTCGAGGCTGAGCGAGAGTTCGGCGGCGACGTTGCCGTTGCCGAGCTGAACCGGGACGACGGACTTGACGAGCCCGACGCGGACGCCGCCGATCCGCACCTCGTTGCCCTTGACCAGGGCGTCGGCGTTCGGCACCCGGGCCTTGAGGTTGTAGGTGGAGACGAAGGGCAGGCCGTTGTTGGCGTTGTAGGCGAGGAAGACGGCGACGATCACGACCAGCACCGTGACCGCCCCGACGAGGACGGGGCTGCTGGCGATTCCCTGGATGCCGCTGCGGTTCCTCATTGGCCCAGGAGGTAGTCGAGGAGCGGTTCGGTGCCTTCGGTCGACGAGGCTTCGCCGAGGGCGGGTTCGTTTTCGGTGGCGCTGGCCTGGCCGAGGGCGGTTGCGGAGCCTGGGAGGTATCCGGTGCCGCCGGTCTTGCCTTCTTCTCCCCGGACAATCATCTCGAGAAGGGCCTGAGCATTGGCTTCAGCCCCTTCCGCGTGGTTCGGGCCGTTGAAGCGACTGGTGCAGGCGGACTTCCCTTCCTTCTTGGGTATGTATTCCAGGCAGTCGGCGAGGGCTGCGTGGGTCCGCCCGAAGTGGCCGTACTGATCAAAGCCGTTAAGCGCTCCAGCGGTGTTATAGATCAGTTCGACCAGCGAACTCCAGCCGCCGGTCTTCTTGAGGCCGACCAGCAGCTTCGCCAGTTCGTTAGTTGGCACGACACCGGTCTTCGCCAGTTCGCCGGTCTTCTTCACGATCGGAACCGTCTGGGCGAAGATCGGGCCCGAGGCTTCGCCGGCTTCGCCGAGGCTCTTCAGCGCCACCGTCGCCGCCTTCGAGAACGGGGTCAGGGTGCGGGTCGCGTCGGTCAGCGAGGGGGCGGCGGTGCCGAGGTCTTCGAGCACCGGGGTGCCGGCATTGGAGAAGCCTTCGAGGCTGACCATCGTCTGGCGGAACTCGCTGAGGAAGTGGGGGAACTTCTGCAGCGATTCTTCGAGCTGGGGGCCACGTTCGGCGCTGGCCTGGGCGGCAGCGCCGGCGTTGGCGAGGAAGCCGGCGACGTGGGCGCGTTCGCGGGCCAGCGGCCGCAGGATCGCCTCCGAATCGCTGGCGAGCTGGGCGAGCTGGTCCTTCTGCGCGGTGAGCTCGCCGAAGAGCTTGTCGACGTCGCGGAGGACCGGGTTGGCACGCTTGATCAGGACTTCGAGGTCTTCGCCGCGACCGGCAAGGCCGGCGCCGAGTTCGTTGAGGATGAGGCGGAAGCGCTGGGCATAGGGGAGGGTCTGGATGTCGTTGATCAGGTCCGGGTCGACGCTGGTGCCGTTGTTGCCGAGCGGCAGCAGGTACTGGCCCTTGCCGGGGCCCGATTCGATCTTCTTCAGCGGCGGCGGGGCCGGGGTGCCGGGCGCGCGCGGGATCGTCGGCTGGCAGTCGACGAACTTCTCGCCGATCAGCGACTGCGGCCGGATCAGGCAGGAGGCGTCTGCGCGGAAGTCCTGGAAGGACGGGTCGCTGATGTTCATGACGATGATCGCCTTGCCCGGCACGGCGACCGGTTCGCCGTCCTTGTAGGCGACGGTTTCGCCGGGACGCGAGACGCTGACCGATTCGATCGTGCCGACGTTGGCGCCGGCGACGCGGACCTGCTCGCCGCTGACCATGAAGGCGCCGTTGTCGAAGATCGCCCGCACGGTGTAGCCGCCGGAGCTGCCGCCGCCGGAGACGAGGAGGACGATCACGACCACGGCCGCGACCACCAGCGCCCCGGCTATCAGTCCGCGTCGCCTCATGGTCCCGGCGGTTCGTCGGAGGGGTTGCATTCAGAGGTGCTGACGCTGCTGCCCGCGTAAGGCGGGTTCGTGAACGGATTCGAGCCGTCAGCTGCCTTCTGGGTCGCTCCACCGGGACAGCGACGCTTCACGCCAGCTTCAGAACCGAACGCATCAAGCTGTTCGCTCTCCTTAATGGGTTCAAGCAACCCAGCGTTGTAGCTGAAGAGATTCTGGGCAGATGGCGACACCCTCACGTAGTGCCCAGTGCCGTCGTAGTAGCCACCCGACACCCCTAGTGAACCGATCGCGTTGAAGAGATCGGGCGTGTAGGACCGCGCGAACTTGAGATTCGGCAGGAACGCGGCGACCGCCGCCTCGGCATGCGGGAACGTCTTCGAAGTCTGTTCCTGGGTCGGCGGCAGCAGCGCCAGCAGTTCGGCGGCGTCGTTGTTGGCGCCTGGGCGGGCGACGGTGAGGCGCAGGTTGCGCGTCACCGGGATGAACTTCTGGACCACGGGCCGCAGTTCGGCCAGCCAGGGAGCCAGGTTCTTGGTCGCCGGCTTCGCCGTGTTGACCAGCGGTTCGAGGTCGTCGAGGGCGGCGCGGAGGTTGACGAAGGTCGTGTTCGACTGGCGCAGCACCGGCGGCAGGCGCTGCAGGGTCTGGTCGAAGGCTTCGTTCTGGTTGGCGATCGCGGTGAAGGCGGTGTTGGCGTTGCCGATCGCGCTCGAGAGCTGTTCGCCGCGGCCGGCGACCGCCGTCGTCAGCTTCGAGGAGCTGATGATGAAGCGTTCGAGCAGGCGCTGGTCGGAGTTGAGTTCGCCGAGGAAGGCGGTGGTCCGGTTCAGCGCCGGGCCGAAGTATTCGTAGGATTCGTTGGCCGCTTCGCCGTAGTTTTCGAAGGTCTTGGCGTTGCCCTGGATGAAGTCGGCGAGGCCCTTGCGGACCGCGGGCGGGAAGGTGTTGAAGAACTGGTCGATGTCGACCGGGGTCGTCGTGTCCGAGAGCCCGAGTTCGGCGCCGTCTTCGAGCGCCGGTTCGCTGTTCGGGCCGGGGCTGATCGAGACGTAGTGGTTGGCGACGCCGGAGAGCGAGGTGGCGCGGATCACCGCGGTCGAGCCTTCGTGCAGCTGCTGGCTGATTTCGACGTGGACTTCGGCCAGGTTGTCGTCGCTGAGGTCGATGCTTTCGACCGAGCCGACCGGCGAGCCGCCGATCAGGACCTGGTTGTCCGGCACGAGCTGCCCGGCGTTTTGGAAGACGAGCGTGTACTGGTGGCCGCCGCCGCCGCTGAGGAAGACGATCGCGAGCACGACGACCGCCACCGCCAGGGCCGCGATCACCGCGACGCGCGCGGGGGTGGTCCCCCGGCCCGAAGCCGGGCTTTTCTCCTCGCCTAAGGGTTTAGCAGCCACGGATCGTCGCTTTTTGTTCCCCGGCCCCTCCGACCCGGTGGAACGGCGGGCGAATCGTATCCGAGCCTCTACCCGCCAAGTGCAGGCTGAGCGGGGACTTAACTGGAATTCAACGCGCTACTCTGCGACGGTTGGGTGGTTAGGGGAAGTGGGAGAGCGCCAGTCAACACGATCTGGAGGAGCTCAATGCGCAAACGTTCAACCCTGCTCGTCTGCCTCGCGGTGATCGCGACGGCGGCGATCGTTGCCTCGGTGGCCCTCGCGGCGCCCGTCGGCGCGCCCGTGACTTCGAGCGATGGCAACTCGCAGGCCTACGGTGCGGTGCTCAAGCCGAACAAGCTTTTCAAGAAGACCTGGACGCCAGCGGCCCTCGAAGTGACGACGGAGCTGACCAACTCAACCAAAGCGAACGGCGTCCCAGTGCCAACCACGCATGTGCAGATCGACTTCGACAAGAACACCAAGGTCTTTGCCAAGGGCTACCCGACCTGCCCAGCCTCGAAGCTGCAGAGCGTCTCGACCGAAATCGCTCGGCGGGAATGCAAGTCCGCAATCATCGGCACCGGACACGCGGAAGCGCTGCTGCCCGTCGGCGGACAGGTGTTCACCGTGCCGCAGGAAGTGACGGCGTTCAACGGCGTCCCGCAGGGCGGCAAGCCGGTCATCCTCCTGCATACCTACGGCACTACGCCGATTCAGGCCGCGCTGGTCCTGACCGGCGTCGTCAGCAACTACAACAAGGAAGGCTACGGGCCGCGGCTGGATGTCGAAGTGCCCCTGATCGCGGGCGGCACCGGCGCCATCAAATCCTTCACCGTCAAGGTAGAAAAAAAGTACAAGTACCAGGGCAAGCAGGTCAGCTACATCCAGGGCAAATGCCCGAACTCGAAGAAGCTGAAGAGCCGCTCGGTCTTCACCTTCCTCGACGGCCAGACCTCGAACCCGACCTACACCGCGAAGTGCTCGCAGAAGCCGGAAAAGAAGAAGAAGTAACCGCCCACCGCAGCTGAGCTTCGCCAACGCCCGCGCCGCAAGGCGCGGGCGTTTTCATTTCGCTCGTAGCCGGCGGATGCGCTCGCCGTTTTACGTGGCAGCGGGGACGTAGTGCCGCAGCTCGGCCTCACGCCTGAGAGCGAGAGGAATCCCCTCCTCTGCCAGCCTCAGGACCTCCCGGTAGCTATCGCCCGCAGCCGACCAGCCCTCGACGTCAGGCGACTCGGCCCACCAGCCATCCCCCTCCCGGTGATAGAGGACGCGAACGGGACCGCCAACGCGTCGCCTGCGCCGAAACCAGGCACTAAGGCGCGAAAAGGTTTTGGCGAAGAGGAAAACGTTTTCCGACACCTCGGGGCTGCCCAGGCCCGGTAGGGGTGGCGGAGGCCACTTCTCCCTCTCCAGCAGGACAACCCCCCTTTTCTCATCCATCCCTACCAATCCTTTCCGAGAAGAACCAATGCAGACAAAAAGCCTACCTGAAACAGGAGTGCTACCGCTGCGATCTGGTAGGCGCGAGCCAGTCTCGCGATCGCGGCATCGTTGCCCCTCCAGAAGCGCTCGAGCTCCCAGGTGAGCTGGCGGTAGATCTCCGCCGTGTCGTCCCGGAACTGAAGGAGGTTTCTGTAGACGTATTCGGCGGATTCGGCAAAGACGAGCCCCTTTCGCGGCATCAGGACGAAGACCGCGGCGCCGATGGAGACCGCGAATGCCGACGTCGCAGCCGCCGGGAACATCAATCGGCGCGGTCCCTCGAGGACGGGGCCTCCAAGGAACAAGACAACCAGCGAAGAGGCGGCCAGCAGGGCGGCGGTACTCGTCCGCAGCCCCTCCAACAGCCGCTCCTGCTTGTCCAGCCGGCGCAATGCCGCTTCGTAGGCCAGCTTCTCGAACTCTCCCGCCACTCCGCCCTAAGTCGCTGAAGTGGCGAACTCTCCCCTACACGCTGAGCTTCGGCAGGCCTTAGGGCACCGCTAGCTCGGGCGCTGGAGCGACTTGGCGCTCGGGATCCTCGGCGGGGGCTCGGCGCTGCACGCCGATCAGCAGCTCCTCGTCAAGCACGGCCAGGATTCGCTTCAGAACGGGGATCGTGGGAATGTGGTCGCCACTCTCGAGCTTCGAGATGAACGAGTGCGACGTGCCGGCCTGGGTCGCAACGTCCCTTTGCGTGAGGTCGAGCTCGTAACGCCGTTCGCGGATGTGGGCCGCGAGCCAGTTCTTCCGGCGCAGCTCACGGAGGGCCGCGTACTCGTCGCGGGCCTCCCGATAGGCCTCGCTCTCACGGGATTGCCGATGGATCGAATCAATGACGGATTCGCCGATGGGGCTGATCTCTTGTTTTCTCGCAGGCATCGCTTTACTCAGATCGATAAATCCCTGAAGGCGCCAGCTTACCGCGGCGCGTCGCGCCCCACTGCGCGAGGTTTCCTCCTGGAGTCCATCCGTCGCTTGAAATCAGCCATTCGCTTCTGTGCAAGAGCCTTGTCCGAGCCGGGAATCGACTCGGAGCTCTTCACGAACGCGTGCAGCAGGACGAGCAGATTGCCCGACCGCTGGTACAGAATCCGATACCTCACCCCGGCGAAGCGCACCCTCAGCTCCCGCAACTCTCCGTCAACCTGGGAGCTGATCGGAAAGTCCGGCGGAGGGGACGTGGGGTCTCGGTCGTTGAGATGCTCGTTGATGAAGGCCTCGATCTTTGCCCGATGACGCACTGGCCGGGAGTGGGCGAAGCCTGCGACCGGTTCATCGCCCTCGGCACTCCTGAAGTAGACCGCCTGCGTGCGTGCGATACGCCGTCAAGGCACCAACCGTCGAGGTTTCTCCCCGGCCCCCCTACACGCTGAGCTTCGGCAGGCGCTTGGCCAGGCCCTTGGGCAGCCACCAGACGCGCTCGCCGATGAGCAGCATCAGGGCGGGGAGGAGGACGATGCGGACGACGGTGGCGCGCAAGACGCGGGCAGATTTTGGCGTCTGCTCCGAACGTGAAAGTCCACCCCGATACGGTTGTCTGGTGGTCAAGCTAGGCTACGAACATATGTTCGAGAAAGAGACCCTTGTCAGTACGCGCGAGCGAGCGGCCATCCTGGCGCTGATCGCTCGACGCAAGGTCGAGTGGAACCGGCTGGCCGGGTCGATCGAGGAGGCCGGAAGCGCGCTCTCGCTTCTCGAGCAGCTCGAGGAGAGCGGTGACCCTCGGCTCTTCGCAGTTGAAAGTGCCTCGGTAACGCTCGACGAGCTCGAGGAACGGGTGCTCTCGTACGAGCACGAAGGCATCCACCTGATCACGGTGCTCGATGCCGCCTACCCGATGAATTTGCGGATGGTGCACGACCGTCCACCCGCTCTGTTCCTGCGTGGCAGTCTGAGTCCGGCTGACGAGCGCTCCGTTGCGGTGGTCGGTAGCCGCAAAGCGTCAGACGGCGGTCTCGAGAAGGCCGCTGAAATCGCGCGAGATCTGGTCGCCCGCGACTATGTGGTCGTCAGCGGTCTCGCTGCCGGCATCGACACCGCTGCCCACCGGGCTGCCCTCGAAGCGGGCGGGCGAACGGTGGCGGTAATCGGCACTGGGCTGCGCCACCACTTCCCGAAGCAAAACGCGGAGCTTCAGGAGCAACTCGGCCGAGAGAGCGCGGTCGTTTCTCAGTTCTGGCCGGGTCAGGAAGCTCGTCGCTGGACGTTCCCGCAGAGAAACGCGGTGATGTCGGGGCTTGCGCGAGCGACCGCCGTCGTCGAGGCAGGGAACAAGAGCGGGGCGCGGATGCAGGCCCGCCTGGCAATCGAGCACGGCAGGCCCGTCTTCCTCCTCCGTTCTCTGCTGCGCCATGAGTGGGCCCAGACGTATGCGAACGAGAGGCCCGGCACCTACGTCGTCGAGACGAGCGAGGAGATCGTGCATATCCTCGACCGCCTTTACGCCGATGAGCTTGCGCTGACTGCTTAACCTCTCTACCTATGGCGGTAGGGGTCGACGAGGCCAGCAGGGCCTACGAGCGGGCGATGAGAAACGTCGCGGCGCCCGGACCCGGCGTTTGCGAGATCTGCAGAACCTTCATCAACCCTGAGCATCGGACCTGCTTCCACTGCGGCCATCAGCCGGCCAACCTCAGCGCCGTGGTGCCGATCACCTACAGCGAGAACCTGGGGCAGATGCACACGGCGCTTCGCAACTATAAGAAAGAGGGAGTAGCCCCGGCAGTCCGCAGATATGCGGCGATTCGCCTCGCAGCGATCCTCTGGCGCTTTCTGGATGAGCACGAGGTCTGCGTTGCCGACTTCGCCAGCGTCGACCGCTTCGACCTAGTCACCATCGTCCCATCGAGCGACCCCCAGCGAGACGAGAACTCGCCTTTTCGGGGACTGACCGGATGGATCGGGCCAATAGAGGACCGGACGAGGCGACTGCTCGAGCCGACCGGTACGGGGAGCCGGGAACGGGACTTCGATCCCGAGCGCTTTCGCGCGCTCGACGAGCTCACGGGCGAGGCGGTCCTCCTGCTGGACGACACCTGGACCACCGGCAGCAGCGCCCGATCCGCCGCACACGCCCTCGTCGGGGCTGGAGCGTCGGCGGTAGCGCTTGTCGTGATCGGTCGTCACCTTCGACCCGAGTACGAACCGGTCAAGGGCAGCGGCGAGAGCTGCGGCGATCTCTTCGGCGATCTCCCAGAGGCCTTTGACTGGAGCACGTGCGCAGCCCACACGAGCGGCTAGCTGCCCACGCCCTTCCTCGGGGGCAGGCCAACGAGGCCCCTACACGCTGAGCTTCGGCAGGCGCTTGGCCAGACCCTTGGGCAGCCACCAGACGCGCTCGCCGATGAGCAGCATCAGGGCGGGGAGGAGGACGATGCGGACGACGGTGGCGTCGAGGATGACGGCGACCGTGAGGCCGACGCCGAGCTGGCTGACGGTGGCGATCGGGGCGCCGGCGAAGGCGATGAAGACGGCCATCATGATCGCCGCGGCACCGGTGATGACGGCGGCGGTCTTGGCGAGGCCGAAGCGGATCGCGGCCTCGTGGTCGCCGTGCCTGTCGTAGTGCTCGCGCATGCGGCTGAGGAGGAAGACCGCGTAGTCGATCGAGAGGCCGAAGACGACGCCGAAGATCATCGTCGCGCCGACCGCTTCGACGTAGTGGTGGCCGCCCAGGGGCCAGTCATCGGGAAGGTGGAAGAGGAGGGTGAGGATGCCGAAGGCGACGGCGACCGTGAGCAGGTTGAGGGCGACCGCGATCGCCGCCAGCAGCGCCGCCCGCAGGACGACGACGAGGACGAGGAAGGTGACGACCGTGATCGCGGCGATCACGAAGGGGATCCGTTCTTCGGTCACCGAGCCGTAGTCGTTGAGCTGCGCGGCGCCGCCGGCGACCCCGGTCTGCAGGCCGGCCCTGTCGGCGAGTGCGCTGGCTTCTTCGTCGAGCGTGGCGTTGAGCTGGCGCGAGCCCTGCGAGTTGAACGGGTAGCGGGAGATGACCAGCACCGAGGCTGCCTGGCCACCGTTGAGGTCGATCGTTTCGCCAGCCGCCCGCCGCACTTCCGGCGGCGCCCCGTCGACCGCCGAGAGCACGAAGTAGCCGGAGTTGAAGAGACCCGGCGAGGCGGCGCGCACGCGGCGCGCCTGGCGGCGGATCCGGTGCTTGCCGGCAAGCACGCGGACGCTGGCTTCGGTCAGCCCGCTCTGCAGCGGCGCCGTTTCTTCGGCCCCTTCGGCCAGCGCCCCTTCCAGCGCTTGCGCGCCGGCGCCGAGTTCGTCGATCCCGGTGACGAGGCGGATCGAGCCGGCGGCGAGCTGGGTGACGCCGCCGCTGAGGCGCTTGGCTTCCTGGGCCAGCTTTTCGGCGCCATGCGTGAGCTTTTCGCTACCCCCATGCAGCTTGCGCAGGCCTTCCTTGAGCTTGTGCGCGCCGGTGGCGAGGCGTTCGATTCCTTCCAGGGTCTGTTCGATCAGCAGGGTGACGCTGCTGGCTTCCTCTTCGTATTCGGCGAGGCGCGCCGCCAGCGCTTCCCCTTCCGGGACCAGGCCCGAATAGCCCGGCGCATACGGCTGCCCGGTGGCGGGGTTGGTGCCGGTGGCGGCCGCCACGCCCTGCCGCAGCGTCGCGACCAGTTCCGCGTACCGCGGGTCGGACTGCCCTTCGGCGAGCGCTTCGGCCTGGGCCAGCGCCCGGGTCAGCTCTTCCACCGTCTCCTTGGTCGGAGCGAGCAGCTTCGGCAGCGTTTCCGTGGTCTCGGTGTGGAGCCCTTCTTCGACCGCCTTGGCTTTGGGAAGAGCGTTAGCGCGGAGCAGCCCGGGGATCGTGCTGCGCAGCGCGGCGGAGATTTCGAGCGCGGCGATTTCAGCTCGCCGCAGCGCTTCGGTCAGCCGCGCCGACCCCTGCGCGAACCGTTCCAGCGCGTCGATCGCCTGCTGGCTGCCGCCCGCCGCCCGGGCCAGGCCGCTGGCGATCTGCTGCGCCCCTTCGGCGGCGTGGTCGGTGCCGAGCGCGAGCAGGCCGGCGCCGGCGCTCGCTTCCGAGATCCCGTCGCGCAGTTCGGCGACGCCGGCCGCGGCGACCCCGAGTTCGCGGCCGAGCTTGCCGAGCTGCTTGACCGGGCCGATGTTGCCTTCCTGGGCGAGGATCGCGTTGCCCTGTTCCTGCAGCGGCGCGACCCGCTGGGCGACCTGCGTCGGCCCAACCACCGCCTGCACCCCGGGCAGCGCGGCCAGCTTCTTCTGGAAGGTTTCCAGCGCCGCGATCGGCTCCGGGTCCGTGATCGGGCCCTTTTCGCTGACGGCGACGATCTGGAAGGGGGCGTCCCAGCCGGGCCCGATCGCGGTGTCGATCTTTTCCGCATCCTGGCGGGCCTGGGAGTCGGTGGCGAGCTCTTCCGGGCTCGGCGGGCCGGTCTTCAGCCCCAGTGCCGGAGCCGCCAGCAGCAGGAGAACGGCGCCGATCAGGGCCGCCACCGGCGCCGGTCGTTTCAGCGCCGCGGTGACGAAGGCCATCAGCCGCGAGCGGCCGGGCCGGGCCGGCTTGCCGATCCGCCAGCGGTCGACGTTGGGCCCGAGCAGGGTGAGCAGCGCCGGCCCGACCACGGTGGCGACGGTGACGCTGAGGATCACGACCATGATCAGCGTCCCCGCCAGCGAAGCCAGCAGCGAGCCGGGCAGGATGAAGAGCGAGACCGCCAGCGAGAGCATCAGCGTGCTGCCGGCGAAGATCGTCGTCCTCCCCGCGGTGCGGCGGGTGCGGCGGGCGGCGAGCGCCGGCTCGGTGCCTGCGTTGAGCTCCTCGCGGAAGCGGGAGACCATCAGCAGCGCGTAGTCGACCCCGAGGGCAAGGCCCATCATCGTGCAGACGGTGAGGGCGAAGGCGTCGACCTTGAACCAGCCGGCGGCGAGGTAGAGAAGCCCGCGCGAGGCGATCACGGTGGCGGCGCCGAAGCCGAGCGGGATCGCGGCGGCGACCGGCGAGCGGAAGACGAGCAGGAGGATGATCAGGAGGAAGGGGAGCGCGATCAGCTCGCCCCGCTCGGAGGCGTCGATCGATTCTTCCTGGATCGCCCGCGAGAGCGTCGCGAACCCCGACTGCGTCGCCCGTACCGGCGGGCGTATCTGTTCGGCGAGGATTTCGTTCAAGCGCGGCACGGTCTCGTTGACCGCCGTTTTGACGTCGACGTGGAAGTCGGCGAGGACGAGCGCCTTGTTCGGGCTCGGGCGGAGGCGGGCTACCGAGCCCCGATCCCAGGGCGAGAGCGTCGTCACCCCCGGTTCGGCGCGCAGCGCTTCGACCAGCGCCGGCCCCTGTTCGTCGATCGCAGCTGGCGGCCCCTGGAGCAGGATCGCGAACGGCGCCGAGTCGCCGAAGTGTTCGCGCAGGAGCTTGTTGGCTTCCGCCGAGGCGGTGCCCGGCACCGTCAACGTGGTCGGGTCGAGGCGGCCCTCGACTCCGGTCCCGATCAGGCCAAGTGCGACCAGCAACACCGCCGCGATCGCGAGGACCGCGCGGGGATGTCCCCTGCTGGAGCTCCTACCCACCCGTGGTAGTTTGGCGGCCAGGGGAACGGGAGGAGGGAAGCTATGCGGAAGACTGTGTTAAGGACGGCCGCCGTCGCGGTCGGGTTGTTGCTGGTTGCCGCCGGCTCGGCGCTTGCGATCCGGCTTCACGTCGATCACATCGTGATCGAGACCGAAGGCGGCTTCACGCCGACGACGCTGCCCAAGCACGGCTACGCGCCGATCAAGCTGCACGGCTACGGCAAGATCTCGACCGACGACGGCTCGGTGCCCCCGGTGCTCGAACAGCTCACGCTCTGGTTCGACAAGCACGGCGAAGTGCAGACTCGAGGGCTGCCCGTCTGCCGTCGGTCCCAGCTCGAGTCGACCGACACCAAGCACGCGCGCCAGGCCTGCGGCGACGCCCTCGTCGGCAAGGGCATCGGCAAGGCGATCATCTACTTCCCCGAATCGAAACCGATCCCGGCCTCCTCGCCGATCCTCCTCTTCAACGGCCCGCCCAAGCACGGCAACCCGACCGTGCTCGCCCATGCCTACCTCTCGGTGCCGGCGCCGACCACCTACATCGTCCAGGTCGAGATCCAGCGCGTCCACGACGGTCGCTACGGCTTCAAGACCGTGGCCAAGATCCCGAAGATCGCCGACGGCTCCGGCGTGCCGATCTACGGCGAGCTGACGATCGGCCGCAGATGGACCTACAAAGGCAAGCGCTACAGCTACGCCAACGCAGGCTGCCCGGACGGTCGCCTGCAGGCCAAAGGGCAGTTCCGGTTCAGAGACGGCACCTTCTTGCAGGGAACGGTGTTGAAGAAGTGCAAGGGAACGGGATGAGACGTGGGAAGCTGAAACTGCCGGGAGCACTCCTCGTCGCGAGCGCCATTGCCCTGCTCCTCGCTGCCGGCGCCGCCGCGATCACGATCGGTGGCAGCTATGGGCCGTTCTCGGTCAAGGCAACCTTCGACGTCACCCCGCACGAACTACCGGCCAAAGGAGAGGCGCCGGTGACGATGACCAGCATCCTCCGGGTCAAGCAGAAGGGCGGCACGCCGGCCTCGCTGAAGACGGTCACCTTCCAGGTCGACAAACACGGCTCGATCGGGCGCAGAGGAGTGCCGGTCTGCACCGCGGCGAAGCTTGCCGAAACGACCCCGTCCCAGGCTCGCAAGCGCTGTGCCGGGAGCCTCGTCGGCACCGGCGAGGGCAAGGCCAACGTGACTCTGCCGGGGCAGTCGACGGTCCAGATCAGCTCGCCGCTCTCCCTCTTCAACGGTCCCCTCGACCACGGCCGGCCGACGCTGCTCGCCCACGCTTACGAGACCCTGCCCAAGCCGCAGGCGCTGGTCGTGCCGATCGTGATCGAACGCGTCAAGCACGGCCGCTACGGCTACCGGGCCAAGGTCCAGCTGCCGCCGATCGCCGAAGGCTATGGCTCGGCGACCCTCGCTGAAGTCAAGATCGGGCGCGTCTTCGACCGCCACGGCCAGAGGATCGGGTACTTCAACGCGAGCTGCAGCGGCGGGCGGCTGCAGGCCCATGGCGTGCTCTCGTTCAGCGACGGCACCCTCGCTCCGACCACGCTGGTCACGCCGTGCAACGTGTCGGGCTGAAGCTGGGGGCGACCTGCTGTGCCGCCTTCGCGCTGCTGGCCGGCGCCGCCCTCGCCGGCGGCTCCAAGGTCGAATTCGAAAACCTGATCCTCACCGCCAACGGCGGCTTCCAGCCGCGGACGCTGCCCAGGCAGCGCTATGCGCCGATCGACTTCAAGGGTCACGTCGACATCGACGCCAAAGACGGCGGCCGGCCGCTGGCGCTGCAGCAGGCGGTGATCGAGTTCGACCACGACGGCCGCCTCAGCACGGCCGGCCTCGCGACCTGCCCGGCCGAACGGGTCGCGGACCTGGGCAGGGCCGAAGCGCGGCGCGTCTGCCGCGGCGCGATCGTCGGCAGCGGCGAGCTCGGCTTCGACGTCTCGTTCGGCTCGACCCTGGTCCCGGCCCGCGCCGGGCTGACGATCTTCAACGCGCCCCCGGTCGACGGCCATCCCGCAATCCTCCTCCACGCGCGCACCACCACCCCGGCGGTCCAGACCTACGCGATCCTCGCCCCGATCGAACGCCAGCGCGGCCAATATCGCTACCGGGTGACGATCGACGTACCGCCGATCTTCGGCGGCAACGGCTCCCTCACCCACATCAACGCCACCGTCGGCCGCCGCTACAGCGCCGGCGGCAAGCGTCGCAGCTACGTCTCCGCCCGCTGCTCGGACAACCTCCTGCGCACCCGCGGCTTCTTCCTCTTCGAAGGCGGACTGATCATCGAAGGCAGCGTCGAGAAGTTCTGCCGCCAGCAGTAGCGCGTCAGCCGCCGCCGCTTCCTATACTTGCCGGTCCCCGGGGCCGTTAGCTCAGTTGGTAGAGCAGGAGACTCTTAATCTCAAGGTCGTTGGTTCGAGCCCAACACGGCCCATTTATTCGCCCAGGGCGCTGCCGCCGAGGCCTTCGAGCGGGTTCTGGAGCTGTTGCTTGCCGCCCGAGCTGCCGGCGCTCTTCGAGATCTTTTCGATCCGTTCGAGTTCTTTCTGGACTTCCTTGGCGCGTTTTTCGTAGGGCTGCAGCTGGTTTTCGATGCTTTCCCGTTCGAACTTGCCGTTCGCAAGCGCCACCGCTTCGGCTTCGGTCTTGCGCGCCTGCGCGTAGTCGAAGGTGAAGTACTGGTAGATCGCCAGCGTCGTCAGCGAGCCGAGCGAGGGTCGCTGTTCGGCCACGATCTGCTGCGCTTCCGCAGCGGCGTTGACGTTGGCTTCGAATTCGTTCAGCCCGGAGGCTTCGGCGATGTTGATCAGGACCGGCGACACCTGCTGAGCGAGGTTGGCGCTCGGTTCGTCGGTCGACTTCAGGTATTTCGACCAGGCGTCGCTGGCCTGCTGGTACTGCTGGATCGTTTCGCTCGTGATCACGGTCTGGCCTTCGGAGTTCGTTTCCACCGCGGCGTTGCCGGCGTTGATCCGGGCCCGCGTCAGCGCTGCCAGCACGTCGGAGTCTTCCGGTTCTTTTTTCAGCCTGACTTCGAACCGTTCGGCTTCTTCTTCGAACTGCTTCGTGGCGCTGGTGCCGCTGCTGCTGGTGCCAAGCAGGGCACCGATGTTGACCGGGCCGACGACGAGGAAGAGGCTGAGGCCCATCAGAACGGCAAGAATCGCGTACACGAATTTGACGACATGGCGGCGTTTGCCGCGAATGTCGAAGACCATCCTGTGCTCGCCACCACCTGAAGCCATTGCTCTCTTTACTCCTGCGGCGATGGCTCTGCCATGCCGGCTGACTCCCCCGTCCTGCCGAGGACCTTGGCAATCAAGATACTCAACTCAAAGAGAATCAGCAGCGGGACCATCTCGAGGATCATCGAGACGGGGTCGACGCCGGGCAGCGCGGCGGCGATGATCGCGATCGCCAGGTAGGCGTAGCGGCGGTTGGAGGTGAGCTGCTCGATCTTGACGATGCCGAGGCGGGTGATCGCCAAGATCACCAGCGGCAGCTGGAAGACGAGGGCTCCCGCCAGCATCGTCATCGAGAAGAAGCTGTAGTAGTCGCGGGCGCGAACCTGGGTGTTGAACTGGGCGTCGTTGAAGCCGAGCAGGAACTTGAGGGCGGCCGGCATCACGACCCAGTAGGAGAAGGCGAGGCCGGCGAGGAAGAGCGCCGGGAAGAGCAGCAGGATCGGCAGCACGACCCGCTTCTCTCGGGGGCTGAAGGCGGGCAGGATGTAGGCGTAGAGCTGCCAGAGGATGACCGGCAGCGAAAGCACGATCGCGCCGTAGGCGGCGACGGTGACGGTGGTCGTGAACGGCTCGGTGACGCTGAAGGTGATCAGCTGCTTGTGGCCCGAAGGCAGCGGGCCGCTGGCGATTTCGAGCAGCAGGTGGTTCTGCCAGAAGCAGAGCGCCAAGGCGACGCCGAGAACGGCGATGCAGACGATCAGGCGAGCGCGAAGCTCGTCGAGGTGCTCTACGAGGCTGAGGCGGTCCTCATGGGAGACCGCCTTGACGCGGCGGGGCATCCCGAAGGGCCTCAGCCGTGTTTGTCGTGAGCGACCTCAGACTCGCGCTCGGCAGCCGGCACCGCAGTGGCCTGCGTGGTGCCGATCGCCTTCGCGTCCTCGTCGTCATCCTTTTTCTCGCCGGTGACGGTCTCTTTGAACTCGCGGATGCCGCGGCCGAGGCTGTTGCCCAGCTCCGGCAGCCGTTTGGGGCCAAAGACGATCAGGGCGATGATGAGGACGATGCCGATCTCAAGGGGGCCGATGTTTCCGAGCATTTGCCCATGGTAACGGGATTTGGCGGCGGCCGGATCAGGCTGACACGAGGTTTTAGATACCCGGTAGTGGGGTTTTGTGCCTCTCGCGTCGAATAGAGCGGATCAAGTCGCTGCAAATCGGGTTCGATAAGGAGAGGGATGAGGGAGCCCGGTCACAACCACACGAAGCAGGCGAAGGCCCTGCACATCTGCCCCGAGTGCGGCTCGCGGCTGGTGCAGCCGACCTGCTGGGAGCAGGCCGGCGACCGCTCCCGCTGGCGCGTCTGGCGCCGCTGCCCGGAGTGCGAGTGGTTCTCCCAGGGCGTCCACGACGAACGCGAGATCGACGCTTTCGACGAGCAGCTCGACCTCGGCGCGCACGAGCTGGCCGACGAGCTGCGGGCGCTGGAGCACGCGAACATGAGCGAGATGGCCGAATCCTTCATCGCCGCGCTCGACGCCGACCTGATCAGCGCCGACGACTTCGCGTAGCGGCGAGTACCCGTTCGGGCCGCTTTCTCGCAGCGGTTTCTCCGGCGAGTCCCGGCGGGTAGATTGAGGGTATGAGCTTGGACGGGACTGCAGCGCTGGTCACGGGCGCCTCGAGCGGGATCGGCGAGGCGACCGCGCGCTTGCTGGCCGAGCGAGGCGCAGCGGTCGCGCTCGTGGCGCGGCGCACGGACCGGCTCGATGCGCTCGTCGCCGAGATCGAGGCCAGCGGCGGCCGTGCGGTCGCGATCGAGGCCGACGTCAGCGACCGCGAGCAGGCCGAGGCGGCGGTCGAGCGCGCGGTCGCCGAGCTCGGCCGGCTCGACGTCGTCGTCAACAACGCCGGGGTGATGCTGCTCGGGCCGATCCTCGACGCCCCGGTGGAGGAATGGGAGCAGATGATCGAGGTCAATCTGCTCGGACTCCTCTACGTCTCCAAGGCCGCCCTTCCGCACCTGCTCGAGGCCGCCGAGGGCGAGCCGCGGCGGGTCGCCGACATCGTCAACGTCTCCTCCGTCGCCGGCCGCGTCGCCCGCCTCGGCAGCGGCGTCTACAACGCGACCAAGCACGGGGTCGGCGCCTTCTCTGAGTCGCTGCGCCAGGAGGTCACGGAGCGCCACGTGCGCGTCTCCCTGGTCGAGCCGGGCGCCGTCGCGACCGAGCTCGTCAGCCACAACCGGCCCGAGGTCCAGGAGACGATCCGCGACCGCATCGGCAAACTCGAGCCCCTCGCGTCCGAGGACATCGCCGACGCGATCGCTTACGTCGTCACCCGCCCCCGCCACGTTGCGATCAACGAGGTGCTGGTGCGACCGACCGAGCAGACGGGCTGAGGGGCGGCCGGGACGCCTAGGCGCGGTTTCGTACCGCCAGCACTTCGCCCAGCTCAGCAGCTATCTCGGCTGGGTATCGGGTCAGCTGGGCTCCGGTGTAGCGGTAGACGGTGAGGCCCATGCGGCGGAGGTCCATGTCCCGTTGGTGGTCGTCCTCGAAGGACGTTTCGCCGCGGTGGTAACCGTAGAAGTCCGTTTCGACTGCAAGG
>Ga0335070_10000709_pt1 | contig 37814 bp, 35 predicted proteins | sample Lox_Sample_13_FD_206722 | JGI IMG/M metagenome (GOLD analysis project Ga0335070, IMG submission 206722) | Soil microbial communities from Loxahatchee National Wildlife Refuge, Florida, United States - Lox_Sample_1.3 | ecosystem: Environmental > Terrestrial > Soil > Wetlands | place: USA... | reverse complement strand
GCCACTCGACCACCGCGGCCGGCACCTCGACCGCCGCGAGCCACGCGTAGACGGGCGGCGCCGCGGACGGCGTCGGCGTCAGAGCGAGCGGGAACGCGCGGTACTCGAAAAGGACGAGCGCGAGCGCCGCCGCCACGAGCGCCGTCCGTCCCCCGCTCGGGAAGCGGCGCCGGAGCAGCGACAGCCCCCACGCGGCGAGCACGGCCAGCGCGAGGTGAAACAGGACGATGCCGCGGACCGGCGCGCGGATCGCCCGGAAGATCTGCCCGAAGGACTGGAACAGGAAGCGGTAGTAGGGGCTGTGGCCGCCGAGCGCGAGGACGAGACCCGTCCCCGCGACGGCCACGAGCAGCGTCAGACGGGGCGGCCACGCGCCGCGACGGAGCCAGTCGCCGAGGCTCGCGTACCGCCCGTGCCCGGGCAGCGCGACCAGGAGCCGCGCGAGCAACAGCAGCGTCGCCCAGACCTGAACGCGCCCGGGGTCGCCGAGCCCCAGCGAGCCCAGGCGCAGGCCCGGCCGCGCGAGGGTGCCGAGCCAGAGGGCCGCCGTCCCGAGCGTGGCGGCGTCGAGAGCCCGGACGAGCCTGCGGCGGCCCGGCGTCGCGGGCGCCGCCGCGCCGCCGGCGGTTGGACGCCGGACGGTCGCCACGGCGACTCCGGCGAGAAACAGCGCCGCGAGGCCGGGAAAGAGGTCGCCCTCGGCGTGGCGCCACGCGGCCGTCAGGCCGCCGTACAACCGGTTCGTGCCTCCGGCCGAAAGAAAGTCCGTCCAACGCCCCGAGAACGTGAGCACCTCGCCGAAGTAGCGCTTCATGCCGTAGTGCTCCTCGACGCGGCGGTACGGCAGCGCGAAGGGAACGAAGACGAGGGCGCCCGCCGCCGTGGCCAGCGCCGCTCCTCGCCAGCGCCGCGCGTCGCCGACGCGTTGCAGCCCGCTGACGCCGAGGACGACCGCCACGAGTACCCCGCCGAAGAGCGCGTAGTGGACGTTCGAGAGCGCGTTCCAGCCGAAGGCGACGGCGAGGAGCACGGCGTCGCGGCGTCGCCCCTCCTCCAGGTAGCGCAGCAGGAACAGGAGCGTCAGGGCGAGAAACGGCGCCCACTGGAACTGCAGATGCGGGAGCTGGCTGAATCGCCACGGCAGGAAGGCGAAGACGACGCCGGCGACGAGCGCGCCGGCCGGATCGCCGGTGACGTGGCGGGCCAGCGCCCACGCCGCGAGACTCGAGAGAAACATTCCGAGCAGGAGCAGCACGTTGTAATTCGCCAGGGGCGAGGCGCCGGCCGAGAGCAGCGGGAAGCCGAAGAGCGAGACGCCCCACAGGTTTTCCGAGAAGGCGAGAACGTCCTGCGCCGGGTAGAAGAAGTTGAGCGCGTAGAGCCTCCCCGGATCGTGCAGGGTCTGGTGGTAGTCCCACTGCAGGATCCGGGTGTTCAGCTTCGCGTCGCCGACGTCCGAGATCGCGTCGGACAGGTGGACCGCCTGGGGCCACGTCATCAGAACGGTGACGCCGAGGAAGAACAAGGCCGCCAGCGCGGTCTCGCGCCCGGGCCGCGGGGATTCCCCGCGCGAGCTCAACGCAGCCGCGCGCGCACGTTGTTGGCGATCGTCAGCGCCTGCTGCAGGCGCTGCATGCGGCGCTGCCGCTTCTGCGTCGCCTCGACGTCTCCCGTCGGCGGCACGTTGCCCCGGATCTCGCGGAGGAGCTTGTCGAGCTCGAACCCGAAGGTCTGGAAATCGCCGGCCTGGAACTTCTTGAAGGTCAGTTCGGACGTGATGATGTAGCCCTCGGCGATGTCCCGCACCATCGCGTAGGCCGACCCTCCCGTGAAGTTGCTCATGCTCCCGAAAAGTGTAACCCGGCGGCCGCCCCCCGCGTTTGGCGCGCGGCCCTCGTCCGGGATAGCATGCCGCCTTTTGCGGGAGGGGACCTTGGCGACCAGAGCGGACTACCTCGATTTCGACAGCCTGCTGACCGAAGAGCAGCGGCTCGTGCGGGACACGGTCGGCGACTTCGTGGACGAGAAAGTCCTGCCGATCATCGAGGAGGCCGCGTGGGAAGGGCGGTTCCCGCGCGAGCTCGTGCCCGGGCTCGCGGAGATGCAGGTCTTCGGCTCGACGATCGCCGAGTACGGCCTGCCGGGCCTCGACAACATCGCCTACGGCCTGATCATGCAGGAGCTCGAGCGGGGCGATTCGGGCCTGCGCTCGTTCGTCTCCGTCCAGTCCGGCCTCGTCATGTACCCGATCTACGCCTTCGGCTCGAAGGAGCAGAAGGACAGGTGGATCCCGAAACTCGGCAAGGCCGAAGCCATCGGTTGCTTCGGGCTGACCGAGCCCGACTTCGGCTCGAACCCGGGCGGCATGCGCACGGTCGCGAAGAAGGACGGCGCGTCCTACGTCCTGAACGGCGCGAAGGCCTGGATCACCAACGGCTCGGTCGCCGACGTCGCCGTCGTGTGGGCCAAGCTCGACGGCGTCGTGCGCGGCTTCCTGGTCGAGAAGGGCACGAAGGGTTTCTCCACCTTCGAGCACAAGGGCAAGATGTCGCTGCGCGCGTCCGTGACCTCCCAGCTCGCCTTCGAGGACTGCCGCATCCCCGCCGAGAACATCCTGCCCGGCGTCGAGGGGCTGAAGGGCCCGCTTTCCTGCCTGACGCAGGCGAGGTACGGGATCGCGTGGGGCGCGATCGGCAGCGCGATGGCGACCTACCAGGCGGCCCTCGACTACTCGAAGACCCGCAAGCAGTGGAAGGACCGGCCGATCGCCGCGCACCAGCTCGTGCAGGAGAGACTCGCCTGGATGATCACCGAGATCACCAAGGGACAGCTGCTCGCCTGGAAGCTCGGCAAGATGAAGGACGACAAGACCATGAAGCCGCAGCACGTCTCCATGGCCAAGCGCAACAACGTCTGGGTCGCGCGCGAGTGCGCCAAGCTGGCCCGCGAGACGCTCGGCGCCAACGGCGTGGTCAACGAGTACCCGGTCTTCCGCCACCTCGCCAACATCGAGAGCGTCTACACGTACGAGGGCACGCACGACATCCACACGCTCGTCATCGGCGAGGCCGTGACGGGCGTCGCTTCGTACAACCCGCCGGCGGAGTGACCGCGCGTTCCGGCGTAAACACGGGCAAATCTCGCCGCTTCAGACGCTTGCGCTAAAATAGCGGCTCGTTGGGCATCACCGGAAATCTCAGGACGATGCAGCTCGGGGAGCTGCTGCAATGGCTCTCGCTCGGCTCGAAGACGGGAACCCTCCTGATCGACGGCCACGGAGTCGAAAAGCGCGTGTATTTTCAGGACGGGCGCATCGCCTCCACCTCCTCCTCCGACCAGCGCGAGTACCTCGGGCACTTCCTCGTCTCCCACGGCTTCATCACCGAGGAAGAGCTCAAGATGGCCATGGAGGTCCAGGAGGAGTCGCAGATCCTTCTCGGCAAGATTCTCGTGATGATCAACGCCATCGCGGAGTCGGATCTGCTGCGCCTGATGAAGAAAAAGGCCGAGGAGTCGATCTACGACATCTTCCTGTGGACCGAGGGCGACTTCGAATTCGTCGAAGGCCAGCTCCCCGACCAGAAGATGGTGCCGCTGTCGCTCGACGTGACGGGAATCATCATGGAGGGCATGCGCCGCTACGACGAGTGGCAGGTCATCCGCCAGCGCGTCCCCGACTCGTCGGTCGTCCCCGAGATCCTGAGACCCCTCGACATGGAGGCGATCTCGGATCGCGAGAAGCTCATCGTCCCGTACGTCGACGGCCAGCGGACGATCGAAGAGATCGCCCTGCACACGCACAACGCCGAGTTCACGGTCTCCCGGCTCATCGCCGAAGGCCTGCGCACCGGCACCATGCGGTTGACCGAGGGCCGCCCGCGCGCGGCGGCGGCGCCCGCGCTCGGGCCGGGCGTCTCGGAGGTCGACCACTTCCTCCAGCGCGGCCGTTCCCAGATCAAGGACGACCCGCAGGCGGCCTACCGGATGTTCAAGGTCGCCCACGAGCTCGACCCGTCCGACGGGCGCGCCGCCGAGTCGCTCCGGGAGGCCGAGCGAGAGATCAAGACCGCGCTCGAGCGCGACGGCGTCTCCGGCGAGAAGGTCCCGGAGCTCGCCGTGTCGCTCCAGAACCTGACCCAGCGCCCGTTTTCCCCGCACGAGGGCTTCGTCCTGTCCCGGATCAACGGGCAATGGGACGTGAAGTCGATCATGAAGATCTCTCCGATGAAGGAGCTCGAGGTCCTCATGATCTTTCACAAGTTCCTGAAGGACGGCGTGATTCGCTTCAAGTCCCGCTGAGCCCGCCTGCCCCCGTGTAGAATGACGGCTCCGGAGGACTAGAGACCGTATGCGCGCCTCGGGGGGCGGGCCTCGGCGTTTTCACGCGTACCAGGTCTCGGTGTGCCTGGCGGGCGCCGCGCTCCTGCTCGGGCTTTCGCCCGGAATTCCATGGGACCGCCTCCCCCAGATCCTCTTTTTCACCGCGCTGGCGGTTCTCGCGTTCCGACTCCGGGTCCGTTACGGCCACAACTACGTCGGGTTCGAAGCGGCGGCGCTCGTCCCGGCGATCCTGCTGCTACGGTCCCCCGGCGCGGCGATGCTCGTCTGCGTGGCGGCCGACGCGATCGCCAAGATCCTGGGCAAAGGGCGCCGCTGGACCCTGTCGAGCGCCTTCGACCTCGCCCAGCTCTCGATCGCCTACGCCGCGGCCGCTCTCTTCGCCGACGCCCTGCACGTCGCGGGAGGCGGCGCGATCGCCGTCGGCGCCCTGGCCGTGGCCGTCCTCCTCGTCTTCTTCCTCCTGAACACCACGCTGGTGTTCGGCTACCTCGACCTCTCCGGCCTCGCGCCGCGCCGCAAGCTCCCGGAGATCGCCCTCTTCCAGTTCGTCGCGCTGGCGGTGCTCGCGCCCATCGTGATCCTCGAGATCCTGGTCTACCCCGCGTACGGCCCGGCCGGAGCGCTCCTGGCCTTCTTCCCCGTCGTGCTGGCCTCCGTCGTCATGAGGAACCTCTCCTCGATGGAGCGGCGCATCGAGGAGGTCTCTCGCCAGAACCGCGAGCTCGACGTGATGCGCGACATCTCGCTGACCTTCGGCGGGAGCGCCCGGGTCGACCGCTACGAGCGCGTCTTCGCCGCGGTCGCCCGCCTGCTCCCGGTCGAGGCGATGGCGATCGTCGAGTGGAGCGGCGGCCCGGACGAGGATTACGTCGTGCACCTCTCCGAAGGCGCCCGGCTCGGGCGCGGCGACGTGATGGCATGGGCCCGCCGCCACCGGATCGACGAGCGGCGCGTCGACCGGGCGACCGACCTTTGCGAGGTGTCGAGCGGCGACGCCCTGGAGCTACGGCTCGCCAGCGCCTCCGCGTACCAGGCGCGCCTCGCGCTCGCGACCGACGAGATCCACTCGGGCCTCCTCGTCGTCGAGAGCGTGTCGCCGGCCCTCCAGGCCGCCGAGACGCTCGCGTCGCTCCGGACGATCGCGGACCACCTCGCGCTGGTGCTGCAGGACCGCGCGCTGCGCTTCCAGATGCAGGATCTCTCGGAGCGCAACCGCGAGCGCGCCGAGACGCTCGACCGCATCCTCGACATTTCCAACGACCTGAAGCGCAACCGGACGCTCGACGACCTGTTTCCGTCGATCGCCGCGGCGGTCGCCCGGAGCCTCGGGTTCCAGCGGGTCGTCCTTTCCCTCTACGACCGCGAAAAGAGCGTGTTCGCCGCCCGGGCGCACTTCGGGATGGACGAGGAGTGGGAAGCGCTCCAGCGGGAGCCTGTGCCGGCCGAAGAGATCACGCGGCACTGGAACGAACGCAACCGCGTGTCCAAGTCGTACCATGTCCGCGAGCGGGGGGCCGCGGGAACAGGCGCCCTCAAGCCGGGGGCGGCGGGACGCGTCCTCGCGGCGGGAGAAGAGGCGTGGGGCCCCAACGAGCTCCTCTGGATCCCCCTCTATTCGGAAGATCGCCTTCTCGGCTGCCTCCGGGTCGACGAGCCGCGCAACGGCCGATCCCCGTCGGCCGAGACGATCCGGTCGCTCGAGATCTTCGCCAACCAGGCGGTCGCCGCCATCGAGAACGCCCGCTCGTACAACGAGGCGCGGGAGCAGTCGATCCGCGACTCCCTGACGGGCGCCTACAACCACCGCCACTTCCAGGACGTTCTCCAGCGCGAGCTCGGCCGGGCCGAGCGGCTGGGCCGCCCGTTGACCGTGCTCATGCTCGACATCGACGACTTCAAGGCGATCAACGACAAGTTCGGCCACCCCGTCGGCGACGCGGTGCTGCAGGGCATCGTCGGGGAGATTCGCAACGAGGTCCGCGGCGACATGGACCTGCTGGCCCGCTACGGCGGCGACGAATTCGCGCTGGTCCTGCCGGAAACCCCGGCGGCCGAGGCCGTCGTCGTCGCCGAACGCGTCCGCCGCCGCATCGACGAGCGGCTCTTCCGGATGCCCGAGTCGCGGCAGGTCCTGCGCGCCACCGTGTCGATCGGCCTGGCGACGTACCCCGACGACGCGCCCGAGAAGCGCGACCTCGTCGAGAAGGCCGACGCGGCGCTCTACCGGGCCAAGCACGGCGGCAAGAACGCCGTCGTCGCGACGTCCGAGCCGGGCCCGGGGCAGCTGCCGCTGCTTCCCCACTGAGCCGCGCGCTTCAGCGTCGCGACACGGCGGCCGAATTCCGGTCGTAGAACCGCAGCGGCCAGTCCCTCGCCTCGCCGGCGTAGTCGATGCCGATGCGCGGGGAGACGCCGAGCGCCGGCGCCCGGCCGCGCCGGGCGAGGATGCGGATCGGCCCGTCCCCGACGAGATCCCGGCCGCTGTCTCCCGTCGTGATCCCGAGCCCGGCGCAGAGCTTCCCCGGTCCCGACAACAGCCGCTCGGGCGCGCCGCCGGGGCCCTCCGCCGCGCGCAGGAGCACCGCTTCCGGAACGCCCTCGCCGCCGGTGACGACGTTGGCGCAGCAGTGCATGCCGTACACGAGGAACACGTACAGGTGCCCGCCTTCCGCGTACATCGGCTCGACCCGGGCCGTCCGCCGGCCTCCCCAGGAGTGCGCCGCGCGGTCGGCCGGTCCGAGGTAGGCCTCCGTCTCGACGACGCGGCCGCCGTACCACCGTCCCCGCCAGCGGCGCGCGATCCACGCCCCGACGAGACGCCGCGCGACCTCTTCGGTGTCGCGCCGGTAGAAGCGTCGGGGCAGCTCCGAGAGTCTCAGGGCCTCGCGGTCGAGCGCGAGTCGGGGGTCCGGCCGATTGTTCGCTATCATGCGGCGACTCGAGACGACGAAAGGATCCCATGAACATCCTCGTCACCGGCGGCGCGGGTTTCATCGGCTCGCACATGGCGAAGCGGCACCTGGCCGACGGCCACCGCGTCGTGATCGTGGATGACCTCTCCTCGGGGCGGCGGGAGCGGTTGCCCGAGGCCGCGCGCTTCCTGCAGGCCGACATCGCCGAGGCCGACCTCGAGCCGCTCCTTCGGGAAGAACGGATCGAGTTCGTCTCGCATCACGCGGCTCAGATCGACCTGCGGCACTCGGTGTCCGACCCCATCGGCGACGCGCGCGCCAACATCATCGGCAGCCTGAGGCTCTTCGAGGCGATGCGCCGCGCCGGCACGCCGCAGGTCCTCTTCTCCTCGACCGGCGGCGCGATCTACGGGGAACCCGAAGGCGGCCGCCCCGCCCCGGAGAGCCATCCGACGAACCCGGTCTCCCCCTACGGCTGCGCGAAGCTCTCGATCGAAAAGTACATGCACTACTACCGCGTCGTCCACGGCCTGCGCACCCAGGTCTTCCGCTACGCGAACGTCTACGGGCCGTGGCAGGACGGCACCGGCGAGGCCGGCGTCGTCGCCATCTTCTCCGAGGCGATGCTCGGCGCCCGGCCGCTGAAGATCAACGGCGACGGCGAGCAGACGCGCGACTACGTCTACGTCGGCGACCTCGTCGAGGCCGCGACGCGAGCGGCCCGGAGCGAGAAGAGCGGGGTCTGGAACCTCGGCACGGGTGTCGAGACCTCGGTCAACCGCCTCTTCGCGCTCCTCGCGAAAGAGTACGGCTATGCGGCGAAGCCGCCCCACGTCCCGGCGCCGGCCGGCGAGCAGAAGCGCAGCGTCCTCGACGGGTCGCTCGTGCGCCGCGACTTCGACCTGCCGCCCTGGACGAAGCTCGAGGACGGCCTGAAGAAGACCGCCGAATTCTTCCGGAGCCGCCACCAGGCCTGAGCCCGGACGTCAGGAGGACTTCGGCGCCGGGAAGGTCCCGGTCGTGCGCCGTTCGTCGGGCGCGGGCGCCGGCGCCGCGCCGAAGTGGCGCTTGACGACGACGACCGTCCGGTCGTCCTCCGGGTCGCCGCCGCCTGACCACTCCCCGACCTTCTGGATCAGCTCGCGGGCGATCTCGTCGCTCGGGCGGTCGCGGATCGCCAGAAACGCCTTGGTGAGCCGTCCGACCCCGAACTCCTCGCCGTCCGGCCCGTGCGCCTCGACCATGCCGTCGGTGTAGAGCAGGAGCGCATCGCCCGGCGCCAGCCGCCGGTAACCGCGCGTGTAGGTGGCGTTGGGCGTGGGTCCCAGGACGAGGCCGGTCTGGATCAGCGGCGTCACGCTGCCGCCGTGGAAGTGAAGCGGGTGCGGATGGCCCGCGTTGACGTACATGACGCTGTCGTTGTCTTCGATCTCGCCGTAGAAGAGCGAGACGAACCGCGTCGTCAGCCGCGACTCGTGGATGATGCGGTTCAGCCGCTCGACGGTCCGCACGATCTTGAAGTCGCGCTCGACCGCCATTCGCAGCCCCGTGTACACGTCCCGGACCTGCAGCGCGGCCGGCAGCCCGTGCCCCGACGCGTCCGCGATCGCGAGGCCGAGGATCCGGTCCGAGACCGGGATGAAGTCGAAATAGTCGCCCCCGACGAGCTCGGCGGGCGTCGTGTACCCCGCCAGCTCGAGCTCGCCCTTGCGCACCGCGCGCTTGGGAAGGATCGACATCTGGATTCGCCGCGCTTCCTGGAGCGCCGAGACGTACCGGTCCTGGCGCAGCTTCTGGTCGACCGCGAGCCTCAGGATCCCGAGCGATGCCACGAGGTCGTCCTCCGGCGCCGCGGGATCGACCGAGAAGGCGAGGATGTACTCGTCGTCGCCGACGGCGATCGCGGCGAACCGGTCCGCGCCGAGCCGCCGTTCGAATTCCGCGTCGACGCCCGGTTCCGAGAGGTCCATCACCACGACGCCCTCGTCGACGACGCGGGCAATCGGCGGGTACTCCGCCGAGACGAAGAGACCCGGGGTCACCTCGGGAACGTTGCCGAAGGTCCGCACGAGCTCGTAGCCGCCGTCCCGGTGAACCCAGAGCCGGCCGCCCCGGACGCCCAGGACCCCGGAGAACTGCTCGATGACGGTCGAGGCGGTCTGCATGACCGTCGCCGACGGGTCCGCGGCGCTCTCGATCGCCTCGATCGCCTTCTCCACCTGCCGAAACAGGAACTTCCCGCTCGCCGACGTCGAAGTCATGGGGCGGGGATTCTACCCGAGGCGCGTAGAATTCGCGGTCGATGACGCGCGGACGCCGCCTGCTCGCCGCCGCCTCCATGGCCGCCGCGGCTCTCGCGTTCGCCTGCGCGCGTGCCGAGAAACCGGGTCGCGTGATCGTGTTCGGCCTGGACGGCGCCGATCCGGCGACGATCGACCTGCTGCTCTCGGAAGGAAAACTCCCCCACTTCGCGAAGCTGCGCCAGCAGGGGGCCTATGGCCCGCTGCAGTCGCAGAAGCCGCTGTTGTCGCCCGTCATCTGGACCACGATCGCGACCGGCAAGACGCCGGACCAGCATCGGATCGGGCACTTCGTCGCCGTCAACGCCTCGGGCGAAGAGCTCCCGGTGACCAGCCGCATGCGCCGGGTCAAGGCGCTCTGGAACATCCTGTCGGAGGCCAACCGGTCCTCGGCCGTCGTCGGCTGGTGGGCGACGTGGCCCCCCGAGAAGATCCGGGGGTCGGTCGTCTCCGATCACTTCGCGTACCACTTCCTCATGGAGAACGAAGCGGACGCGGGGGCGGGCGCGGAGACGACGTATCCGCCGGAGCTCGCCCGGCGCGTCGAGAAGCTGCGGACCCGACCGGCCGACCTGACCGCGCAGGACCTCGCGCCGTTCGTCGACGTTCCGGCCGCGGAGCTGGCCAGGCCGTTCGACTTCGGCGACGCCCTGTCCCACTTCCGGTGGGCCTACGCGACGGCCGGCACGTACACGCGAATCGGCCTCGAGCTCTGGAAATCCGAGAAGCCCGACGACCTGTTCGTCTACGTCGAAGGGCTCGACTCGACGTCGCATCTCTTCGGCCACCTCTTCCGCGCCGGGGCGCTCTCCGGCGAGCTCGCCGAGCAGCAGCGGCGCTACGGACACGCGGTCGAGGCGATGTACGTCTATGCCGACCGGCTCCTCGGCGACGTCCTGGACGCGATGGACTCCCGGACGACTCTCGTCGTCCTGTCGGACCACGGCTTCGAGCTCGGCCGCCTCCAGGACGACCCCTCGAAGACGCGCGACATGCGGCGCGTCAGCGAGCTGTTCCACCGGCCCGAGGGGATCCTCTACCTCTACGGCTACCGCGTGAAGCCGCGCACGCGCTTGAACAAGCCGACGATCCTCGACGTCGCGCCCACGATCCTCGCCTTGAACGGGCTCGGGCGGGGCGCCGACATGCCCGGACGCGTGCTCGCCGAGGCCCTCGACCTGACGGTGCTGCCGCCGGTCAGGACCTACGAGACGGGAGCCGCGGCGTCGTCCGGGGCGCCCGCGCCGGCCGACCCCAGCGCCGATCCCGAAATGCTCAAGAAGCTCCAGAGCCTCGGCTACCTCGGGGCGACGTCGCCCACGGGCGACCGCAATCTCGCCGGCATCCACTTCGAAAACGGCCGCTACGAAGAGGCCGCTCGCGAGTACGCGCGCCTGGTCGCCGCGAATCCGAAAGACAGCGCTCTTCGCGCGAGCTACGCCGGCGCCCTCGGCGCGCTCGGCCAGTACGACGCCGCGCTCGAGGAGCTCGACGCCGCGATCGCCCTCGAACCCGTCAACGTCGAGGCGTACCACAACCGCGCCGTGATCCACGAGCGCCGGCAGGAACGGGACGCCGCGATCCGCGACTATCAGACGGCCGTCCGCTACAACCCGCAGTACGAGCCGTCCCGGAAGGCCCTCGCGCGCCTCGGAGCGCCGCTGCCTCAGACACCCCGCACGGAGGCGGAGAAGCGGGCGACGGCGCTCGCGGCCGAGGCCGCGGACGCCGCGCGGCGAGGCGACTACGCCGACGCCGGCCGGAAGCTCGACGAAGCCGGCCGGATCGCGCCCCGGTTCGCGCTCTTGTGCCAGTACCGCGCCAACGTCGCCTACCTCAAGGGCGATCGCGCCGGCGCGATCGCGGCCCTGCGCGAGGGCCTGAAGCTCGAGCCGGACAACGCGCTGTTCCGCGAGAACCTGCGGCGGCTCGAGCGGCCCGCGACGCCCTGACGTGGAGCCGAAGGCGCGGCGCGAGGCCCTGGCTTCCGTCGGCGTGGCCGCGCTGCCCTTCGCGGTCTACGCCGCCGGGGCGTGCCGGACCGTCTACGTCGGCGACAGCGGCGACCTCGCGACCGCGGTGGCGGTTCTCGGCATCCCGCACCCCTCGGGCTACCCCCTCTACGTCCTCGCCGGGCGGCTGTGGAGCCGGCTGTTCTTCTTTCTGCCGCTGCCCTGGAGCCTGTCGCTCTTTTCGGCGGCGGCGGCCGCCGCGGCGGCCGGCGTCCTCTACGCAACCGCCCGACGGACCGGCGTCGCCCCCGTCGGCGCCGTGTTCGCCGCCTGGCTGCTCGCCTTCGCGCCGAGCGTCTGGGGCGAGGCGAACGTGCAGCGCGTCTACGCCCTGAACGCGCTGTTCGTCGCGCTGGCGCTGCGGTTCCTTCTCGCCTGGCGCGCTTCGGACCGCGATCGGGACCTGGTCGCTGCGGCGTTCGTGTGCGGGCTCGGCGCTTCGAATCACCTCGAGATGGCCGTGGTGGCCCTGGGCGCCGCGGCGTACGCGGGCGTCTCGCGTCCGACACTTCTCCGGCGGCCGCGCACCGTCGCCGCCTGCGTCGCCGCCGCCGCCGTCGGCCTGCTTCCGTACCTGTACCTGCCCATCCGGTCGAGCGCCCGTCCGCTGCTCGACTGGGGGCACCCGACGAGCCTCGAGAGCTTCGCGGCCGTCGTCCTGCGCGAAAGCTTCTGGGGCCGGGCCTGGCTCGAGAAACCGTCTGACCTCGCGGCGATCCTCGGCGACGACGTCCGCGCGTTCGCGCGCGAGTCCGCGTGGCTCGGACTCGGCCTCGCGGCCGTCGCCGTGGCGGCCGCCGCGACCCGGCGCCGGGACGCGCCCGTCCTCCTGCCCCTTCTGGTCATCGCCGGCAACGTCGGGGCCGTCGCGCTCCACGGATCGCGGAGCGACCTCTTCATCTGGCACCGCTATCTCATCCCGTCATTCGTCGCCCTGGCGCTCCTGGCCGCCTGGGGCTGGCAGCTCGTGGAGGATCGCGTCGGGCGCCCGGCCGCCGCTCTCGCCCTCGCGGCGCCCGCGCTGCTGCTTCTCGGCGGCTGGCGTCAAAACGACCGGAGCCGATACCGCGTCGCCGAGGACTACTCGCGCACGCTGCTCGCGCCGCTGCCCCCGGGCTCCCGGCTCATCGCGACCGACGACAACGTCCTCTTCGTCCTGATGTACCTGAATCTCGGGGCGGGCCTGCGCCCCGACGTCGATCTCGTGCTCGAAGGCGTCGGCGGGTCGTCGCTGCCGCCGCTCGCCTTCAATCCCGACGTGGACCCGGTGTTCCTGACCCACCATCCGAACTGGACCACGCCGATGCTCGAGGCGGCGCCGGTCGGGCTCGTTTTCCGCGCCTGGCGCGCGGGCCGCCCGTGGCCGGAGCCGTTTTCCGTCCCCGACCGACTCGACGGCGAGCTCGACCCGCGCGTCCCGAAGGACTACCTGACGCAGAACCTCATCGGCAATTTCCACGAGATGCTCGGCATGACGTGGGAGACGCGGGACTGGAAACGCGCCGAGGCCGAGCTCGGCGAGGCCGCCGCGGCCGCTCCGGACAACGACGTGCTCTTCTACAACCTCGGCCTGATCTACCGGAGAAACGGACTGCTCGAGCCGGCGCTCGCCGCCTTTCGCCGCTCGGCCGAGATCAACCCGCGGGCGATCGTCAGCGCCTCGCACCCGCGCGCGGTCGACCGTGCCGCCGAGGTCGAGGCCGAGATCCAGAGCCGCGACGCCGCGATCCGCGCCCTGGCCGCCGAGCCGGCGCTCGCCGGCCTGACCGCGGAATCCCCGGCCTGGCGCCGGGAGGTCGCGCGGCTCCTCGCCGCGCGCGGACGGCCCTCCTGGGCCCGCGGACAGACCCTCCTCGCGGCCGAGGCGGGCTCGTAGAGGCGCCGCGGCCCGCGGCGGTCAGGAGACCGAAAAGCCGACGGCCGCGAATCCCGGTTTCGTCGGCCGCTCGTTGCGGCGATCGTCCCGGATCTTGCCGTCCTTGAGGCGGACGATGCGGCGCGCGTGCGCGGCGATGTCCTCCTCGTGCGTGACGAGAACGATCGTGTTGCCGCGGGAGTTGAGCTCGTCGAAGAGACCCATGATCTCCGCGCCCGTCTGGGAGTCGAGGTTGCCGGTCGGCTCGTCGGCGAGCAGGATGCTCGGGTTGTTGATCAGCGCTCTCGCCACCGCGACCCGCTGACGCTGGCCGCCGGACATCTCGTTGGGCGTATGTCCCATCCGGTCGCCCAGGCCCACCGCCTTCAGCGCCTGGACCGCCCGATCGCGGCGCTCCTTTTTCGAGGTGCCGCCGTAGACCAGGGGCAGCTCCACCTGCTGCACCGCGGACGTTCGCGGCAGCAGGTTGAACGTCTGAAACACGAAGCCGATCTCGCGATTGCGGATCGCCGCGAGCTCGTCGTCGGTCATCCGGGCGACCTCTTTGCCGTTCAGGATGTAGGAGCCCGACGTCGGCGTGTCGAGGCAGCCGACGAGATTCATCAGGGTCGACTTTCCCGAGCCCGAAGGGCCCATGATCGCGACGTACTCGCCGCGCTCGACGCCGAGCGAAACCCCGGCGAGGGCCTGCACGAGCTGGTCGCCCATCGGGTAGACCTTCGTGATGTTCTGGATGTCGATGAGCATGCGGCCTTCGGCTATTCTTACGTCTTTCCCGGCCCCGAGTTTCGCCCTTCCCCGCAAAAGCCGACTAAACCCCGTCAGGAGAACGCGATCCCGAGCCCGGCCTTGCCCAGGACGTAGAGGCCCCAGAGCGTCAGGACGAGCGCGGCGACCCGGCCTTTCGACGCGCCGGTGGCGGCCGAAAGACCGAGCACGAGGAGCGTCATCGTCCAGAACGACAGCACGTCGAACGACGCCAGCAGCGAATGGAGCACCTTGTCGGAGTGAGCGTTGACCAGAAACGAGGGGTTGGTCCGCAAGACCTCGTCCATCTCCTGGGGGTCGATCGTCGCCCGGCCCCAGAGCACCGCGAACAGCACCACGGCCGAGAGGATTCCCGGCAGGAACGCGTGGGACACGACGCCGATCGACTGGCGGAACTTCAACTCCCAACCGAAGGCCTGACAGCCCATCCAGAGCGCGCCCGCGGTGATGACGGCAATGGCGGCCGGAACGATGGCCGCGATGACCTCGAAGATCCAGGCGAACTTCTTCGAGCTCTCGGCCATCTGGTCGAGCTGCGCGTCGGTCAACTTCTGGTCGCGGTGCGCCGCGCCCTCGGCGATCGTCGAGCGCCAGTCGGTACGCGACAGGACGAGCTCGGACACCAGGAACGACAACGCCGTCCAGAGGACGAGCGGCACGAGAAACGTCGGCCTCGCCGCGATCGCGGCGAAGGTGCGGCGGGGCGCGACGAGGGCCCCGACCAGCCGCCCCGCGGCCGAGTCGAGGCCCCCGGGAGCCGGGGCGCTCGGCGAAGCCGACGCCTCCATCCGGCTACGGCGCCGCGGGCGCTCCCGGTTGCGCGGCCGCGCGCATCAGGACCGCGTTCGTGTCGACCGGGGTGGGCGGCGCCATGTCGGGCATTCCCTGGATCGCGATGCTCTTCCACTCGAGGTTGTCGGCGATCGCGTCGTGGTACGCGGACACGGCCTTGCGGTAGATCACGAGGGCGTTGAGCTCCCGCGATCGGGCATCCGACAGGTTCGTCTGCAGCTGCGACACCTCGAAGCCGGTCGTCATGCCGTTCTCGTACTTCTTGCGCGCGGCGTCGAGGTTGCGCTCGGCGAGCTCGCGCCCCTTCGCGGCCGCGACGATCTGCTTCTCGGCCGTCTCGATGGCGCGGTGCGCGTTGCGGACTTCGACGATGACGTTCAACTCCGTCGTCGTCTGGAGGGCCTTGTCCGAGTCGAGCTGGTATCGGGCGGCGCCGCGCTGCCCCTCGGCGGCGCGGTTCAGGATCGGGTAGGACACCGTCAGGCCGATCGACCAGTTCGGGAACAGGCGGTTCACGGACTGGTGGTAGGCGCTTCCGAGCCCGTTGTCGGCCACCACGACCGGCGGCGGCGGGTTGGTCGAGTTGCACGACGGCGGCGGGTTCAGGCTATTGCACGGCGAGACGAAAAACGTGCCGCCGAGGCCGACCGTTCCGTAGTTGCCGACGAGGTTGACGCCCGGCAGGACCTGGTTCGTCCAGTAGTCGAGGCGGATCTTCTGCGAGTCGACCGCGTAGGCAGCCTGGATGATCTCCGGCCGCTTCGCGAGCGCCGTGCTCATGCCGCTGTCGAGGTTGAAGGTTCCCTGCTCGACGCGGACCGAGTCGGTCGGGATGATCGGCGTCGAGCCCCAGGCCGCCGGATCGGACGTCAGCTGGCGCTTGAGCTGGTCCTGGGCGAGGCCGATCGCGCCCTCGGCGTTGATGATGTCCTGGTCGGCCGTCGCGATGTTGACCTCGGTCTGCACGATGTCGATCGGCGCGAGCGAGCCGACGTCGATCTTGATCTTGGTGATGCGGTTCAGTTCGACCGCGATCGCCTTCGCCTCGAGCTTGACCTTGAGGTTCTCGTACGCGTACGCGAGATCCCAGTACGCCTGCTCGACGGCGTCGAGGCCCGTCTGGACGCTGCGGACCACCTGCTGGTAGGCCTGGTCGCGCTGGTTCCTGGCGATCCAGATCTGCCACTTCGTGGCGGTGATCCCGAAGTTCCGCAGAAGCGGCTGGCTCATGGACAGCTGCAGGCCCGTGTTGAACGAGGGATTGACGTTGTAAAAGGTCGAGTTCGTCGACAGCCGACCGCCGGTCGTTCCGGCCGAGAACGTGCCGCCCCACGGTGCGAGCTGCGAGACGCCCGCGCTGTAGTCGTAGGTGTCCTGCTTGACGCTGATGGGCGCGCCCGACAGCTCGCTCGACGCCGGCGTTTCCTGGTGCGCGCGGTGCGCCGCGCCCTGGAGCAGCGGGTCGAAGATGCCCTTGGCCGACATCAGCTGAAACTGAGTCGCCTCGGCCGCGTTGATCGTCACGTTGAGGTCCTGGTTGTTCGCCAGGGCGATGCCGATCGCCTGGCTCAGGGTCAGGTGAACGCCGTCCTTGTCCGCGGGCGGCAGAGCCATGGGCGTCCGCTGGCCGGGAACGGCCGACAGGACCGAACCCGACTGCGCGAGCACCGCGCCGGCGACCGCCAGACCCGCCGCGGCCACGAGGACCGCGCGAAAAACCCGGGACGTGGGCAAACTCTTCATTCCATGACTCCTTTGTCACCCCCATCTACGCATTCGGGGAGGGGAAAGTTTCGGAAAGCGCCTTCATATCACCCCATTTCGCCGGGGTAAAAGCAGGCCACGCGCCGACCGGGCCCGGCATCGGCGAGAGCGGGCGCCTCCCGGGCGCAGCGCTCGCGGGCGATCGGACAGCGCGGGTGGAACGGACACCCCGGAGGCGGGTCGAGAGCGGACGGCGGCGGTCCCGGCTTCGGCCTCCAGCCGGGGCGCGGCGATGCCGACGCCGACGCGACCAGGGCCGCCGTGTACGGGTGGAGGGGCTCCCTCACGACCACCGCCGCCGGTCCCTGTTCGACGACGGCGCCGAGGTAGAGCACCGCCACCCGGTGCGCCACGCGCGAGACGACAGCGAGGTCGTGGGAGATGAAGAGATACGACACGCCGCGGCGCTCCTGGAGGTCGAGCAGCAGGTTGACGATCTGGGCGGCGATCGACACGTCGAGCGCCGACACGGGCTCGTCGCACACGACCAGGCGCGGCCGCGTCGCCAGCGCGCGCGCGATTGCGACGCGCTGGCGCTGCCCGCCCGACAGCTCGTGCGGAAAGCGCGCGGCCGTTTCCCGCGCGAGGCCGACGTCCCCGAGGAGGCTGCGGACGCTCTCGGCGATCGCCCCCTTCGCCGCGAGCGCATGAATGCGCAGAGGCTCGGCGACCTGGGCCCCGGCCGACATCCGCGGGTTCAGGGAGGCGAGCGGGTCCTGAAAGACGATCTGGACGTCGCGGCGGCGGCGCCGCAGCGCCGCCCCCGACAGGGCGAGCCAGTCTTCGCCCTCGAGCCGCAGGCTTCCCGCGTCGGGCGTCAGCAGCCGCGCAACGATCCTTCCGGCCGTCGTCTTGCCGCTGCCCGACTCGCCGACGAGCCCGAGGGTCTCGGAACGGCCGAGGGCGAAACTGACTCCGCGAAGCGCCGGGAGAACCCGGGATGCGCCGGCGAAGAAGCGCGTCGGCACGGTGTAGCCCTTCGTCAGCCCGACCGCCTCGAGGAGCGGGCCGGCCGCGCTCACGCCGTCGCTCCGGCCGCGGGCTCGTGGAGGAAGCAGCGCGCGCGTCCCCCGTCGACCGCGTAGAGCGCCGGCTCGCGCACCTCGCACGGCGCGAATCGCTCGGCGCAACGCGGCGCGAAGGCGCAGCCCCGCGGAACGCGCGCCGCGAGGTCCGCGAGGTACCCCGGAATCGCCTCGTACCGGCGGCCGGGCGCCGCCGCCGCCTCGAGGCGCGGCGCGGATCGCCAGAGCGCGAGCGTGTAGGGATGCGCGGGGCCGCGCGCGAGCTTTTCGGGGCGCGCCTCCTCGACCACGCGGCCGGCGTAGAGGACGGTCACGCGATCCGCGTGCCGGGCGACGGCGGCCAGATCGTGGGTGACGAGCAGGACCGCCATCCCGCGCTCGCGGCGCAGGCGGCCGAGCAGCTCCAGGATCTCGAGGGCGACCGTGGCGTCCAGGGACGCGGTGGGCTCGTCGGCCAGCAGGAGCCGCGGGCCGGGGGCGAGCGCGATCGCGAGGCATGCCCGCTGTCGGAGGCCCCCGGAGAGCCGGTGGGGGTACGCGCCGAGCCCCGCCTCCGGGTCGGGAAAGGAGACGGCGGCGAGGGCCGCGAGCGCCGTCGCCCGACGCGCCCGCCGGTCGCCTCCCCCGTGGAGCACGAGGGCCTCCTCGAGCTGGGCACCGATCGTCCGCACGGGGTCGAGCGCCGAGGCCGGCTCCTGGAAGACCATCCCGACCTCGCCGCCGCGCACCGCCCCCCAGGCCGCGTCCGGGAGTGACGTGAGGTCCCGGCCGCCGAGGAAAACGCGCCCGGAGACGCGCGCACCCTCCGGGGAGAGGCCGACGACGGCGCGGAGCAGCTGCGTCTTGCCGCTCCCGCTCTCCCCCACGAGGGCGAGACTCTCGCCCTCGCCGACCTCGAGAGAAGCGCCGTCGACCGCCGGCCGGAGCGCGCCTCCCGCCGGAAGCGCGACGGTCAGATTCTCGACCGACAAGAGCGGCGCGCGGGCTGGCGGCGGCGGGACCGAGGCGGCGGATTCCGGAGAGCGGGGACGCGACGGCCGCGCGCCCGAATCACCCTTCACGCGGGGCCGGCCTCACGGGTTTCTGCGGACCGCATCGAGCTCCTTGACGCGTTGCACGACGTCGCGGTAGTTCGCGTTGAGCCCGTAGACTTCCTGGTAAGTCTTGTACGCGGAGTCGGTGTCGCCCGTGTCCTGGTAGACGCGGGCCAGGTCGTAGAGCATCCCGGCCATCGCGTGGTCGCCGATCGCCGGCGTCTCGAGGCCCTTGCGGAACCACTTGATCGCGAGCTGGGGCATGCCCTTCTCGAGGAAACAGTGGCCGAGCATGCTGCAGCATTCCACCGCCCGACCGGGATCCTTGCTCGCGAGCTGGAACTCTCCGACGGCTTCGTCCACCAGGCCCATCTCCTTGTAGGCGATTCCCAGGTTGTAGTGGGTCTCGTAGTCCTCGGCCGAGAGCTGCTGCTCGACGCCCTTCTTGAACTCGCGGAAGATGTCCTCGAGCGACACCTCACCCTGGGGCGCCGAGATCTCCGCCGATTCCTCGACGGCCGTCTCGTCGCCCAGCTCCTTCTCGAGCTCCTCGGCGAGATTGAAGAACTTCTGCTCGTCGGCGAAGAGATTCTGCTCGTCGACGACGGGCACCTCCGCCGGCGTCGAGAGGCGCGTTTCGCCGGCGCGGCTCATCTCGTCCTCGAGCAGGTTGCCGAGCTGCTCGTACGACACGAACTCCGTGTCGGCGGGCGCCAGCGGCTCCGGGGTCGCCAGCTTCTCCATCGCCGGAGGCGGCCCGGGCTCGACGCCGGAAAAGTCGATCGCCTCGGAGGCGAACGCCGCCGGCGGCGGACCCGACTCGGCTGGCGGCGTCGCCGCCAGCGGCACGTCGAACTCCTCGAACTCCACCTCGAGCGACGACGCCGCGGGCGGCGCCGCGGGAGAAGGCGCCGCGGGTTCCGCGTCCGGCGTGGCGAGGCCCGCGCGGACGAGCACGCGGCGCGCTTCCTCGGGGCGACCCGCTTCCTTGAAGGCCTCGGCCAGGGCTTCGGCCTCGCGCGGCAGAGCCGGGTTCTTCGACTCGGCCAGCAGCTCGACCAGACGCTCCCGAGCCTTCAGAAGGTCCGGCCGCCGGCGCACGAGGGCGAAGAGGCGCTCGATGGCCTTGTCGGCCAGCCCGTACCGTGCGAACACCTCGGCCTCGACGATGAGCGTCTCGACCTGCTGGTCGTCCGGCGCCTCGGGGATCGGCCCGGCCGCCGGCAGCGCGGCTTCCGGCTCGTCGACGTCGATCGACGGCACCTTCGGCTGCGGCGCGTGCACCGAGGCCGAGTCCTCGAGATCGATGACGAGCTCCTGATACTCGGGCTGAGCCGGCGCGGCCGGCTCTTCGGCGGCGGGCGGAGCCCCCGTCGGCTTTCCGATGTCCTGGATCCGGCGGGCCGCCTCGACGTTCGAAGGGTCCGCCTCCTGCGCCCGTCTGTAGTGCTCGAGCGCGGCCGCGGGGTTCTTCGGCTCCGCGATCTCGCCGAGCTGGACGTGAGTCTTCGCGAGCGCGGCCCGATTGCCCTCGGCCTCGAGGACCTGCGCCAGCTTTTCGAGCGCAGCCACGTGGCTCGGGTCGGCCGCGAGAATCGGCTCGAGGTAGTCGGCGGCCCGGGCGAACTCGCGCTTGGTCACGGCCGTCAGCACGAGCGGAGCGACCGAGGCGAGCGCCTTGTCGAGCGCGTGCTCCTGGATCCGCACGCGCGAGAGGAAGAGCCGCGGGGTCTCCGCGTCCGCGTCGATCGAGAGCGCCTGCTCCGCGGTCCGGAGCGCCTCGGCTCGCTCGCCCATCTCGAGCTGCGCCTCGGCCATCAGGCCCAGGCTCTCGCCCGTGCGCGGCGCGGCCTTCAACACCGCCATCGCCGCCGACGGATTCTTCTGCGCGAGCAGCGAGCGCACGAGGTTGCGCTGCGTCTCGACGTCGTCCGGCGAGAGCTCGAGCGCCTTCTGGAAGACCTGCGCCGCCTCGTCGTGCGCGCCGCGCTTCAAGAGCATCGAGCCGATCAGGCCGTACTGCATGACGGCCTGGTCCTTCTGGTTGGCGGCGCGGTAGAGATCGGCCAGGCGCACCTGGATGCGGAGGTCGGCCGGGTCGATCGCCGCCATCTTCTTGTACACGCCGATGGCGTCGGGGATCCGGTTGTTCTTCTGGTAGTGGTCTGCCAGGACCTGGTACTGACTCCGGGCGTCCTGGACGAGGCCCTGCTTGTGATACAGGTCGGCGAGCCGGTCGTAGACCTCCAGCCGCGCCGGGTCGATCTTGTTGATCTTCTTGTAGATCGCGATCGCCTTCAGGAAGAAGCCGTCCTTGGAGTAGAAGTCGGCGATCCGTTCGAAATAGGGGATCGATTCCCCCGGCCGGTTCATCCGGACGTACAGATCCCCGACCTTGTTCAGCGTCGGGATGTCCTTCGCGTTGTCCTCGAGGACCCGCAGGTATTCCTTCAGCGCCTGATCGAGCTTTCCTCGGGACAGAAGCTTCTCGGCGGACTGGAGGACCTGTTCGCGGTTAACCGCCATTCGACGAAGATTCTAACCGCTCTGCGCGCGGCGGCGGCGTGCGGGAGCGCCCGACGGCTCCGGATCGGGCGCCGGGACCACGCCGCGATAGGTCAGCCGGTGCTCGGGACAGGGCCCGTACCGGTTCAGGGCGTCCCAGTGCTCGGGCGTTCCGTAGCCCTTGTGCGCTTCGAACCCGTAGACGGGATACCGCCGCCCGAGCTCGTCGAGCAGCCGGTCGCGGTGAACTTTCGCGACGACGGAGGCGGCCGCGATCGAGACGGAGAGCGCGTCACCATGAACGACGGGGACCTGCGGGACCGATACGCCCGGCACGCGCACCGCGTCGACGAGCAGCGCCTCGGGAGCCGGCTCGAGCAGGCACACGGCCCGGCGCATCGCCTCCAGGCTCGCGCGCAGGATGTCGTCCGCGTCGATCTGCCGCGCCTCCACACAGCCCACGCCCACGGCCACGGCGCAGCGGCGGATCTCGGCGTCGAGCCGCGACCGCGTCCCGGCGTCGAGCTTCTTGGAGTCGTCGAGCGCGGGCAGCACCGCTCGCGGCGGGAGGATCACGGCCGCCGCGACGACGGGCCCGGCGAGCGAACCGCGCCCGGCCTCGTCGACCCCCGCGACGAGAACGAACCCGCGCCGGGTGAATTCCGCCTCGAGCCGCGACAGCTCGCGCAGCCGACCCAGCTCGGCGAACAGCGCGGCGAGCGGGTCGGGCGTCACGAGCCGGGGCGCCTACTGGTCGGTCTGCTTTTCGTCGATGCGCGCGGCCTTGCCCTTGCGGCTGCGCAGGTAGTAGAGCTTCGCGCGGCGCACGGCGCCTTTGCGCTCGACTTCGATGCGGTCGATGATCGGCGAGTGGAGCGGGAACACGCGCTCGACGCCGATTCCACCCGAGATCTTGCGGACGGTGAAGGTCTCGCGGAGGCCGCCGCCGCGGCGGGCGATGACGACGCCGGCGAACATCTGGATGCGCTCCTTCTCCCCCTCGCGGACCTTGACGTGCACGCGAACCGAGTCGCCCGGCGCGAAGACGGGAACGTCGCTCCGCAGCGCGGATTTTTCCAGGTCGAGCAGAACATCACTCATGACGAGCCTCTCCAGTACGAGCGGGCTGCGCCCGCGGATAGTCCGGGAAACGGCGAATTCTACTCGATGCCCTCCGGCCGTTTCAAGCCGGCGGTAACGGCGCGCCCCGGCCTCAGCCCGCGTCCTCGCCCGGCTCGGGAGGCCGCTTCTCGAGCAGGTCCGGGCGGCGCTGGCGCGTCCGCTCGAGAGCCCGGGCCCGCCGCCACCGCTCGATCCGCGCGTGGTCCCCGGAAAGCAGGATCTCCGGGACCGGGAGGCCGCGAAACTCTCGCGGCCGCGTGTAGTGCGGGTAGTCGAGCCGCTCGCTCCGGAAGGACTCGCTTTCGAGCGACTCGGCCGCTCCGACGACGCCCGGCACCAGGCGCGTGACGGCCTCCGTCAGCGCGAGGGCCGCGGCCTCGCCGCCCGGCAGGACGAAGTCGCCGAGCGAGATCTCCTCGTCGAAGAGCCCGACGGCCCGGGCGCGCTCGTCGATCCCCTCGTAACGGCCGCAGACGATCAGGAGCCGCTCGCGAGCCGCCAGCCCCTCGACGGCGGCGTGGTCGAGCCGGCGGCCTTCGGGCGTCATCAGGATCGTCCAGGCGCGCGGCAACCCCGGAACCTCGCGCCGCGATTCGACGGCCGCCGCCACGACGGGCGCCATCATCACCATCCCGGCGCCCCCGCCATACGGCTCGTCGTCGACCTTCCGGTGCTTTCCCTCGGCGAAGGCCCGGATGTCGCTGACCGTAACCTCGACGAGCCCGTCTGCGATCGCCTTGCCGAGCAGCGACTCCGCCAGCGGCGATTCGAAGTACGGCGGAAAGATCGTGAGGATCTCGATTCGGATCATCGCACGTTCCGGCCAGAGCCTCTCACAGCTCGAAGAGACCCTCGGGAGGGTCGAGCACGATTCGCCTCCCCTCCCGGTCGACGTCGACGACGATCGGGTACGTCCACGGCACCAGCGCCTCGCGCCCGTCCCCGACCGCGACGGTCAGCATCGCCCCGGCCGGAGTCGCCTCGAGGCCCGCGGCCTCGCCCAGAAGCCGCCCGGACCCGTCTTCGCAGCGAAAGCCTCGCACCTCGTGGGAGTAGAAATACCCGGCGGGAGCCGGGTGCGCGTCGGCCTCGGCCACGCAGAGCTCGCCTCCCTGGAGAGCGCGCGCCGCCGTCACGTCCGCGCAGCCCTCGACGGTCAGCAGGAGGCCGCCTCCGTGGGGCCGCGCGCCCGCGACGACGAGCTCGCGCGCCTCGGCGCCCCGCCGCCAGAGAAGACGCGTGCCCGGCGAAAAGCGCTCCGGAAAATCCGTGAGGACCTCGACCGAGACCTCGCCGGAGAGACCATGGGGACGCCGGACGGTGCCGACGACGAGAAGCGGCGGCGTCATCGCGCTCCCGGGCCGCGCGCGGCAGCGCTGCGGCGCCCGCGCCCTAGTCGCGAACGCGGATCAGGACGCGCTTGCCCTGCGCCGTGGCCGCCGCCGCGACGAAGGCGCGCAGGGCCCGGATCGTCCGGCCCTCGCGGCCGATGAGCCGCCCGCGGTCGTTCTCCGGCACGTCCACGTCGTAGACCAGCGTCCGACCCTCGAAGCTCTCGGAGATCCTCGCCGCGCCGGGCTCGTCGCAGAGCCGGCGCACGATCGTTTCGACCAGCCGTTTCATCGCGGCGCCTACGCGGCGGGCGCCGGCTCGGGGCGCTCGAGCAGCGACGCGACGGTCGGCGACACGGCGGCGCCGCGGCCGATCCAGTACCTGGCGCGCTCGCGGTCCAGGGCCAGCGCGGGCGGATTCGGAACCGGGTCGTAGGACCCGAGCTCCTCGAGAACCTCGGCGCGCGCCGTCAGGCGCGAGTCCGAGACGACGATGCGGTAATAGGGACGGTTGCGGGCGCCCATCCGGCGCAGGCGGATCTTGACCATTCAGTACCCCTTCAGCTCCTGCAAAAGCGCGGCATTCTACACGAAATCGACGCTACGGGTTTCTCGGCCCCGGCAGGGCCAGGCGGGACAGATCCAGGCCCCGGGCGCCCTTTTTCGCCGTGCGCATCAGGCGGCGCATCTGCTGGTACTGCTTGAGGAGGCGGTTGATCTCGGCCACCGAAGTTCCCGAGCCCGCCGCCACCCGTTTCTTGCGGCTCCCGTTCAGGATCTGGGGGAAACGGCGCTCTTCGACCGTCATCGAGTCGATCATGGCAGTCGTCCGCACCAGGGCCTTCTCGTCGACGCTCTCGGGCCCCTTCAGGGCCTTGAGGGCGCCTCCCCTGGGCAGCAGGTCGAGGAGCCCTTCGAGGGGCCCCATCTTCTTCATCGAGGCGAGCTGCTCGCGCAGATCCTCCAGGGTGAACTCGCCGGCGGCCGTCTTCTCGGCGAGCTTGCGCGCCGCCTCCGCGTCGACGGTCGCCTCGACCTTCTCGATGAGCGTGAGGACGTCGCCGAGACCGAGAATCCGCGAAGCCATGCGGTCCGGGTGGAACGCCTCGAAGTCTTCCGGCTTCTCGCCGGTCCCGACGAACTTGATGGGCTTTCCCGTCGTCGTGACGACGCTCAACGCCGCACCGCCCCGCGCGTCGCCGTCGGTCTTCGTCAGAACGATGCCGGTCAGGGGCAGGGCCTCGGCGAAACCGGAGGCCGACTTGACCGCGTCCTGTCCCGTCATCGCGTCGGCGACGAAGAGGATCTCCTGCGGCGCCACGGCGTCCACGATCGCGCGGATCTCCGCCATCAGCGCTTCGTCGACGTGCAGCCGGCCCGCCGTGTCCAGGACGACCGTGTCGCGTCCGGTCTGTTTCGCCTCGCGCAGGCCCTCCCGCGCGACCTCGACCGGGTCCCGGCGATTGCCCGGCTCGAAGACCGGCACGCCGATCTGCCGGCCGAGCGTCACGAGCTGCTGCACCGCGGCCGGACGCGCGAGGTCCGCGGCGATCACCAGCGGGTAGCGGCCGCGCGCCTTGAGCAGTCGGGCGAGCTTCGCCGCGGACGTGGTCTTGCCCGAGCCCTGGAGGCCGACGAGCGCAATGACCGAGGGTTTCCCCTGGAGGGCCAGGTCCGCATCCCGGCCGCCGAGGAGCGCCTGGAGCTCGTCGCGCACGATGCGCGTGACCTCCTGCGCCGGGGAAAGCTGCCGGGCGACCTGCGCGCCGAGCGCCCGTTCGCGCACGCGCTCCGTGAATTTCTTGACCACCGGCAGGGCCACGTCGGCTTCGAGCAGAGACAGTCGAATCTCGCGCAGCGCCGTCTCGACGTGGAAATCGGTGAGGTGGCCTTCGCCGCGCAGCTCCTTGAAAACCCGCTGCATCCGGTCGCCCAGACCCTCGAACACGTGCGTAACCCCCGTTCCCCCGGTTCGCGCGGCGGCAAAGCGGGACCCAAGGATAGCCGACCCGCGGAACGCCGCGAATGGCCGTCGCTTGACAGCGGGACGGCTTCGGATATGATTCCGCGTCGATTTTCCGCAAGGACGATTCGCTCGCGCGAGAACGCGTTCATTTAGAAAGAAGGAGATGAGGGATATGAAGAAGTTCCTGACCCTGGGTTTCGTGGCTGCGTCCGCGCTGGCTTTCGCGGCGGGTTGCCAGAAGAAGGAGGCTCCCGCTCCCGAGGCCGCTCCGGCGGCGCAGGCCCCGGCCGTGGTCGAAGAGACCGGCACCGCCGCCACCAGCACGGCGACGACCGGCACGGCGACGACCGGTACCGAAGCCACGGGCACGGCGACGACCGGCACGGCGACGACGTCCACCGAGACGGCGCCCGCCACGGCGACCCCGGCCGCGAAGTAAGCCCTCTCCCGATTCGCGATCTCACGAGGCCCCCGATTCGGGGGCCTCGTCGTTTCTCCGCCTGTCGCCAGCCGCTACACTCGTCGGAGTGTTGCCGCTCTGGGCGGTCCTTCTTCTCCTCGCCGGCCTCGGCGCGTCGAGCTTCCGCGCGTGGAAACTCTCGCGGCGCGTCCGAGACCTGACGGCGCGCCTCGCCTCGCGCGACCGCGAGAGCCACCTCCTCGGCGAGTCGCCCGATCCGGCCCAGATCCTCCAGCATGCCTACCGCGCGGCCTCGGAGATCCTGCCGCTCCAGGTCTTCGACGTCTATCGCGTCGACGCTTCGCAGCGGATCTACGAGGTCTGGACCCTGGCCGGCGCGGCCGGCGACCGCCGGCCCACGCGCGACGCCTCGAGCGCCTACGTCGGCGAGCGCATCGACGCGCGGGCGCTCCTGCGCTTCGCGGCAACCGAGACGGATCGCTCCTTCGCGCCGATGGAGCTCCTCCCGGACGCCGAGCCGACGCAGCGTCTCCATCTGCCCCTCTACTCGGGCGACGTGCTGCTCGCCTACTTGACGCTCGTTTCGCCGGAACCGATCGACGACCGGCGCAAGGCCGAGCTGCGTTCGCTGCTCGCCCCGCTGACGGCCTCGCTGCACGCCTCGCGCAACTGGGAGATCGCGGTCACCGACGAGCTCTCGGGCCTGTCCGCCCGCCGCTACTTCGAGACGCGGCTGACCGAGGAATGGGCCCGGCATCGCCGGTACCAGTCGACCGTCTCCGTCGCCCTCTTCGACCTCGACCACTTCAAGAAGATCAACGACACGCAGGGCCACGCCGCCGGCGACGCCGCCATCCGGGCGTTCGGCGAGATCCTGCGGGCCACGGTGCGCGCGAGCGACCTCGCCTGCCGCTACGGCGGCGAGGAGTTCGCCGTGCTCTTCCCCGAGACCGCCGCGCGCGCCGCGCTCTCGGTGGCCGACCGCGTCCGCCGCGCCCTCGAGCGGCAGAGCTTCACGAGCGACGGGCAGGCGTTTCGCGTCACCGTCTCGGCGGGCATCGCCGACACCACAGGCCTCGAAGAGGACGAGAAGCATCAGCTCCTCTTCCGCGCCGACAAGGCGCTCTACGCCGCCAAGGACGAGGGCCGCAATCGCGTCCGGCTGTGGACCGAGCGGCGCCGTGAGCCGCGCCGGCGCCAGAAGACTTAGCGCAGGACGCGCGCGAGCCGGCGCCAGAGGCGGGTCAGCGGCGCGGGCAGCCGCAGCGCCCACGACGGCGATATCAGGCTCGCGATCGCGTCCGCTTCGGCCCGGGCCCACCGTGCGTCGTCCGGCCGGACGCCGAGTTCCCCGAGGAGCCGCCCGCGTTCGTGGGCGAGCCGGCGCAGCGGGTCGTCTTCGCCCTTCACGCGATCCCCGCCGCGCCGAGAAGCGCCGCGATCGGCCCGTCCCAGTCGAGGCGGGCGGCCCGCTTCTGCCCCGCCTCCCCCATCGCCGCGAGAGCCTCGAGGCGGGGCCAGAGCACGCGAAGCGCCACGCCGAAAGCGTCGGGCCGCGGCGGGGCGACGATGCCCGTGGCCCCGTTCTCGACGAACTCGAGCGGGCCACCGGCGTCCTCCGTCGTCAGGACCGGCTTGCCTGAGAGAAAGGCTTCGAGCGGCACGTAGCCGAGGTCCTCCCCGGCCGCCGTCACCGCGACGACGCGTGCTCCGGCGTAGAGGCCGAGCAGCGTCTCGTCGTCGGCCTCCGGCACGAACCGGACACGCCCCGCGACTCCGAGCTCGCCGGCGCGGGCGAGGAGCCTCCCCTCTTCCGGGCCCCGCCCGACGAAGACCGCGCGCGCGTCGGGCACGTGGGGCAGAGCGTCGAGCAGCAGACCCGGCCGCTTCCAGGATTCGAGCCGTCCGACCCAGAGAATCGTGTCGCCCGCGGGACCCCCGCGGTACCGCCCGTAGAGCGGCGGCGGGTGGTAGAGAGTCTCGCTCGCGATCCCGTTGTAGCGCGCCAGGCGCGCCGCGACCGTCTTCGAGTTCGCGAACACCTTGCGCGCCTCGGTCAGGCCCACCCGGTCGATCTGCGCGATCACCTCGCGGGTCCGCCGGTCCTCGGGGGCCGCGGTGAAATCGCTGTACGCGGTGCCGAACTGGTCGTAGGCCTGGCGGTACTGGTGAATGAGCCACACGACCTTGTTCGGGTGCCGCAGGGCGTACGTCGGGAAGCGCGTGGCGATGACGGCGTCGACCGGGCCGCCCGACGCCTCGGTCAGGTCCAGGCTCCGCCACGCCATGGCCGCTCGGACGAGGTCGAACCGCTCGCGCTCGGCCATCGGCATCGAGACGAGGTCCGCCTCGACGCCGCGTTTGACGAGCTCCTCGGTCAGCCGCCGGACGTGGCGCTCGGCACCGCCGTGCGTGAAGGGCGACTGAACCGCGAGGACGAGGACGCGTCGCGATCTCAAGGCACGGCCGCGACGCGCGCGACGAGCGCGTAGTCCTGCGGCCCGAAGAGAAGCGCGTTCAACTTGCGCTCGTTGGCCGAGAGCTCCTCGAGCCGCTCGGCGGGCGGCAGGGGCGACCGCGGCTCGATCCGCGCGTCCGAGAAACCCGCGGCCTCCGCGAGGAATCGCAGCGCCGCCGGCGGCACGGGCCGGGCATGGGTCGGGTCGAGGTAAAACGCGCGCAGCGCCGAGAGCGAATCCGTGTTGACCGTCTCGGCGACCAGGACGCCGCCCGGCGCGAGCGTCCGGCGCGCCTCCTGCAGGAAGCGGAAGATCGTCTCCGGGGGCCAGTGCTCCACGACCTGAAAGGCCACGACCGCGCCGAGCTTTCCCGCCGGCCGCCGCCCGAGCGCCTCGAGCGCGTCGGCTTCTTCCACTTCGAGGCCCGCCGCGCGGCACACCGCGACGCTCACGGGGTTGGACTCGACGCCGCTGCCGCGCAGGCCCGCCTCGACGAGCAGCTTCAGGAACTCGCCCCGGCCGCAGCCGATGTCGAGCACCGGGCCGGGAATCCCGGCGAGCAGCTTCAGGTAATCCCGCTGGCCCCGCGCGATCTCGGCGGGACTGCCGCGGAAACGCTCCTCGAAGAGGGCGTAGACGCCCGCCGGGAGCGCGGGTGACGGCGCCGCGGCCGACGCCGGGGTCGGCTTCGCCGGGGCCGGGGACGGGTCCGATTCCGCGAGCGTCAGGCGCGCCTCCTGGACGCTCGCCCGCCGGGCGAGCTCGTCCAACCCGCGCTCGGTCTCGGCGCGGAAGCGCTCGAGGGCGTCGGCCAGGCGCGTCGACGCGTCGAGCGAAAGGACGTTGTACGTCGACTGGTTGCGCCAGAGGAAGCGCAGCAGCCGGATGACGAGGCGCTTGGCCGGCTCGAGCGGCGAGCCCGTGGGAACGGACGGGGTCGACGCCTCCGCGGCACGCTCCAGAAGCCTCCGGGCGTCGGCGGTCAGCGGATCGGCTCCCGGGGAGCCGCCGCCGGGAACGGGCGCGGTCTCGGCGATCGCCGCGCGGACCTCATCCGCGAGGATCCTTCTCGAGTCGGTCTCGCGCTGCATCGGGCTCCCGGCGAGGATAAAGGCCGGTCGGCGGCGATGCAACCAACCGGATCGAGGGATCGGGTCCGGAAGCCGCTGCTAGAATCGCCGGCCTCATGAGATACATCGCCGGATTTGCCCTCGCGATCGCCCTCTCCGTCGCCGTCCTCGCGCGGGGCGCGGACGGGACGCCCACGCCGGCGCCGGGGCCCGCCGCGCTCCTCGCGCCGGGCGAGGAAAAGTACCTCGCCAACGTCCGCCAGCTGACCTTCGGCGGCCAGAACGCGGAGGCATACTGGTCGGCCGACGGCAAGCGCCTCATCTTCCAGTCGGACGCCGGCACGCTTCCCTGCGACCAGATCTTCACGATGAACGCCGACGGCTCCGACAAGCGGCGCGTCTCCAATGGCGAGGGAAAAACGACCTGCGCCTACTTCTTCCCGTCGGGCGACCGGATCCTCTACGCCTCGACCTTCGGAGCCGGCGCCGCCTGCCCGCCGCGGCCCGACCGCTCGCGAGGGTACGTCTGGGCGCTCGACAACTACGACATCTATTCGGCCAGGCCCGACGGCAGCGACATCCGCCCGCTCTTCTCCTCCCCGGACTACGACGCCGAGGCGACCGTCTCGCCGGACGGCAGGACCATCGTCTTCACCTCCGCGCGCGACGGCGACCTCGAGATCTACACGATGAGCGCCGACGGCTCCAACGTCCGGCGCCTCACCCATGCGCCGGGCTACGACGGCGGCCCGTTCTTCTCGGAGGACGGCAAGAAGATCGTCTACCGCGCCGACCATCCGACGACGCCCGAAGACCTCGCGCGGTACCGCGAGAACCTGGCCCGCCACACCTACGCGCCGCGGGCTCTCGAGATCCGCGTCATGAACGCCGACGGCACGGGCGACCACGCGGTCACGAACAACGGGGCCGCCAACTTCGCGCCGTACTTCCTGCCGGGAGGCAAGGGCATCATCTTCTCGTCGAACCTGGCCGACCCGAAGGGCCGCGACTTCGACCTCTACACGATCCGCGAGGACGGCACCGGCCTGACGCGGATCACCTTCAGCCCCGACTTCGACGGGTTCCCGATGCTGACGCGGGACGGCAAGAAGCTCGTCTTCGCGTCCAACCGCAACGGCAAGCAGCCGCACGAGACCAACATCTTCGTCGCCGACTGGCTCGGCAACTAGGCCGCGGGCTTCGCGCCGGGCGGGGGCTCGTCGGCGAACTCCAGAAGCGCGAGGACGAGCGCGAGGATCACCGGGCCGAGGAAGAGCCCGATGAACCCGAAGGTCGCGAGCCCGCCGAGCACGCCGAAGAAGACGGTCAGCGTCCCGACACGGCTCTTGCCCGAGGCGAGCAGCGGCCGGAGGAAGTTGTCGGCCGAGCCGACGACGACGGCGCTCCAGACCAGGAGAAACACCGTCTTCCAGGCCACGCCCTGGAACCCCAGGTAGAGAACCGCCGGCACCCAGACGAGGCCCGTCCCGACGAGCGGCACGAAGGACGCGATCGCCGCGAGCACCCCGAACACGAGCGGGGAGGGTACGCCCGTGACCCAGAAGCCGAGCCCGAGCAGTGTCCCCTGGATGATGGCCGTCACGACGGTGCTGAACACGACCGCCCGCGTCACGGCGAGCAGATGGTCGTTCAACAGGCGCTTCCTCTCCGGGTCGAACGGGATCAGGCGGATCAGCTTCGCGGCGAGCGCGTCGCCGTCGCGAAAGAAGAAGAAGAGCACGAAGAGCGTCAGCGCCACGTTGGCGAAAATGCCGAATGCCCCGAACAGGACGTCGCGGCTGCGCGCGAAGAGGAACTGGACGGCCTGTTGCGCCCCCTGGATCAACCAGTCGCGCACCTGATCCGTGTCGACGTGGAACCGCTCCCGGAGAAAATCCAGGCCCCGCCCGATCACGGGGATCTTCACGACGTCGCCGACGCCGGCGATCTGGTAGATCTGGGCCGACGCCGAGAGCCGGTGCGCGAGCTCGACCGCCTGCTTTGCGAAGACCACCGCGCCGACCGCGGCGGGGATCGCGACGCCCAGCGCGACGGCGGCCGTCAGCAGCGCCGCGGCGAGACCGTGGCGCCCGGCGAGCGCCCGCCGCAGCCAGCGGTTGACGCCGAAGAGCATGAACGCGAGCAGAAATGCCCAGTAGATCGGGGCAAAGAAGGGCTCGAAGATCCGGAACGACAGGTACGCGAGCAGCGCCACGACGGCGAGCCCGAACACCCGAGTCGAGAACCGGTCGCGCTCGGCCACGCGCCCTCCTTCGGGCGCCGATGCTAGCATCCGCCGTCGTGCGCGCGAACGGGCCTCCGGACCGACTCCTGGCCCGCCGCGTCCTGCACGAGGAATCCGAGCGCGAGGGCTTCACGCGCTTCGGCGTCGCGCTCGCCGACTCCGCTCCGGAGTTCGACCGGTTCGAGCGTTGGCTCGACGCGGGCTTCCACGCCGGCATGCGCTACCTCGAGGCGACTCGCCAGATCCGCCGCTCGCCCCGGGAACTGCTCTCCGGGGCGCGGTCGGTCGTCTGCCTCGCGGCGCCTCACCCTCCGGCCCCGTACCGCGCTTCCGACGGGACCGTCTTCGCCCGCTACAGCCGGGGCGAGGACTACCACGGGTCCCTGCGGGAGCGCGCCACGCGCGTCGTGGCCCGGGCCCGCGAACGCCTCGGCGAGGGCTGGTCGAGCCGGGTGTGCGTGGACTCCACACCGCTGTCCGAGAGGGCTTTCGCCGCCGCCGCCGGCCTCGGCTGGATCGGCAAGAACGGCTGCCTCATCGACGCGGCGCAGGGCTCCTACCTGCTGCTGGCCGAAATCGTGACCGACCTCGATCTTCCCGTCGACTCGCCGGTCGCCGACCAGTGCGCCGCGTGCGTGCGCTGCCTCGACGCGTGCCCGACCGGCGCGTTGCGCGCGCCGGCGGTGGTCGACGCCTCGCGGTGCCTCGCCTACTGGACGATCGAGCACGCCGGCCCCGTCCCCGACGCCTGGAAGGCCGCGCTCGGCGAGCACGTCTTCGGCTGCGACGTCTGCCAGGAAGTCTGTCCCTGGAACGCGCCGCTCGAGGCCGCCGCGAGCTCTCTGCCCGAAGCGCCTACCCGGGCCGCGCTGCTCGACATGGGGAAGGGCGCCTGGCGCCGGCGCTTCGGCGCCACCGCCGTCAACCGCGCGACGCGGCGCGGACTGCAGCGCAACGCCGCGCTCTCGGCGGGCGCGCGTGGCGACCGGGAGTGCCTCCCGGCGCTGCGCCGCGCCGCGACGCTGGCCGAGCCGGGGCTCTCGGACGCGGCCCGCTGGGCCCTCGAACGCCTCGGCGGCCTTCGCCTGTAGACTCGGCGGCTCAGGACTCGAAAGGACGGTTCATGGCTCCACAGACGACCCTCTACGTCATCGCGTTCCTCCTCTCGCTCGCCCTCTCGGCCTTCTTCGCGGGCTCCGAGACGGCCCTCGTCGCGCTCGGCCGGATCGACCTCCAGCGCCTGCGCGAGAAGGGAGACCGCCGCGGCGCCCTCATCCGGAGCCTCAAGGCCCACACCCCGCGCCTGCTCGCGGTCATCCTCATCGGCCAGAACCTCTTCATGTCGGCCGCGTCGGCCTCGGCAACGACGCTCGCGACGGGCTGGTTCGGCGTCCGCTACGGCGTCCCGGCCTCGGTCGTCTTCTCGACGCTGGCGCTCTTCGTGTTCGCCGAGATGACGCCCAAGGCGATCGGCGCGGCCTCGCCCGTTTCGGTGTCCCGCGCCGTCGTCGTGCCGCTTTCGTGGATGATGAAGTTCCTCGCCCCGATCGCCGAGGTCTGCGTCCGACTGACCAATCGCGTCCTCGCCGTGCTCGGGGTCTCGCAGGCGAATCAGAGCCTGACCGAAGAGGAGCTCAAGAGCGTCTTCAACCTCGGCGCCGACGAGGGCGTCATCCATCGCGAGGAGACGCGCCTGCTCCACAAGGTCGTCGAGTTCGGCGACAAGACGGTGCGCGACATCATGGTCCCGCGCACGAAGATCGTGGCGCTCCCCGAGACAGCGAGCTTCGCAGACCTCAAGGCTCTCCTGCGCGAACAGAAGCTCTCGCGGCTGCCGGTGTACCGCGGCTCGATCGACAACATCGTCGGCATCCTCCACGCGAAGGACCTCTTCGACCTCTCCGACGCCGAGGAAGAGAGCTTCGAGCTCGCGCGCTACCTCGACGCGCCGTTCCTGGTCCCGGAGTTCAAGCGCGCGGAGGATCTCTTCCGCGAGATGCGCCGCCGCCGCACGCACATGGCGATCGTCGTGGACGAGCACGGCGGCACGGCCGGCCTCGTCACCATCGAGAACGCGATCGAAGAGCTCCTCGGCCCGATCCAGGACGAGTACGACGAGGAGCACCCCGGCTTCCTGGCCGCCGGCGAGCGGACGTACCTGCTCGACGGGAGCCTGCGCCTCGACGAGCTCGAAGAACAGTTCGGGATCCGCCTGCCGCGCGACGAGGCCGAGACGATCGCCGGACACCTGATGCTCCGGTTCGGCCGGATCCCGCGCAAAGGCGACCGCTGGAAGGGCCGCTTCGCCGACTTCATCGTCGAGGAAGCGACGCCGACCGCGATCCGCAAGGTCCGCATGATCCTGCCGGCACCGGCCGAGCGGCGGGAGGCCCAGTGAGCCGCGCGGTCGCCTTGATCCGCGGCGACGGCATCGGCCCCGAAGTCGCCGACGCGGTCGTCGAGATCCTCCGGGCGTCGGGAGCGCCGCTCGAGTTCGAAGAGGTGGTCGTCGGGAGGGAAGCGGAGAAGCGGTCCGGCGATCCCCTGCCCGCGGCCGCCCTCGAGGCCATCCGGCGCACGCGCGTCGCGCTGAAGGGGCCGGTCGCGACCCCGATCGGGAAGGGGTTCCAGTCGGTCAACGTGCGGATGCGCCAGGCCTTCGAGCTCTACGCGAACCTGAGGCCGGTCAAGAACGTTCCCGGCGTCGCCAGCCGCTTTCAGGGGGTCGATCTCGTCGTCGTGCGCGAAAACACCGAGTCGCTCTACAGCGGCCTCGAGCACACCGTCGTCCCCGGCGTGGTCGAGTCGCTCAAGATCATCACCGAAGTGGCGTCGACGCGCATCGCGCGCTACGCCTTCGAGTACGCGCGCGCCCACGGGCGCCGGCGCGTCACGGCGATCCACAAGGCCAACATCATGAAGCTCTCCGACGGCCTGTTCCTGGAGTGCTTCCGGAAAGTCGCCCTCGACTACCCCGACATCGCCGCCGACGACCGCATCGTGGATGCCGCGTGCATGCGCCTCGTGATGAACCCGGAGACCTTCGACGTGCTGCTGCTCGAGAATCTCTACGGCGACATCGTCTCCGACCTCGCCGCTGGCCTCGTCGGGGGCCTCGGCGTCGTCCCCGGCGCGAACCTCGGCAAGGACGCCGCGATCTTCGAAGCGGTCCACGGTACCGCCCCGGACATCGCCGGGCAGGACAAGGCCAACCCGACGGCGCTGCTGATGTCGTCGATCCTGATGCTGCGCCACCTCGACCTGCCCGAGCACGCGGGGCGGATCGAGCGGGCCCTTCTGGCGACGTTCGCGGCGGGCGTTCGGACGCCGGACCTCGGCGGCACGACGGGGACCCGCGAGTTCGCGCGGGCAGTCGCCGCCCGGCTGGACTAGTAGAGCTCCACCTTGGGGATCATCAACGCGCGGACCGCGCAGTTGCCCTGGACGCGCGCCTGACAGCCGAGCCGGCGGCCGTCGCCCATGTCGTAGGCCTTCTCCTGCGGGTTGATCGCCGAGAGATTCTCGCCGCCCACGACCACCTCGACGCGGCAGGTCGAGCAGGTGCCGTTGCCGCCGCAGACGTGGCTGATCTTGACGCCCAGATCCAGCGCAGCCTGGAGGATCGTGGTTCCGTCGGCGACCACACCGGCCTTCCCCTCGTTGACGAAGACGATCGTGGGCATGACAATCGGGGCGTTGCGAAGTCAGGGTAGCACACGGGATGCGCCCGGCCGCTTCCCCTCCGTCCCCGACGAGGAGCTCTGGCCGGCCCGCGCCTTCGACGCCGCCGCCCGCTTCGGACGCACCGCACCGCTCGAAGTCGAAATCGGGAGCGGCAAGGCGCGCTTCCTGATCGCCGCCGCGCGCGGCAACCCGGAGCACGACTTTCTGGGCGTCGAACGCTCGCTCTCCTACTACCGCCTCTGCCGCGAGCGCGTCGAGCGCTCCGGCCTGCGCAACGCCGCGATCGTCCGCGCCGACGGCCGCCTCTTCGTCGAGACCGCGCTCGCGCCCGCGAGCCTCCGCGCGCTGCACGTCTACTTTCCCGATCCGTGGCCGAAGAAGAAACAGAAGAAGCGGCGGCTCCTCGACGGCGTGTTTCTCGAGATCGCCGCCTCGCGCCTCGCGCCGGGAGGGTCCATGCGCCTCGCGACCGATCACCCCGACTACGGCCGCGAGCTCGAGACGCTCGTCGACACCGTCCCGTCGCTCGAGCGCGGCGCCTGGGACGACCTGCCCGCGCCTCCCCCGACGAACTACGAGATCAAGTACGCGCGCGAAGGGCGCCCCATCTGGCGGTTCCTGCTGCGGCGGGTCTGACCGAGCCGCCGCCGCGCGCTCCTCCTCAGTCGCCCGGCCGCGGGCCTTCGAGGACGATCCGGCGCAGGAAGCGGGTGAAGTACTCCGTCCCCGAGACGATCGCCACGGCCACGACCGCCCAGAGGGCGATGCGGCCCGGCAGCGCGAACCCCTCGTGGCGCAGCGCCAGGATGAGCAGGGACACCGCGGCGATCTGTGTGCCCATCTTGATCTTGCCCCAGACCGACGCCGAGATGACGATGCCGCGCCCCGACGCGATCGAGCGCAGGCCCGACACCGCGAACTCGCGGCCGATGACGACGACGACCATCCAGGCCGGCGCCAGACCGAGCTCCACCAGCGAGATGAAGGCCGCCGAGATCAGGAGCTTGTCGGCGATCGGGTCGAGCAACGCGCCGAGCGTCGTGATCTCCCCGCGGCGCCGCGCGAGCCAGCCGTCGAGGAAATCCGTCGCCACCGCCGTCAGAAAGATGACGAGCCCCACGGTCTCGCGGCCGTCGAATTTCGTCAGGAGCACGACGACCAGGAACGGCACGAGAAAAATGCGCAGGAGGGTCAGCGCGTTCGGGAGGTTGATCTTCAAATGTCGCCCCTCGGAACTATATTTCTTCTCGTCGCCGGTCGGGCCGCGCGCCGCCCCGTTTAAAATGTCGTCGTGAACGTCCCGTGCCCGGTCCACTCCGGCCGCCGTGCGCACAAATCCTGCCACCACTGCCGCAAGCCCGTCTGTCGCCTCTGCGAGGTGCGGATGCGGGGGCACCTCTACTGTACGGAGAAGTGCGCGCGGGACGCCGGACGACACGCCGTCTGGCGCCGCGTCCGCGGCGTGCTGTCGACGCCCGTGCCGGCGAGACTGGCGGTCGCCGCCGTCCTGCTCGCGGCTGCGGCCCCGGTCCTGCTCGCGCTGAAGACGGTTCGGGAGCTCGACCGCGTGCCTCTCCCGACGGGGCTCGCCCGGGGGAGTCGCGGCGTGGCGGCGGCCCGCCTGGAAACGCTCGTCGAGACGCCCGCCGGGCTGCGTCTGGAGGGCACCGCGGCGGACGGCGGCGCGGTCTTCCTCTTCTCGGGAACGCGCTTTCTGGCCGCGGCCCCGGTCGAGAACGGCCGGTTCCTGTTCGAGGGCATCCGCGAAAAGGGCCCCTTCCGCGTCGGCGCCATGCCCCTCTCCGCTCCGATCGCTTACGCGCCGCCGACCGCCGCGCCGACCGCTCCGAAAGTCGCCGTGGTCCGACCCACCGCGACGCCGGCGCCGCTCTCGCCGCCCCACATCACGATCGTGGCCGCTCCGCGGCTGGCCGCACTCGCGGTGCCGACCCCCGCGCCCCCCCCGGCGCCGCGGCCGTCGGTCCCTTCCGGCGCGAGCCCGCGCGCCGCGGAGCTCGCGCCCGCGATTCCCACGCCGCTCGGCGCGCCCCGAGGTCCCACGGCTCCGGACCTGACGCGCGGACCGGACGACCGCCCCGACGTTCTCGTCTCGTTCGATGCCGGCTCGTCGGATCGGGGCGCCACGGCGATCCTCGACGCGCTCGCGGCCCGCGGGATCCGGACGAC
>Ga0335070_10000708_pt1 | contig 37830 bp, 33 predicted proteins | sample Lox_Sample_13_FD_206722 | JGI IMG/M metagenome (GOLD analysis project Ga0335070, IMG submission 206722) | Soil microbial communities from Loxahatchee National Wildlife Refuge, Florida, United States - Lox_Sample_1.3 | ecosystem: Environmental > Terrestrial > Soil > Wetlands | place: USA... | reverse complement strand
AGCTCAACGGCTAAACTGCCGGTCTCCAAAACCGGACTTGGGGGTTCGAATCCCTCCGCCCCTGCCAGGATTCAGCAACTAGCAGCTAGCAGCTAGCAACTAGTTGGAAAAGGATGAGAGTCGGTGCCGCTGGTTGAGCGGCAAGGATGGCGCAATAGCGCGGGACAGGAATTCAGATGGCGAAGTCAACAGCGATGGAACTGCCGGGCGACGACAGCCTGGGGGCACGGCTAAAGGCGTGGCCGCAGCGGGCGAAGAGCTTTTACAACGACGTGCGCACGGAGATGAAGAAGGTCACCGTTCCCTCGCGCAAGGAAGTGCAGGGCACGACGACGGTGGTGATCATCACGGTGTTTCTCTTCGGGTTTTATTTCTGGGTTATTGACTCGATTATCGGCAAGAGCCTCGACCAGTTGCTGAAGCGGCTGGCGCACCACTAAAGGCTGCGCCTCGCGGGCTAAAGCCCGCTGGGTAAGTAAGAAATGGCCGGCGGAACGGCACGGCTGAAGTCGTGCCCTGATACAAAGCCTTCGAAAGCGGTTGTTTCGGCAGCCTTTGAAGCGGTGAGCTGAAGCAAGCTGCTTCGAGAGCGAGACTTGAGCAAGCTGTAAAGCGCGGAGCGAATGACAGAAGAGCAGACCAAAACGGACGAGACCAGCGCCGAGCAGACCGTGGGTGAAGCAACTCCTGCGGGCACTCAGGCCACTGCGGAAGCTGCGGGCGAGACAGCGGCGGAACAACCGGGTGCAGAGGGTGAAGCGGGCGCGCCTGCGAACCCGAACATGAAGTGGTACATCATCCACAGCTATTCGGGCTTCGAGCGCAAGGTGAAAGAGTCGATCGAGGCGCGGGTGCGGGCTGACGAGCGGCTGGGCGGGAAGATCGGCCGCGTGCTGATTCCGACGGAATCGGTGACCGAAGTACGCGGCGGGAAGAAGTACACCAGCGAGCGCATGTTCTATCCCGGCTATGTGCTGGTGGAGATGGACATGGACGACAACGTGTGGCACGTGGTGAAGTCGACGCCGCGGGTGACGGGCTTTGTGGGCACGGGCCAGCAGCCGACGCCGCTGTCGGAAGAAGAAGTTCAGCAGATCGTGTACCGGGTGGCCGACAGCCGGGAGAAGCCGAAGCTCAAGGTCAAGTTCGAGAAGAACGAAGCCGTGCGCATCACCGAAGGGCCGTTTGCCAGCTTTACCGGCATGGTGGACGAGGTGAACGAGGACCGCGAGACGCTGAAAGTCATGGTGACGATTTTCGGGCGTTCGACTCCGGTGGAGCTGGAGTTCGGGCAAGTGGAGAAGGTCATCACATAGGCAGGCTATGCGAACATTTTCAGCGAAGTTGCGAGTGTGGAATCCGACCAATCCCTCAGCGATTGAAGAGTTGGACGTGATCGTGGATACCGGTGCAGCTTACAGCTGGGTGTCCAGGGCGAAACTGGAAGCAATGGGAGTACGGCCCGTTCGACGGATGCAATTTCGCACGATTGAAGGTCACATGATCGAGCGAGATCTCGCGCCGGTATTCGTGGCAACCGATGGGTTCACCGGCGGCGACAACGTGGTGATGGCCGAAGCCGGCGATATGGAAGTGCTGGGGTCGCGTACGCTGGAAAGCTTGGGTGTGACGGTCGATCCGGTGAGCAAGAAGCTGGTTCCGACTGTCGGCCTGGCCCTCTCGGCTCAGGCGTGCATTTTGGAAGAATTCTAAGTAACAGGGCGATTGCCCGGGTAAAGAGCAGGCATGGCAAAGAAAATTACAGGTACGGTGAAGTTGCAGATTGCGGCGGGCAAGGCCACTCCGGCGCCTCCGGTGGGGCCGGCGCTGGGCCAGGCGCAGATCAACATCATGGAGTTCTGCAAGCAGTTCAATGCAAAGACGAGCGCCAAGGAACTCGATGGCCTGATCATCCCGGTAGTGGTTACGGTTTACACCGACCGCAGTTTTACGTTCATTACCAAGACGCCGCCGGCTTCGATCCTGTTGAAGCGCGCCGCGGGTGTGGCCAAGGGATCGGGAACGCCGAATAAGGATAAGGTCGGCAAGGTGACCGAGAAGCAGGTGCTGGAAATCGCCAAGCAGAAGATGCCCGACCTGAATGCGGCTTCCGTGGAAGCGGCGGTGAAGAGCGTGAAGGGCACGGCGCGGTCGATGGGGATTGAGGTCGTAGCGTAGGGATTCTTGGCGGGGTAGGGGTCCTTCGACTCCGGCGTCGCAAAACGGCGCCGCCTCCGCTCAGGATGACACGTTGAGTTTTTTGCGGTGAGAGCCGCTAGTCGTAATTACCACGGTTGTTTCGAATCACAGAGCAGCGGTGGGAGACGAGGAGCACTATGAGGAAATCGGGTAAGAACGTTGAGAAGGCGCGGGCTGCAGTGGAAAGCCGTCCGTACACGCTGCAGGAAGCCGTGCCGCTTCTCCAGAAGGTGAAGTTCGCCAAGTTCGACGAGACGGTGGACCTTACCATGCGCCTGGGAGTGGATCCCAAGCACGCCGACCAGATGGTGCGCGGCACGGTCATTCTGCCGCACGGACTGGGCAAGACCAAGAAGGTGCTGGTCATCGCCAGCGGGGAGAAGGTGCGCGAGGCGGAAGCCGCGGGCGCCGACTTCGTGGGCGGCGACGACATGGTGGAGAAGATCCAGAAGGAAAACTGGACCGATTACGACGCCGTGATCGCCACGCCGGACATGATGAAGTCGGTGGGCCGCCTGGGCAAGGTGTTGGGTCCGCGCGGGTTGATGCCCAATCCGAAGACGGGCACCGTGACCTTCGACGTGGCGGCGGCGGTGAGGGAGACCAAGGCGGGCAAAGTGGAGTTCCGCACCGACAAGACCGCGCTGGTGCACGTTCCGGTAGGCAAGATCTCGTTTCCGCCGGAGAAGTTGGTGGAGAACGCGGCCACGGTGATTACCAGCGTGATCAAGGCGAAGCCTTCGGTGGCGAAGGGCAAGTACATCAAGGGCTGCTATCTGAGTTCCACCATGGGGCCGGGGGTGTCGATTGACACGGCGGCGGTGGAAGCGGCGGCGAAAGGGTAGTCCGAGTTCATTGGCCGGGTAGGGGTCCTTCGACTCCGGCATCGCAAAAGCGGCGATGGCTCCGCTCAGGATGACACCCGGAAAATTGGATTCGAGAAAAGGAATCGAAGATGGCAGTTACCAAAGCGAAAAAGATCGAACAGGTTGAGAAGCTGACGAAGGAACTTGAGGGCGCCAGCCACGCGATCGTGGGCACGTTCAGCAAGCTGACGGTAGAGAAAGACTTCGAGTTGCGCAAAGCGGTGCGCAGCACGGGCGCCAAGTATCGCGTGGTGAAGAACACACTGGCGGAGCGGGCAGTCAAGGGCAGCAAGGTCGAGGACGCCATGAAGGGCCTGGCGGGCGTCACGTCCATTGCCTACACCAGCGGTGATCCGGTGGCGCTGGCGAAGGTGCTCAGCAAGTACGCCAAGGACAATCCGGAGTACACGTTCAAGGCGGGCATCGTGGATGGCCGTGTCATCGCGATCAAGGACATCGACGCGCTGGCCAACATGCCGTCGAAGGAAGAGATCTACTCCAAGCTGCTGTTCCTGATGAACGCTCCGGCGCAGCGGTTCGTCACGGTGATGAACGCGATTGGCCGCGATCTGGCGGTCGTCATCAACCAGGGCGTGGAAAAGGGCAAGTTTTCCGGCGGCGAAGCTCCGAGCGCTTAGCGCCGGCTTCCGTCGTAAACGAGTTTGGGGGCGCAAGAGCGGCTCCAGAAGGATTTAGTTATCCGTTGTGAGGGGTGCGATCGGCGTGATGTCTGGCATGCGATCCGCACACTGGAAACCTCGAAACGATAACGAAATCAGCACAACGAATAACGATTCGATGGAGATATAAATGGCGGATCTGCAGCAGTTGGAAGAAACAATCGTAGGCCTGTCGCTGTTGGATGCGGCGGCCCTGGTAAAGAAGCTGGAAGAGCGTCTCGGCGTTTCGGCAGCCGCAGCGGCCCCGGTGGTCGTAGCGGGTGGCGGCGCAGGTGCGGCGGCAGCGGCACCGGCGGAAGAGAAGACGGAATTCGCCGTCATTCTGACCGCGGCGGGCGCCAACAAGATCAACGTGATCAAGGCCGTTCGCGAAGTCACGAGCCTCGGACTGAAGGAAGCCAAGGACCTGGTTGATGGCGCTCCCAAGACCGTGAAGGAAGGCATCTCGAAGGACGAAGCCGCGGCCATTCAAAAGAAGTTCACCGATGCGGGCGCAACCGTCGAGGTGAAGTAGATTCTCCGCTCCGTTCCACGAGGGACGGAGCAACTCCACTCCGGGCACGCTGACCGGAGTTGCAGGCTGCTGGCGTGGCAGAAGAAATTGGCAGAGGCGGATTCCTCGCGGGCTAAAGCCCGCTGGGGATCAAAAGAGGGCGGCGTACGGCACGACTAAAGTCGCGCCCTGATACGAAGCTCTCGAAAAGCAGGTCTAACCGCGAAACGGGCCGATTTGCGAATCGAGTCTCTTAGCTATTTCGGAAGAGCGCCGGCGAACGAACCTCGGGACGTTGGAGCGGGCGTTTCGGGGCGCGATGAATCCGTGGAAGCGAAGTGGCGTCTAACAGCAAGGGGCCACAGAATTCCCCGGCATCGTGGAGACGGATTCAGGCGGCATCGAATCCGGGCAACACAGCAGGTAGTGACGGGCGGCACGGTCCGCCGCAGGGGCGCCGGCTCAGGCGCGGCGGCAGACGGGCCGAAGACAAGGCCTGAAGACACTGCAGCGGGAAGCAAAAATCAGCACGGCGCAGCTAGAAATGCCGTGTTCCCAGGCCAAGTGGTCATGGGATTGCTCGACGCCACGAATGGCGCTTACGGGGAGGTGTGTCTCCGCGAGCGCGTACGCGTTTGTGCGGCAGAGTCCCACAGATCGCGGACCTTACGGGCCAATTGTGCTGGTTGAACAGAAATACGAATTCCCTCAGGGGCTAAAGCCCGGGTCTCAGTCGGCAGCAAATGGCACGGCTGAAGCCGTGCCCCTTCAAAGCATGAAACGAAGCGGCTTGCGCCGCCAGGCGAGCGAGCCACGCGGCAGTAATTAGGAGCTTTCTACATGGCGCAACAGAAAACAGCCAATCGTACCCGATTCGACTTTTCCAAGATTCCGGCGACTATCCAGATCCCGAACCTCATCGAGGTGCAGAAGCGCTCGTATGACCGCTTCCTGCAGATGGATTCGCTGCCCAGCGAGCGTGACGACTCGGGATTGCAGGCGGTGTTTCAGTCGGTGTTTCCGATCACCGACTTCCGCAACGTGTCGCAGCTCGACTTCGTCGAGTTCGCCATCGGCAACTGGGAGTGCAAGTGCGGCCACCTGAAGGGGCTGAACCACCTGCGCACCACCTGCCGCAATTGCGGCTCGACGGTACGGACCGATCCGTTCCATCTGGGCGACGTGCTGTGCGGCAAGTGCGGCACGTATAACGCCAACACGCCCGATTTCTGCAACAAGTGCGGCGATCCCGTTGGCTTGCAGTTGAAGTACGACGTGGCCGAGTGCGAAGAGCGGGGCATGACGTATTCCGCACCGCTCAAGGTCACCATGCGGCTGACCATCTACGACAAGGATCCGGAGACGGGCAACCGCTCCATTCGCGACATGAAGGAGCAGGAAGTGTTCTTTGGCGACGTTCCGCTGATGACGGCCAATGGCACCTTCATCATCAACGGCACCGAGCGCGTGATCGTGAGCCAGTTGCACCGTTCGCCGGGCGTGTTCTTCGAGACGGCAAACAACCGCACGTACTTTCTGGGCAAGATCATTCCCTATCGCGGTTCGTGGGTGGAGTTTGAGTACGACCAGAAGAACGTGCTGTACGTGCGCATCGACCGCAAGCGCAAGTTCCTGGGCAGCATTTTCCTGCGCGCCCTGGGCCTGCGCTCGGACGAGGACATTCTGCGCACGTTCTACACCGTGGACCGCATCGCACTGCGCGAGAACAAGATCTACTGGACCCTGGAGCCGGGCGTGGACAAGCCCACCAACCTGCTGGGCATGAAGCTGGCGCACAAGATCGCAACAAAGAATGGCGATGAAATCGTGCACTCGGGGAAGAAGGTCACGCCCGCGGTGATGAAGGAAATCCTGAAGCACAAGATTTCCGAGATCGAAGCGGACCTTACGGATCTAGAAGGCGCGTTCGTTGCCGCCGACGTGGTTGATACGGCGACGGGCGAAGTGCTGGTGGAAGCCAACTCGGAGCTGACCGCCGACAGGCTGTCGAAGATGCTGGAGGCCGGCGTCGCCGAGCTGCACGTCTTCTTCCCCGAGCGCGACGACGTGGGCACGGTCATCAGCCAGACGCTGCGGCGCGATTCGGTGAAGACGCCGCAGGAAGCGCTGATCGAGATTTACCGCAAGCTGCGTCCGGGCGATCCGCCGACGCTGGACACCGCGACGGCGCTATTCCACGGAATGTTCTTCGATCCGCGGAAGTACGACTTCTCGCGAGTGGGCCGGCTGAAGTTCAATATCAAGCTGTTTGAGCGCGAAGACGCGACCAACCTGGAAAACCGCACGCTGGAGCCAGAGGATTTCTACGGGACTATCCGCTACCTGCTCAAGCTGCGCAAGAACATCGGTTCGGTGGATGACATCGATCACCTCGGCAACCGGCGTGTACGCGCCGTGGGTGAGCTGCTGGAAAACCAGTTCCGCATCGGCCTGGTGCGCATGGAACGTGCCATCAAGGAAAAGATGAGCGTGTACCAGGAGATGTCCACGGCGATGCCGCACGACCTGGTGAACGCCAAGCCGGTGATGGCGGCGATCCGCGAGTTCTTCGGCTCTTCGCAGTTGTCGCAGTTCATGGACCAGACCAACCCGCTGTCGGAGATCACGCACAAACGCCGTCTCTCGGCGCTGGGACCGGGCGGATTGTCGCGTGAGCGCGCGGGGTTTGAAGTGCGCGACGTTCACCCGACGCACTATGGACGAATCTGCCCGATTGAGACGCCGGAAGGCCCGAACATCGGACTGATCTCGTCGCTGAGCTGCTATGCACGCATCAATGACTACGGCTTTATCGAGTCGCCGTATCGCAAGGTGAAGAACGGGCATGTGCTCGACTTCGTCACCGTGGTGAACGCGGGCGACAGCGAATATCGCGTGGGCGACCATCTGGAGAAGTCGGACGTGCAGAAAGCGAACGCCGAGCTACGCGAGCGCAAGAAGAAGCTGATCGACTTCGAGCCGTTCTCGTTCTACCTGTCGGCGTGGGAGGAAGACCGCCACGTCATCGCACAGGCAAACGCGGAGATCGACGACAGGGGCCGCATCGTTGCGGAACTGGTCAATGCCCGCAAGGCCGGCAACTTCGTGCTAGTGAACCGGAGCGAAGTGGACTACATCGACGTCAGCCCGAAGCAGCTGGTATCGGTGGCTGCGTCGCTGGTTCCGTTCCTGGAGCACGACGACGCCAACCGCGCGCTGATGGGCGCGAACATGCAGCGCCAGTCGGTTCCGTTGCTGTGCGCGCAGGCGCCGATTGTCGGCACCGGCATGGAAGGCGTCACCGCCCGCGATTCGGGAGCGGTGGTATTGGCAAGACGGAGCGGAATCGTGGACTCGGTGGACTCGGAGCGCATCATTGTGCGCGTCGAGGGCGAGCACCATCCAATGCAGTTATCGCGCGAGGTGGGCAGCGACATTTATCAGCTCACCAAGTTCAAGCGCTCGAACCAGAACACCTGCATCAACCAACGTCCCATCGTGAAGAAGGGACAGCGAGTGGTGAAGGGACAGGTCATCGCCGATGGACCGTGCACCGACATGGGCGAGCTGGCACTGGGCCGCAACGTGCTGGTGGCCTTCATGGCCTGGCGCGGCTACAACTTCGAGGACGCGATCCTAGTTTCCGAGAAGCTGGTGAAGGAGGACTATTACACCTCCGTTCACATCGAGGAATTCGAGATCGAGTCGCGCGACACCAAGCTGGGACCGGAAGAGGTGACGCGCGACATTCCGAATGTCAGCGAGTCGGCGCTGCGCGATCTGGACGAGAGCGGCATCATCCGCATCGGCGCGACGGTGAAGGCGGGCGACATCCTGGTGGGAAAGGTCACGCCGAAGGGTGAAACCCAGCTCACGCCGGAAGAGAAACTGCTGCGCGCGATCTTCGGAGAAAAGGCAGGCGATGTGCGCGACGCTTCGCTCACCTGTCCTCCGGGTATCGAGGGCACGGTAGTGGACGTGAAGATCTTCTCGCGCAAGGGACAGGAGAAGGACGAGCGGGCCAAGTTCATCGAGGCGCAGCAGGTGGAGAGGCTGCACAAGAACCTGGCGGACGAGATCCGAATCCTCACTGACGAGCGCTTGAAGCGCCTGGAAGCGCTGCTGGGCGGCAAGGAAGTCCTGGCCGACCTGCACGACGAGCGCACCAACAAGCGCCTGCTGACGAAGGGCGTCATCCTCGACCGCGACACTATCGAGCGGATCTCGACGCGCAACCTGAAGCGCATCAAGTTCCCCGATAAGGACCCGCGGGTCAACGAGCAGATCGACGAGATCGAGGAGATGACCTCGCGGCAGATCGACGTGCTGCGCAAGATCGTCAAGGAGAAGGAAGAGAAGCTGCAGAAGGGCGATGAGCTGCCGCCGGGCGTCATCAAGCTGGTGAAGGTGTACATCGCCATGAAGCGCAAGCTGAGCGTGGGCGACAAGATGGCTGGCCGCCACGGGAACAAGGGCGTGATTGCACGCATCCTGCCCGATGAGGACATGCCGTACCTCGAGGACGGAACGCCGGTGGAGATCGTTCTGAACCCGCTGGGCGTGCCCAGCCGTATGAACGTCGGCCAGATCCTGGAGACGCACTTGGGATGGGCGGGACACCAGCTCGGCCAGAAGATCGGCGAGCTGCTGGCGCAGAACTCGAAGGCCGACGCGGTGCGCAAGGAACTGAAGGTGCTGTTCAAGGACACGCCGTTCGTGGACAGCCTGCTGGAGCTTCCGGACGAAACGCTGGAGAACGTGGCCGACGGCATGAAGGAAGCCGTGTTCTTCGGATCGCCGGTGTTCGACGGCGCCAAGGAGCACGAGATCAAGTCGTTGCTGGCCGAGGGCGAACTGCCGAGTTCGGGCAAGACGTACCTCTATGACGGCCTGACCGGCGAGAGGTTCGAGCAGCCCATCACGGTGGGGTACATCTACATGCTCAAACTGTCGCACCTGGTGGACGACAAGATCCACGCGCGTTCGATCGGTCCGTACTCGCTGATCACTCAGCAGCCCCTGGGCGGTAAGGCGCAGTTCGGTGGGCAGCGATTCGGAGAAATGGAAGTATGGGCGCTGGAAGCCTACGGCGCGGCGTACATCCTTCAGGAGTTGCTGACCGCGAAGTCCGATGACGTGTATGGCCGCACCAAGATTTACGAGGCCATTGTCAAAGGCGAAGCGGCCATCGAGCCGGGTGTGCCGGAGTCGTTCAATGTGCTGATTCGCGAATTGCAGTCGTTGTGCCTGGACGTGGAGCTGATCAAGTCGAATGAGAGCAAGACGCTGCTCACCACGCCCATTGCCGCCGACTGATCCGTGAGGATCGGGGTAGCTGCCTCCACTGCTCCCCAGGAGGCAGCGCCCGCAGGATGGATGCAAACGGGAGCCGAGAGCGGCTGCGTAAGGGCCGCGGGATCCTGCAGTTCGCTCCGGATAGGGCGAAAGCAGCAGGATAGGAGGACAGATTGTTCCGCTCGAATCCATTTGAACTCGGAAACCCGATTGCCGACTTCGACGCGATCCGCATCAGCCTGGCTTCACCGGAGAAGATCCGGAGCTGGTCGCACGGCGAGGTAACCAAGCCGGAGACCATCAACTACCGCACATTCAAGCCAGAGCGTGACGGCCTGTTCTGCGCGCGCATCTTCGGCCCGGTCACGGACTGGGAGTGCCTGTGCGGCAAGTACAAGCGGATGAAGCACCGCGGCGTGATCTGCGACAAGTGCGGCGTGGAAGTGACGCTCAGCAAGGTCCGCCGCGAGCGGCTCGGCCATATCGAATTGGCTTCGCCGTGCTCGCATGTGTGGTTCTTCAAGGGACTGCCCAGCCGCATCGGGCACATCCTCGACATCTCGCTGCGCGACCTCGAGTCCGTCCTCTACTTCGAGGCCTATGTCGTGGTCGAGCCGGGCGAAGCTCCGGTGAAAGAGCGTGAGGTCATCAAGGATGAAGTCAAGTTCCGCGAGTTGGACCAGCAGCACCGCGCCTCCGGCTTCAAGGCGATGATGGGCGCCGAAGCTATCAAGGAGCTACTCAAGCGTGTTGATGTCGAGAACATGTCCACCGAGCTGCGCGAGAAGATGCGCAGCGAGTCGTCGGTGCAGAAGCGCCTGAAGTACGCCAAGCGGCTGAAGGTGGTCGAAGCGTTCCGCAAGAGCGGCAACAAGCCGAACTGGATGATCCTGGACGTGATTCCGGTGATTCCGCCGGAGCTGCGTCCGCTGGTGCCGCTCGATGGCGGCCGCTTCGCGACCTCGGATCTGAACGACCTCTATCGCCGCGTCATCAACCGCAACAACCGGTTGAAGAAGCTGATGGACCTGCACGCGCCGGAAGTCATTGTGCGCAACGAAAAGCGCATGCTGCAGGAAGCCGTGGACGCGCTGTTCGACAACGGACGCCGTGGGCGCGTGCTGCGCGGCGCCAACAACCGTCCGCTGAAGTCGCTGTCGGACACGCTGAAGGGCAAGCAGGGACGCTTCCGCCAGAACCTGCTGGGCAAGCGCGTGGACTACTCCGGCCGTTCGGTAATCGTGGTCGGTCCCGACCTCAAGTTGCACCAGTGCGGACTGCCCAAGAAGATGGCGCTGGAGCTGTTCAAGCCATTCATCTATCACCGGCTGGAGCAGACCGGGCACTGCACCACCATCAAGCAGGCGAAGGAGATGGTGGAGCAGCAGGAGTTCATCGTTTGGGACATCCTGGAAGAGGTCATCAAGGACCATCCTGTCCTGCTGAACCGTGCTCCTACGCTGCACCGCCTCGGCATCCAGGCGTTTGAGCCGGTGCTGGTGGAAGGCAAGGCGATCAAGATCCACCCGCTGGTGTGTACGGCGTTCAACGCCGACTTCGACGGCGACCAGATGGCGGTACACATTCCGCTGTCGCCGGAAGCGCAGGTGGAAGCCAGCGTACTGATGCTGTCGTCGCACAACATTCTGTCGCCGGCTTCGGGACAGCCGATCACGGTGCCCACGCAGGACATGGTGCTGGGAATCTACTACCTCACCAAGGGCAAGCCAGGCTCGAAGGGTGAAGGCCGCGCCTTCGCCAACATCGAGGAAGTGCTGCTGGCGAGAGAGGCCGGGGCGGTGGAGACACTGACGCCGATCCGCCTGCGCTATACCGGCGAGGTGCTGGACCTTACGCAGGCGTATGACGATCAGGACATGATTCACACCGAGCCGACGCACTTCGAGCGGCAGTACATCAACACGACCGTGGGCCGCGCCATCATGAACGACCATTTGAAGCGCGGCGCGCCGGGGATGCCGTACATCAATGGCTTGCTCAAGAAGAAGGGCATCGGGCAATTGGTGAACTACTGCTATCTGCGCTTTGGGCTGGAGACCACAGTGCGCATGCTGGATGGCATCAAGCAGTTGGGCTTTCAGTACGCCACGCGCGCGGGACTGTCGATCGGCATCGATGACATGGTCATCCCGCCGGGCAAGGAAGACCTGGTGCGCAACGCCGAGAAGCAGGCAATCGTGGTGCAACAGCAGTACCTCGACGGCGCCATCACCAACGGCGAGCGCTACAACAAGGTGGTGGAAATCTGGTCGAAGATCACGGAAGAAGTGGCCGACGAGATGTTCGGCAACATGCAGACGCAGGACAAAGAAGGCCAGATGAACCCGATTTACGTCATGGCCGATTCCGGCGCTCGTGGATCGAAGCAGCAGATCCGCCAGCTTTCGGGTATGCGCGGACTGATGGCCAAGCCTTCGGGCGAGATCATCGAGACGCCTATCACCGCGAACTTCCGCGAGGGGCTTACCGTGCTGGAGTACTTCATCTCCACCCACGGCGCGCGCAAGGGACTGGCCGACACCGCTCTGAAGACGGCGGACTCGGGATACCTGACCCGCCGCCTGGTGGACGTGGCCCAGGACGTGATCATCAGCGAGTACGACTGCGGCACAGTCGATGGCATCTACGTCACCTCCATCGTGGAGTCGGGGGAGATCATCGAGCCGCTGCGCGACCGCATTGTGGGCCGCGTTTCGCTGGAGAAGATCAAGGACTACGAAGGCAACATTATCGTGGACATCAACCAGGAGATCACGGAAGAGCTGGCGAACGCAGTTCAGGCTGCCGGCATCGAGCGGGTGAAGATCCGTTCCGTGCTCACCTGCGAATCGAAGCGCGGCGTCTGCGTCATGTGCTACGGCCGCAACCTGGCGTCGGGCCGTCTGGTCGAACTGGGCGAAGCCACCGGCGTCATCGCGGCGCAGTCCATCGGCGAACCGGGAACGCAGCTCACCATGCGTACGTTCCACATCGGTGGCACGGCGTCGCGGGTCAGCGAGCAGTCGCGCCTCGATGCCAAGAACAACGGCACGGTGCGCTTCGTGAACTTAATCACGGTCCGCTCGAAGGAAGGCCACCTGGTGGTGATGAACCGCAACGGCTCTATCACTGTGGTGGACGAGAAGGGCCGCGAGAAGGAGCGCTACGCGGTGGTGTACGGCGCCAAGGTGAAGGTCGAGGACGGCCAGCCGGTTTCGCTGGGCGACGTGTTGGTCGAGTGGGACCCGTACACCTTCGCCATCCTGACCGAAATCGGCGGCACGGTGCAGTTCAAGGACCTGCAGGAAGGCCTGACGCTGCACGAGGAAGTGGACGAGGTCACCGGCCTTTCGCGTCACGTGGTGATGGATTCGCCCGACGAGAAGCGTCAGCCGGCGATCATGGTCAAGGGGGCGAAGGGCAACAAGCGGTATCTCATGCCCTCGCGCGCTCACCTCATGGTGCAGGACGCGGATGAGGTCACGCCGGGTGAAGTGCTGGCGAAGATCCCGCGCGAAACCACCAAGACCAAGGACATCACGGGCGGTCTGCCGCGCGTAGTCGAACTGTTCGAAGCCCGCAAGCCGCGCGAAACCGCGGTCATCAGCGAGATCGACGGTGTGGTGAAGTTCGGCGACGTGAGCAAGGGCCAGCGCAAGATCTACGTGGTGGCCGACAACGGTACCGAAAAGGAATACCAGGTGCCGCGCGGTGTTCACATCAACGTGCAAGAAGGCGAGCGTATTCGCGCCGGCGAGCCGCTGATGGACGGTCCGCTCAACCCGCATGACATCCTTGCTGTGCTGGGAGAGAAGGAATTGCAGGCTTACCTGGTGAACGAAATCCAGGAAGTGTACCGGCTGCAGGGCGTAAACATCAGCGACAAGCACATCGAGGTGATCGTTCGCCAGATGATGCGCTGGGTCAAGGTGGAAGACGTGGGCGACACGTCGTTCCTGCTGGAACAGCAGGTCGACAAGTTCCGCTTCCGCGAGGAGAACGAGAAGGCGATCGCCAACGGCGGCAAGCCGGCCACGGGCCGTCCGCTGCTGCTGGGCATCACCAAGGCCTCGCTCTCGACCGACTCATTCATCTCGGCAGCGTCGTTCCAGGAGACCACGCGTGTGCTGACCGAAGCGTCGATTCAGGGCGCGGTCGATCACCTGCGCGGCCTCAAGGAGAACGTCATCGTGGGCCGGCTCATCCCGGCGGGAACCGGCATGGAGTATTACCGCAATGTCCGGCTCTCGGAGGAGATGGAACAGGCTGCCGCCAAGGTGCAGGAGGAGGTCACGGCCGCGTACGAGGAAGCCGAGCGCGCGCTGGAACTGCTCCGTCACGAAGGCGAAAATGAGGCGGAAGAACTCACGGCTGAGTAATTCGTTGCACCATCACGCCGCTCGTGTGTCCCACGGGCGGCGTTTTTCTTAGGTCAACTGCTATGTCGCGGTTCTTGAAACATCTGCGAATCGCCTTCTGGCGTGCCTTCGAGCACGATGCCTTCGGTGTGGCCAAGGGAGCGGCGTTCTCCGCCATCCTGACGTTTTTCCCGGCCGTGCTGGTGCTGGCGTCGATCCTGTCGCGGTCACAAAGCAGCGAGCTGTTCGTGCGCGAGATTTTTCGGGCTATGGGCCGCATTCTGCCCGAGGGAACCAACAGCACGGTCGCGCAGTACCTGACGGGAACCAGGCCGGTGCAGACGAAATTCCTTGTCTGGATCAGCGTTCTTACGCTGTGGACGGCTTCCGGCGTGATGATTTCCTGGATGGAAGGCTTTCGCAAGGCGTACCAGATGCCCAAGGTCTGGGGCCTGGTGAAAGAACGCTTGATCGCCTTTCTGCTGGTGGTACTGGCCGGAGTGCCGATGGGCTTTGCTTCATTCCTGGTGGTCTCCGGCAACATGATCGAGCGCTGGACGATGTATCACGTGGGTCACGAGTTGACGCCCTACATCCTGGGACTGTGGACGGCAGTGCGCTGGATCATCGCCACACTGACCAGTATTGCGGTCATCGGATTGGTTTATCATCATGGCGTCCCCAGAACCCAGCCATGGCATCGAGTGCTACCAGGATCGGTGGTGGCCACCGTACTGTGGGTATTCGCGACCGTGCTGTTTGGTTGGTATCTGCGGCGTTATGCGAACTACGACGTGATTTACGGTTCAGTCGGGACGGCAATCGCCCTGCTGATTTGGCTGTATCTGGTGTCGATGGTGGTGCTGATCGGCGCTGAATTTAATGCGCTGCGCTATCCGCGCTTCCTATTTGGGGCGCACTCGCAACTCGACACAAAGAAGAAGCGCGTCGCCGCGCTGTGAGCCGTTTTTACTATGCAGAGGACGAAACCCGACATCTTGCAGGGAGAGACTGATTCTGCGGGCTCCCCGAATTCCGTGCGCCGCCGCGCAAAGATTGTATGTACCATCGGACCGGCTAGCAATTCCGAGGAGATGATCCGCGAGCTCATGCTGCGCGGCATGGACGTGGCCCGGCTCAACTTCTCCCACGGCACCCACGAGCAACACGCCCTAGTTATCGATCGACTGCGCAGAGTCGCGGCCGGCCTCAATCGCAGCATTTGCATCCTGCAGGACCTGCAGGGACCGAAGATCCGCACGGGGAAATTGCAATCCGGCGCGCCGGTCGGGCTGCAGACGGGGCAAAGCGTCACCATCACCTCGCAGGATGTTCCGGGTACGACCGAAATCATCTCCACTACGTACCAGAACCTGGCTGACGATGTGAAGCCGGGCGAGCGTATTCTGCTGTCGGATGGGCGCATCGAGCTGGTGGTGCAGCAGGTCCGCAACGGAGAAATTGTCTGCGAAGTGCTGAATGGCGGCATGCTGGGCGAGAACCAGGGCATCAACCTGCCCGGTACCAACGTCAGCATTCCTTCGCTGACTGAAAAGGACCAGCGCGACCTAGAGTTCGGTTTGAAGCAGGGCGTGGATCTTGTCGCAATATCCTTCGTGCGCACGGTGAATGACGTAGTGAGGGCGAAGAATGCCATCGCCGCGTACCGCAGCGACGTGGGACTCATCGCCAAGCTGGAAAAGCCACAAGCCATCGAAAACCTCGACGGCATCCTGGAAGCCGCGATCGGGGTGATGGTGGCGCGCGGTGATCTCGGAGTTGAAGTTGCGCCCGAGAAAGTTCCGCTGATCCAGAAATACGTCATCCGGCGCGCGCTGGATTTTCGCCGGCCGGTGATCACGGCCACGCAGATGCTGGAGTCGATGACCGAGAACCCGCGTCCTACGCGCGCCGAGGCCAGCGATGTTGCCAATGCTGTTTTTGACGGCACGGACGCGGTCATGCTCTCCGGCGAAACTGCCAGCGGGAAGTATCCGCGGGAAGCAGTGGAGATGATGGCGCGCATTGTGGCCGAAACCGAGGCCCACTCGTGGCATCCGTTGAAGCCGGGACATGGCGAAGCCCGGCGTCTCTCGGTGGCCGAAAGCATCTGCGAGTCGATGGCGCACGCGGCCCAGGATTTGAAGGTCCGTGCTATTGCCGTGTTTACGGAGACGGCCACTACGGCACGTTTGCTGTCGAAGTATCGTCCCGCGGCCGACATTTACGCCTTCACATCATCCGAGACCGTGCGCAACCGCATGAACGCGCTCTGGGGCACGATGCCCATGCTGTGTCCGGCCAGCCTGTCGGTGGAGCGCATGGCGCAATTTGCCGAAGATGAGCTGAAGCGGCTGAACGTCCTATCGCCGAGAGACGTTTTCGGCTTGGTCGCAGGGACCCGGAACTCGCCGGGCGCAACCAACTTCATGCGTTTGATCCAGGTGAAAGACGGCGCGGACACAGCAGGACAGGACACATGATGCCGGATACGGCAATGCAAACATCGTTTGAAGCTAAGGGGAACAAGATGACTGAAGAAGTGGTATCGGTGGCGATTCTGGAAGCGCTGCCCGGCAAGGAAGAGGAATTGCTCAGCATGCTCCGCGAGTTTTATTCGATGATGAAGGCAAAGGGCTACTGCAGGGATGCGCTCTATCGCGACGCCGACCGCCCCGAACGCTTTATTCACTTGCGCCTCTGGAGGTCGGCCGAGTATCGCAGCGAAGCCCAGATCGATCCCGACGTGCACCGCTACTGGCAGCGGCTGCCAGACCTATGCACGATTCCCACAGTGTACGAGAACCTCGACGCGCTGTTCGAAAGTTAGCAAACGGGGGACGGCCGCCGGCCCAGAATGAAGATTTCCACTATTTTGCAACGCGAGCTCCGAAAAGGCTGCTATATCCTCATCCTGAAGCACGGCTGTGCGCTCCCGAAGACCCATGGTTTGTGAGGATCCTGGACATGGCCAAAGAACTTAGAACGGTCTTGGAGTCCGACGGAACTCCGGAACTTGAGCTGGTAAAAGAAGACGGCAAGCTGGTCATTTACCAGGCCGACGACATGGATCGGCAGATCGAATTTCCGGTGTCGGTAATACCCGAGCTGATTCGCAGTCTGGAAGATCTGAAATAGTCCGCTCTGCGGCGCCACCATTTCGGCACTTCCGGTGGGCAAAGGCATGCCGCGGTCATCAATTCACCCACGGCGGGCGGGCGTCGCCGTTTTTCTTTTTCCGGTCGCGCACTTCCGGGTCGCGCATCCTGCCTTCTTCGTCGAAGTAATCCTCGTGCCGATAGTCGCCACGGTCGTGCTTGCGCATGTAGACCTCAAACTTGCGCGCGGCGCGCCTGCGCTTCCAGCGATAGTAGGAGTTGCGGAGACCAAAGAACTTTTCCGAACTCAGGAATCCGAAACCGCGGCGGGGAACGAACTTCAGGAACAAGTAGCCGAACAGGCCGCCACCCAGGTGAGCCATGTAGGCTGTCGATTGTCCCATGCTGTGAGCTGACGACAGCGCACCATAGATGGCGAGGCAGATCAGTCCGATCACGAAGTACTTCGCCTTGATCATGAACGGAATGGGAAACAGCATGATCTCCGATTCGCCATGCAGGATGCCGAAGGCGATCAGGATGCCGTAGATTCCGCCAGATGCACCAACGGTCAGCGTGTGCGGGCTGACTCCCAGAATTCCGGTGAACGACACCGCCACCGTCACCAGAGCTGCCCCAATCACGCAGAAAAAATAGAACTGCATGAACAGGCTGTAGCCCCAATCCATTTCCAACTGCGCGCCGAACATCCACAGCGCCAGCATATTGAACAAAATGTGGAAGAGCCCGTAGTGCAGGAAGGAGTAGGTCACCAGTTGCCAGATTTCGCCGTGTACGACCGCCCAGCCCTCCAGCCCGAGATGGTTGTACAGCAGCGACGACAGCAAGGCCGTAGAACCGAGCGCGCCGAACAGAGCGAACAGCAGGAATATGACGCCGTTCGCAATCAGCAACTGCTTTACCGCCGGAGTAAAGGGCGGAAAGCTCAGCGACATGGTGGTACCGCGACGCATCAAACTACTCCATTCGCACTGCAACTCATGGTACTAGCGCTGCGGCACGGGCACCACAGGCAAACTACGGTGAGCTTTCGCGTCGGTGGCCTGCAGCGCGAAGATCACATTATCCTTCGAAATCGGAAGTGTCGCCTGCGTCACGTTGCCAAATGTCTGCGCGTGCTCCCAGTCGGGGGCGCCGGTGTCGCGCCAGAGAACCAGATATCCCGTGGCCAGACCGCCGGGCGAGGGCTCCCATACAAGAGTGGAATCGTTTACCAGGGCTTTCGTCAAGATGCGCACCTTGGCGGGAGGCGCGGGGGCGGAGGCCAGCGAAGCCAGCGTGGCGGTATTCAGCCGCGCCACGTTGGCGACATAGTTGTAGTCCACGAACTTCGGCAGGTCTCCGTATTCGACGCCGTTTTCCGTGCGGACGTTCTGGTGCTGGTGATCGTAATTCTCGCGATATTCCGTGAAGCGGACCGCCGCAAATCCTTCCTGGTTAAAGGAAGTGTGGTCGCCGCCACGCAAATAACGGTCGCGCCGGAACACCAAAAGAGGGTGAAATTCCTTATTAGGCATGTACTCGTTCGAGATAGACGCGATGTAGCGCGCCAGTTGCCGCGACGCGCCGTCGTTCTCCCCGCCGACGGCGCGGATCATCTTCAGCTCAGCTTCGGTAGCGTTAATCGGAATTCCCTCGGAGAACACTCGTACGGTATGCGGGTCCTGGCCCGGCGAGCGGTCTCCGCCCACAATGTCATTGTTCAGCACCGCTTCGATGTCCCAGGCCTGCGCTTTGGCCATCTTGGCGAAGTGCGCGCTGCCGTAAAGTCCCTGCTCCTCTCCCGCAACCGTTAGAAGAATAATTGTCGCCGGGAACTTGTGCTGGCTGAGCACGCGTGCGCACTCCAGGCTGACCGCGGTTCCACTGCCGTCGTCATTGGCCCCGGGCGAGGCGCCGGTGGCGTCGTTGGTCTCGGAACTACGCGAGTCGTAGTGGCCCGTCACCAGCACGATGCGCGAGGCGTTGGCCGCATCGCTACCGCGCAGGACCGCGTACACATTCGTCAGCCTGGTGGGCTGGGGAATGCGGTTTCCCGGCTCCTGCGTAAACTCGTCGGTCTTGACTTCGAGGCAGCCGCCGCAGGCTTTGGAGTAGCTTTCGAATTCGCTCTTGATCCACTCGGCGGCGGCATTGATGCCCTTGCCGGTTGAAGCCGGCACGTCCGACGACAGCGTGTGCCGGCTCTGAAAGCTCACCAATTTCTCGATGGTCTGCTGGATGCGCTGTGGCGAAATGTCTCTCAATGCGGCCGCAATTTGCGGATCGGCCGGGGCTGCCGGAATTCCACCGGGCCGCGAGGGCGTCTGCGAAGCCGATGGCCATGCCGACAACAGCAAAATCGGTATTCCCCAAAAGAACCTTTTCCAGGCCGTCATCGCACCCTCCACAACTTCAGCGCATCTCATGTGTCTATTACTTGACGCTGATAGCAAGAGATTCTAAATATAAAAGGGTGGTCCGTGCTGTGATTGCGAACGGCAGGCCCGCTGCGCTGAGATCGGAGGGTTTGGCCATGGTGATTTGCCCGGAGTGCGAGAGCGATCTGGACATCGAAGAAGATGAAGTGGACGAGGGCGAAGTCGTTTCCTGTCCGGAATGCGGCACCGATTTCGAAGTCGTAGCCATTGATCCGCTGGAGCTGAGCCGCGTCGAGGACGAGGACATCGACGAAGAGGAGGAACTGGAAGAAGAGGAAGAGGAGTAGCGTGGGCCTCGTGCTCCGGCATTGCGTGGGTCATCTGCGTCCCTCCATCGGCGGAGCGCCGCTAGTGGTTCTGCTGTTCTGCTGCGGGTCAATGGCTGCGCCGTTCACGCCGGGTCAGTCAGCGCCGCAGAAGAGTTCCGCTCCCCACGACTATGCACTGATTGTCGGCACAGTCTGGGGGCCGGACAATCGTCCGGTAGCGGGAATTCCGATCAAGATACGCCGCGCCACTGACAAAAAGGCGAAATGGGAACTTATGTCCGACAGCCGGGGCGAGTTCGCGCAGCGCGTTCCCCCGGGCACCCAGCAATACATAATTCAAGCAGACATCAAGACGCCCAAGGGCCAGCCCAAGCCGGAAATCACGGTGCAGATCGACGATAATGAGCGTAAGGACGTCGGACTACATCTAACTGAGTTGCCACCGTCCAGGAAGTAAGCTTTCCGTAGGAGATGTGATGAAGCAGTTGTTCATTGCGCTAGCGTTTGCCGCGGTCCTCGTGAGCTGTGCGTCCGCGCAACTCACCCTGCCGCTGGGGGGAACGTCGAGCGAGCCCACTCCCAAGAGGACCAAGCCCACGTCGAAAACACTGACCGGGACCGTGACCGATAAGAGCGAACAGCCCATTCCCGGGGCCATCGTGTATCTGAAAAACATGAAGACCCTGGCGGTGAAGAGCTTCTTTGCCCAAAGGGATGGCGCCTATCGCTTTCCGCAACTGGCATTGAATACCGACTACGAAGTCTATGCCGAGAAAGACGGCAAGAAGAGCGATACCAAGACCATCAGCCAATTTGACGACCGCTTCAATCCCACCATTCACCTGCGGATCAATCTGGACAAATGAGCACGGCCGCCGTTGCCGACGGCCCTGCTCACTTCTACCGACCGAAGCTTAGTTGTTCTCGTTGCTGGCACGCTTCCACGACATGAATTCGCCAATCGTAGCGCCGGTCGCAGACGACGACGTTGACGCCGCCGGAGCCTTGTAGGCCTCCACATCCGCGCGTGTGGCTTCGTCGCCAACCGCGCGAATGCTGAGCCCCACCTTCTTCTCGGCGGGATTCATCTTGATGATCTTGAACTCGAATTCCTGGTCAGGCTCCAGCTTGACTTGCGTGCCGTTCTTGTCCACGGCCTCGGAGTTGTGGCACAGCCCCTCGACGCCGTCGGCGATTTCGACAAATGCCCCGAAGCTCGCCAGGCGCAGGATTTTGCCATGGATGACGTCGCCCACGCGATGCTGGTCGAAGAACGTGTCCCATACATCGGGCTGGAGCTGCTTGACGCCCAGCGAAAGCCGGCGCTGCTCCGGTTCGATGGCCAGGACGATGGCCTTCACTTTGTCGCCCTTCTTCAGAACTTCCGACGGATGTTTCACGCGCTTAGTCCAGCTTAGATTGCTCACGTGCACCAGTCCATCGATGCCGTCCTCGATCTCGATGAAGGCGCCGAAATCGGTCAGGTTGCGGACCTTGCCTTCCACCACGGTGCCGATAGGGAACTTCTCGTGGAGCGTTTCCCACGGATTCGATTCGAGCTGCTTCAACCCCAAGCTGATGCGCCGCTCGGTCGGGTTCACGTTCAGCACCACGGCTTCGACCTGATCGCCGACGTTTACCAGCTTCGAGGGGTGCTTCATTCGCTTCGACCACGTCATCTCGCTGACATGCACCAGGCCTTCGATGCCCTGTTCAAGTTCGATGAACGCGCCGTAGTCGGTCACGCTGATGACCCGGCCGCGAACGTGCGCCCCGATCGGATAGCGCTCCGTGGCATCCAGCCAGGGATCGGGAGTGAGCTGCTTGAAGCCCAGCGACACACGCTGTTTCTCGCGGTCGAACTTCAGCACCTTCACCTGGATCTGATCGCCCACTTGCACCAGGTCGCGCGGATGGGTCAATCGTCCCCACGACATGTCGGTGATGTGCAACAGGCCGTCGATGCCACCCAGGTCCACGAATGCGCCGTAGTTGGTCAGGTTCTTCACCGTGCCGGTGAGGATCGCATCTTCACTCAACTGCTCCAGGGTCTTGGTGCGCTTCTCGCCCTGCTCTTCTTCCAGCAGTTGCTTGCGCGAGGCCACGATGTTGCCGCGCTTCTTGTTGAGCTTGATGATGCGGACGTCGAGTTCGGTGCCCTTCATTCCATCCAAGTTGCGCACGGGACGCAGTTCCACCTGCGAGCCGGGAAGAAACGCGCGCGCGCCCAGGATATCCACCGTCAGGCCGCCTTTGATGCGGTCGACGATGCGCGCCTTAACCGGAGCTTTTTCGTTGTACGCCTTCTCGATGTCGTCCCACGCCTTCAGACGCTGGGCCTTGTGGTACGACAGGTTGATGTAGCCCTCTTCGGTGTGTCCCTGGTCACGCACCACGGGGATTTCCTCTCCCGGATGCACGCTGACGTTGCCTTCGCTGTCGGTGAATTCAGCGACGGGGACCACGCCTTCGGACTTGTAGCCGATATCCACGACAACGTACTGCGGCGTAATTTTCAGGACGGTGCCGGTCACGATCTGTTCGTCGTTGAGGGCGGCTTCGGTTTGTGCTTGTTCCTGCTCGAAGGTCTCGAGCGCGGTGGCAAAATCTTCCATGGATGGTTCTTTATCAGCCCGGGGCGCCGCAGCGGCCGGTTCGGCCGTTACAGGATGAATGCTGGTATCAAGGGACTTCTCAGCCGTGTGCGGTTCGGACGCGCCGGATTCTTGGGTTGATGAGGTCGGGGTATCGTTCAGAGTTTCTTCGAGAGACATGGTTTGAGTTCGCGCCCATCAATCTTGAAGATCGAAGGGTAGCCTGCAAATACGGACTGCTGGCGTGAGTCTTCAGGCAGAATTTCCCCCTTTGGAGGAGGACATTGGACAATCCAGCGGCCGGATCCCGGAGAGCGGCCCCACTTCCCAGGACTCTTTGACTATAGCAATCGCTTCCGAGCAGTGTCAAACGCGTAAGTCCAAGCGGGACGCGATTTTCCCGCAATTTTCAGTTCAGTAACATGGCCCAGATGTGCCTCTTTTGGGCCCATAACGTCAATTCGGTTTCGGTGCGTCTGCCGCCTTTGATACTCTGCCCTGTGATGGACTACCTCTGGACTCCGTGGCGTTACACGTACGTTTCCTCGGTGGACAAAACCGACGGTTGCATTTTTTGCCAACTGCTTAACCTCGGCAACGATGAACAGGCCCTGATTGTCCACCGCGCGGCGTTCAACTTCGTCGTCCTGAATGCCTATCCCTACACTTCGGGGCACGTGATGATTGTCCCTTACGAACACCTGGACCGGCTTAACTTGCTGCCAGAAGCAGCCGCCAACGAGATGATGGCCCTGACCCTCCGCCTCGAAGACGTCCTGACGGAGGTGTACAGCCCCAACGGCGTTAACCTGGGGATGAACATCGGCAAAGCCGCGGGTGCCGGAGTTGCCGGTCATATCCACATGCACGTTCTGCCGCGCTGGGTGGCCGACGCGAACTTCATGACCGTTGTTGGTGAAACGCGTGTGCTGCCGGAGGCGCTGGAAGAGACGTACCGGCGGTTGAAGGACAAGTTTTAGCTGACAGGGAGCGTTTTGGAGGGACATGGCTTCGATCGCAAATCCGGCTTGGATTCGATTGTCATCCTTCGTGCAGATGCTCCCGCGGTCCCTGCAATGATCCCGATAGAGATTGTTGTCAAACACACGATGAGTTGCATGTTGCATTACCATGTTTCGTTGGTTCCACGAGGTATTCGGATGCGCTTCTCGATCCTGCTCTTCCTCTGCAGTACCGTACTCACAGCACAAAACCCGCAAGCACCCGCGAAATCGGGCCAGCCGCTGCCCATCCAGGGGCGATCAGTGATCACGACGAAATATGGCATCGTCGCCGCCAGCCAGCCTATGGCTGCGGCCTCAGGCATTCAGATACTGGAGCGCGGCGGCAACGCGGTTGACGCCGCCATCGCCACGAACGCGGTCATCGGGCTCATGGAGCCAATGTCCAACGGCATGGGTGGCGATTTGTTCGCCATCATCTACGAAGCAAAGAGCGGGAAGCTGTACGGACTGAACTCGAGCGGTTGGGCAGCAAAAGCGGAAACGCCGGAGCTGCTCGGGTCCAAGGGAATAACTGCGATGCCGTACGACGGCGTGTGGCCCGTGACCGTTCCCGGAACGGTGGCCGGGTGGGCAGCGATGCGCGAACGGTTTGGCACCAAGCCCTTCGCAGAATTGCTTGAGCCCGCGATTTATTATGCGGAAAACGGAGTGCCAATAAACCAGGTGACTGCCGGGCTCTGGCGGGCCAACGAAAAATACCTGGCATCACAGCCCGGTGCAAAATCCACCTATTTGGTTGGGGGCGAGCGCGCGCCAGGCTTTGGCGAAATCTGGAAGAACCCCGACCTCGCCAAGTCATTCCGCCGCGTCGCCGAGTACGGGCGCGACGGCTTCTACACGGGTCCTACCGCCGAAGCGATCGTGGACACGATTCGCGAGTACGGCGGTGTGATGACGCTGGAAGACTTGTCGGATTTTCAGCCGGAGTGGGTGGACCCGATCTCAACCACCTATCGTGGCTGGACGGTGTACGAGATCCCACCCAACACGCAGGGTATCGCCGCCCTGATGATGCTCAACATCATGGAGCAGTTTCCGATGTCGGAATACGGTTTCCACTCGGCCAAGTCGCTGCACACCATGATCGAGGCCAAAAAGCTGGCCTATGCCGATATGTTGCAATACGTTGGAGACCCGAACTTTTCAAAGATTCCGGTCGAGCAATTGCTCAGCAAGGAGCGTGCGGCACGGCGGGCGAAGTTGATCGGGGAACGAGCCAACTGTAATGTGGTGGCGGACCAGATTCCTGAATTCACCAACGCGAAGGGCAGCGAGACGATTTACATGACCGTAATCGACAAGGATGGGAACATCGTGTCTCTGATCCAGTCGAACTATGCTGGTTTCGGATCGTTGATCGTGCCCAAGGGAACAGGCTTCGTTCTGCAAAACCGGGGCGCGCTCTTCACCCTCCAACCCAACCAACCCAACACGCTCGCCGCGCACAAGCGCCCGTTGCACACCATCATTCCGGTTTTCATGAAGAAGAGCGACACCAGCATCGGGTTCGGAATCATGGGCGGCTGGAACCAAGCGCAGGCGCACGCCCAGTTCGTCGCCAATATCGCGGATTACGGCATGAACATCCAGCAGGCGCTGGAGGCCGGGCGCTTCAGCAAGCAAGACTTTGCGGGCTGTGAAGTCCCGATCGAAGACAGCGTCCCAGAAGCTGCGCGCAACCAACTCATTACGATGGGGCATCAGTTGCGAGTCGAGCCCCGTCGTACCTCTCGGTTCGGCTTCGGTCAAGCGGTCATGGATGACCACACTGGTGTTCATTTTGGCGCCAGCGATCCCCGCCATGACGGTGAAGCCATCCCGCAGCCAGGCCCTGTATTTGCAAACCACTAACGATAGTCGGGAGATGAGTGGCAGTGAACCGCCGCAGGGGTCAACGTCTAACTTTCAAAGGATCGTCTTAAGTCTCACAGTGTGGATTCGTGAACATGAGGCGAATCCCGGCTCAACCCCTCACCAACCCCTCCATGTCCTTCTCCCCAATCACCGCCACGCCCAACTCTTTCGCCTTGTCGAGCTTCGCTCCCGCCTCTTCGCCCGCGACCACGTAATTCGTTTTCTTGCTCACCGAGCCCGCCACCTTGCCGCCCGCATCTTCGATGAGCTTTTTGGCTTCGTCGCGCGTGTGGCGTTCCAACGTTCCGGTGAGCACAAACGTTTTGCCCGCCAGCGCCGTGCCGCGCTGTTTCTTCTCGCCCTTGAACGTCAGGCCGGCTTTGCGCAGCCGCTCCACGAGTTCGATGTTCTTCTGTTCTTCGAAGAACTCGCGGATGCTCTGCGATACCCGCGGCCCAATCTCATTCACGGCCTGCAATTCTTCTTCGCTGGCCGAAATTAGCGTGTCCATCGAGCCGAAGTGTTCGGCGAGGAATTGCGCGGTGCGCTCGCCCACCATGCGAATGCCGAGGCCATAAATCACCCGTTCCAGAGGCGCTTTCTTCGGATTCTTGGACTCCTTGATTTCGCGCAGGATGTTCTGCGCCGACTTCCTGCCCATGCGCTCGAGATTGGTGAGTTGTTCTTCGGTGAGGTCATAAATATCGGCGACGCTCTTCACCAACCCGGCATCGACCAGTTGATTCACTAGCGCATCGCCCATGCCTTCGATGTTCATCACTCCCCGCGAGGCGAAATGCCGGATGGTTTCGCGCAACTTGGCTGGGCAATTCGCATTTACGCAGCGATGATCGGCTTCGCCCTCGGCGCGCACGACGTGGCCGCCGCACTCCGGGCAACGCTCGGGCATGTGAAACTCGCGAGTGCCGCGCGGCTTGTCTTCGAGCACCTTCACGACCTTGGGAATGACGTCGCCGCCACGCTCCACCTCCACCCAATCGCCGATCTTGATCCCCAGCCGCTCGATTTCATCCATGTTGTGCAGGGTGGCGCGGCTCACCGTGGTGCCGCCTATGGAGACTGGCTTTAGCGCGGCCACTGGCGTCAGTTTGCCGGTGCGACCGACTTGCACAAGGATGTCCTCGATCTGGGTCTCTCCCGCGCGAGCCGCGAACTTGTAGGCAATGGCCCAGCGCGGGGCCTTGCCGGTGAAGCCCAGCTCGTCCTGCAGCGCGATGCGGTCGACCTTCACCACCACACCGTCGATCTCGTAGGGCAGCGAGTCGCGAATGGAATCCGTCTGGTTGACGAATTCCATAACCTGCTCGAGGTTATGCGCCAGCCGGTGGTGTGGGTTCACCTTGAAACCCGCCACCTGCAGGGCCTTCAGCACCTTCGAGTGGTGATCGAAGATGGGCCGTCCATTTGCCAACAATCCGTAGGCGAAAAAGTCCAGCCGCCGCTGCGCCGTGACGTTCGGTTCCAGCGTGCGCACCGTGCCCGCTGTGGCGTTGCGGGGATTGGCGAAAACCGGAAGTCCCTGTTCCTCGCGCTCTTCGTTCATGCGCTGGAAAGCTGCCAATGGCATTAGTAGTTCGCCGCGCACTTCGAAGCCGCCGGGCAAGCCGGCCTTGTCGAGCGTCTTGTCGGCGATGGTGAGCGGCACACTGTGCACCGTGCGCACATTCGGCGTGACATCTTCCCCGGTGTTGCCATCGCCGCGCGTGAGGCCGAGCGCGAGCTTGCCATCGGCAAAGCGCAGTGCCAGAGACATGCCGTCCAGTTTTAACTCGCAGACGTAGTCCACCTGCGACTCGCCGGTAAGCTCATGCACGCGTCGCTCCCAGTCGCGCAGCTCGTCCTCGCTGGTGGTCTTCGCCAGCGAAAGCATGGCGGTCGAGTGCCGAACCTTGGCGAACTCCTCGCTGGGCTTGCCGCCTACCCGCTGCGTCGGCGAATCGGGCGTTACCAGTTCCGGGTGCGCCGCCTCCAGGGCGATGAGCTCGTCCATCAGCTCGTCGAATTCGGCGTCGGGAATCTCAGGGCTATCGAGCACGTAGTAGCGGTGCTCGTGGTAGCGGATCTTGTCGCGCAGCGCGTCGATTTTCTTTTGCAGGTCCTTGCTGCTGACAGGCATGACCGCCATTATAGGAGGGACCGTAGTTAGTGGTCGCCCCGACCGGGATGGCGCGCTCCCAGCCGGCGGAGCAGCATGCTGGAATCTCACCCGCGAGGAGTTTGCCATGGTCGCCTCCCAGTACGAGAAGGCGGTCCGCTTCCGTACGCTTCACGAAAGCGGAACCTTCATCATCCCCAATCCATGGGATGTTGGCTCCGCCCGCATTCTGGCGGGCATGGGGTTTCAGGCGCTGGCCACATCGAGCGCCGCTTCCGCTGCGGCCCTTGGCCGCCGAGATGGAGAACTTGCGCGGGAGGAAGCGCTGGCGCACGCGCGCGCGATTGTCGAGACAACGGAGTTGCCAGTCTCAGCGGATTTGGAAAAGGGGTTTGGGGACACTCCGGAGGCGGTGGCAGAAACGGTCAGGCTGGCGGCGGAAGTGGGACTCGTGGGCTGTACGATTGAGGATTCGACGGGAAATCCCGAGAGGCCTCTGTACGACTTTGGGGTGGCAGTCGAGAGGATTGGCGCGGGCGCCGAGGCAACCCGCTCGCTTCCGTTTCCCTTCATGCTGACGGCGCGAGCCCACAACTTCCTGTACGACGCCCCAAGCCTGGACGAGACCATCCGCCGGCTTGTGGCGTTCGAAAGAGCCGGAGCCGATGTGCTATTCGCTCCCGGCCTGCCTGACCTCGACGCAGTGCGCGCCGTCTGCGCGGCGGTTTCCAGGCCGGTCAACTTTATGGTGGGGATCAAGGGAAAATCGTTCTCCGTTAGGGAGCTTGCTGCGGCGGGAGTGAGGCGCATCAGTCTGGCGACCTCGCTGTATCGGGCGGCAATGACTGGCCTGCTGGACGCGGCGCGAGAGGTAAGAGACCAAGGCCAGTTCCGTTTTCTCGAGCGGTGTGTGACGACACCCGAGCTGCATAAGATCATGGAGATTTGACGGCGAAGAGCCTATCGCAACAAGTCAGTGGGTCGCCTGCGTAGCGACCTCCTGGCCCCGCGCCGCAACGCCGAAGTTCGAGCCGCTCATCACGTAAAATGAAGATTTCCCCAGGAGACAAGTGAAGCATTTACTGGCCAAGTGGTCCCACTGGATTCTCGCCGTCCTCACCCCCCTCGGAGTTTGGGGGATCATGGGTTTCGCTTTCGTTGACGCCGCCTTCTTCGGCATGCCGCTCGACCCCATCGTCGCCGGATATGCCTATGCCGCTCCCCGCCGCTTCCTGTTGCTGTCGGTCCTGGCGGCCATTGGCTCGGCGCTGGGAAGCATCGTGATTTACTCGATCGGGTACAAGGGCGGAGAGGTTCTGCTGGTCAAGCGCATGGGCCAGGCACGCTTCAATAAGATTCAGGCGTCCTTCGAACGCCACGAATTCCTGGCGTTGATGCTGCCTTCGATGCTGCCTCCCCCCACGCCGTTCAAACTGTTTGTGCTGGCAGCGGGCGTGGCCGAGATGCGCTTCAGCCATTTTCTGGCGGCGATCTTCTTCGGCAGGTTTCTTCGGTTTTCGCTGGAATCGGTGCTCGTGATTTACTTCGGCCCGGAGATCGTCGGCTTCTTTGGCAGCGTGATCCACCACCACGCCAGACTGGGGATCGCGGTTGTCGCTGTTCTTGCGCTCGTCGGCTGGTGGATCTGGCGGGTGCGGAAGCAGAACGGCGCCGGAAACAGCAATTCTCCAGCCAGCGCGTGAACAGGCGATCCGTAGCCGGGTTTGACCCACCCCAAAAAGCAAGATCCGGACACCAGGTCCGGATCTCTCAATTCAAACTCAAAAGCGGTTTATCGCGTGGCGGTAACGCCGTCTTCCTGCCGCTGGCTGACCAGATACCCGATCCCGAAGAACGCGGCGGCAAAGAACAGGTCTGACACGACCGCGTTGCGGAAGAACGGCACCGCGGCCACGTAGCAGGCCATCAGACCACCGAGCGACTTGGGATACATGTTCCACACCGCCCACACTGCGAAATTGCTGACCACAAAGAACGAAAGCGAACCCGTCAGCGAAGCTATGCCGACGCGCAGCGCTGACGACTTGTGCGCCAAGGTCCCGCCCAGCAGGACCATGCCCGCGTACCACGCCCATGTGACCAGCAGGTCAGCCGACAGCGCGTAACCGTAATAGCTGCGCGATAGATACACGCCCGCCGCGGCCAGTGCAGCCACCGGAATCCACATCTCTCTGCGTGGACGGCGGGCGCCGAAGTAAAGCAGCGCCGCTGTCACAGGCGCAAAACTGAAGGGCAGGGGCAGAAACCGCGCATGTACGGCCACCGCAAAAGCGAGAAACAGATATGCCAGCATCGTTCACCTCGGAGAGCAGCGTGCTTTTGGAAACTAAGCGCTTTTTGATTCTGTACGCCGACTGCAATCGCGTCAAGCGCCATTCTCCGCTCAAGAAAACCGACTTGCCCACCATGACAAGCGCAGGACGGACTATGGGTTCTCTTCAATCGAGGGTTTCTGCGAACTCGTGCCCTCCTCCTGTACCCGCAAATCGGGACCCAGCAGTACCCATCCGCCCAGCCGATGCGAACTACGGTCTTCCGGATAGGTGAAGCGGAGGTCCTGGAAGCGCACCAAATACCCAGGGAACGCGCCCTGCAGCTTCTCAGTCTGGGTAATGGGGAACACCGCCCAGTCGAGATACACGCGTCCGAAATACGATGCCTTGGCCGCCTGCGTGACAGGCGTTTCCTCCGGCTTGTAGTAGATGTGGGCCTGCGATTCTTCATCGACCGCCGGTTTCATCGAGTTAACCGGCAGTGTCTGGAAGAACACTTCCGTCTCCACCACGCCATGCCAGTGGAAGGGATCGACCCAATAGGGATACGCCGCTAGCTTCAGCGGAACCGCGCCCTGATACAGCAAAGCATTCATGGCATGGAGCGCGCGGCGATGCTGAAAATCGCGATATCCCCACACAAGCAGCAAGCACACAAGCGCGAAGATGGCGCCGGCGCGTCCACTGGGGCCCTTACCGCGCGCCCCGATCTCCTGGTTGATGAGGCCGAACAGCGCGGGGAACACCAGTCCGGCGATCAGCGCCAGCAAGATGACCGGCTCGACGATGAAGACGATGTCCCAGGAATACCAGCGCCAGTCAAACGGCGCGAACATGCGGATGCCGTAAGCCGTGGTGTAGTCGAGCAGGATGTGGCTTAGCGCTGCCAGAAGCGCCAACCAGTAAAGATATCCCCAGCGCACCGGCAGCTTGCAGCGCAGGATTCTTGGCTTGCCGGTGGGGCTACGCCATTGGTACAAGAGCCACACAAATGCCAACGTGGCCGCTGCCATGAAAGGCGCGCCGACAAACGAATGGGTGATGCCGCGGTGGTGCTGAAACGCCGCAATCGGCCCTTTGATGGCCCACAGAACATCGGCGTCGGCAGCCTCGGCGGCCAGCACCATGGTTAGCGTGGCCAACGCCGTTTTGCGGTTGAATCCGGCGCGGCTCATGCATGCGCCGGTCAAAAAATGCGTGACAGGTTCCAACTTCCTCCTTGCTGAAGCTCGTCTAGTGCGGGTTACAACTCACTCTCTCCGTGTCCCGTCTTACCGTCCAGCAGGTCGATCGCATGGGGCAAAATGTCAATCACCGATTGCAGGGAGTCTACGGCGCCTGCAGGGCTCCCAGGAAGGTTTAGGATTAGTGTCCGCCCGCGTATTCCGCACACTCCGCGGCTCAAAACCGCGAACGGCGTGCTCTCTCGTCCCGCAACGCGCATCTTCTCCGGGATGCCTTCGATCAACTTCCAACATACGGCCCGAGTTGCTTCCGGCGTGACGTCGCGTTCAGCAATTCCTGTTCCGCCCGTGGTAACCACAAGCCTAACGCGTTCCGCCAGTCGCACCAGCGCATCTTCGATCGCCCCCCGGTCATCGGCGAGAACCTGGTGGAACTCCACCTTGAACCCATGCTGGCGCAAGACCTCAGTGGTCGCCGGTCCCGACCGGTCCTCGCGCTCACCGCGAGCCACTGAATCACTGACGGTTACTACTGCAGCAGTCATTTCGTCTTCCCCTTTGAATTGTTGCGTCTATAGTCGCCGCTCTTCCCGCCCGACTTGCTCTCAAGCCGAACTTCGCGAATCTCGATTCCCTTGTCCAGCGCCTTGCACATGTCATACACCGTCAGAGCAGCCACAGTAGCCGCCACCAGCGCCTCCATCTCCACGCCAGTGACTGCGGTCGTGCGCACCAAAGTGCGAATTTCAATACCCGCGCTGGTCACGGCGCAATTCACATCTACCTTGCTGAGGGGTAGCGGATGACACATGGGAATCAGCTCGGCTGTTCGCTTGGCGGCCTGAATGCCCGCAATCCGCGCCACTTCCAGCGGTTCGCCCTTGGGGTTGTGTGGAAGTGCTCGCAAGACCGCCTTGCTCATCGCGACAAATGCATACGCCTCGGCCTCCCGCAATGTGGGAGCTCTGTTCGACACATCCACCATCGAGGCGCGGCCGGCCTCGTCGTAATGCGACAGTCGTCCCGACTTAGCTTCGCGTTTCGCCATGAGTTAAGACAGCAACACCGTCACTGCTTCTCCCGCCTCGAACTTCTCCCGGTCCGGAGGTACCACAATGTAGCAGTTCGCTTGCGACGCCGCCATCAGGTCGCCGGATCCCTGCCAGCGGACCCGTTCGACGTCCGGCTTCTCATGCGTGCCGCCGAGCTTCGCCGGAAGGAAGCGTGTCAATCCCGTTTTGGTCGTAATCGGCGCCTTCAAGGTTGCGTGTGCAAATGGTAGAGGTTCGGGCTTGGCGCCGCCCAGCGCATCCAGCACCGGGCGTACGAACAACTGGAAGGTCACCATCGTAGAGACTGGGTTTCCCGGCAACCCGAAAAAGGGCGTAGTCCTGCCCTCGTGCTGAATCTGGCCGAACACCACCGGCTTGCCCGGTTGAATCGCCGCGCCGGTGAAGAAGAACTCTGCACCGAGAGAAGCCAGCACCTCCTCCACCAGATCGTACTTGCCCATGGAGACGCCCCCGGTCAGCAGCAGCAAATCGGACTGCAGGCCCTTGCCCAACAGAAGTGCGAGATCGTCAGCCTCGTCGCGTGCGGTCGGCAGAATTGTGGCGTCGCCGCCGGCCTCGGACACCTGCGCCGCCAGAGAGTAGCTATTGGAGTTGCGGATTTCATTCGGCCCCGGCGGCAAGTTAATGTCTACTAGTTCGTCGCCGGTGGCCAGCACCGCCACCCGTGGCCGGCGGTGCACTGCGACCTCCGGACGCCCTATTGCTGCCGCGACCGCAACAGTTGTGTACTGAAGGCGCGTGCCTTTCGGGACCATGACGTCGCCGCGCCGGGCCTCAGCACCGGCGGGAACCACGTTCTCCCCGGCTTTCACGGCTCGCTTTACGGTGACCCTGTCGCCAGACGATTCGGTGTATTCCACCATCACCACAGCGTCGGTTCCGACGGGGACGGCTGCGCCGGTCATGATCTCGACAGCCTGACCGGGAGCAAGCTTCGCAGCTCGCGGGTCGGAACCAGCCTTGATGGTGCCGACGCACTGCAGTGCTACGGGAACGATCTGTACATCGGCGGCTCGCACCGCATAGCCGTCGCGGGTCGAGCGTGGGAAGGGCGGAAAGTCGCGGTCAGCATGCAGGTCTTCAGCTAGCGCCAGCCCCGTGGCGTCGAGCAGGCCGATGAACTCTGGTTCGGTCGGCGAGAGTTTCACGGCCTGCTGCTGCACAACGCGCCGGGCCTCGGAAAACGAAAGCAACTGCGAGTTGGAGGGCACACCACTCATTTCAGCACGTTCATGCGGATTTTACCGGACACGGGCAAGCCACCCAAGCTTTCGTCCGAGTGGTCGCGACAGAAAAAGGGCGGCACGCCGCCGCCCTCGAGCCTCGTTCGCAGGCAGGCTTACGGCTTCTTCTTGGAAGGCGCCTTTTGTTTGCCGTACGTAGTCTCCACCGCAGAGCCGATGCTGGCGAGCATGTCCTTCGAGTTCTGGGCCAGCGGGCCATCCGGTTTCAATTCGAGGTACTTCTGGAAGCACTCGGCCGTGCCGGGAGCCGCAACGAACTTGCCATCTTTGCCCGTCGTCGCCTTGCCCATCATATTCACTCCCTTCCAGTAGTACGCATCAGCGCGGTTTGGATCGAGCTGGATGACCTTGTCGAAGGCCGTGATGGCGTCGTCGATCTTGCCGGTGTTGGTGAAGATCGCACCTTCATTGAAATAGTAAGTGGCAGCATTCGCCGGTTCTGCCTGAGCGGCGGCGGTGTATTCCGCCACGGCCTTCTCGGTTTGCCCTGACTTTGCATACGCGTCCGCCATGCCATTGTGGTAGGCGCCGCTGTTGGGGTTAATAGCCAGCGCCTTCTGATAGGCTTCGATGGCCTCCGGATACTTCTTGGCGCCCCGGTAGGCATCCGCCAGATAGGCCCAGAGCAAGTCCTTGGACGGATCCGCAGTCGTTGCCTCCTGCAGGATGGTCACCGCCTGGTCGTAGTTTCCTGCTTTCTCCAGATCGCGTGCCTCCGCCAGTCTGGCGTTCAGGCCTTTGATCTTCTCGTTCTGTTTCTGGACCTCCTGCTGCTTTCTGAGTTGCTCTTCGGTCGGACCGGCTTGGGCGAGGTCCTTCTTGAGGTCAAAGTCCACCGCCGGGTTGTCGCCCACGCCAATCGGGACCTTGCTGACCGCATCGATCTGGCGTCCATTCCTTGTCAAGGTTACGTTGTAGCTCCCCGGCGTTAGACCGATCATGTGGTACTCGCCATTCTTGTCGGTTTTGGCCGACAACTTGCGGCCGCTGTCGGTATTGGTCACTTCGATTGCGCCATCGGTGATGAACTTACCTTCCTGGTCCTTGCAAACACCGTGTATGCCAGTGACCTGGGCGACGACTGGCATCGCGCCGAGCGCGAGCAGCAGCCCCAGTAACATCACCACACTGATGTATTTCTTCATATTTGCCTCCCGCACGTGGCTTCGGCTGGCGAAGCCATTCACTTTTAAGTCGCCCGCCACGGCAGTATCAATTTCCGAATTTGAATTCCTGGGGATCACAGTGCAGCAGCCTGCGAGACGTATGCAATGGGGTCGCTCGCTCCTGCCGCCGCAAAGGCCCGCATCCGCAAAACACAACTGTCGCACTCGCCGCAGGCCCGATCCTCCCGGCTATAGCATGACCACGTTAAATGGAAGGGAGCGCCTAATTCAAGGCCAAGGCGCACAATCTCGGCTTTTCTTAGGGCGATGAGCGGCGTTTCGATGCGAATCCGGCCCTCTTTCGTGCCCGTCCGAACCGCTTCATTGAACGCCGCATAGAATTCCGGACGGCAGTCCGGGTAGCCCGAGCTGTCCTGCTGCACCGCACCGATGTAGATCTTCTCCGCCCCCAGCACCTCGGCCCAACTCACCGCCGCCGACAGGAAATGCGAATTGCGGAACGGGACGTAGGTCACGGGAATTTCTGCCCCGATTTCCGGTCCGGCCTGTGGGACCGCAATCTGCTCGTCGGTCAGCGCCGACCCGCCAATCGCGCGGAAAAACGCCGTCTGGATGGCCAGTCTGGTAGGGATGCCGAGCTGGTCGCAGATGTTCTGGAATGCCTGCCGCTCGCGGCGTTCGGTACGCTGGCCGTAGTCTATATGCAGGGCGGCGACGTTCTGCGTGCCGAAGTTGCGTACCGCCAGCGCCGCGCAGACGGTGGAATCCATCCCGCCGCTGAGCACTACCACAACGCCGGATTTGTTCTTCTTTTCGCTTTCCGGTGCGGTCGTCATATTGATCGGGGGCCGCTCTACACGCCCTTCATCGAGGGCTCCCAGATAAACTTATGGATCTGTAGCCCCAGCCGCGCATTCAATCCGTCGGCCAACATCCATTCGGCCAGCTCCCGCGGATCAAGCAAACAATGCGACACGTCCCGGCCACCCGACGCGTCCTTGCGAAACGCCGGCGACAGGATCACTGCCGCCACCTTGCCGCTCAGCTCGTGCTCGCGGATGAACTGTCGAGCGAACTCGTAGTCCACGCGACTGGCCAGAACGAACTTGACTTCATCGTGCGGCGTCAGGTGGTGCAGGTTTTCGGAGCGAAACGTCCCGCGCTCGCCCGAGTGCGGACACTTAACATCCACGATCTTCACTACCGCCTGCGGCACTTTCTCCAGCAGCCGCTCACCGCTGGTCTCGATCAGCACGGTGTAGCCCAACGCCAGCAGACGCTCCATCAGCGCGACGACCTCGGCCTCCTGCAGAAGAGGCTCACCGCCGGTGATCTCCACCAGCCCGCCATCCGGAGACAGCCGCCGCACCTCGCGCTCGACTTCGTCGAGCGTCATGCGCTGGCCACCCGTAAAGGTGTACTCGCTGTCGCACCACACGCAGCGGAGGTTGCAGCCCGCGGTCCGGACAAAGACGCAAGGCAGTCCGGCGTAGGATGACTCTCCCTGCAACGACTTGTAGATTTCGATGATCTGCATGGACAGCTATTCGCTGTACGTCGCGGTCGTGGTGTCCGTCTCCCAGATGGTGATGTCTTTCACCCACACCCGGCCGTTGGTCGCGCCCTTCAGGTGCCTATTAGTCTCGTCATAAAAATACTTGGCGAGGTTCTCGGCCGACGGATTCAGCAGCGTGAACGGCTCCAGCTCGTTGATCATCTGGTGGTCAAGGTAATTCACCACCGGACGCAGAACTTCTTTCAAGTCCTTGAAGTCGAGTAGCAGCCCGGCGTGGTCCAGCGTCTCGCCGCGCAGGGTGACGCGGACCTTGTAGTTGTGTCCGTGAGGCTTCTCGCACTTGCCCTTATAGTTGCGAAGGAAGTGCCCCGAGGAAAACGTGTCTTCGACGGTTACTTCGTACATGCTCTCCATCCGCAGCAACGCAAATCGGCGGGCCGCGGCTCAACGTCTATTTTACAGCCTTCAACCGACATCCACCCGGTGCCCAAAAAACCTCTCCACCGCCTTGATGTCCGTCGTCCGCGCGTACTCCGGCAAGCTGTTAAGAAACACCTTGCCATACTGCTTTTTCAGGATGCGGTTATCCAGCAGGCACAGCAGCCCGCGATCGTGCAACGAGCGAATCAGCCTGCCGAATCCCTGTTTCAGGGATATCACCGCGCTCGGCACCTGATACCCGAAGAATGCATTGCCGTCATTCTCGTCGATCGCCCTGACGCGCGCCGCCACTACCGGGTCACTCGGCACCGCAAACGGCAGGCGGTCGATGATGACACAGCTCAACTGCTCGCCTTGGACGTCCACGCCCTGCCAGAACGACGACGTCGCGAACAGCACGCAATTCGGCGTTATGCGAAACTCCTCCAGCAACGCATTCTTGGGCGCACTGCCCTGCAGGAGCATGGGGAAGTCGAGCGCGCCCAGCAGCCGCTCGTAAAGTTGATTCATGAAGGCGTAGCTGGTGAAGAGGCAGAACGCCCTCCCGCGGCTGATCTCCAACAGTTGCCGCACTCGCTGTGAAGCGCGATCGACGAACTGTGGCTCGCGAGGGTCAGGCAAATCCGGGGGTACATACAACAACGCCTGGCTGGGATAGTCGAAGTGCGAGGGCACGATCATTTCGCGCGCATGCTCCAGGCCCAGCCGTCCGCGGATGTAGTCGAACCCGCCGCCCACGGCCAGCGTCGCCGAGGTAAGCACCGCTGTCTCCAAATGATCGAACAATGCCAGACGCAAAATGTCCGACACCGAGATCGGCGTAGCCTGCAGGAACACGTTCTGCTGGCCGCCGCGACCAGCGCGCGCGCTCCGGCGCTCGATCCAGTAAACGGTGTTCTTATCGTGCGACTCCATTACGAAGCCAAGCTGCATGCGCAGCTCTTCCACCCGGCGGCAGAGATTGTTCACCTCATCCGGCTTGTCGGAGATCGCCTTCAGTTCGGTGTGGAGATGCAGCAGGGTATTCTGCAGCCCAATGAACTCGTCGCCGTTTTCTTCCAGGAACTCCGCCCGGTTCTCGAATGCGAATCGTCCCTCTCCTGGCGGCAGAATCGAGAAGAACAATTGCGAGCGCTCCCTAACCCGCGCCGACGCCGCCAAGGCTTGCGCCAGCGGCAAGTTGGCCCGTCGCAGAGTCTGTTCCACATCCCGCAGTAACTCCTCCACCCGCAGGTTCGACACCGACACGCCGAAGTAATCCGTCGCCACGTCCTCCAATTCGTGCGCCTCGTCGAACACCACCACGCCCGCATCGGGCAGCACGCCTGAGTCCGGCCCACGCTCAAGCGCCGCCTTGATTGCCAGGTCCGCGCAAAACAGGTGATGGTTCACGATGATAATGTCGCTCTCAGCCGCCTTTCGCCGCATCTCAGTGATGAAGCAGCGGTCGAACTGCTGGCACTCCGCGCCGATGCAGCGGTCGGTGCGCGCATCGAGCTTCGACCACAACTGGCTGCTCTCCGGCATCTCGGTCAGCTCGGCGCGATCGCCCGCCGCGGTCGTCTTCTCCCAGTCGCTGATGATCCTGAACTGGTTGATCTCCTCCAGCCCACTCAGCACCGGCTGGTCGGTGAGGTCGTAAAGCTTCTTGCGGCACAGGTAG
>Ga0335070_10000707_pt1 | contig 37835 bp, 32 predicted proteins | sample Lox_Sample_13_FD_206722 | JGI IMG/M metagenome (GOLD analysis project Ga0335070, IMG submission 206722) | Soil microbial communities from Loxahatchee National Wildlife Refuge, Florida, United States - Lox_Sample_1.3 | ecosystem: Environmental > Terrestrial > Soil > Wetlands | place: USA... | reverse complement strand
GCGAGCGCAAGAAGGAAATGGCCGCGGGCAATTTCCGTTGGGCGAACAATGCGACTCTTTTGGATACAGGCATCGTTGTCCGAAAGGAAGACGGGACCTTCTCCTACAATCGCGCTGCGTTCAATTCGGATGGAACGATAAAGCCCGAAGCGCTCGACATCTCTGATCCCACGCTGGAAAACTGCGCCCAGTGTCACGGGTTTACGGCCCGGAATACGACGACCATTCAACCTATTCAACACGCGGACATCATGCGCGGCACCGAGAAGTCGGGCTGGATCTATAACGGCGCCAAGATCAGCGACACGGTGTCTCCCAACATTGTTGGGAAAGAGAAGATGGATTTCCCCTGGGACGCTCACGCAGCGGCCGGCCTCATCTGCATCGACTGCCATTTTTCCGTGAACAATCCCGGGCGGATGATTCAAGAAGATCCAAAGAAGAACCTGCGCTATAAACCGGCAGAAGACGACCTGGCGGTGTATCTACGCCGTCCCGATCACAATTTTGCCCGGGGTGACATTCCTCCAGAGACCGTTAATCTGACCAAGCGCGACACCATGCGGGCTTGCGGCGATTGCCATGACGCGGAAAAGAGCCATGCGTTTCTCCCTTACAAGACCACGCACCTGCGCTCCGTGGCTTGCCAAACCTGTCACATCCCGGCCGTTCACTTCTGGGCGTATCGCAGCGACGATTGGGGATTTGTCATGGACACCGGCGGCAGCCGCATTACCTATCGCGGAATCGAGGGCTCGATTGTCGACCCGGAATCCGAAATCGGTGGTTATTTGCCAGCCTACATTCCCACCGTCGACAAGAACAACAACCAACAGATACGGCCGACCAACCTGATCACTGGAGTCTACTGGTTTGACAAGAGCAAGGGCAGGCCAGTCTTCACGTGGCAGGTGCAAAACGCTTTCTACGCCGGCAAAGCGGTGGAAGGAGAATTTCCCTATCGGCCGGAGATTCTCAAGGCATTTGCCGACAAGGATGGCATCATCGATCTGCCTCAGGCCGTTTACGACACGCCCGAAAAGAGTGCTCTGGTGAAAGGACTCTTGCAGAAGTACTCCGGCGTGGCGGAGCCCGAGTTGCGAATTGAAGTTGTGCCCTGGGCCATGACTCATGGCATCGTGGGCAAAAAGCAGGCGGTCCGCGACTGCGTGGCATGCCATGGGAAAAACAGCATGCTGGCCCGCCCGGTGGATCTAAACTCGTCCCTCCCCACAGGAGTACCGGTGATCTATCGCGGCAAAAAACTGAATGTGGTGAACTTTACAACCAAAGAACCTTCGTTTGACAACCGGGTCTTGCTGAATTCGTTCTACATCGTTGGCTATAGCCGAGCGACGTGGATCGAATGGCTAGGCTGGCTGTGCGTGGCTGGGGCAGTCTTGTTCAGCCTGCTACATGGCGCATTTCGCCTATTGGGTGGCCGCTTATGAATTCACAATCGCCTCTGTACTCGCTCCACGAACGCGTATGGCACTGGCTCCAGGCGGTCGGGATGATCTGCCTCATCCTCACCGGAATGGCCGTCCATTATCCCGACCGGTTCAGAATATTCGGCTCCATGGCCAACGCGGTTCGATGGCATTCCTGGATCGGATTTGCGCTGATCCTGAACGCTTTTCTCGGAATCTTCTATCACCTGACGGCCGAGAAGTATCATCACTTTCTGCCCCGCATGGATGACTTCACGGGGGCAGCCATTCGGCAGGCACGTTTTTATTTCTACGGCATTTTCAAAGGAGAAAAACACCCGTTTGATGCCGATCCCCGGCGCAAGCTGAACCCACTGCAGAAGATCACCTACCTGCTGCTGCTGAACATTCTGCTGCCGTTTCAGATAGTCACAGGAGTACTCATGTGGGGTGCTGACCGTTGGCAGGGAACGTTCGCGTGGATCGGGGGATTATGGGTTCTTGGTCCAGCCCATACTCTTGGCAGTTATCTGTTCCTCGCATTTCTGATTGGGCATATTTACTTATCAACGACTGGCCCGACCCCGGGGAGTCTACTGCGCGCGATGATCACGGGCTATCATGTGGAGGAACAACAATCCCAATAAGGCAGGTCGAGGACGGGGGCAGAGAATGAAAAGTCGCAGCGGGCAGCGCTTGATGGAGGAAGAGCTGTACGAGAGGCGGGCGGCTATCTGTAAGGCTTTTGCCAATCCCGTCCGCTTGAAGATCCTTGATCTTGTGGGCAAGAAGGCATATCCCGTATCTGAATTGCGGCGCCGCTTGGGCGTCAGCGAAGCCAACCTCTCTCAGCACCTTACTGTACTGAAGTCAGCAGGCATCATCGCAACCAGTCGCGAGGGCAAGCGCGTGTATTGTTACGTTGCAATTCCCGAGGTCAAGCAGGCTTGCTCTCTCGTTTGCGACGTACTGCGAGCGCAAGTGAAGAGCGGCCGGCGACTGGTGATCTGATTCCGACGCGTACTTCCGCGGTTCCGGTCGCTTTCACGAACACGTAACAGAACCTGCGTTTCAGGGCCGTGCACTCGCGCAGGCGACTCCACGAATCGCGCCGCCCCATGACACGATCGAGCGGGCGGGCCGCTATTCTGTGTTAACTCACACGCACGGCTAACGATGCAAGGATGTCGAGGCAATCGATGTTTTAGCCTGTTCCGACGCGGCGGACAGCTCGAAATCCGATGGAGCAGATTCCAAGGCTGGCTGGAACGGAGCGGAGAGTTTGGGTTGGAGAGCGTAAAGCGCCGCGATGTTCGCGTGGGTATTTTGTGCAATGTTGATGGCAGCAGTGGCCGTGTCCTCGGGCACGATTCCCGAAGAGCCATGGCTGCGCGCGTTGGCAAACAGGGTCATGCAGCCGGCCGAGGTCGGCGAATCGGAGTTGATGCAGGCCGCCAGGATGTTCGCGAGGGTGTGAATCTTGGCCGGCGGCACCTTGCTGTCTGGACCGGAGTTGGCGAATCCCGTGGCAATGCTGGCAAAGTCGGCGGCGCTGACCAAACTATTGGACGCAGTGGGGCTCGCAGAACCTACGACGTGGGTCGCATCCCTGGCCATTCCAGCCATCGCGTAGGCCGCGGCTACCGTGGTTACCTCATTCACGAAAATGAAAGGCGCGGCAGCGTCGAAGCGTCCGGTGTCTGGGCAGGCGCCTAGCGAGGCCATCAGACCAATCGCCGAGTTTGGCCCGTCATCGCCACTGTTGCCGCCACGAGCATACACATAGACCTGACGCCCCGCACTGCAGATGTAATCGCCCGCAATCGAAAACCCGCCGTGCTCGCCGCTAAGGACATAGTGGCCGATGGAGTCGGATGGATTGCCCGTCGCAGAAGTGAGCAGCGAAACCGACGAGTTGCCATACTCGCCGGAGTTAACTTGAAGGAGATAGATCCTGGCGCCGACTACGGCCCGTGATTGGCCTCCGTTGACTACACCCTGATACGGCGGAGGGGGAAATGGGGTCGCATCAGAATTTTCGGAATCAGACGTCGCGAAGTTTCCCGCGGCAGGACCGACTGCAGCGCCTGACCCTCCTGATCCACCTGATCCGCCCGATCCACCAGAGCCACCCGACGTGCCACCACCCCCAGAAGTTCCGCCCGATGTACCGCCTGAAGTTCCGCCAGAAGTGCCGCCTGAGGTGCCACCCGAGGTTCCTCCAGAAATTACGCCCGACGTGCCGGAGCCACCGCCGCTTCCCGACGTAACACATCCCACTTCAGCTCGGCGTGATCGACAATCCTGATGCGATCCACACGCGCTCAGGAAAAGCAGGAGAAAACTTGCCAAGACGATGGAAGGAGCGAAATAAACCCAGTGACGCATCGTATTTCTCCGCACGAATCGCCTTCTTTTATTTTCCGCGTGCGCCGATGACCTGATACCCGGAAGGGATTGCGAACCATGACGGATCAGGTTCTCCCCGGGCGAGCTCGACGACCTTGAGAGTGACCTCGCCCAATTGCGGATTGTTGCGATCGACAGAAAGATCCATCTGAAGGTCCGGGGAGTACCAAACGTCGGTGTGTGTGAGGGCTAAGCGGGTACGATCCTGCGAATTAGCTGTGGTCTCTCGCGTTCCTATAACAGGCAGACCAAACATCGTTTGCTGGCCGAGGTTCTCAAGCGTGACATTCGAGCCCGCACCTGAAAGTGAGCCACCATCTTGCGACAAGTTTACTCGTGGCTGGAAGGGGCCAGTCGCGCAATTCATCGTGGCCCTGGTGCAAACAGTGCGAGTACTGGAGACCGGATCGAGGAAGGTGAAGGTACGCAGAGGAGGTTCTGCGTTGGAGTCCGCCGAAATGAATTCGCGGGCCTCACGACGCACGCGCCCTTGAGAGTCGCGTGCCACTTGCGTGTAATATTTCCGCGACGCGGTGCCGCCGCCTACGAGTGGCCGATTCCAAGTGACAAGAACCTTCGCCGTGAACGGGGCATTGGCGATGGGCGGAATTTCAATGCCGACAATATGCGTTCGAACTCCGCCTGTGGGGTCCGAGTCTTGCGAAATCACCGGGGAAACGCTGAAAGCAAAACAGAGGAGAAGACCGAGCAGAACAGAGGCACGCATACGCACCCTCCGCCGGACATTTTGAATCATCCTACACTAACATTGGATGACGTCATTCGCTCGGAAAGTGCGACTCTAACTGTAAAACTTTGTAACTTAGCTCCATTGTTTTGGGCCATTCCGGCTACTATGTGCTTCTTGGCCTTCGAGCCTTGTCTCCTTCTTAAGTCAAGCAGCTCGAACACGGAAGCGACTCTGCTGTGCAGGAGAGTGAAATCATGGGTGTTCGCCGGGCTGAACTCCTATTGATATCGGGCACAATATTTCTCTCCGCCTATGCGCTGGTAAGCGCTCGGGCGCAAGAAAGCGGGGCGGCACCGGGAGCGCAGCGGTTTATGGAGTATTGTGCAGGCTGCCATGGCGCTGATGGCCGGGGCGGCGATAAGGCTCCGTCCCTAGCGAGCGCAGCCAAACATTCTGACTCGGAGCTCTTCCGCATTGTGCACGATGGGACCACTGGCGGGATGCCACCTTTTGCCCAAATTGGACAAACGAACATCTCCGCCGTCTTGCAATACGTGCGCCGGCTCTCGGGAAGCGCGACCAGGACCGAGGCTCCGGCAGAGCCCGCCGTAACAGGAGACATCGATGCAGGCCGAGCGCTGTATTTTGGCAAAGCCCAATGTTCTAACTGCCACTTGATGCACGGCAAGGGCGGATTCATCGCGAACAATTTGACGCACTATGCTCGCACCCGCGGGGCGGAAGCGATTCTGCAAGCCATCATGAATCCTGATAGTCCGCTGGTGGCCTCTTCGCAGGTTGTAATCGTAACGACCAACGTCGGGAAAAAGATCACGGGTGTGTTGCGAAACGAAGATGCCTTTACACTCGCACTGCAGACCGAAGACGGGCGTTTTCATTTGCTGGAGCGGAGCGATGTCACCGACGTGCACTATACCGGACACTCGCTGATGCCACGTGACTATGAAAAACGGCTTACGTCGAGGGAGTTGAACGATATTGTGAGTTTTCTAATTGTTGAGAGCAGGAGTCCGCGTCCCGGCGAGCCGGTAGCCCAATAACGTGCCGGTGTGGAGGCAGCACTTGCGATGACAAGATGCCACTCGATCGGCAAGGTGACCGGCAGTAATGTGCGCAGATGGATGTTATCCGCGTGCCTGTTGCTACTGCCGTGCGCCGGTGTTAGGCATGGACAAACCTCGAACGTGGGGACGCATGCCGCAATCCGGCACAACGACAGCAACGGCTTCATCAACGTTCAGCAGAGCGACTTGCTTCAGAAGCAAGCTGCAGAGAACTGGGTCTCCTACAACGGCGAATACAGCGGCTCCCGACACAGCAGCCTCACCCAGATCACACCCGGCAACGTAGGTCAGCTGGCAGCGCAGTGGGTATTTCATCCCCGAACCGTCAGCCCTCTGGAAGTTACTCCGGTGGTCGTTGCAGGCGTTATGTTCATCACGAGTGCAAATGATGCATATGCCCTCGATGCAAAGACCGGCAAAGTACTGTGGCATCACATTCGAGCGATATCGGAAGGACTGGTCGACGATCCTGGGCAGCATCGGAATCGCGGTATCGCGATTTTCGGAACGCGCATTTATATGGAGACCGACAACGCACATTTACTCTGTCTGGATGCGCGCTCGGGCCACTTGATTTGGGAAGTACCCTATGCAACCGGCAACAGGAACTACGGTGCAACCAGCGCACCACTGATTGTGAAGGACAAAGTCATCGTTGGAGTCTCGGGCGGTGATGCGGGCGTGCGTGGCTTCCTGGCTGCTTTCGATGCGGAAACGGGCGAGGAAAAATGGCGCTTCTGGACGATTCCCGGACCGGGCGAAAAGGGCAACGAGAGCTGGCCGGGCGACAGTTATCTGCATGGTGGCGGCACCACCTGGATGCCCGGCACTTACGATCCGGAACTTAACACACTCTACTGGGGGACGGGCAACCCGGCCCCAGACTACGATGGCAGCGTGCGCCCGGGGGATGATCTTTACACAAGTTGCTTACTCGCCTTGGATCCTGATACCGGTGCGCTGAAGTGGTACTTCCAATTCGGCCCGCATGATTTGTATGACTACGACGCGGTGCAGACGCCGGTCATCGTAGATGCAAAATTGAAAGGTCAGGCGCGGAAGTTGATCGTGACCGCGAATCGCAACGGGTTCCTCTACATTCTCGACAGAAAGAATGGGAAATTCCTTTTCGCGAAAGCGTTCATGAGCACGCAGAATTGGGCGAAGGGCATCGACGAGAACGGCCGGCCGATTCCCGCTGGGCTCATTCCCGATGAGAAAGGTATTCGCGTCTGTCCCGCGAACGGTGGAGCGACGAACTGGTACTCGCCGACCTACGATTCGGCCACTCATGTCTTCTACTTCCGTTCTTTTGAAGCGTGCGCAACGATTCAGTCGAGGCCCAAGCCTTTCGAAGAAGGTTATGCCTACTATGCAACTGGCTTGCGAAACGCGGACGAGAACGGCAAAGCGTATATCAATGCTTTTAATCTCGATACGCTCGATTTCTCATGGCGCGAACCGCAGATTGGCAGAAGTAAGGGCTGGGGCGGCCTGATGTCAACGGCGACGGGGCTGATTGCGTACGGAGACGACGCCCAGAACTTCGTGCTTCTGGATGCGCGCTCCGGCAAACCTTTGTGGCACTTCCACGTTGGTCAACTGATCCACGCATCCCCGATGGCGTATGCCATCAGCGGGAAGCAGTATTTCGCGGTTGCCGCGGGGAGCGATGTGTTCTCATTCGCGCTTCCGTAACGGGTACCCGGTTACCATCCAATATCACATGTGGCCAACCAAAGGCGGCGTATAATCATCCTCTAAAGGGTGGGGAAATAATGTCTCTTCTTTGTTGGCATCCCCGAAACGGCAAACCGGGAGGAACCCGCGTGTATGCCGTTGTTGGAATTGCGGCTCTATTTGCCCTTCTTGTCGCTCGCAATATCCCGCCGGAGTTTCCTAAGGTAGCTCCTCAGCAGCACTCGGCAACGAACAGCGTTTCATTGATCAGTGCGGTCTCGAGTCACGATCAACGGCCGCGTTTTGATTGCAACGGATTGCTGTGGAGTGCGCCGGTGAACGGGTTTCTCTCGTTTCCGCCGGCCGAGACATCGAAGCACCTGACGTCGCCTTCTCAGATCTTTCCTGCTGTACACATCAAGGGCAGCCACTTTACCCGCCCGCCTCCAGTCGCCTAATCGTTCTTCTGTTCCATCGTTTCTCGCGAGCCGCTAGTCCTTCGTGATCGGGACGCGTGGTCGCGCGAGGATATTTTGGTGTCCGCTCATGGTTCATGTTCCGGCAGGAGGATTTCGACTAGCGGGAAGGGTCAATCCGTTCTGTTGTCCCTCCGTGGGCTGCATTCGATTTTGGGGGGTCCTCATGGCTCGTGTCATCCGAGAGCAAATAGTGGCGAGCGATAAGCGTTTAACAAGCTGGGCCCCGGCGTTGCGTGTGCAGTTCGTTTCCGTAGCCGTAGGACTCGCCTCCTTTCTCGCAACAGAAGTCATGCACTATCTGCTTGTCCCCGACATTGGACGGCGCTGGGAGCGACTGCTGGCCGAAGGCGTTTCGGCGGTTGTTGTTGCTGGATTAACCGCCGGCTTCATGGAGGCAGCAAACCAAAGACAGGAAGCCGCGCTGCTCAGGATGCAAGTGATCTCAGACATGAATCACCACATTCGGAATGCTCTGGGCGCGATATCTCTAACAACAGACTCGATTCAAAACCAGGAATGCGTTCGAGTCATTTCCGACAGTGTCGATCGGATCGAATGGGCACTTCGAGAAGTATTGCTGCGAAGAAAGCCGATTTCCGAGAAGGAGATCGATCGGCTGAGGTATGAGGCACTCAAGCCCGCACGTCAATCCTCCCATGCAAGCCAGGAGAAGACTCATGAATAACGTCAGAGTTCTCTGCGTTGAGAGCCACCGAGAGTATATGGATGCCCTGAGGTACATGCTGGAAACAGCCGGGTACGAAGTTGTGTCAGCGAGCACAGGCAGGCAAGGTCTCTCGATGTTCACGAAACAATCGATCCAAGGAGTTCTCTTGGAGTACGACTTGCCCGATGCGCCGGGCAGTGCGGTTCGAGCCGAGATGAAGCGCATCAAGCCGGAAGTCCCGGTTCTCCTCTTTGCGGGGATCGGGAGCCAGACGCCATTTCTGCTTCGTTTCTTCGACTCATACCTGCGCAACGCAGATAAACCTGAGTGGGCCTTTCAAGATCTCGACATCTAGAACGGTCCAGATATCAATTCGCGACTCGAATTTTGGTGTCGCATAGAAATGGATGAAGGAAAAAGAAAAATGGAGCCAAGAGACATTCAACGCCTAAGACAAAAGCTCGAATTCGAGCGTCGTGAGACACGCCAGTTCTTACGCCGGGTGGAAGAGGAAGCGCAGTCACTGAATGCGGACACGACACTGGACAGCGGGGATCGATCCGTCATCAGCCTCTCAAAAGAGACACTGTTTGAGCGAAGCAGTCAGCGGAGGACCGTTTTGCGATTAGTTGAAGCGGCGCTCAAGAGAATCGCTGATGGATCGTTCGGAGTATGTATCGGGTGTGGTGATGAGATCCAGAGTCGGAGACTGGAAGCCTTGCCGTGGACGCAGTTCTGCCTCCGATGTCAGGGAGAACTCGAAGAGAAAATTGGTTCGACTCTATCGGCGAGGACTTCGATGCCAGCAACCTCGGCCTGGAAGCGAGCGGGATAAGTCTCCTTCTGTCGACACATGAAGGTGATCTTCAGAAGCTGGCAGAAAGGAGTCGCACAGTGCCCGATAAGACAGCCGCAGAAGCGATGAATGCCGAAAACCAGCATGGACAACGGGCCCTCGACGCAGTTGCAAATCGGCCAGTCCGCAAGCCCGACCCTGCCCAATACGTCGGAAATCCTGCGATCGGGACTTCCAAAGCCGCAGCAGCAGCGGGGATTCCGGCCGTCGGACCGGGCAACAGGATCGTTGATCGACGGCGGCGCAGGTTTGTTTGGAGCTGTGTGGCCGCTTTCCTGGCGGCTTGGTTTATCGCGTTCTTTCGTTTCTTCCTGCCGCGGGTGCTATTCGAGCCCGCTACCGTGTTCAAGATTGGCTATCCAGCTGAGTATGCGCTTGGCATCGACGAAAAATATCTGCAGAAGTATCGAATTTGGGTGGATCGCACACCGGATCGGCTCTTTGTCATCTACGCGCGCTGCACACACTTGGGTTGTACCCCCGATTGGAAGCCAGCCGAGAACAAATTCAAGTGCCCTTGTCATGGCAGCGGGTATGACAGCGAAGGAATCAACTTCGAAGGTCCGGCTCCAAGACCTATGGATCGGGCGCATGTCGACGTGGCCCCGGATGGACAAATCGTCGTGGACGTAGGCCATCTCTACTCCTGGCCAAAAGGCCAGCGGGATCAATTCAACGACCGAGGAGCGTATCTGGCGGCATGAAGCAGTGGAATGAAATTCGGAAGGGCGTGTGTTGGTCACGAACTAAAAACTGAAAGGAGAGCATATGAGAAAACTGGTTACTGTTGCGGTAATAGGCTGGATCTTCATCCTGGTTGCGCAAGGCTGGGCTCAACAGATTGATGTCGCTTTGGCCGGGGGGTCTCTCGCCTCGTCGGGCAACGGTTTCAGTGGAGGATCCTTCTTGCCCACTGAAGGCGGTGGAGCATTTCTAGGATTCAATGGAGATGTTCTCTTCAAGCCTCTCCTCGGGGGAAATCTCGGAGTGCAAGCAGAGGTGAACTGGAAGGCCAGCCAGGGTTTGTATGCTGGCCAAATCCCGTACCGCCCACTCTTCTATGACTTTAACGCGATCTACGCCAAGCGCTTCAGCAAGTACGTTGGAGTGGAGGCGTTGGCCGGAATCGGAGGAGAGAGCATCCGCTTCTACTCAGACAGTTACAGCTGCGACATTTATGGGGACTGCACCAACTACGTAAGCAGCAACCATTTCATGGGCGACGTTGGCGGAGGCATTCGCTTCTACCCCTACGGAAATTTCTTTGTTCGGCCGGAAATGCGACTGTACCTCATAAACAACAATGAGGAATTCAGTTCGAGCCACCCAGTTCGCTACGGTGTCTCGATTGGCTACGAATTTGGCGCGAGCAAGTATGGGAACAAGTAGGGTTAGCGATGCAGGATCGGACGCGTGGAAAGACATCGGAGGTGACAGCACGGAGCGAAGATTGCCGTGCTTCTTGTGGGCGGCGGAATCGTCTGCTTGAGATCGATCTCTAGGAGAACGGTTCTGCTTCTGCCCACACCATCGTCCGACTCTACGGTCGCCGGAAGGAACTAAAATGCGGGGATGTCGAGCGTCAATAGTCGATGGAATTAGGTAAGACTTATGGGACAGTTTCTAATTCTTTTTGTTCTCTATGCCATCTGTGCGTCTGCGGTGCTCGTTTGGAGCACGCTACTAGATAAAAGACGCGTCTTGCGCTCGCCTGCATCGCGGTGCGAAATCGAGTATGTTGCGATTCCACAGCAGTCGCTTTTGGAATTGGCGGAGAAATTTCCAAACCTTGTGATCTTCGATCTGCATGGCCATCGAGTAGCCAGTGGACGGTCAGAGGTCATTTCTTGTTGGCTCCCAATTTCCGCAGTCGATCTACCCAGCATTCTGAAATGGCTCCCGCCTGCAAGCCGAGTGGTTTTTTGCTGTCGAGATGCCACAGAGCAGATCGACACCCAGTCCGAAGCGATCCTCTTGCAGCTCGAGACCGGAAGTCTCTACTTCCTGGACGACAGCCTGCCCCACGAAGCAAATCGTCGTTGGGCCGCCGGTGTCACGCCAGCGTGCGCGAGTCGAAAAGTATGGAGACGAACGTCGACAAAAGCGGGAGGCCGGTAAAGACGTAAGGCATGAGGTATTCAGGATGAAGCACTTGTTGTTTGTCACTCTAATCGTGCTGTCGGCGCAATTGTTGGCGCAGGAGAAGATTCCGGTCGGAACCATTCTGCCGGTTCAGTTGAATTCTTCACTGCGCTCGGACAGGGCGCGAGTAGGAGAGCAAATCAGTGCCCGAATCATGCAGGATATACCTTTGCCGGCAGGTCGGAAGATTCGTTCTGGTGCAAAGGTCATTGCACATGTGATCTCCGTCCGACGCGCAAGTAACGAGATGGGGGGAGAGATCTCCTTGCGTTTCGACATACTGCAGATTGGAAAAAAACATATAGTCATGGCCACGAATTTGAGAGCGCTGGCAACCATGATGGACGTGTCAGAAGCGCAGGTTCCGGAGAGCGGTGCCGATCGAGGAACTTCCGAGAACGAATGGACGACGGATCAGATCGGAGGAGAGGTCGTCTATCGCGGGGGCGTTGTGGAACACGGGTCACACATCGTCGGTAACTCCGTGCTTGGTAGTGGCGTGCTAGTTCATGTCGCCTCCAAGCCCGGGGCGAAGTGCCGCGGCGAAGTGGATGGGAACGACCAACTACAGGCGCTATGGATCTTCTCCTCCGACGCCTGCGGCATCTACGATCTGCCGAACCTGATTCTTACGCACGCAGGTCGTACCGATCCGGTCGGCCAGATCACGCTGCGCTCAAACCGGGGCAACGTTAACGTCCGAGCAGGCAGCGGCATTCTCTTACGAGTGAACCGCCTCGAGCCGTCGGTTCAGAGCGCAGCGAGCACTTGTGAGTGGCGTCCTCATGTGCGTCTTTGAAAAGGAAAGCGGATCGGGAGACCTTAAAGGCAAACCATATGAAACGAGTGTTGCTCCTTGTGTTGTTGATCGTTTCCCTGGTGGAACTGGATTGGGAACGCAGCCGAATTTACTTATTGTCCGCAATTGTGTCCATGCTACTCGTTGTCAGGAGCGAACTGGTTCGCCGGCGCAAATTTTACGGAGCATGCAGCATGGGAGCGTTGACGACAGGTGAACCCGTTACGCCTGTGACCGGCATGGCCTGTTCGGGGCATGCACGTAATCACTTTGCAAGAGTTGACGCCTGCGGCACCGGGTCTAAGGCCCGATATCGGTGGGGTGAAGAGGAGTGCGGTGGGGGAGCGGGCGTTGGTCAGCATGCCAATCTGGTCGTGGAACCGGCGCCGAAGGATGCAGAAGTTTCAGTTCCCCCAGAACCAGTACATCTTGCTTGACGAGACACGACATGTCGTCGGTGCGGTACTGGGGAAGTTTGCCGAGATAGCCGATGGGGCTCGTGCTGCCCATCACGTGCATCCCGTGATGCACGGTCCCAATCCACAAATGGATCAGCTTTCATAGTGCGTTCCAACGCGTTATCAATGATGCGGTTAGCTTCGATCCTGAGGAGCGCCGACGATTCTGTTCGAACCGATGGTTGCACCGAAGTCACCGTGTCCTCGCAATAGTCGGTGCAAGCGTCGTTATACACGACCCGATGCTCGCGAGACTCGTGCGCTGCCGCGCGAACTACCAGACATTGCCCATTTGCCGGTAAGGATGCAGCAATTCCGGACATGTTTCCAAACCATACTTTGGCATTGGGCGATACCTTCGTCTAATGGACTCGCCTCTGCTCATCTGGCTTAATCACACCTAACCTTGTTTGAATCGGGCACTGGGAACTGCACAGTGTTCTCGATGACGCAGAACACAGAATGCGTGTCACGCCGTCGAAAGCGCGGCGGTTTACAGGGCGGAAGCGCCAATCGAACAGTGATTAAGGGGAACGAAGATAGATGTCCAAGGTCCGCTCAAGACCTGTTTCTTGTCCGACCATAAATCTCGGCTCGCGACTTCATCATTGCTCTTTATGCACCTTAAAGACTGATCGGAGGAAACCATGACCACAGCAACCATCGCCTCTACCCTCCAACGTGAGCCTGAATTGCTTGGGCAAACCGTTGTCGTGATCGGCGGGAGCGCCGGTATTGGTTTCGAGACGGCGCGCCGCGCCCGCGCAGAGGGAGCCAGGGTGATTCTCGCTGCGCGTAACCCCGAACGTCTCAAGCGTGCTGCAACCGAGATTGATGCATTGAGCACCGCGGCCTTCGATGCCACAGATCCTGTTGCTCTCGAGCGTTTTTTTCGGGACTTGCCAGTGATCGACCACATCATGGTGACAGCCGGCCGGCCTTACTACGGTCGCCTCATTGACATGGACTTCACGAGAGTGCGCGGTCTTTTCAGTGACCACCTCGCACAGGCACTCTACGTCGCCCGCAACGCCATCGATAAAGTAAGACCGGGAGGAACGCTCATCTTCATGGGCGGCACAGGTGGCCGACGGCCCGCTATTGGCATGAGCATCACTAGTGCGGGTACGGCCGCACTCCCAGCCCTGATCGCTAACCTGGCCCTTGAGATCGCGCCGGTGCGGGTCAACCTTATTGCCGCCGGCTTCGTCGACACGCTTTTGTCCGCGGAACTGCTGGGCGATGAGCTCGAAAAGCGTCGTAACCAGCTTCGCAATAAGCTTCCCATCGGACGCGTAGTCGGGCCGGCAGACGTGGCCGCACTCGCCGTACACATCATGACCAACACCGCCCTCACGGGCGCAACCTATGACATTGATGGCGGACAGCAGTTCGTGGCCGCCTAGCTAAACAAGGCGGTACGAGCGGTCTCGACCGGAATTCAAAACCAGACTCGGGATCCCCGGTTCTCGGGGAACGGAAGGGGCACTCATGTCCACGATCCACATGCACCAGACAACTACCTTAACGCCCGCGCAGTACATTTCCGGCCTCAGCCAAAGCGGGCAAGTTGCACATTGAAGGGGCCCGATAACTGCCATGAACGGCTTCGGTGAGAGCAGTTTTAGCCGCCGCCATTTTCTGCGTGCAGCGGCCATGACCATGGCGGCTGCCCAATTCAACTCGATCGCATCGGGCAAATCGCGCTCTGACTTGTGGCCTCTTGAACGCGCGACAACATGGCTCAATTCGCAGCCACTCACCGGCGCAGAGCTGCAAGGGAAAGTTGTTCTCGTCGAATTTTGGACGTATTCATGCATCAATTGGCGTCGGCAACTTCCTTATGTTCGAGCCTGGGCGGAGAAATATAAGGACCAGGGTCTGGTTGTCATCGGCGTGCACTCACCGGAATTCTCCTTTGAGAAAAGCACAGACAACATTCGATGGGCACTGAGGGACATGCGCATCAGCTATCCCATAGCTGTCGATAATGACCACGTCGTGTGGCGCGGATTTAACAACGAATATTGGCCGGCGCTTTATTTTGTTGACGCGAAGGGAAAGATCCGGCACAGCCAATTTGGAGAAGGTGAATACGCGCAGTCGGAAAAAGTAATTCAGAGCTTACTCATCGAAGCCGGGGCTACTATCAATCGCACCCAACCGGTCTCAGTGGATGCCCCCGGCGCCGAAGCTGCCGCCGACTGGAGCGACCTACGGTCGGGAGAGAACTACCTCGGGTATGAGCGCACCGAAAACTTTTCCTCAAGCGGTGTGGCGCGCGACCAGCCTCGTGATTACTCCGCCCCCATGACTCTAGCCCTCAATTCCTGGGCACTTTCCGGCAATTGGAGTGTGGGTAGGGAAGCGATCCGGTTGAATCAGCCTGGCGGTCGCATTCTGTATCGTTTTCACGCTCGCGATCTTCATCTCGTGATGGGAGCGACATCCACTCCAGGTTCGGTGCGTTTTCGTGTGTACGTTGATGGACGCCCGCCGGGACAAGCTCACGGAGTCGACGTAGACGATCAGGGCAACGGCGCCGTTACCGAACCGCGCATGTGTCAGTTGCTTCGGCAACCGGGTCCAATTTCTGACCGACAGTTTGAAATTCAGTTTCTTGATTCGGGCGTTGATGCTTTTTCGTTCACTTTCGGCTGATCAATCCGAGTTGAATAGCCCGCCCCGATCTGAGGTCCGAAATTGGCGCGGTCACGATCGCAGCGTGAAGAGAAACTGCTCGGCACATGACAACTGCAACGATGCTTAACCAACGGGCGGACGCGACACTGAATACCGCGATTGGGGATGAATGTTCGGGAAGCCGCGATGCCAGCAACGATCCTTGGAATTTCCGCCCAGAACGGGTGTACCTGATCCTCAGTAAAACCTGGCACATCGTCCGGCGAAGACAAACCTGCAGCGAAATGAAGCACAGCAGAGCCGAGAACTTTTAACGCGGAAGACCTTTATCGCGGGGCGGGTTTGAGTGTATGCTTTCCCACGCAAACTCCGCCATGCGCGGCTTCACCTGAATTCGTCACTTCTAACCCCCGGCGGCGGTTTCCCATCAATATTCCTCAGTGACGACTACTTTTCTTTTTCAGAGGGAGCTTTATGAATCGGCGCAACTTTCTCCAATCGACCGGCGCGATCTGCGCCGGTTTGGCAGTGACAAAATCAGTTCCAGTCTTCGCCGACGCATTGCAGACGAGCGGCACGTGGCGGACTTTCGAGGTTACTACGACGGTAGAAGTACTGAAGCCGAGTGGAGTAACTCACATCTGGCTGCCGGCGGCCCTGATTCGTGATACGCCCTTTCAGCGGACGCATGCCAACAGGTTCAGGGCTGAGGGCGGATCGGCTAAGTTCAGCAAGGACAAGGCGAACGCACTCGGCATCGTATCGGCGACGTACCCGGCGAATGCGAAGCCGGTGCTGACCCTGACCAGCAATGTCTCGTTGAAAAACTACGCTGTCGATCTTTCGGCCCCCGGCAGACCGCCCCACGTTTCAAAAGAAGAAATCGATTACTTCCTTCAGCCCAGCCGTTACGTGCCGACGGATGGCATTGTGAAAGAGACTGCGCTCAAGGCGACGGCCGGAGCTACCACTGAGATGGACAAGGCTCGTGCGATTTACGACTGGGTGGTCGACAACACCTTCCGCGATCCGAAGGTGCGCGGCTGCGGGCGCGGGGACATCCGGTTCATGCTGGAGTCGGGAGACCTGGGCGGAAAGTGTGCGGACCTGAACGCCCTCTATGTTGGTCTGGCGCGATCGGTGGGACTGCCCGCGCGGGATGTTTATGGTTTGCGCGTTGCCAAGTCGAACTTGGGCTACAAAAGCCTTGGACTAGCCACGGACAGAGCGACCAAAGCCCAACACTGCCGCGCCGAGGTATACCTTCGCGAACACGGCTGGGTTCCGGTGGACCCGGCAGACGTCCGCAAAGTAGTTCTGGAAGAGCCGCCCGGGAATCGTCCCCTGAGCGACGAAATGGTGTCGAAGGCACGCACCCGACTGTTCGGCTCATGGGAGATGAATTGGATGGCGTTTAACTATGCTCACGATGTCGCCCTGCCGGGTTCTGCCAAACAGCCGCTGGTGCAATTCATGTATCCGGAGGCGGAAACCGGTGAGGGACGAGTCGATCCATTCGACCCGGACAACTTCAAGTACGAGATCACGGTGAAGGAGTTGAGCTAAGTGTTTCCGCTAGTCATAGGTGTCTAGCAAGGAGAGCCTCGCGCCCCTCTCCTCCGATGGGTCGTGCCCCACGTCACTGTCGTTGTCCGCGCCACACTTCGCGGTTGTCGCCGTAGACGGTTCATTCTTGATCTTTCAGGTCGGAGCGCGTCTGACTGGCCCCGTACATCGCAGTGGAAGTTTCCTCGAACGCAGCCTGGCTCGCGTGCTGCGCGACCGTTGACAATCTTTTACGAAAACGCCCGTCAATCCGAGCGAAAATGCTTCTGTCCTTGGTTCTTCCGGCGTAGCTCGCGCATCCAATCGAACTGCATGAACGATATTGCTCCCGGTAAAATGAAAAATGCGAGGCCTGCCAGCGGCTCCGAGGTTGAAATCTCAGAGCACACGTCATGACAACGCACACGCTACGCTCGGCTCAGGAGGATCTTAACTATAGTTAACCCCGAGCGTTGCTTGCCCTATACTGTTTCGCGTACGCATCCTGTCGAATCAAGGCCTTCCTGGTGCTTCTGGTTCCGGCGTACGGTCTGGCTTCCAGGTCAAGAAAGCTGGTCGAGAACGTAGACAATGTGGATAGTTGCCTTAGCTCTTAGGCGTCCTTATACCTTCGTTGTGATGGCCATCGTGATCATTCTGCTTACGATTATGGTCATCACTCGCATGCCGGTTGACGTACTCCCTGAAATTAATATTCCCGTCATCAGCGTGGTCTGGAACTATGCCGGCATGGCTCCGGAAGAAATGGCCAACCGGATTGTCACGAATTCGGAGCGGGGCCTGACGATCACGGTTAACGATATCGAGCACATCGAATCGCAATCGCTGAACGGCATCGGGGTCATCAAGATTTTCTTCCAGCCCACGGCAAACATTCAGACCGCGCTGTCGCAGACGACAGCGATGTGCCAGACGGTCCTCCGTGGATTGCCGCCCGGCACGACTCCACCGCTGATCATTACTTATTCGGCATCGTCGACACCCATCGTTCAACTCGGCCTGAGCAGCCGTACACTACCCGAGCAGCAACTTTTCGATCTGGGACAAAACTTTCTTCGCACCCAGCTAGCCACAGTACAGGGCGCCGCGACTCCGTATCCTTACGGGGGAAAGATCCGGCAGATTCAGGTTGATCTCGACTTGCCGAGACTCCAATCCAACGGGCTTTCCCCCAATGACATCGTCAACGCGTTGAGCGCGCAGAATCTGATTCTTCCCGCCGGAACGACGAAGATCGGGCCACTGGAATATCAGGTCGAGATGAACGGCAATCCGCAGACCATTGCCGAACTCAACGATCTTCCGGTGAAGACCATGCGCGGTTCCACTATCTACATGCGCGACGTGGCCCATATCCGCGACGGATTCGCACCGCAAACAAACATCGTGCGCATGGACGGCGTTCGTGGTGCTCTGATGTCGATGCTGAAGGTCGGCAGTGCGTCCACGATTACGATCGTCGAGGGCGTAAAGCGTATGGCGGATCAGGCGGCGCAATCCCTTCCGCCGGAAATGAAGATCACGCCGCTGTTCGATCAGTCCTTGTTCGTGCGCGCCTCGATTCGCGGCGTGGTCATGGAAGCCCTGACCGCTGCAATGCTGACCGCTTGCATGATCCTGCTCTTCCTCGGAGACTGGCGGCCGACGATCGTCATCTCCATCACGATTCCGCTATCGATCTTCGTCTCCATCCTTGTGCTCGACGCACTTGGGCAGACCATCAACATCATGACCCTGGGAGGCTTGGCGCTCGCGGTCGGCATATTGGTGGATGACGCCACCGTGGAAATTGAAAATATCGAGCGCAACCTTGCTCAGGGCAAAGAGATGAAGCAGGCCATCCTCGACGGCGCGCAGCAAATTGCCGTGCCTGCCTTTGTCTCGACGCTCTGCATTTGCATCGTCTTTGTGCCCATGTTCTTTTTGACCGGCGTGGCCAAATTCCTCTTCGTGCCACTCGCCGAAGCCGTCGTGTTCGCCATGCTGGCTTCGTACCTGCTCTCGCGAACGCTCATTCCGACGCTGGTTATGTACATCATGCGCGGTCACGAGCACAAAGCGGCGGGACCGAAAACATTCATGGGGCGCTTCCAGCGCGGGTTTGAGCGCAAGTTCGAAGACTTCCGCAACGGTTATTACCAGCTGCTCGAAACCACCATTTATCACCGGAAACTTTTTGCCAGTGTGTTCCTGGCGTTCTGCGTTCTTTCGATGGGCTGGATCTTTTTTCTTGGCCAGGACTTCTTTCCTTCCGTGGATGCGGGACTGATTCGCCTGCACTTGCGTGGACGTCCCGGGTTGCGCGTGGAAGAAACAGCTCGGCTTTGCGACCAAGTCGAACAATATCTGCATCAGGAAATACCAAAAGGAGAGATCGCAAACGTCCTCGACAATATCGGACTCCCGAATTCGAGCATCAATTTGTCGTACAGCAACTCGGGCGTGATCGGCACGAACGATGCCGAAATTCTGATCGGCCTCAATGAGGGCCACAAGCACCTTACCTCCGACCTGGTTCAGGAACTGCGCCAGAAGTTGCCGCGGCAATTTCCCGGCGTCGAGTTCTTCTTTCAGCCCGCGGATATCGTGACGCAGATTCTGAACTTTGGCCTGCCGGCACCCATCGACATTCAGGTCATGGGCCCCGACATGCAGTCCAATTACGAGATTGCGCAGCAGATCGCAAATCAACTTCGCCACGTGCCGGGTGCTACTGATGTGCACGTGCAGCAGATGCTCGGGCTGCCTACGCTGCACCTGGATATGGACCGCAACCTCATCACGCAGGTTGGGCTCAATCCGCGCGACGTGGCGCAGAGCGTGTTGGTCTCATTGAGCGGCAGTTTTCAGACGGCTCCCAGTTACTGGCTCAACCCGAAAAACGGCGTCACCTATTCAATGGCCGTCCAGTCGCCGCAGTATCGCATGGTCTCACTGCAGGACCTGATGAACATGCCGATCAACGATCCGGCGAGTTCATACACGCAGGTGTTGGGCAATCTGGTGCATCTGTCTCCCACATCCCGGGCCGCGGTGGTTTCGCACTACAACGTTCAGCCCGTGATCGATGTCTACGCCAGCACCCAGGGCCGCGATCTAGGCGCGGTCGCCAAGGAAACGCAGAAAGTGTTGGATCCTTTCATGGCACATCTGCCGCGAGGTTCCCGCATTGAAGTGCGCGGGCAGGTGCACACCATGCGTTCTTCTTTCATCGGCTTGGGGGTTGGTCTGCTCGGCGCGATCTTGCTGGTGTACTTTCTGATTGTGGTGAACTTTCAGTCGTGGCTCGATCCGTTCGTCATCATTACAGCGTTGCCCGGAGCATTAGCCGGCATTTCGTGGATCCTCCTTCTAACCGGGACCACGCTGAGTGTGCCATCTTTGACTGGTGCTGTGATGTGTATGGGCGTCGCAACGGCCAACTCGATTCTGATGGTATCGTTTGCACGCGATCGCATGGATGCGGGGATTCCGGCCATACAAGCTGCTCTGGAAGCTGGTTACACCCGTGTTCGTCCGGTACTGATGACCGCGCTTGCCATGGTCATCGGCATGTTCCCCATGTCCTTAGGTCTGGGCGAGGGCGGCGAGCAAAACGCTCCATTGGGGCGTGCGGTTATCGGTGGTTTGGTATTCGCAACCGTGGCAACATTGTTCTTTGTACCCTGTGTTTTCGCCATCGTACACGGTCATCGTGAGGCGAAAGCGGAGGCCAAGGCTTACTGAAATAAATTCATCAAATTTATAGAGAAACACGTCAAATCAACATGGCAACGGACTCAGAAACAAACCAGTTACTGGAACATCGACATGCACCGGAGGTTACCCCTCCGCCCGAGTTGCCTCCGGCACCGCCCCGCAAAGCGCTATTCATTGTTGGGTTAGTTGTCGTCGTCCTCGTACTAAGCGGAGCCGCCAGCATGATCAGCCGCATTCGAGCAGGGCACGCTCTGGCCAAAGAAACCGAGGTGGATGCTGTCGCGACGGTCGTGACAGTGCATCCTTTGGCCGAGAAGCCCGACGAAGAGTTGATCCTGCCGGGCTCTATGCAGGCATATGAAGAGTCTCCCATCTACGCCCGCACCAATGGATACTTGCTGAAGTGGTACAAGGACATTGGCAGTCGCGTGAACAAAGGCGAATTGCTGGCCGACATCGACACTCCCGAGGTCGACCAGGAGCTGTCGCAAGCCCGGGCCGCGCGCCAACAGACGGCTGCTCAACTCGACCTCGCGCGCATCTCCGCCGAACGCTACAAAGCGCTGCGCAAAACTGATTCTGTGTCGCAGCAAGAAACTGACACGCAAACCAGCGGCTATGCGCAGGCTGAGGCCAATCTAGCCGCAGCGGATGCGAACGTCCGCCGCCTGGAAGAAATGGAATCGTTCAAGCACGTGTACGCTCCGTTTTCAGGCGTGCTTACCAAGCGCAACGTCGACCCCGGCGCGCTCATCAACGCCGGTGGCGCCGGCACTCCGATGTTCACGATGGCGCGTGTCGACCCTTTACGTGTTTTCGTGAATGTGCCGCAAGCGTACTTCCCGGCGATCAAGACCGGAATGCCGGCCTACGTCACGCTGCAGGAGATTGCTGCGCAGAAGTTCAAGGCTACTGTCGCTCGAACGGCTGACGCCATTGATCCCGCCACTCGCACGCTGCTGACCGAGGTGGATGTCCCCAACAAAAATGAGCAACTGCTGCCGGGTTCGTTCGGCGAGGTACATTTCTCACCGAAGATCGACGTTGCCAAAGTCACGGTACCGGTGAACGCAATGCTCTTCCGCCAGGAAGGGCCGCGTGTTGCAGTGGTAGGGCAAGACAATAAAGTGCAATTGCGGAGCATCACGATTGGCCGGGATTACGGCACGACGCTCGAAGTCGTACAGGGCGTGACGCTAGAAGACCGGATCATTATCAATCCTTCCGACTCCCTCGAAGACGGCCAGAAAGTGAATGTCGCGGCCGGAAACGAGGCAGGTAGCCATTCATGAAGCAGTGGCTAACCGTGTTCGGGCTCGCGGTAGTTGTGTTTCTGGCTGGATGTAGCGTTGGGCCGAAATACCAGCGCGCCTCGGTCCCCGCACCGCCTGCATACAAGACGGAGGGACCTTGGCGCGAAGCTGCTCCAAAGGACTCGATTCCCAAAGGGCAGTGGTGGGAGATCTTCCGCGACGACGACTTGAATGGGTACGAGCAGCAGTTGCTCAAGGCCAACCAGTCTTTGGCCGCGGCGCGCAGCCGCCTCGATCAGGCTCGCTCTCTGGCGCGCGTCGCCTCGTCCGGCTTGTTCCCCGTCGCCAGCACCGATCCCAACGGATCACGCAATCGCTATTCCGGCAACCGTCCGGAGACTCTAGCTCCTGGGGCGCCCCTTACGCAGAGTGCTTTTGAGATTCCTTTCGCGGTCAACTACGAGGTGGATCTATTTGGACGCGTCCGCAAAAATCTGGAAGCTTCCAACGCCGCGCTGCAAGCTAGCGCCGCAGACTTGCAGAACGTGCAATTAGTGCTGACCGCGGAACTCGCTGCCGATTACTTCAGCGTGCGCGAACTCGACGCTGAAACGCAGGTCTTGCAAGAGTCCGTCAAAATTCAGCAACAAGGTTTGATCCTGGTTGACCAGCGCCATCGCGGTGGCATTGCCTCGGGTCTTGACCTGGCCCAGCAGCAGACGTTGCTCGACTCCACCACAACCCAATTACACCTGATCGAGCAGCAGCGGGCGCAATTCGAAGATGCCATCGCCGTGCTGACCGGCAATCCGGCTTCCACATTTAATGTTCCCGTCGTGCCGCTTGCTGCGACTCCACCCGCAGTTCCGCTCGGCCTTCCTTCCGATCTGTTGGAGCGTCGGCCTGACATTGCCACCGCGGAACGAACCATGGCTCAGGAGAATGCTCTCGTCGGTGTCGCCAAGACGGCGTTCTACCCGCAATTGACGATCGCAGGCAGCGGAGGCTTCCAGAGCATCAGTCTGAGTTCGCTGATTACCGCGCCGAGCGCCTTCTGGTCACTGGGTGGCGATGTGTTGCAGCCCATCGTGAACGGTGGACGCAATCGAGCCAATCTTGCGGCACAACGCGCGGCCTACGACGAATCGGTCGCGAACTACCGGGAATCGGTGCTCACCGCGTTTCAACAGGTCGAGGATAGCCTCTCGAGCTTGAACGCTCTGTCTCGGGCCGCCGAAAGCCAGACCGCCGCTGTGAGTGACGCGAAGCGCGCGCTCGACATCGCCAACAACCGCTATCTTGGCGGCTTAACCAATTTTCTAGACGTCATCACCGCGCAATCGGTGTTGCTGACCAACCAGCGACTCTCGACCCAGTTACTCGGCCAGCAGATGGTCGCGTCCGTTTATCTGGTGAAGGCCTTGGGAGGCGGTTGGGACGCTTCCTCCATTCAGAACGAACAGGTCCGCCCTCGAGCGTCGCAAATCATCCAACAGTAGTTCGGGGCTTTCCGGGCTGAGGATAATCCCACAAGAGATACGAGGTGTAAGCGTGGCGCGAGTTTTCATTACCGGTTCCTCTGATGGTCTGGGCCGCATGGCCGGCGAACTGCTGCTATCGCAAGGACACGCGGTAGTTCTGCATGCGCGCAATGAAGCGCGAGCGCAACAGACTCATGCAGCCGTACCCGGCGCAGAGCACGTTGTCGTGGGAGATTTGTCAAGCATGGCCGAAACGCGCCGTGTCGCGGAACAGGTAAATGCTCTCGGGACATTCGATGCCGTAATTCACAATGCCGGCGTCGGATACCGCTCATCCCAGCGGGTTGAAACGGTGGATGGACTGCCTTTGGAATTTGCCGTCAACACGCTCGCGCATTACATCCTGACTGCGCTGATCAAGCGACCGAAACGTCTCATCTATTTGAGTTCTGGGCTGCATCAAGCCGGCGACCCCAGCCTCAACGATCTAACTTGGAAACATAGGCCTTGGCGCGGTCAGCAAGCATACTCCGATTCAAAAATTGCACGACGTTCTTCTGGCATTTGCGATTGCCCGCCGCTGGCCCAGTGTCCACTCGAACGCTCTGGAGCCGGGCTGGGTGCCCACCAGGATGGGGGGCCCGGGCGCTCCCGACGATCTCGACGAAGGTTGCCGCACCCAGGCGTGGCTGGCAGTGAGCGACGAGCCAGCCGCGAAAGTGACGGGCGAGTATTTCTTCCATCAGCGGTTACGCAAGCCGCACCCGGCGACGCGCGACGTTGCAGTGCAGGAGAGACTTCTGGAAGCGTGCGAAGGATTCTCGGGCGTTGTCCTTCCACACTAGAAGCAAAACGGCCGTTTTCAGCGCTCGGCGCTTTCTTTCGATTTATTGTGATTGCTTGCGTAATGATTTATAGTCCGGTCCATGCGATCAGCGCGATTCGTCATCATCGCCGTTCTTACAGTTCTATCTATTCTCCCGACGCTGGCGGATTCTTCAGACCTGATTTCTCCAGATCCCGGACCGGCAGTTGCCACCGTCCATGCGAATGACCTCGCCCTCAGCAACCAGGCCGTGAGCGCCACATGGATGATCGCTCAGGGCAAGATTAAATTCGACAAGCTTCGAGACCTCTATGGGCAACGCGATGTTTCCGTACCCGACGAACTCTTCGTCCTTCGATTGCAGGATGGCCGCGAAATCCCGGCATCGCAGATGACGATCGCGTCTCCGCCGCAAATGAGCGATCTGTCGGCCAGTGCGGAGGCGTCGCGTTTTTCCGATCGCATCCCGGGCAAGAAGATTGTGCTCACGCTCCACTCTCAATCGCCCGATTTGACCGTTGTATGGACCGCGATTCTTCGCGACGGATCAAACTATCTGCGACAGGAATTCAGTCTGCAGGCCGGGACGCAGGCAGTGCCAATCTCTGCGGTTCGTCTGATCACATGGAAATTGCCTGGCGCAAAAATAGTCGGCAGCGTTGCCGGTTCACCCATCGTCGCGGGAAACGTGTTCACGGGCTTTGAGAATCCGTTATCCAAATGTGAAGTGACCGCGGGAGTAGCGTCTTGTGGTCTCCAGCGTGAACTTCCCCTGCCGGCGAAACACGAAGTAACGTACTCCTCGGTCATCGGCGTAACGCCTGCGAAGCAACTGCGCCGCGGCTTTCTCAATTACATTGAGCGCGAGCGCGCCCACCCCTACCGCACCTTTCTGCATTACAACACGTGGTACGACCTCGGGTATTTCAACAAGTACGATCAGGCGGGAGTGATCGACCGCATCCGCGCCTTCGGAACGGAACTGCATACGAATCGCGGCGTCACGCTTGACTCATTCCTGTTCGATGACGGATGGGACGATCCGAAAACCCTCTGGAGTTTCCACTCCGGATTTCCCGAAGGTCTGACACCTTTCGCGAAAGAGGCTGCGAAATACGGCGTCGCGCCGGGCATCTGGATGTCCCCTTGGGGTGGATACGGCAAGCCGCATGACGAGCGCATCAAGTTCGGTAAAGAGCAGGGCTTCGAGACCAACAAAGAAGGCTTCGAGCTTTCCGGACCGAAATACTATCGCCGCTTTGAAGATGTGTGCTTGGAAATGATCCACAAATACGGCGTGAATCAGTTCAAGTTTGACGGCACCGGAAATGTGAATCAGGTCATTCCCGGCAGCCAGTTCGACAGCGACTTCGATGCCGCCATCCATCTTATTCAGGATCTCCGCGCAGCCAAGCCCGATATCTACGTCAATCTCACCACCGGGACCTATCCTTCGCCGTTCTGGCTACGCTATGCCGATTCGATCTGGCGGGGCGGAGAAGACCACGATTTCGCGGGCGTTGGCCCTTGGCGCGAGAAGTGGATTACTTACCGTGACGGCGATGTCTACCAACGCGTAGTCAACGCGGGGCCGCTGTATCCGCTGAGTTCCCTGATGCTCCACGGGCTGATTTACGGACAACACGCCAAGAATCTCGGCAGCGATCCTAACCATGATTTCACCAATGAGGTCCACGATTATTTCGGCAACGGCACGCAGTTGCAGGAGATGTACATTACGCCGTCTCTGCTGACGAAGGAGAATTGGGACACGCTGGCGGAAGCGGCAAAGTGGTCGCGCCAAAATGCCAACATTCTTCGCGACACACACTGGATTGGAGGCGACCCACGCAAACTCGAGGTCTACGGCTGGGCCTCATGGTCGCCGGCAAAGGCAATCCTGGTCTTGAGAAATCCAAACGACAAGCCGCAGAAATTCTCGCTTGATGTTGGGAAAGCGTTTGAGATTCCGTCGGGCGCTCCGACGAGGTTTTCCACCAAGAGCCCGTGGAGGAACGACGCATCGAAGCCGGCGATCGATCTTCGTGCGGGTATGGAGAGCAACTTTTCGCTCGCGCCGTTTGAGGTGCTAACGCTGGAAGCTACTCCAGCGAACTAGGCGAGTCCACCGCCATCGACGACGAGGCAAGTGCCAGTAATCCACTTCGCCATATCGCTGACCAGGAACAGCACTGCGTCGGCCACATCATCGGGCGTTCCCACACGGCGAAGCGGACGATCGGCGGCCGTCTTCATAAAGGCATCACGCGCCTCGCCCAACTGTACGCACTCGCTCGCGAGCATAGGAGTATCCACGTCGCCGGGGCACACACAGTTCACGCGAATATTGTCTTTCCCGTAGTCGATGGCCATGGCGCGGGTCAGGTTCAGGACCCCGGCCTTGGCGGCACAGTAAGCGGCTGCCTTCGGACCTGCCTTCAGTGACCAACCCGAGCCTGTATTTACAATGACGCCGCTGTTCTGCTGCGCAAAATGGGGAATGACCGCGCGCGAGAGTTGATACACTCCTTTGAGCGTCACGTCGAGGACCAAGTCCCATTCCTCTTCCTGCAACTCGACCACGTCTTTCCGCACAACAACCCCGGCGTTGTTGCACAGGATGTCGATTCGACCGAATTCGGCGAGGGTCTGCTGCGTCGCACGAGTACAATCTGACGAAGAGGTAACGTCGCACCTGACAGCAATTGAGCGCCCGCCCTGCTGTTCTATCGAGGCCGCAACAGCGCCCGCTCCTTCAGCATTCTTATCGAGTACTGCAACCGCAGCTCCCATTTCAGCCAGTCGCAGGGAGATTCCGCGTCCAATTCCCGAAGCACCGCCGGTTACCATGGCAACGCGGCCCTCAAGGGATAGCAGTCGCCCTGCGGTCACATTGATCTGTGCTTTTGTCATGATGGTTTCTGCAGTTCGTCCAGCGCCCGCCCAATGGCGGCGAGGGTGAATTCGACGTCTTCCTTGCTGTGCGCCGCAGTCGCAATGGAATGCAGGCCCGCAGCTGGACTCGTATAAACCCCGAACTGGAACAGCTCACGCGATAGGTGTTGATAGGCTGCGCGATCGACCAGGCTGCAGAATTCGCGACAATCCTGAATCCGCTCGGCCCTGGTGAACATGATCTGAAACATGGGTCCGACCTGCTGCACGATGGCATCGATCCCTCGCGCCTTGAAAATATGCCGGACGCCCGAACAGAGTTGGTCGGCGATCGACCACATGTGCTGGAACGCAGCGCCACTGTTGCGACTGAGTTTGCGCAGGCTCGCCCTCGCCGCATGCAGCCCGATGCGCGACGCATTGTGCGTTCCGTAGTGCAACACTCCGCCCCAGGCCAGCTTGCTCATGATGTCGCGCCGGCCGACAAACGCCGCAACCGGCAGGCCACATCCCAGAGCCTTCCCGAACGTCGCAATGTCGGGACTGAGTTTGTAGTACTCCTGGCAACCGCCCGGAGCAATGCGGAAGCCGGTAACGGTCTCATCAAGAATAAAGAGGATTCCGTTCCTACGAGCCAACTCCTGCAATCCGAGCAAGTATCCGTCGCGCGGCGGGATCACGCCCATGTTGGCCATCACACCTTCTGTGATGATGGCCGCAATTTGTCCCGGATGATTGTTGATTGCCCGTTCCAGTTCGTCGAGATCGTTCCAGGGCACAACCACGGTGTCTTCGAGGGCCGCCCGGTTCAGGCCTGAGCTATCAGGAATCTTCACTGCATCGCTGCGAACGCCCATCACTGTGGCGGGCACCACATTCGAACTCACGCATAGATCGTCATACCAGCCGTGATAGTGGCCCTCGAATTTCACAATCTTCTGTCGGCCTGTGAAGCCGCGAGCCAGGCGAATTGATGCCATCACGGCCTCGGTTCCGGTGTTGGCGAAGCGCACGACTTCGGCATTGCCGATCATTTTCTGCAGCATCTCGGCCACTTCGATCTCAATCTCAGTGGCCGTTGCAAAGTGCGCCCCTGACGACGCAGCGTCCGCAATCGCCTGGGCCACTTCGGGGTCCGCATGTCCCAAAGGCAACGCTCCGAAGGCCATCATCCAATCGATGTACTCGTTGCCGTCCACGTCATAGAGTCGCGAGCCAGACCCGCGACGCATAAAAATCGGATATTCTCCATAATTTGCCGGACCCCGCGACGACGAACTCCCTCCCTCAATCAACACGCTTCTTGTGCGCTCGTAGAGTTGCTTCGACGTCTCGGTGGAAAACGCGTGCACGCCTTTTTCCAAAGGCCCTCCTGCAGGACTCTGCTTGTGGCAATGTGACGAACGCGATAGATCGCATCCGCGCGCATGATTATAGTCCGCGAACCCCCTGAAGTCCGCGATCAGCGCGCAGTTTGTCACCGGCACTCGCTATCCATTACGCTATTCCCCCATATGCGATCCATCAGCATCTGTCTCCAGTTCGTCTTTGCAGTTTTCCTTGCACAAGTCGCAGCCGCACAGGACCCTCTTTCTCTCGAACAAGTCTTGGGTTCGCCCTTTCCCACGGGCCTCACCGCCGCCGCGCACGGAAACCGGGTCGCCTGGACCTTCGACGCCAAGGGAGTGCGCAACGTTTGGATCGCCGATGGCGCGGATTTCACTCGCTCGGCTCGGCCGGTCACACACTACAAGGAGGATGATGGCCAGCCCATCGCCAGCGTCAAACTGACTCCTGACGGAAAGACCGTTGTCTATGTCCTCGGCAGTGAACTCAATGACGCGCAGGAGTCAGCCAACCCGATGAGTTGGACACGCGGAGCGAAGCAACAAGTATTTGCCGTCGATATCGACGCCAAGTCGGCAGAGCCTCGCCTTCTGGGCGACATGGGCTGCGGCGACGAAGGTTGCGAAGACATAGAAATCTCCCCCGATGGCAAGTGGGCGCTATGGTCCGCAAAGAAGAAACTTTGGCTCGCCAGCGTCGATGGAAAGCAGCAGGCCAAGGAACTCGGCGTTGTCCACGGTAACTCGGTCTCGCCGCAATGGTCGCCCGACGGGAAGCATATCGCCTTCGTCAGCGAGCGGGGAGATCACAGCTTCATTGCCATTCACGATTTCGGAGATACTTCGATTCGCTACCTCGCGCCCAGCGTAGACAAGGACTCGACGCCTCGCTGGTCCCCGGATGGAAAGCAGGTCTTGTTTATCCGCACTCCGGGTGACGAGCACAAGCTACCGCTGATTCCCGTTGTTCCCGAGCCGTGGGCTTTGTGGGTCGCGGACGCAACTACCGGCGAAGGCCATATGGTATGGCGCAGCGGTAATCAGCTCGTCGACTCTTTTCCAGAACCGTTCGAAGACAGTTCTCTCAACTTCGCCGCTGACGGCCGCATCGTATTCTCCTCGGAGCAAGACGGCCGCAATCACCTCTACTCGGTCGCGGCCAGCGGCGGCAAGCCCACGCTGCTGACGCCCGGTGACTTCGATGTCGAAGATGTCACCCCGAGCGCCGACAAGAAATCTCTCGTCTACTCGTCGAATCAAGATGACGTCGACCGGCGACATCTCTGGCGCGTCTCAATATCCGGCGATGCGCCACCGCAAGCGCTGACCAAAGGCGAATCGATTGAGTGGTCTCCCGTGGAAACGGGCGACGGCAAGACATTAGTGAGTTTGGGTTCCAGCGCAACCTCACCTGCCATGCCGTATCAGATCACAGCAACGGGACGGGAGATGATCGCCAAACAGGCACTGGGGGATTTCCCGTCTGGGGCTCTTGTGACACCCAAGCAGGTCATTTTTCAAAGCGAGGACGGCCTCACCCTGCACGGCCAACTTTTTCTTCCGCGAAACGTTGCCGGCAGAGTGCCCGGACTTGTGTTCTCTCACGGAGGCCCGAGGCGGCAGATGGTACTCGGCTTCCATTACATGGACTACTACCACAACGCCTACGCCAACAATCAGTACCTTGCCAGCCGTGGATATGCCGTGCTCTCGGTGAACTATCGTTTGGGAATTATGTACGGCCGCGCCTTTCGCGAAGCGCCGAACACCATCTGGCGCGGGGCCGCTGAATATAAGGATGTCGTGGCAGCAGGGAAATATCTGCAATCTTTGCCGGAAGTCGATGCAGACAAGATTGGCCTGTGGGGCGGTTCCTATGGCGGTTTCCTCACTGCCATGGGTCTGGCGCGGAATTCCGATTTGTTCAAAGCGGGCGTCGATTTTCACGGCGTTCACGACTGGAGCGTCTTCCTTACCGAACGGCCATATTTCGGCAGTGTGGCACTCAAGCCGCCAGATGCAGAAGCTGCCGTGAAGCTGGCATGGGAATCCTCTCCCGATGCTTACGTCAGCACCTGGAAGTCTCCCGTGCTGCTGATTCACGGGGACGACGATCGTAACGTCCCCTTCAGCCAAACCGTCGATCTCGTACAACGGCTGCGGAAACAACACGTCTCCTTTGAACAACTCATCATCCCCGACGATATTCACGGATTCCTGAGGTGGAGGAATTTTCTTCGTGCCTACCAGGCCACCGACGATTTCTTCGACCGGACGTTGAAGCGAGGGGAGAGCATTGGTACGGGAAACTAGCGGCGAAAAGCGGGATTTTGGGGACTCGCAAAAAAGTTTGAGGTGCAGCTTATTGCAGCTGCACCTCAGGGGTTTTCGCCGGCCTCAGGCCGCTTCGAAGCGATCGCTGTTCATCACTTTGTTCCACGCCGCCACGAAATCCTTCACGAACTTCTCCTTCGAGTCCGCGCAGGCATAGACTTCCGCGAGGGCACGCAACTGCGAATGCGAACCGAAGATCAGGTCGACGCGGGTTCCGGTCCACTTGACCTGGTTCGTCTTGCGGTCGCGTCCTTCGTACACCGCCCCAGAACCGTTGGATTGGTTGGACGGCTGCCATTGCGTGCTCATATCGAGCAGGTTGACGAAGAAGTCATTGGTCAGCGTCTCCGGCCGTTTGGTGAAGACACCGTGCGTGGACTTCCCCGTATTGGCACCCAACACGCGCAGGCCGCCGACCAAAACCGTCATCTCCGGCGCGGTCAGCCGCAGCAATTGCGCCTTATCCACCAGCATTTCTTCTGGCGATAGGCGCTGCTTGCCACGGAGGTAGTTGCGGAACCCATCGGCGCGCGGCTCCAGCGGCTCGAACGATTCGACGTCGGTTTGTTCCTGCGAAGCGTCCATGCGCCCTGGCTTGAACGGAACTTTCACGTCAACTCCTCCGTCCTTCGCCGCCTTCTCGATGGCCGCATCGCCGCCGAGAACGATCAGGTCTGCCAGCGAGACTTTCTTTCCGCCAGACTGCGACGCGTTGAACTCCTTCTGAATCGCATCGAGCTTCTGCAGCACCTTCGCCAACTCAGCGGGCTGGTTGACCTCCCAGTCTTTTTGCGGCGCGAGACGAATGCGCGCCCCGTTTGCTCCACCGCGCTTGTCCGAACCGCGGAACGTCGATGCCGACGCCCACGCTGTCGAGACCAGTTGTGCAACCGTCAAGCCCGACGCCAGAATCTTCGCTTTCAACGCAGCAGCATCCTGCTCGCTGATCAGCGGATGATTCACCGCGGGAATCGGGTCTTGCCACGACAGCGTTTCCTTCGGAACCAGTGGCCCGAGATAGCGTGCGATCGGCCCCATATCGCGGTGTGTCAGCTTGAACCACGCCCGTGCGAACGCGTCCGCGAACTGATCCGGATGTTCGTAGAAGCGCCGCGAAATCTTCTCGTAGGCGGGATCGAACCGCAATGCCAGGTCCGTCGTCAGCATAGATGGCGCATGACTCTTCGACGGATCGTGTGCATCCGGCACCGTGCCTTTGCCCGCGCCGTTCTTCGGTGTCCACTGTTGTGCGCCGGCCGGGCTCTTCGTCAGTTCCCATTCGTAGCTGAACAGGTTAGTGAAGAAATTGTTGCTCCACTTCGTCGGCGTCGTGGTCCAGATGACCTCCAGGCCGCTGCCGATTGTGTCACCGCCGAATCCCTTGCCGAACTTGTTTTTCCACCCGAGACCTTGCAATTCGATTTCAGCGCCCTCGGGTTCGGCGCCTACGTAGTCAGCAGGAATGGCAGCGCCGTGAGTCTTGCCGAAGGTGTGTCCCCCAGCAATCAGCGCGACCGTCTCTTCGTCGTTCATCGCCATGCGGAGGAACGTTTCGCGGATGTCTTTTGCCGCCGCCAGCGGGTCCGGCTTGCCGTTCGGCCCTTCCGGATTCACGTAGATCAATCCCATCTGCACGGCGCCGAGCGGATTCTCCAAATCTCGCTCGCCCGAGTAGCGTTCGTCGGCCAGCCACGTCCCCTCTGGACCCCAGTACACATCCTCTTCCGGTTCCCAGACGTCGGCGCGTCCGCCGCCAAAACCGAATGTCTTGAAGCCCATCGATTCCAGTGCGACGTTGCCGGCGAGAATCATGAGATCGGCCCACGAAATTTTCCGGCCGTATTTTTGCTTGATCGGCCACAACAGACGGCGTGCCTTGTCGAGGTTTACGTTGTCGGGCCAGCTATTGAGCGGCGCAAAACGCTGCTGCCCCGCTCCGGCGCCGCCGCGGCCATCGCCAATACGGTACGTGCCGGCGCTGTGCCACGCCATTCGGATGAACAGCGGTCCGTAGTGCCCAAAGTCTGCCGGCCACCACTCCTGCGAGTCCGTCATGGCCGCATGAAGGTCTTTGACCACCGCATTCAGATCGAGCGTCTTGAATTCTTTGGCGTAGTCGAACTCCTCGCCCATCGGATCGGAGAGTGGAGAGTGTTGATGGAGGATTCTTAAGTCCACCTGATTTGGCCACCAGTCGATATTGGCGCGGACTTTGCCTGCGCCATGCGCGACCGGGCATTTCGATTCGGGTAAGGTGCTCTTTTCCTGTTTTTCGGGGACAACACTCCCCGATGAACTCGCGAGTGTATTTTCCATAGGTATCTTCCTTAGTTATGAGTCGAAACTTCGACGTACTGCGAACCGGTTCCGGCCTACCGGTCCTGAGGATTGCTGCCCGCGCTTCCCGTGGCGCACTGTGCGCCTACCGTGGCCACATTGATGAAAACTTAACGGGAAACGTGCCGCCGAGCGCATTTCGTACAGAGTCCACGAAAAATGAGTTCGCATTCGCGAACGATTCGTTTCCCAAACGAGCCTGAGGCAGGCTTGGGCACGTCATACCAGTCCAGGTCTTCCACATTGCCACAGCGATCGCAAATGAAGTGATGATGCCGCATGCCTTTCGCATCGAATCGGGCGGCGCGGCCTTCGACGGCCACTTCCCGCACCAGGCCTGCTTCCACCAAATCGCGCAGATTGTTGTAAGTCGTCGCCCGGGAAGATCGCGGATCGGCGCGATTCACGGCTTCGAAAATCTCCGCGGCCGTCGGATGCCGGTGGCACTCCACCAGGAACGCCATAACGGCGTATCGCTGCGGCGTACACCGCAACCCGCCGTTCTCCAGCGATTGTCGAATCGAGGCCGCGTCCATGTCTGTTTAGAATATATCTAATATGACACTTTATCAAGACTCGCTCTGGGCCTGCGGCTCACGGTGCTCACGGCAGAACCCAAGCAGGTTAAGCGTCGATTCCCAGTTGATGTTGAATTTGTTCGAGCGGCACTCCCTTGGTTTCAGGAACCATGGTCTTCACCCAGATAAGTTGCAAGATCATCATGGAGGTGAAGAACAAAAAGATGTACCCGGGCGGAAACGCATCAACCATCTTCGGGAAAAAGAATGTCAGCAGCATCGCGAAAACCCAGTGGGTGGAACTGCCTAGGGTCTGACCTTCGGCACGATTGCGATTGGGAAAGATCTCGGAGATAAAGACCCAGATCACCGTCCCTTGTCCGATGGCGTGGGCGGCGATGAAGGCGAAAATACACGTCGGAACGATGGCATCGTGGTGAGTGAAGAACGCCCAGGACGTACAACCCAGCGACGCGATATAGCCGAACGATCCGATGTAGAGGAGTGTCCGACGCCCCAGTCGGTCTATCAGCCATAGTCCGACGAAGGTAAAAATGAGGTTCGTCACTCCAATCCAGACGGATTGTTTCAAAGCGTCCTTGGCCATCAGGCCTGTTTGCTCAAAAATGCGCGGAGCGAAGTAAAGGATAGCGTTAATGCCGGAAAGCTGATTGAAGAACGCGATCAGGATCGCCAACAGGATCGGCTTGCGCAGGCGGTTCGTCCAGAACTGGCCGTGCGAAACTTGGGCTTCCGACGCAACTGCCGCGGTAATGGCGTCGGCTTCGGCCACGATTTGCGCAGAGGGAACTTCCGGTTCCGCGCGCTGCAGAACGCCAATCGCGGTCGCGCGATCTCCTTTTCGGCTCAGCAGCCAGCGCGGGCTTTCCGGCAGGCCGAGGCATAATACGGCGTAGACTGCCGATGGAAACGCCGCGACGCCCAGCATCCAACGCCAAGCATTTTCACCGATGCCCGCTAACCACCAGTTCGATGCATATGCTACCAGGATGCCGAACACGATATTGAACTGGAACATACCAGTCAGGCGTCCGCGATGCTTGGCTGGAGCGATTTCGGAAATGTACATGGGCGCGACCACGGTCGAAATGCCAATGCCCAGGCCGCCGATCACGCGGGCCGCGATGAACGTAGCAACATTCGTCGCCAGGGCTGATCCCGCCGCGCCGACAAAATAGAGGATGCCGATCCACAGCAGCGTCGCCTTGCGTCCAAAGCGATCGGCCGGCACGCCTCCAATTAGAGAGCCGACCACGGTGCCCAACAATGCAGACGCCATTGCCACGCCGTGCAGCCAAGGGCTGAGCCCCCAGATCGCCTGTATGGTTTTTTCCGCGCCCGAAATGACGACGGTGTCGAAGCCAAACAGAAACCCGGCCAGTGCCGAAGTCAACGACCAGAAGAAGATGCGAGCATTCATATAGGTAAGGCGCGCAGATTACCACAAAACTTGCTGATTAACCGTGACTAACACCACTTAGTCTGCGGTAAGCGGATAGTTCTTTTCGCGCCAGTCGCGAATGCCGCCGTCCATGGAGATGACATTGGTGTAGCCCATCTTCTTCAAGTTGTCGGCCGCCAGTGCAGAGCGAAAGCCCCCGCCGCAATACAGGATCATTTCCTTGTCCAACTCGGGCACGCGCTGCTCGATATCGCGCTCGATGATTCCTTTGCCCAAATGAATGGCCCCGGGCAGATGATCTTTGGCGAATTCGCTTTCCTCGCGCACGTCAATCAGCACAAACTTGTCACCGCGATCCATGCGGCGTTTCACTTCCTCGACGTTGGTCTCGCGAATGCGACTGCGCGCGTCGTCGACGATCTTCAGAAACCGGGGAGGATGTTGATGAGCCATGAAGCCTCCTTTGTAGAGCGCAAACATGGTATCAAGTTGGAGCGAAGCCCGTGCGTGGAAACGGACTCGGCTGCATTAGGATGAAATGGTGCCGCAGAAGAGCAAATTCCGCAGCGTCGGCCTGGCGCGTGCCTTGTCGAAGCTCGGATATTGTTCGCGCTCGCAGGCCTCCGAGTTAATTGGAAATGGCCGGGTTCGCCTGAATGGTGTGCTACGGCGCGATCCGGAAGCCCCGGCTCATCTGGAGCGCGACAAAATTGAAGTGGACGGTCAGCCTGTTCACGCTCAGCAGAAAATCTACTTGATGATGAACAAACCCCGGGGCCTGGTTACGACCGCTTCCGACGAAAAGGGGCGCGACACCGTTTATTCTCTCTTGCAGGATGGGGACGACTTGCCCTGGCTGGCGCCGGTTGGTCGTCTGGACAAGGCGAGCGAGGGTTTGCTGCTGCTGACCAACGATTCGCAGTGGGGCGGATATGTCTCCGCGCCCGAGACGCATCTGGAAAAGACGTATCACGTGCAGGTCAACAGGACCGCGGACGACGATTTTGTTCAGAAGTTGACACGCGGAGTGCCCGTCGACGGTGAAACGTTACGCGCTCGGCGAGTGAGTCTTCTTCGATCCGGCGAGAAAAATTGCTGGCTTGAGATTGTCCTGGATCAAGGTAAGAACCGGCAGATCCGCCGAATGCTGGAGGAACTTGGAGTCAGCGTCCTGCGCCTGGTGCGGGTGGCCGTCGGACCGCTGCAACTCGGCAAACTCGCCAAAGCCTCGTACCGCAAGCTGACGAACGAAGAGAAACTGGCGCTCGATCGCGCCATGTCGAAATGACGAAATCTATGTCCGATCTCACCCTTCTTTCTGCCGTCGCCATGGCCGCAGAGATTCGCGACAGGAAAATCTCTCCTGTCGAACTCGTCGATCAGCATCTGGCGAAAATCGAGAAACTGAATCCGAAATTGAACGCATTCGTGCACGTCGATGCCGACCGCGCTCGTCGTGAAGCCAAGTCGGCAGAAGACGCCATCCTGCGCGGCACGCCGATTGGTCCTCTGCATGGCGTTCCGATCAGCATCAAGGGCTGCATCGGAGTTGCAGGAATGCGCTGGGAGGCCGGCACGCGCCTGCGCGCGGGATTCGTGGCTTCGCAAGATGCGCCGCTCGTGGCACGCTTGAGAGCCGCCGGCGCCATCGTACTCGGCGTGACCAACACTCCGGAAATTCTGATGGCGTGGGAAACCGACAATCTTTTATATGGTCGTACCAACAGCCCTTGGGATCTCGAACGCACCGCCGGAGGCTCCAGTGGCGGGGAAGCGGCAGCAATCGCCTCTGGCATGTCCGCTGGCGGAGTCGGGAGCGATGGCGGCGGGTCGATCCGCGTCCCTGCACATTTCAGCGGGATTTGCGGTCTCAAGCCAACGCCCGGGCGCATCCCTTCCACCGGACATTTCCCGCCCTCGGGTGGGCCATTCGCGCTGATTGGCGTGGTGGGTCCAATGGCGCGCACGGTCGCCGATCTCAAGGAACTATTCACAGTCATGGAAGGTCCCGATGACGGAGATACCTGTGCGGCTCCGGTCGCGGTGCGCTGGCCGAATGAGAGCGAACTCAAGACCCTCCGTATCGGCTACTTCGAAGACGACGGCCGCACACCCGTAACTTCCGAAACGCGTCAAGCCGTGCGCACAGCCGCCAAAGCTTTGAGCGATGCCGGTTTCGCAGTCGAGCCCCTCCGTCCCGAGGGGCTGGAAGAAGCGCGGCTGCTGTGGAAGAAGTTTTTTGTGACCGCGAGCGGCATGCTCCTTCGACCTATGTTCAATGGACGCGAAGCCGATACCAGTCCCATCATGAAGCAATTCTTGCAGTGGTCCGCCGCTGACCCAACGCTCACTGGAGATTCCCTCCTTGAAGCGTGGATTCGCCGCGATACGCTGCGCGCCGACTTTCTGGCACAGATGCGGAAATATCCGATCCTGCTTTGCCCAGCCGCCGCCATTCCCGCGTTTCGCCACGGCGAACGCAAGTGGCAAGTGGAAGGGAAGATCGTCCACTACCTCGACGCCTGGAGCTACACGGAATGGTTCAACCTGCTAGGCAACCCGGCGGCAGTCGTGCCCGTTAGTCATTCAAGCGATGGGTTGCCGATCGGTGTGCAGATTGTCGGTCGTCCGTGGGAAGAAGAACATGTGCTGAGTGTGGCGCAAGCCTTGGAGAATGCGTGCGGAGCATGGAAAATTCCGCCCATCTCGTAATTGAACCACAGTCAACTGAGCCGCCAAATTTTCGCTCAATCATCAAGCTGGAGGACCGCTAGTATTTTTGTATTATGTCGCCGCCGTTCCGCACTGTATAACGTTA
>Ga0335070_10000706_pt1 | contig 37839 bp, 39 predicted proteins | sample Lox_Sample_13_FD_206722 | JGI IMG/M metagenome (GOLD analysis project Ga0335070, IMG submission 206722) | Soil microbial communities from Loxahatchee National Wildlife Refuge, Florida, United States - Lox_Sample_1.3 | ecosystem: Environmental > Terrestrial > Soil > Wetlands | place: USA... | reverse complement strand
CGGCGTCGGCGCCCTGGACCGTGTAGCCGCTGGCCGCCTCACCGGTGATCGGCGAGCCGTCGCGGCGCCAGGCATAGCCGAATGAGGTGGGGCTGTTCGACCAGGCGCCGTCGGAGCAGGAGAGGACGCTGTCGAGGGCTGGGGTGCCGCTAAGCACCGGGGCGGTGGTGTTGACCGGGGCGCCGGCGGCCGCGGGGATGGCGAGGGAATTGCTGGTCGCGCCGGTCTCGCCCGCGCCGTTGATCGCGGTGACTTCGCAGGTGATGCTCGAGCCCTGATCGGCGGCCTGTACCTGATAGGTGGCCGCGCTGGCACCGGTGATCGCGCTCGAGCCCCGCAGCCAGGCGTATTCGAAGGCCGTGGGGCTGTTCTGCCAGACGCCGTTGGAGCAGGAGAGGACGCTGTCGAGGGCTGGGGTGCCGCTAAGCACCGGGGCAGTGGTGTTGACGGCCTTGGCGGCGGCGTCGGCCCCGAGGACGGCGTTGACGTTCGGTGTCGTGGTCCCGGTGCCAACCGCGATCGAGCCGGCTTCCCCGATCGACGCCTTGCCGTTGTAGTACTGCACGGCGTAGCCGCTGCCGTAGGGCCCCTCGAAGCGGACGACGTAGTTGCCGGGGTTGAGCCCGCCGATCGCGTAGGCGCCAGCGCTGTCGGTGTAGCCGCAGCCGAAGTATTCTTCCTCCTCGCCCGGCTTGACCGCGCACGCTTCGGCGCCTTCGAGCGGGTTGTGCGTGGTGGCGTCGGTGATGGTGCCGGTGATCCGCCCACCTTCCCGCAGCGCGGCGTTGATGTTCGGCGTCGTCGAGCCGGCGCTGACAGCAACCGCGTCGGCGGCATCGTAGGTGGCCTTGCCGTTGTAGTACTGGCGGGCGTACTTCAGTTCGCTGGGTTCGTAGTACTCCTGGTAGAAGGAGACCTTGTAGGAGCCGCTCGCCAGCGCCTGGACTTCGTATTCGCCATTCGCGTTGCTGTAGCCGCAGCCGAAGTATTCTTCTTCGGCACCGACCTTGGTCACGCAGGCGTCGATGTTCTTGACCGGTGCGTGGGTGGAGGCGTCGGTGATGGTGCCGGTGATCCGGCCCCCGCCCTGCATCTGGGCGTCGATGTTCGGCGTCGTCGAGCCGGTGCTGACCGCGACCGGGTCGGCGGCCGCCTGGCTCGCCTTGCCGCTGTAGTACTGCGGGGCGTAGTTGAGCGGGCTGTAGAATTCGTTGTCGACGCGGAAGACGACATCGTAGGAGCCGCTCGCCAGGCCGTTGATCGAGTAGGTGCCGTCGGATTCGGTGTAGTCGCAGCTATGGAGGCCGCCCGCGCCGGGTTCGGTCGCGCAGACCTCGAGACCTTGGATGGGGTCGTGGGTGGAGGCGTCTGTGACGGTCCCGGTGATCAAACCCCCTTCGTGCAGTTCGGCGTTGATCCCGGAGGTCGTGGAGCGCTCCGCCACCGAGACGACATCAGCCTGCGCCCATTTGGGCTTGCCGTTGTACCACTGGGTGATGTAGTTCTGGGAGGCACAGCCGTGCGGGCCGCAAACGTAGGCGGGGTAGAACACGACCTTGTAGGAGCCGGCCTTCAGCCCACGAAAGGTGTACTGGCCCGCGCCGTCGGTTTCCTGGCAGTTGACGCCGACGTATTCGTATTCTTCCCCGCTCCCCGACAGGCAGACCTCCGTGCCTTCTATCGGCAGGTGAGCGGAGGCCGAGGTCACGGTCCCGGTGACCCGCCCGCCTTCGTGCATCGCCGCGTTGACGCCCGATACGGTCGATCCGTAGGTGACCGCGACGGGGTCCGCCCCGGCGGAGGTCGTCTTGCCATTGTGGAACTGCGGCAGGTAGTCGCTTTCGGGGGGGCCGTGGAATTCGACCCTGTAGGAGCCGGCCTGGAGGCCCTTGATGAGGTAGGAGCCGCCCGGGGCGCTCCGGGCGCATTCGCCCGCCCCCTGTTCGCCGCCGATCGGGACCGCGCAGGCGTAAATCCCTTCGATCGGGTTGTGCGTGGTGGCGTCGGTGATGAGGCCCGTGATCCGCCCGCCTTCCTGCAGCGCGGCGTTGATGTTCGACGTCGTCGCCCCCGCGGCTACCGCGACGGCGTCGGCCTGTGCGAAGGTCGTCTTGCCGTTGTAGTACTGGTTGGCGTAGCCGCTTTCATAGGGCCGGTAGAACTGCAGCTTGTAGCTCCCGGCGAAGAGGGCGCTGATCGCGTATTCGCCGCTCGCGTTCGTGTAGGCACATTCGTAGTAGGGGAAGTATTCGGAGTTCGTGATCATGCTCGGGCAGACCTCGACGCCCGAGATCCCGGCATGGGTGGAGGCGTCGGTCACCTTGCCAGTGATCCGCCCGCCTTCCTGCAGCGCGGCGTTGACATTGGAGGTGGTCGCGCCGATCGCCACCGAGACCGTGTCCGCCGGTTCGAAGGGCGCCTTGCCGTTGTAGGACTGGCGCAGGTAGGGACTGCCGTAGCCGGGATAGAACCCGACCGTGTAGGAGTCCGCCGGCAGCCCGCTGATCGAGTATTCCCCGTTGGCGTCCGTGGAGCTGCATTGGCCGCCTTCGCCCGCACAGACCGAGATGCCCGCGATCCCGGCGTGGGTGGTGGCGTCGGTAACCTTGCCGGCGATCCGCCCGCCTTCGTGGAGCGAGCCGTCGATGTTCGAGGTCGTCGCCCCCTCGCTGACCGCGACGTCGTCGGCTTCCTCCCAGTGCGCCTTGCCGTTGTAGTACTGGGTGATGTAGTTCGGGGTCGTGCAGCCCGGGGTGTAGCAGGAACCGGAGCTGAACTCGACGATGACGCTGCCGCTGGGGATGCCGGAGATCATGTAAATGCCCGCGGCATTGGTCTTGGCACAGCGGGAGAAGTAGCCTTCGCCGCCTTCTCGCGAGGCGCAGACTTCGATGTCTTCGATCGGGGCATGGGTGGAGGCGTCGGTGACGGTGCCCGTGACCCTGCCGCCTTCGTGCAGTTGGGCGTTGATGTTCGGGCTGGTAGAGCCGTTGGTGACCGAGACCGCTTCGGCTTCTTCCCAGGTCGTCTTGCCACTGTAGTACTGGGATACGTAGTTCAGGCCGCTTTCGTAGTAGGGCGCGAACTTGACCTTGTAGAAGCGCGTTTCCAGGCCGGTGATGGCGTAGTGACCGGTGGAGTCGGTGTAGCCGCAGCCGGCGTATTCGAGGTTCGATGCCTGGTAGGCACAGACTTCGATGTCTTCGACCGGGGCGTGGGTGATCGCATCGGTGACCGTGCCGGTGATCTGGCCGGTGCCGGCGCCGAGCGCGAAGCAGGGGAAGGCCATGAGGAGCCCGGTCAGGAGGAGGAGGAGCGCCGAGACGAGCAGGCCCCGATCCCGGCCTCGCCGCTCACGCCGCAGCGTGTCGTCGACCGCCATCTCGGAATCTGCCTGCCGCATCCTGCCTCCCGGCTCGTCGTGAGTTTGCGTAGGTGTCACCTGAGGCCGCGCCGGCCGCGCGGCGGGAAGGCAAAGTACCGACAGAGGTCAGCCTGTCAAGGTTTCATACACGCAACGTCGACTGGCGCTCGGAATGTCTCACACGGAGGTGCAGTGAAAGCCGCTCATGTGAGGTGGACGGATACGGTTTTCCCGAGCCTTTTGCGAACCGTAGTGTAGTGGGTGGATGACACTACACAGAGCGGGCGCAGCGCCGCGCGGGAAGAGCGATAGGGAGCTAATGGCCAGGGAGCGCCGGCACCGACGTCCGCTGGCGGCCGAGAACGGCATGCACCTCCGCGCCATAGGGGGAGAGGGTCCAGGCATTGGGCCGGCCGGCCCCGCCGCTCTCCTTCACGAGGAGGCCGGCGCCGTGCAGACGCTCGAGTAGCGCGGAGACCTGCCCGGAGTGCGAGACGCCGATGTTCTCGGCGACGGCGCGGTTGGAGGCGTGGGGGTTCTCGTGCAGGTAGCGAAGGCAGGCACGCAGCCTGTGGGAGCTGGCCCGCCGCAGCATCTCGGGCACTTCCACGTCTTCGGCGGCCGGGGCCGGACAACGCTCGGCGAGAAGCTGCCCGGAGCGTTCCTCGCCTCTTCTCGCCGCGCGGGCCGCCGCGCCGGGGCCGAAGTAGAGGGCGACGACGACCTCGGCGAGCAGGCCGAGGAGGGCCGTGAAGGGCGGGGCGTCCCCGCTCAGCACCCGTTTGCGCAGGATGCACAGCACCGAGGCGACCATCGCCTCGGGCATCGCCTCGGGCGGCTGGCGCTCGAAGGCGAGCTGGCGGCGCGCGGCAGCGTCGACCAACCCGGCGATCTGGTCCAGCTCGGCTGCCCGCGACGAGAAACCGGCGGGCAGCCCGATCATGCTCTCCAGCAGGCAGGCCCGGGCGCAGACGGGCTCGGCGTCGAGGAAAGTAAGGAGCGCCTCCAGGCCGGAGAGGATCCCCTCCTCCCAGCGCGCCTCGCGCTCGAAGGCTCCGGCTACCGCGGCGCTCCCGCGGGCCAGCATCCAGTCGAGGAGCGCCGCAAAGCAATCGTCGAGGCACTCGAAGTTGCGGGCGAACGCCGCGCGAGAGACGCCAGCGCGCTTGGCGACCTCGGCCTTGCTGGCGCCGCGCAGGCCGTGCTCGGCGACGACCTCGGCCATCGCCTCCAGAAGCCGCCCGCGCTGGCTCTCGAGGACGAGGTCATCGTGGTGGCGGGCGCGATCGGCCAGCTGCCTCGCCTGCGATGGGCCGCGCTGCACCTCGGGCGCCTCCACGGTGAGCCTCCGCTAGTTGACGCGCCCAGGAACCCATGTGGGTGCCTGGCTCGACAGGTGGACGTGCCCGGCCTCGGCCGATTCTCCTTCTCGCGATGTCACGAGATGTCGATGGGTGCAGCTAAACAAAAGTGCAGACGCCTCCACGCGATCGGCCATTGGACGGTATCGCATTGGGTGGAGGACTGTGCTGTTGGGGCGGTTGCCGTTCTCGTCCAACCGCCCGTGCAGGCGTCTGCAGCACCGGGCCCTGTATCCCGCCAACTCGGTTTTTCGCAAGACAAATCTCCTCCCGCCTGGATCAGGACGATCGCTCCGGCCAGAAGGCCGGCCTCAGCTCCAAACGTGGATGTGGCCTGGACCCCGTCCCGCGTTCACACCACCTGAGCTGAATCGCTCGGATGCCTCGGAGGGGCGAAGCCCCGGAGAGGCATCCGAAGCGGCACCCAGGATGGCCGCTCGACCACTAAGGAGATCGAGCTGGCAGAGCAACGCAAGCCAACGCGGTACCCAGCAGAAGCCCAGAGACCGTGCTGGCCGGGATGAGGGGCGACGACCGGTCGGAGAGGGACGTCTGCCACCAAATGCCCCGTACCGGGTCCGTTTCGGGCACTCGTGCCCGAAACGGAGGGAAAAACCGGGACGGTTCAAACCGATTCTCGACCGATCCCGGAAATCTCAAGGCGCCGATTTGCAGGCGATTCGCGAAAAAGCGGCTGAAGGGATTCGAACCCTCGACCTTCTGCATGGCAAGCAGACGCTCTAGCCAGCTGAGCTACAGCCGCGTGGAGGAAGGAAGATACCGACCCGGCGGCCTCTTGGGTCGAATGGCCGGGGCTGCCGGCCCTTGTGCGGGTGGCGCCGAGCGTGAGAAGGTCGCTCGTATCCACATTCCCAGGAGGACTCCATGAAACGTATCCAGAAGAGACTGACGTTTGCGAACGTCATCTCTTGTCTCGCGCTGTTCGTCGCGCTCGGCGGCGCGAGTTACGCGGCGACGCAGTTGCCAAAAAACAGCGTTGGCTCCAAGCAGCTCAAGGCCAATGCGGTGACCACGGCGAAGATAAAGAAGGGCGCCGTGACCGGGGCGAAGATCAACGCCTCGTCGCTGGGGACCGTTCCGACGGCGACCAACGCCTCGCAGCTCGGAGGGGTCGCGGCCTCCGGTTATCAGAAGAGCGCGATGTGGGCACTGGTGGAAGCCAACGGGACGATCCTCGCCCAGTCCGGTGGCATCTCGGTGCAAGCGACCACCGGCACCGGCGCTTACTGGCTTCACTTCCCCGCGCAGGTGTCCGGCAAAGGCGTCTCGGTGACGCCCTGGGAGGGCTGGGAACCAGCTGACCCGGGAACCGAAGCGGCTGCCTGCGGCGGCGCGTCCGTTCCAGGTTCCGTCGGTTGCGCGGAGGGGACGAACACCGTCAACGACCTGTTCGTAGGCACCCAGGAAAACGGGGTCTACAAAAAAATGGCGTTCTATGTGATCGTCCTGCCATAAGGCCCGCGAAGGGGTGTGGCGGCCCGAGGACCGCCACACCCCCATTCGGGAATCGAGAGGCTCCGGCTCTCAGCTGCCCGGCGTCGGGTCGGAGGCCGGGTCGTACACGCAGAGCACGTCGGTCTGAACTTTGTTGGTCAGCGGGGTGGCGACGATCACGTTGACGTTGCCGTTTTCATCGGTCTGGACCGACCAGGCACCGCTGGGATTGGGACCGCCGCCGGCCAGATCGGACGTGAAGGCGAGGACTTCCTTCCAGGGGACGCCGCCGAGCCGGGCGTAGGCCTCGACCTGAGCCACGGTGGGCAGGGTCGCGCCGGGAACGCCCGTCTGGCAGGCCTGGATCGCTTCCGTCCAGGTGGCTCCGCCGGCCCTCGTCGTCTTGTAGACACATGGTCCTCCGAGCAGCAGGACGGCGTTGGCTGGGTTGTTGCAGGTGAAGTGCAAGGAACCCTCGTTCACCTTTGCCCCGGTGACCGCGCCGTCGGCGATCTTGCTGGTCGTCACGGCGTTGTCGGCGAGCTTGTTGGTCGTGACGGCGTTGTCCGCAATCTTCTCGCCGGTCACCGACCCGTTGGCGATCTTGCCGGAGGTGATCGCGCCATCGGCGATCTTGCTCGCACCGACGGCGGCGTTCTTGATCTTCGCCGCGGTGACCGCGTTGCTCTTGAGCTGCTTGGACCCGACCGAGTTCTTGGCGAGCTGGTTGGCAGCGAGGGCGCTCCCGCCGGCGAGGACGAGGAACAGGGCCAGCGTCGAGATGACGTTGGCGTAGGTGAGCCTGTTGGATAGACGCTTCATGGAGTCCTTCCGGTTCCGGGTACAAGAAAGGACGAGACCGTCTGAGCCTCTCACCGCTGGATCGGCCCGACAAGTACCGGTGAAGAGCGCTTCGGGTTTACGCCCGACGGGCGAGATAGGTTCCCGCCCATGGATGACATTCGCGAAACCCGCCCCTGGTTCTGGGTCCTGGTCGCCGTGCTGGCCGCGGTGGCGATCGTTGCGCTCGTGATCGCGATCTCGGCGAGCAACGAATCGGTCGACCAGAAGAAGCTGGTCAACGAAGCGACCGAACAGGTGAAGGAAGAAGTCTCGGGCCTCGACGAAGCGGTCGAAGCGGCGAACGAATTCCAGGAAGAAAGCGATCAGCTGGCGGCGGAAGACCGCAAGCGGATCAAGCGCGAGGTCAACGCGGCGGTCGCCGGCGGCGAAGCGGAGCTGACGAAGCTGAAGAAGCGGGTCGCCTCGCTGGAAACGTCGGTCACCGACAACGCGACGGAAAGTGAAAAGCTGCGCAAGAGCGTCTCCAATCTGAGCGCCGGCCAGGAAGACCTCGAAGCCGAACTGGTCGAACTCGAAAAGCGCGTCAACCGGCTCGAAAAGTAGGTCGAATAGGGCGTACCCTGCGGGGATGCTCTTTCGCCAGATCATCCACGAGGACCTCGGCTGCGCCTCATACCTGGTCGCCGATCGCGACGCCGGCCACGCTGCGGTAATCGACCCGCAGTGGGACATCGACCCATACCGCCGCCTGGCGCGGCTGCACGGAGTCCGGATCGAGCACATCCTCGAGACCCACAACCACGCCGACCACGTCTCCGGCCACGGGCGCCTGGCGCGGGCGACCGGCGCCACCGTCCACGTCCATGAGCTGGCCGAGGCCGAGTACCCGCACGAGCCGTTCGCGGACGGCTGGACGCTGGAGCTGGGCGAGGTGACGATCGAAGCGGTCCACACCCCGGGCCACCGGCCCGAGCACACCGCCTTCGTGCTGCGCGACTCCAGCCGCGACGGCGCTCCCTGGGCGGTCTGCGGCGGCGACTCGCTCTTCATCGGCGACGTCGCCCGCCCCGACCTCGCGGTCGAGCCACGCGAGGGCGCCGCCGAGATGTTCCGCTCCCTGCACGAGCGCCTGCTCGTCCTCGACGACGAGGTCGAGATCTGGCCCGGCCACCTCGGCGGCTCGCTCTGCGGCGGCTCGGCGCTCGACCTCAAGACCTCCTCGACGATCGGCTTCGAGCGGCGCCACAACCGCGCCCTCGGGATCGTCGACGCCGACGAGTTCGTCGCCGACCAGCTCGCCTCGCTGGGCGACAAACCGCCCAACGTCGACCACATCGTCTCGCTCAACCGCGGTCCCTTCGTCGAGGGCTTCGGCTACCCGCAGCCGATGACCCCGCACGAGGTCGAGGAGGCGGTCGCCGCCGGCGCCGTCGTCATCGACGGCCGCACCAACGAGGAGTTCGACGAGTCCCACATCCCCGGCGCGCTCAGCACCTCCGCCTACGACACCGGCTTCGCGACCAAGGTCTCGCGGGTCGCCCCTGCGGGCGCCGACGTGATCATGGTCGCCGCCTCCGACGGCGACGAGCGCCACGCGGCGGAGCTGCTCGCCTCGGTCGGGATGCACGTGCGCGGCTTCCTCGAGGGCGGGATGACCGCCTGGCGCGAGGAGGCGCGGCCGGTGCGCAAGATCGAGCTGATCGACCCCGACGAGCTCGCCGCCCGGGCCGACGGCGCCGAGCCGCCGCTGATCCTCGACGTCCGCAACGACTCCGAGTACGCCGCCGAGCACATCCCGGGCTCGCTCCACATCCCCTACGGCGACCTCGCCGGCCGCTTCGAGGAGATCCCCCGCGATCGCCCGATCGCGACGATCTGCCGCGGCGGCAAGCGCAGCGGCTTGGCCGCCTCGATCCTGCAGCGCGAGGGCTTCGCCGGGGTCGTCCACGTCGGCCAGGGCGTCGGCGCCTGGCGCGACGCCGGCCACCCGGTGGAGTCCGGCACCGCCATGACGCCCGCCGCCACCTGACGTGGCAGAGGTCAGATCGAGGCCAGAGCCTCGGCGATCGGGGTGTCGCCGCTGACGACGTCGAAGGAGCGGTCGATCGTGTGGCGGGCGTCGAGGCAGGCGAGGAGGACGGCGGCGACGTCGGCGCGGGCGATCTCGCCGCGCTCGAGCCGCTCGCCGACATGGACGCGGCCACTCGGCTCGTCGTCGGTGAGGCCGCCGGGCCGGACGATCGTGTACTCGAGGCCGCTGCCGCGCAGCGCCTCGTCGGCCTCTGCCTTGGCCCGCAGGTACTCGCCGAAGACGTCGCCCCTCTCTGCGGGCGGCGCAGCAGCGCCCATCGCGCTGACCATCAGGTAGCGGCGAATGCCCTTCTCGCGGGCCGCGTCGATCAACTTCACGGCGCCGCCGAGGTCCATCGTCCGCTTGCGCGGCGCGCCGCTGCCTGGCCCGGCGCCGGCGGCGAAGACGACGGCTTCGGCACCACCGACCGCCTCGGCGACGTCGTCGTCGGCCTCGAGGTCGCAGAGCACCGGCTCGACGCCGATCTCCTGCAGGTCGGCTTCGTGCTCGGGGTTGCGGATCAGGCCCCAGACGATGTCGCCGCGGTCGACGAGCAGCTTCCCCAGCAGCTGGGCGATCTTGCCGTGAGCCCCGGCGATGGCGACCTCCATCCCGATCAGTCTCCCAGCTCCGCGAGCAGGTCTTCGAGGTCGAGGCGGCGCGTGTACATCTCGATCTGGCCATCCGGACCCGATCGCGGCCACTCGTCTTTCGGCCGGTCCCAGTAGAGCTCGATGCCGTTGCCGTCGGGGTCGCTGAGGTAGAGCGCCTCGCTGACGCCGTGGTCGGCGGCACCCTGCAGCGGCACGCCGGCGTCGATCAGCCGCTGCAGCGCGTCGGCAAGAGCGGGACGGGTCGGGTAGCGGATCGCCGCGTGGTACAGGCCGGTGGTCCCGGGCGCCGGTGGCGGGCCGCCCCGTGACTCCCACGAGTTGAGGCCGATGTGGTGGTGGTAGCCACCAGCGGAGACGAAGGCGGCATCGGGCCCGTAACGCGACGTCAGCTCGAAGCCGAGCACGCCGCAGTAGAACTCCAGCGCCCGGTCGACGTCGGCGACCTTGAGATGGACGTGGCCGACGTCGACGCCTGGGTCGATCGGCCGCGGCGTCTCCCCGGCCGCCATCAGGCGCCGTCCAGGGCCGCGTTGACGAGGCGGTCGGCGTCGGCGTTCTGCGCCCGCTTGACGTGGCGGATCGACCAGCCGTCGAAGCCGGCCAGCGCCCGCTTCGCCTCGGCGTGCAGCTCACGCAACCCGGCGTCCTTGACTTTGTAGCGGCCTTCGACCTGGCGCACGACCAGCTCGGAGTCGCCGATCAGCTCGACCTCGTCGGCGCCGTGCTCGGCGGCGAGCTCGATCCCGCGCAGCAGGGCCCTGTACTCGGCGACGTTGTTGGTGGCGCGGCCGATCGTCTCCCCCACCTCAGCGACCAGCTCCTCGTCCGGCCCGCGGACGACGACGCCGATCGCCGCCGGCCCGGGGTTGCCGCGGGCGCCGCCGTCGACGTTGACGGTCAGCTTCGCCATCAGCGACCGGGGGCGGCGATCACGACCCGACCCTCGGCGGTCGCCGCCGCGTTCCACTGGCGGGCGGCGTAGTCGAGCTCGCCGATCTCGCGTCCCGAGGCGATCTCCCGCACCGGTAGGCGCTCCTCGCCGAGGCAGACGCCCCACTGGTACCAGGTCAGCTCCCAGGCGACGGTGACCCGGGCCTCTTCCGCTGTGCCGGCCGCGGCGCCGACCGAGACCTTGGGTGACCCCAGCGTCCGCACCAGCCCGCAGACCGTGTGCCCGGCCTCGCTCGCGTTGAAGCGCGAGGCGGCCAGCTCAAACGTCGTCAGCCCCTCCTCGGGGACCGGACGCTGGCGCTGGGGCAAGCGCAGGCGCATCGGTTTAGACCACCTGCAGGTGGGACTTCAGCCGCATCACGGCCTTGGTGTGAAGCTGGGAGACGCGCGACTCGGTGACGCCGAGGACCTCGCCGATCTCGCGCAGGGTGAGGTTCTCGTAGTAGTAGAGGGCGACGACGAGCTGCTCGCGCTCGGGCAACGACCCGATCGCCTCGGTCAGCCGCTCCTTGACCTCGTTCGTGTCGAGCGCCTCCTGCGGGTCGGCGGCGCCGTCGTCGGCAATCGTGTCGAGCAGCGAGACCTGGTCGCCGGAGGAGTCCGAGACCGTCCACAGCTCGTCGAGCGCGTAGACGGAGGAGTTGGCGATCTCCAGCAGCGAGGTCTGCAGTTCCTCCTCGCTCATGTTCAGTTTCGAGGCAAGCTCTTCCTCGGTCGGCGCCCGCTGCAGCTCGTGCTCGAGTTTCGCCTGAGCGACTTCGATCTCGCGGGCGCGGGCGCGGACCGAGCGCGGCACCCAGTCGAGCGAGCGCAGTTCGTCGATGATCGCGCCGCGGATGCGGGTCATCGCGAAGGTCTCGAATTTGATCCCCCGCTCGGGATCGAAGCGTTCGATCGCGCCGATCAGGCCGACCAGTCCATAGGAGATCAGGTCGGCGTCCTCGACGTGCGAGGGCAGCCCGGCACCGAGGCGGCCGGCGACGAACTTGACCATCGGCGAGTAGGCGACGACGAGACGCTCGCGAGCGGTGCCGTCTTCCTGCTCCTTGTAGCGACGCCACAGATCGCGAAGCTCGACCTCTTTTACGCCGGTCTCCATCTACTCAGCCGATTCTAGGTTTTTCGGGGTGGTCAGCGTCATGCGCGGGGATGACTGTGCTTGTAGGTGTCGCGCAGCCGTGCGGCGTCGACTCGGGTGTAAACCTGGGTGGTCGAGATCGATGCGTGGCCGAGCAACTCCTGAATCGTACGCAGATCGGCGCCTCCCTCCAAGAGATGAGTCGCAAATGAATGACGAAGTGAATGCGGCGAGACCCGGGCGGCGAGTTCGAGCTTCTTGATCCAGAGCCCAAGACGGCGGATGACGTCGGAGTTGGAGAGACGGCGGCCGCTCTTGGAGAGGAACAGCGCCCGCTCGCGCCGATCGGCCTCCAGCGCGTGGCGAGCACGCTGTAGATAGCGTTCCAGCGCCCGCTGCGCCGGCTCGCCGACCGGCAGCAGCCGCTCCTTGGAGCCCTTGCCGAGGACGCGGACCTGCTCGGACTCGAAGTCGAGCGAGTCGAGGTCGAGGTTGACGATCTCCTCGCAGCGCAGGCCGCAGGAATAGGCGAGCTCGAGCATCGCCCGGTCGCGCAGCTCGAGCGGGGTGTGCGCGGGGATGCCCTCCAGCAGCGTCCGCATTTCCTCGGTCGAGAGCACCTTGGGCAGGGTCTCGCCGCGCTTGGGGCTGGTGACGAGCTCGGCCGGGTTGTGGCCGGCGCGCTCGGTACGGACCAGAAAGCCGTAGAGACCGCGGACCGCGGCCAGCTTGCGGGCCACGGTGGCCGGGGCCGCGTCCGCGGCCGAGAGCCCGGCGGCGTAGCGGCGGACGTCGCGGTGCCGCACGTCGGCGAGCCCCAAGCCCTGCGGCCCGACCCACTCGACGAACCCTCCCAGGTCCACCGCATAGGCCCTCCGCGTCCGCTCCGCCGCCCCCCGCGTGCGCAGATCACGGTCGTACTCGGCAAGGGCCTCGTCCCAGTTCACGAAGTTAGATTCGTCCTATGGGGCCGTCGTCCTTTGCAGCGTCCCCTACCCAATAAATATGGGCGTTCCGACCTCGACTTCGTCATACAGCTCTTCTACGTCGGAGATCGCCATCCGGACGCATCCGTGGGAGGCGGCGCTGCCGAGCGATTCGGTCTCTTCGGTGCCGTGGATCCCGGCGCCTTCGTAGATCGCCATCCAGCGCGCCTTGATCGGGTTGGAGGGTCCCGGCGGGATCGTCTGCCCGGCGAGGTCGCCGGCCCAGGCGGATTCCGGCACGTGCCAGACCGGGTTTTCTTCCTTTTCCTGGATTTCGTAGAGGCCTTCCGGGGTTTCCAGCCCTTCCATGCCGACGGCAACGGTGTAGGTCTCGGCCAGCTTCAGGTCCTTCCAGAGACGCAGGGTGAAGGTCGAGCGGTCGAGCGTCAGGTAGGACGGGTACTCGGAGGCGATCTCCTCGGTGCTCACCTCAGGCTCGGTGGTGTGGACGCTGGCGACGATGGTGCGCGGCGCCGCGGCATCGACGACGGCTTCTTCGAGCTGTTCGGTGAGCTTGACGTCGCGGACCTTGCGGCCGTCCTCGGCGGCAACGATTTCGAGACCGTCGCCGCTCGGGTTGACCGAGGCGCTCTGCGGTTCGCGGTCGAGCTCGGCAGCGACGTGGCGGACGAAGCGATTGACCGCCGAGTGCGAGTAGCCGACTTCGGCCGAGATCGCCTCGTCGACATCGCCGCCGGTGACGTAGCGGACCAGCCGGCCCGGCAGGCCGCCGTCCTGGCTCGCCTCGACCGCCTGTTCGACGGCACCGGCGACGTCTGCGCGAACCTTGAGGCGATCGCCGGGCATGGTGAAGCTTTCGCCGTCATAGCTGACCTCGAGCGATTGGCGCAGTGGCACCAGCAGGCTGCGGCGGACCGCCGCTTCGGCTTCCTCGGCGGTCATCCCGCCGACCTCGACACCGACGATCGTGACGCCGGCAGCGATCTCGTCCCTGTGGCTGGCGTCGTAGGCGTAGGCGCCGCCGATCAGGGCGACAACGAGGACGCCTACCGCCGACAGCGCGATCTTGGTCTTGGTTCCCATTTGGACGGACACGTGGGGCACCGCTCGCCGCGCCCCACTACCTCTGCGGAAAGTCTAGGCAGCCGGATCATTCGTCCCGGACAACCTGCCTCCCTGCAATTTGCCATCTGCGTCGGACTTGTCGCCGGGCGCGACGGATATCTTTCGCCCGTGAGATCGAAGGACGAGGTTCGCGAGGAGGTCTGGGCCGCGATGGAGCGCGAGGGGGTCTCGCGCTTCCCCGGCGCCGAGGGCCGGATCCCCAACTTCGCCGGGGCCAAGCTGGCGGCCGAGAAGCTCGCCGCGCACAGGCTCTGGAAGCGGGCGCGGGTGATCAAGGCCAACCCCGACTCGCCACAGACGCACGCCCGCCGCATCGCCCTCGACGAGGGCAAGACGGTGATCATGGCGGTGCCGCGCCTGCGCGACCCCCACCCCTTCCGCGTCCTCGACCCGGCCAAGCTCTCGAAAGCGGCGATGAAAGAGGCGGCGACGATCAAGGGCGCGCTCAAGCACGGCCGCGTCGTCGCCCTCGACGACCTGCCGGAGATCGACTTCGTCCTCTGCGGCTCGGTCGCAGTCAACCTCAGCGGCGCCCGGATCGGCAAAGGCGGCGGCTACCACGACCTCGAGTACGGGATCCTCACCCACGCCGGCAAGATCGACAGCCACACCACGGTGGCGACGACCGTGCACCCGATTCAGATCCTGCGCCAGCACCTGATGGTCACCGCCCACGACCTGCCCTGCGACCTGATCGCGACGCCGCGCGCGGTGATCGAAGTCGAGCGCCAGTACGACCGCCCCCGCGGCATCCTCTGGGACCACCTGCAGCCGCCCCAGATCCGCGAGATCCCGGTGCTGGAACGGATGGGGTACGCCTAGAGCGCGTGAGGGCCGGTGCCACTCGCGGTGCGCAGGGACAGGGCCACGTTTCTTTTCGTCTGCCGGGGGCTGCCGCCGGTCGGGAGAAAGCGCAGCTTCAGAGTGATCTGGAGCTTGCCGAGCCTCGCGAGACGCCGGTAGACCCGAGGCCTGGGGACGACGCGGAACTCGAGGATCTCGGCGCCCTGAGAGGCGCTCGTCACCGGCCTCACCCCCTTGCCCCAGAGCGTGAACTGACCGGCGCCCGGAACAGCGACTGAGATCACCGCGGTCCCCGTCTTCGGCCGCAGCTGTATCCGCTTGACCTTGAACAGGTTGGACGACGGCGCGGGAGGTACGCAGGGCGGCACGGGCACGATCAGCTCGTAGGCGCCGATGTCCGTGGCGGTGCCGTGGCAGCCGTCCTGGGTGCGCGGCTGCCCGGCGAGGTCGAGGGCACCGTTGAGCGGGTCAGTCAGGCCGGCGGCGATAGTCGGCGAGCCAGCAGCCTCACGGAAGTCCCCAGCCGCGGCATCGACGAACAGCGGCGCGGCGGTCTGGTTTCCGGCGGCGTTGGAGGGGCTGATCAGGGCACCGCCGATGGACCTCACGGACTCGAAGCTCGAGTTCGAGAGGCTGACCCCGGCTTCGCCACCGCCGCTGGCTTTGGCTTCGACGTCCTTGCCCGGCCCTCGGGCGATGACGTTCACGGCTTCGACCGTGAGCTGGGTGCCAGCTTCGTGCTCGGCGGCGAGCAGCCCGACCCCTTCGGGGCCGCTGGAGACGAAGTCGTCGTTGCGCAGGATCGCGCTGCCGGTGGTCACGCAGCAGGTGATCGAGAGGGCGACGGCGGGCACCCCGGCCCCGCTGGCCTGCACCCGGCAGACGCTGTCGCGAAGGATCGGCACCGTGCCGCCCTGGGGTGAGATTTCGCAGGCCGAGCTGGTGGAGCCGGTCCGGACCGAGACGACTCGTTCGGCGGTTCCCTGGACGAGCTGCAAGCTGCCCTTGTCGTCCGCGCCGAGGATCGTGAAGTCATGGGCGACGGCGGTCGGCCAGTTGACGAAGACGTCGATGCCCGACGAGCCGCCGGTCAGGTCGATCACGGTCGAGGCGGCAGCCCCCGGAGCGCCGCCGAAGTCGATCGCCTTGTTGACGAAGACGGCTTCCGGCGGCGTATAGGTTCCGGGCTGGAGGACGACCGCCCCACCGGAGGTCACCTCTTCGATCGCTTCCAGCAATTCGCAGGGCGAGGCCTGCGAGCAGGCGGTGCCCGTGCCGGTCGGGCTCGCGTAGTAGGTCGCCGCCGAGGCGACCGCCGGAACGACCAACAGCAGGACGAGCGAGATCAGAAGGGTCCGCATCAAGCGCACGATCGCGCCCATTATTCAGCGTTGCTCGGCGGCTGGCCAGATGTTTGATTGCCGTAGGGGGATCGGTTCGTTTTCGTTGACGATCCGCTGCGCTTACGATGGGAAACGAGTGAGAACCGAGCTGAAGGAGCACCTGGCCGAATTTCCGCCTCCCCAGGGGAGCGAGCCGGGCTGGTACCCGGACCCGCTCGGCAGCACCGCCGAACGCTTCTGGGACGGAACCTGGCTCGACATCATCCGCACCCCGCAGCTGCGGATGCCGCCGGAGCTGAACGGCAACGGCCACCATCGCAGCCTCGCGGAAGGGCTGCGCCTGCCCTCGCTACGACGGGCCAAGCCGCTGCCGCCGCTGAAGAAGAGCGTGCGCGAGCAGCGGGCGCGGGAAAAGGAGCAGCGACGGGCACTGCTGCAGATCGAAGCGAAGAAGGACGCCTTCGTCCTGAGCCCGGCGGGACGGGCGCGACGCGCCTTCGAACGCGGCCAGCACCTCTTCCAGTACGAGCTGGAGCTGGGCGAACGCGAGCCGATGGAGATCCCCGGTGTCGATGACGAGCCGGCGCGAGCGACGAGCGACCCGGTCGACATCCTCAACTCGGTCGTCGCCGAGGGCTGGAAGCTGGAGACCGGCACCTTCTTCTTCGTCGAGGCGCGGGGCACCGCGATCGGCTGCTACCTGTTCAAGCGCTCGAAGAAGCGGCGCCACGCGACGACCGACACCTGGGAGTCGTAGGCCCGGGCGCGCACGCTAAGGTCGGCCGATGCCGACCTATATTCGCTTCGGCGACGACCACTCGATCGCCGTCCAGGAGAGCCTCGACGAAATCCGCCAGCGGATCGACGCCGCCGAAGCGGCGACGGTGCCGATCTTCGAGGCAACGCGGATCGACGGCGCCAAGCTGCTCGTCAACCCGGCCGAGCTGTGGACCGTGACCGAAGGGCGCAAGCGGGAGAAGTGACCGTCGACCCGCGGATCGCCGCCGGGACCGACTACGGCGCCTCCGACGGCGAGTGGCGGCGCCTGGAGTGGAGCCAGCGACGGAGCGAGGTCGAGCTGAGCGGCGGCCGGGTCGACTACGTCGAGCTGGGCGAGGGCGAGCCCCTGCTCTTCGTCCACGGCCTCTCGGGCTGCTGGCGCAACTGGCTCGAGAACCTCCCCCACTTCGGCGCCCGATACCGGGCGATCGCGCTCGACCTCCCCGGCTTCGGCACCAGCCCGATGCCCTCCTGGCCGATCTCGATGGAGGCCTACGGCAAACTCCTACATGAGCTCTGCGAGGCGCTCGGACTGGAGGGGACGACGCTGGTCGGCAACTCGATGGGCGGCCTGATCGCCGCCGAGGCGGCGCTCGACCGGCCCGAGCTCTACCGCAGGCTGGTGCTCGTCTCCGCCGCCGGGATCATCAACACCTGGCAGCCGCAGGCGCGGGCGACGGCGACCGCCTGGGGCTGGAAGCGGTTCGGGACGACGGTCGCCGACCGCGGCGCCTGGTTCCTCTCGCGGCCGCGCACGCGCGAGGCGCTGCTCGGTCCCTTCATCCGCTACCCCAACCAGCTGCCCGTCGACCTGCTTTGGGAGCAGATCGAGGGCGGCGTCCGCTGCCCCGGCTTCGGCGACGCGCTGCAGGCGCTGGTCGGCTACGACGCCCGCGAGCGGCTCGGCTCGATCGAGCCGCCGACGCTGATCGTCTCGGGCCTGACCGACCGCATCGTCCCGGTCTCCGCCGCGATCAGCTACCACCGCCGCATCCCCCGCTCCCGCCTCGAGATCTTCGAGCGCACCGGCCACGTGCCGCAGCTGGAGCGCCCGCTCCGCTTCAACGCCGTTCTGGATGAATTCTTGGCGAGTTAGCTCGTGACGGCGCCGTGCGCGGCGGAGCTCACCGTGTCCATGTACTTCGACATCACCCCGCGACCGAACGGCGACGGCGGCGAGACGTAGGCGGCGACCCGCTCGGCAATCTCCTCGTCGGCGAGGTCGACCGAGAGGGTGCGGGCGTCGATGTCGACGCTGATCTCATCGCCCTCGCGGACGGCGGCGATCGGGCCGCCCTTGGCCGCCTCGGGGGCGACGTGGCCGATCATCAGGCCGCGGGTGGCGCCGGAGAAGCGGCCGTCGGTGACCATCGCGACGCTCTCGCCCAGCCCCTCGCCGACGATCGCGGCAGTGACCTGCAGCATCTCGCGCATCCCGGGGCCACCGACCGGTCCCTCGTTGCGGATGACGACGACGTCGCCGGGGTTGATCTGCTGGTCCTTGACCGCGCGGAAGCACTCCTCTTCGGTCTCGAAGACGCGGGCAGGGCCGGTCTGCTGGCGGCGCTCGGTGCCGGCGACCTTGACCACGGCGCCCTCGGGAGCGAGGTTGCCCTTGAGGATCGCGAGCCCGCCTTCGGGCTTCAGCGGCTCCCCCAGCGCGCGCACGACCTCCTGGCCGGGGGCCTCGGTCGCGGCCTCGGCGACCTCGCCGATCGTTTGCCCGGTGACGGTGATCGCCTCGCCGTGCAGGTGCCCCGAGTCGGCCAGCCGCTTGAGGATCACCGGCACGCCGCCGGCCGCATAGAGGTCAGTGGCGACGAAGCGGCCGCCGGGCTTGAGGTCGGCGTAGAGCGGCGTCTGCCGCGAGATCCGCTCGAAGTCGTCGATCGAGAGCTCGATCCCAAGCTCATGCGCGAGGGCGATCAGGTGCAGGACCGCGTTGGTCGAACCGCCGGAGGCGCAGACGCAGGCGATCGCGTTCTCGAGCGAGTCGCGGGTGATCACCTTGCTCGGCGTGATGTCCTCGGCGAGGACGCGGATCACCAGCTCGCCGATTTTCTCGGCGACGGTCGCCTTGTCGTCGTCTTCGGCCGGCACCATCGCCGAGCCGCCGGCGCTGATTCCGAGCGCCTCGAACGCACAGGCCATCGTGTTGGCGGTGAACTGGCCACCGCAGGCACCGGCCCCGGGACTGGCGACGCCCTCGAGCTCGTTCAGTTCCTCGTCGGTCATGTTGCCGGCGTTGTGGGCGCCGATCGCCTCGAAGATGTCGAGGATGGTGACGTCGCGGCCGTGCCAGTGGCCGGGGGCGATCGAGCCGCCGTAGAGTAGGACCGAGGGGACGTCGAGCCGGGCCAGCGCCATCGCGCAGCCGGGGATCGTCTTGTCGCAGGCGCAGAGGGCGACGATCGCGTCGAACTGGTAGCCGCGCGCCATCAGCTCGATCGAGTCGGCGATCACCTCGCGGCTGATCAGCGAGGCCTTCATCCCCTGGGTCCCCATCGTCACCCCGTCGGAGACGGCGACGGTGTTGAACTCCATCGGCGTGCCGCCGGCGGCGCGGACGCCCGCTTTGACGTGCTCGGCGAGCGCCCGCAGGTGGAAGTTGCAGGGCATCGCCTCGGTCCAGGTGTTGGCGATCCCGATCGTCGGCCGCCGCAGGGCATCGTCGTCGAAGCCGATCCCCTTCATGTAGGCGCGCGCGTGGGCGCGGTCGGGCCCGTCGAAGACGGTCGCCGAGCGGGGGCGGGGCAGGCTGGTAGCGGTGTCGCCGTTCGTGCTCATAGGCAAGGAAATCTACCCGGCGTCCTCTTCCGCCCGTTTGGTCAGGCCGAAGACGTCCACGGGCCCAGGGCCCGCGCCGATCTCGCGCAGGCCTGCCCCCACCGCCTCGGAGGCGACCCGCCGGGCTGCCTCAGCCGCTTTCAACGGCGTCGCCCCGTGGGCCATCGCCGCCGCCAGGACCGAGGAGTGGGTGCAGCCGGAGCCATGGGCGGCGCCATCGGGATGATGCGGCCCGGGGATCTCGACCAGCGTTTCGCCGTCGAAGAAGAGATCGACGAGGCCGAGGCTGTGGCCGCCGGTGACGACGACCGCCTGCGGCCCCAGCGCCAGAACCGCCCGCGCAAGCTGCTCCTGCGAGGCCTCCTCCCCCAGCCCGGTCAGGACCCGCGCCTCGGGGATGTTCGGCGTCACCACCGTGGTCAGCGGCAGTAGCCGCTCGGCCAGGGCGGCCCGTGCCCCCTCGTCGAGCAGCACCGCGCCGCTCTCGGAGACCATCACCGGATCGACGACGACCGGGGCCTCGCCGACCAGCCCGAGCGCCTCGACAACCGCATCGACCGTCGCCGCCGTCCCCAGCATGCCGATCTTCACCGCGTCGACGCCGATGTCCGCGGCAACGGCCCGCACCTGGGCGACGATCGTCTCCGGCGAGATCGCCTCGACCGCCTCGACCCCGACCGTGTTCTGCGCGGTGATCGCGGTGATCGCCGTCATCCCGTGCACGCCGCAGCGGGCAAAGGCCTTCAGGTCCGCCTGGATCCCGGCGCCGCCGCCGGAGTCCGAGCCGGCGATCGAGAGCACCGCGGGTATGCGTGGCCGGTCGTTCACGAAGGCGGGAATCTAGATGTCCCCCGCGGATGGCGCGGCGAGGAGGGTGCGGGCGTAGACGCCGACCTGCGAGCAGGTCAGGTATCCGAGCAGCTCGAGGCGGGCGAGGGCCGCGGCGGCCTCGGGGCCCGAGATCGCAAGCGACGCGGCGAGCGCATCGCAGGTGGCGGCACCGGCGTCGACTGCGGCCAGCGCCGTCGCGAGGCGGGGATCTAGCGGCGGGCCCGAGCGGTCGATGCGCTCGGCGCCGGCGCCGAGCATCGCGTCGAGGACGTCCTGGGCGCTGCGCACGACGCAGGCGCCGCCGGCGAGCAGGTCGTTGGGCCCGGCCGAGGCGCGCGAGGTGACCGGCCCCGGCACCGCACCGAGATCGCGGCCGAGGTCGGCGGCGAGGTCGGCCGTGATCAGCGACCCCGAGCGCGAGGCCGCCTCGACGACGACGGTCATCCCCGCCAGCGCCGCCATGATCCGGTTGCGGGCCGGGAAGGTCCAGCGCCAGGGCGGTGCGCCGGGCGGCAGCTCGGAGAGCACCAGGCCCTCGCTGCAGATCCGGCGCCAGAGCGAGCGGTGCGAGGCGGGGTAGGCGACATCGGGGCCGCAGCCGAGGACGGCGACGGTTCGGCCGCCGGCGTCGAGGGCGCCGCGGTGCGAGCAGGCGTCGACGCCGAAGGCGAGGCCGCTGACGACGACGATGCCCGCCGCCGCCAGCTCGCGGCTCAGCTCTCGGGCGATCTCACGGCCGTAGGAAGTCGCCCGCCGGGCGCCGACGACGGTCACCGCGCCGACCGGCTCGAGGCCGGCGAGCAGCGCCGGGTCGCCGCGGCCGATCAGCGACCAGGGGGCGTCGGCGGCGTCGTGCATCTGGGCGGGGAAGAGGTCGTCGTGGCGGCAGCATGCCCAGCAGCCGCCGACGAGGAGCCGCTCTCGCAGGCGCGCCTCCGGCAGCGCCTCGATCCGCGCCAAGAGCTGAGCCGCCAGCTTCGGCGCCACCACCTCGACCAGGTCCTCGCTCCCGAGGCGCAGCAGTTCGGGCGAGCGCGAGCCAGGGGCACCGGTCGCGATCTTCTCCACGTAGGGACCGAGCAGCTCCAGCAGCCAGGCTCGGCGCAGGCAGTCGGGGCAGGCCCTTGGCTCAGCCACGGTCGCGCCTCCGCAGCTGCAGCGCCTGCGCCATCTCCTCTTCGCCGATCGCCTCGGCGCCGGCGAGGTCGGCAATCGTCCGCGCCAGGCGCAGCGCCCGGTCATGGGCGCGGCCACTGAGCCGCTGCCGCGCATACAGGTCGGCGAGCAATGCGGCGGCGCCGTCCTCCAGGGCACAGGCCCGTGCCTCGGCCGGCGTCATCTCCGCGTTGCAGCGACCCTCGCCGAGCCGATCCTCCTGGCGCTCGCGCGCGGCGCAGACCCGCTCGCGGATCGCCGCCGATGCCTCCCCCGGGCCGCCGCCGATCTCGGCGGCGCTCGGCTGCCGGACCGCGGCGAGGATGTCGATCCGGTCGGCGAGGGCGCCGCTGAGCTTGCCCTGGTAACGCTGCACCGCGAGCGGCGGGCAGATGCAGTCGGGGTCCGCCTCGCCGCGGCCGCAGGGACACGGGTTGGCCGCGGCGACGAGCATGAACCGGCAGGGCAGGCTGCGCCGCCCGCCGACGCGGGAGATCCAGACTTCTCCTACCTCCAGCGGCGCCCGCAGCGCCTCGAGCGAATCGCGGCGGAACTCGCAGAGCTCGTCGAGGAAGAGGACGCCGCGATGGGACAGCGTCACCTCTCCGGGTCGCGGCGGCGTGCCGCCGCCGACCAGGCCACCGGGGCTGATCGTGTGGTGGGGGGAGCGGAACGGCCTGCCGCCAACGGCGCCAGACAGCCGCCCGCAGGCGCTCTGGATGCGGGCGACCTCCAGGGCCTCGGATGCGCCCAGCGGCGGCAGGATCGAGGGCAGCCGAGCCGCCGCCAGCGACTTGCCGGCGCCGGGGGGACCGACCATCAGCAGGCTGTGACCGCCGGCCGCCGCCACCTCGAGCGCGTGGCGCAGATGCGGCTGGCCACGCAGGTCCGCCATGTCGGGACCACCCTCGGTCTCCGCCTCGAGCGGCAGCGGCTGCGGTGGCTGCGGCCTCCATTCGCCGGCGGCGAGCGGCGGCAACTGCTCGAGGCGGTCGAGCGCGAGCACGTCGACGCCTCGCGCCAGTGCAGCCTCAGGTCCGTTCTCGGCCGGGAGGACGACCGCCTCGGCGCCACCCTCCCGCGCCGCCTCGGCAATCGCCAGCGCCCCCTGCACAGGCCGCGTCGAGCCGTCGAGCGCCAACTCACCGGCCAGCGCCACCTGCTCCATCCCCTCCCACTCCAGTTGGCCCGAGGCGCTGAGCAGCGCCGCCGCGATCGCCAGGTCCATCCCGGGCCCGGCCTTGCGCAGGCTGGCCGGTGCCAGGTTGACGACGATCCGCTGCAGGGGGAACTCGAATCCGCAGTTGACGAGCGCCGCCCGCACCCGCTCCCGCGCCTCGCGCACGGCGGCGTCCGGCAGGCCGACGATCGCGAAGCCGGGTAGGCCGCGGTGGACGTCGACCTCGACCCGGACCGGGCGGGCGGCGATGCCGTCAAGGGTGAAGGTGCGGGCGGTGGCGAGCACGGAGGCGACGCTACGGAGCCAGGAATCTCAAGTGGCGCGCGCAACGAAAATCCTTCGTCGCGAAGGTGGGGAGACTTCCGCACGGCCGCGGCCTTGACGCCTTGATGACCCGTTCCCGCCAGCGAACCGGCAGCCTCGCCGAGCAGCTCGTCGCCTCCCGCCTCGCCGCCGCCGGCTGGGAGATCGTCGCCCGCAACGCCCGCACCCGCTACGGCGAGCTCGACATCGTCGCCCGCGACGGCGACACCCTCGTCTTCGTCGAGGTGAAGGGCGCCCGGGCGGGCGCCGCCTTCGGCCCCGAGCGCCCGATCGAATCGATCGACTGGCGCAAGCAGCTGCGGGTCCGCCGCCTCGCCACCGCCTGGATGGCCGAACGCCGTCGCCTTCCTCCCTACGGGCGGATCCGCTTCGACGCCGTCGGCGTCACCCTCGACCGCGCCGGCCGCATCGTCGCCCTCGACCACATCGAAGGCGCGTTCTGAGCCGAGACGGCGCGACCGCCGCCCCGGCTCGCCCCGCACTCACTTCAGGTGACGATTTCCACTTCTTCTTCGGGTTCTTCGGCCGGGTGGTGATGGCAGTGCCAGGTGTGGCCGCTGTAGCTGCCGTGGGACTCATATCCCCCGCGCGACCCGTGACCGTGGTCGCAGGCCATGCTCGCCGGAACGAGCACCGCAAGGAACAGAGCGCCGACCGCCGACAGCGTCGCCAGGTACTTGCTCCAACGTCTCAACGGAACCCCCAGTGGGTCGGACGCGCAGCCCGATGCCGCGCGCATCGGCCGACATACTCGCGCCGGCCCGCCGTCCCTCCCGCGGCACTAAGCGAATGGCCGACCCCTCGCCCCCAATTTCTGGGAGTGCGGTTGGGCGATCGCCGCAAGTCCGCCGCCGGGGCCTCACCTGACCAAGCAGATCAAGGACGCAGGGAGCGCCGTGTGCTCTGCACACAAGCGACCGAGGACGCCGATATCCGCCGGTCAGGTGAGGCCGCGGCTCAGGTGAGGCCGAGCTGGGTATAGGCGACGCTTTGGAAGGAGCGGCGATGCAACGGTGAGATGCCGAGCCTGTCGATCGCGGCGCGGTGCTCGGGGGTCGAGTAGCCGACGTGCTCCTCGAAGCCCCAGCCTGGGTGGCGCAGGGCCGCCTCGTGCATGTAGCGGTCGCGAGTCACCTTGGCGAGCACCGAGGCGGCGGCGATCGCCGCGCTGGTCGCGTCGCCGCCGATGACGCGACGATGCGGGACCGCGCAACGGGGCAGGGCGAAGCCGTCGACGAGGCTGATCGCCTCCGTCCCCGGCGCCAGCCTTTCCAGCGCGCAGGAGAGCGCTTCGATGTTGGTGTTGTGGAGGCCGCGGCGGTCGATCCCGGCGGCGGAGCGGACGACGACGGAGGCACGCTCGGCGGCCCGCAGCACCGCCGGGAACATCTCCAGCCGCCGCTCCTCGGTCATCTGCTTGGAGTCGTGCAGGCCCGCGAGGGCGCGCCGGTCGGCATGAGAGAGCCGCTCGTAGTCGATCAGCACCGCGGCGGCGACCAGCGGCCCCGCAAGGCAGCCGCGGCCGGCCTCGTCGGCGCCGGCGACGTAGCGGCTCTGCAGGCCACGGTCGAAGGCGAAGAGGCGGCGACTGCGGGCGAGCCGGCGGCGGTGGGTGATCCCGGGCTTCGGCTTAGAGGAAGCCGATTCGATCGGGGGGCCAGTAGGTGAAGAAGGCTTCGCCGATGATCCAGTCTTCTGGGACGGGGCCCCAGAAGCGGCTGTCGTCGCTGGCTCCACGGTTGTCGCCCATCATGAAGTAGTGGCCGGGTGGAATCGTGATCTGTCTCGGCAAATTGCAGCCGCTGCCGTTGCCGCAGGGCGTGATGTAAGGCTCGTCGGTCTTCTCGACACCGTTGACCACCGGGTGCCCTTCCTTGACCGAGAGGGTGTCGCCGGGGCCGGCGACGATCCGCTTGATGAAGGTCTGGCTCGACTCGGCGGCGGTCGGTTTCGGGCAGGCCTCGGCCGGCGGCTTCGGGGCGCCGCATTCGGGCCCGGTGCCGTCGGCGCCCGCCGGTGGATGGAAGACGACGATGTCGCCGATCGCCGGCTTCTGGAAGTCGTAGATGAAGCGGTTGACGAGGACGCGCTGGCCGATGTCGAGGGTCGGCTCCATCGAGCCGGAAGGGATCTGGTAGGGCTTGATCAGCCAAGCCTGGATCGCCAGCGCCAGCCCGAGCGCCAGCGCGACGATCACGACCAGCTCGATCAGACCGCCCGCCTTGCCCTTTGGCTTCGGTATCGAGACCAAACCAGGACCGCCTCGGGTCTAGAGGAAACCGATTCGGTCGGGGGGCCAGTAGGTGAAGAAGGCCTCGCCGATGATCCATTCTTCTGGGACGGGGCCCCAGAAGCGGCTGTCGTCACTCTCGCCTCGGTTGTCGCCCATCATGAAGTAATGGCCGGGTGGGATCGTGATCTGCTTCGGCAGGTTGCAGCTACGGCAGGGGTTGATGTAGGGCTCGTCGGTCTTCTCGACGCCGTTGACCACCGGGTGCCCTTCTTTGACCGAGAGCGTGTCGCCGGGGCCGGCGACGATCCGCTTGATGAAGTTGTCGCTGGCCTCTTCGCTGGTCGCGGTGGGACAGGGTTCGTCGGCCGCTTTCTTCACCCCGCACTGCAGGCCCATCGGTTCTTCGGAGCCGGCCGGCGGGTGGAAGACGACGATGTCGCCGATCGCCGGCTTCTCGAAGTCGTAGATGAAGCGGTTGACGAGGACGCGCTGGCCGACGTCGAGGGTCGGCTCCATCGATTCGGAAGGGATCTGGTACGGCTTGATCAACCAGGCCTGGATCGCCAGCGCCAGCCCGAGCGCCAGCGCGACGATCACGACCAGCTCGACCAGACCGCCTGCTTTGCCCTTTGGCTTCAGGCTCGAGAGTTTCAGCTCGGCGAGTCCTCGTCGGAGTCACCGGCCCGAGCCGGCTCCTCGTCCTCGGCATCACTCGACGCTGCGCTGTCCTCGGTCTCCCCCGCCTCGGCTGCCGCGTCCCCATCCGCTGCCGCTTCCGGCTCCCCATCGGTCTCAGTCTCCGCCGGCTCCGCCGGCTCAGAAGTCTCCTCCGCGGCCGGCGCCTGCTCGGCGGCCTTTGCCTCGGGCTCCTCCACTGGCGCCTCCTGCTCCTCGGCGTCGGCCTCGGGCGCGCTCTCCTCGGCCGCCTCCGGTGCCTCAGCGCCCTCCTCGGCCGCGGGCGCCTCCTCGGTCTCGACCGGGACGACGTCCTCCTGGCTGACGCCCTCGGCGTCGGTCGCGGCGGCCTCGACCGGCGCCGAGACCATGTCCTCGTCGATGCCCCAGCGCCGCTCGGCGACGCGGGCGGCCTTGCCGACCCGCCCGCGCAGGTAGTAGAGCTTGGCCCGGCGCACGGCGCCGCGCGCGGCGACCTCGAGTTTCTCGATCTTCGGCGAGTGCAGCGGGAACGTGCGCTCGACGCCGACGCCGAAGGACTGCTTGCGGACGGTGAAGGTCTCCCGCACCCCAGAGCCCTGGCGGCGGATGACGACGCCCTCGAAGACCTGGGTGCGTTTGCGCGATCCCTCGATCACCTGGAAGTGGACGCGCACGCGGTCGCCCGGCTGGAAGGACGGCAGGCCCTTGCGCAGCTGGTCGCGCTCGATTTGGTCGATGACGGAGCTCATGATGAGGCGATAAAAAACCGCCGGACCCAGTGCGGGAACCGCGCGGCTCGCGGAATGGTAGCTGAGCCGAGCTGGGAGGAGACTCTCGCCCCCAGCGTGAGGGTCTCAGCGGGTCGCGCCCCGTTTCAGCACCGTCCCCTTCGTCAGGCTTGCCGAGACGCCCCCGGTCGGCGTGTAGGTGACCTTGAAGGAGACCCTTGCACTGCCGGCGCGGGTCAGCGCCGAGGCCGCCTTGCCCCTGGCAACGATCGGGATCGAGACCCTCCCCTTCTTCGTCTCCGTCCGGCTCTCCCTCTCGACCGACTTGCCGCTGAGGACGATCCTGCCGGGGCCGCCGACCTGCAGGCTGAGAACTGCCCGCCCGACCTTGTGGTTCTCCTTCACCTTCGCCCCCTTGCCGAACGAAAGGAAGTTCGCGGTCACGGCCTCATCGGCGTCGACCACCAGCTCGCACGCTTTGCCCGCGCAGGACCCGGAGTACCCGCCGAAGGCGAAACCCGCCTTCGGCTTCGCCGAGAGGGAGACCTGCGTGCCGTCGTTGATGGTCGCGGCGCAGACCGAACCGCAGTCGATGCCGTCGACGCTCGATAGCACCGTGCCCCCCGCCGGGGCGAGGTTGGAGACGGTGAGGGTGTGGCGGCCGAGCCAGCGAACCGCGTTGACCGCGAGCCGCCCGTACGGTCCGCTGAAGCCCCCTCCGAGTTCGCCCGGCCAAGCCGAGACCGCGACGACCCTGCCCTTGTAGGCGATGGCTTCGCGCCCGTCGGACCACCTGGCGACCGACGTCGCGCCCGACGCCAGCGTGTTCACGGTGTTGTATTCGGTGCTCAGCGCGGTGACCCCCTGCATCAGCGGGCTGGAGGCGTCGTAGGCCCCCAGCGAGACCAGGCTGAAGGTGTTCGTGCCCGGGAGCAGCGGCGCGTAGCCGCCGCTGAGGAAGCGTCCCGTTGGCCCGTCCTGGACTTCCGCGCCCGCACCGTAGTCGTCGTAGGCGAACTGGACGAGGACCCCGCCCGCATCGAGATAGTCGGCGAGGGCGTTCCCGTACGCCGCCTGGTCGACGAACTGCCCGTCCGGGATGTCGACGACGAGGTCATAGGTTTCGAGAATGGCGCGGTCGGGCACCGCGACTTCGTCTCCCGTCAGGTCCACGTCCGCGACATCCGGCTCGGCGGCGATCTGGCTGGCCAGCGCCATCGGCGGGCCGCTGGCGGAGTAGACGACCAGCACCCGGTAGTGCCCCTCGGAGCCAAGCGCCGCAGGAGCCGAGCAGCAGAGCGCGGCGACAGCGAGCAGGATCAGGAGCGCCGCTGGCGTCAGCCTCGACTTCATGGCGGCCAACCTGTCAGACGACCACCTCGCCGTCAAGGGAACGGCTCACCGGCGCGCTTCCCGCGCCTCGAACTCGGCGGCGCGCCGGCGGCTCTGCTCGAGCCGCCACTGGCGAACCTTCTCGTGGTCGCCGGAGAGGAGGATCTCGGGGACGTCCCAGCCGCGGTAGCTGGCGGGGCGGGTGAAGTGCGGGTACTCGGGCATGCCCTCGAGGGCGTGGCTGAAGGACTCCTCGACCGCCGACTCCGCGTGGCCAAGCGCGCCGGGCAACTTGCGCATGAGGACGTCGGCGACGACCATCGCCGGCAGCTCGCCGCCGGCAAGGACGTAGCGGCCGATCGAGAGCTCGTCGTCGACCAGGTGCTGGTGGACGCGGTCGTCGAATCCCTCGTAGCGACCGCAGAGCAGCGCCAGGTGGGGCTCGGCGACCAGCTCGTCGGCGATCTCGTCGCTGAGCACCGGGCCGGTCGGCGAGAGCAGCACGGTCCGCGGCCGCGGCCCGTCGCCGTAGGAGGCCTGCAGGGCGGCGTCGATCACGTCGACCCGCAGCACCATCCCGGCGCCGCCGCCGTAAGGAGAGTCGTCGACCTGACCGGCGCCGAGCGGGGTCGTGTCGCGGTAGTCGATCAGGCGCAGCTCGTTGCCCTCGGCGAGCGCATTGGTTACCGAGCGCTGTGTCTGCAGCCACTCGAACGCCTCCGGGAACAACGTGAAGATGTCGAGTCTCATCGCTACCGCCAGTAAAGCGGAGCGCTCAGTCGAGGATGTCGACGATGACGCGGCGGTCGATCCGCACCGCCGCCGCCTTGGCGATCGTGCGGATCGCGTTGGCGACGCGGCCGCCCTTGCCGATCACGCGGCCGAGGTCGCCGTCGGCGACGGTGATCTCGTAGACGAGGTCACCGTCCTCTTCCAGCTCCTCGACCACGACCTTCTCAGGCTCCTCGACGAGGGCCTTGACGAGGAACTCGAGCAGCTCCGTCATCGGGGCAGCCTAGCTGCCGGAGGCGGCGATGCCCTTGGTGCGAAGCAGGCCGGCGACCGTCTCCGAGGGCTGGGCGCCGTGCTCGAGCCAGTGGCGCGCGCGCTCCTCGTCGATCACGATCGTCGAGGGCTCGGTCTGCGGGTTGTACTGGCCGATCGTCTCGATCGTGCGGCCGTCGCGCGGCGAGCGTTTGTCGGCGACGACGATGCGCCAGATCGGGTTCTTCTTGGAACCCACCCTTCTGAGTCTTATCCGGACTGCCATTCGGACGGGAGAGAGTACAGAAACGCCCGCTCTGGCGCTATCTGCGGCGGATCTTGGGCTTCTGGGCGGCGCCGGAGAGCTGCGCCATCTGCTCGGGGCTCGGCATCTTGCCGTTCGCCATCGAGCGCATCAGGACCCGCATCTGGTCGAACTGCTTGACCAGCTGGTTGACGTGCTGGACCCGCGTGCCGGAGCCGTTGGCGATCCGTTTGCGGCGCGAGCCGTTGATCATCCCCGGGTTGCGGCGCTCGGCCGGGGTCATCGAGAGGATGATCGCCTCGGTGCGGTCGAGCTCGCGCTCGTCGATGTCGGCGTTCTTCAGCTGTTTCATCGCGCCCATGCCGGGGATCATCCCCAGCAGGCCGCTGAGCGGGCCCATTTTGCGGACCTGTTTCATCTGCTGGAGGAAGTCCTCGAGCGTGAACTGGTCCTTCCGCATCTTCTCCTGCAGGTCCGCCGCTTCCTTCTCGTCGACCTGCGCCTCGGCTTTCTCGATCAGGCTGAGGACGTCGCCCATGCCGAGGATGCGCTGGGCCATCCGGTCGGGATGGAACTTGTCGAAGTCCTCGATCTTCTCCCCGGTCGAGGCGAAGAGGATCGGCTTGCCGGTCACCGCTTTGACCGAGAGCGCGGCGCCGCCGCGGGCGTCGCCGTCGAGCTTGGTCATCACGACGCCGTCGAACTCGGCCGCCTCGGCGAACGATTCGGCGACCCCGACGGCGTCCTGGCCGGTCATCGCGTCGACGACGAGGAGGACGTCGTGCGGGCGCGTCTGCTTGCGGATCTGCGCCAGCTCGTTCATCAGGTCCTGGTCGATGTGGAGGCGACCGGCGGTGTCGATGATCAGCACGTCGCGGCGCTCGGTCTGGGCCTGCTGCAAGGCCCAGGTGGCGATCTCGACCGGATCGGCGTCGGTCCCCTTCTCGTAGACCGTGGCGCCGGCGCGGCCGCCCATCGTCACCAGCTGCTCGACCGCCGCCGGGCGGTAGACGTCGCAGGCGGCAAGGGCGACGTCCTTGTTCTGCTTGCGGAAGAACTGGGCGAGCTTGGCGCAGGCGGTGGTCTTGCCCGAGCCCTGCAGGCCGGCCATCAGGATCACGGTCGGGCCGCTGGAGGCCATCGCCAGCTCGCTGCCGGTGCCCCCCATCAGCGAGGCGAGCTCCTCGTTGACGATCTTCACCACCTGCTGGCCGGGGTCGAGGCTATTCATCACCTCGGCGCCGAGGCAGCGCTCTTTCAGCGTCCGCGTGAACGATTTGACGACTTTGAAGTTGACGTCCGCCTCGAGCAGGGCGAGGCGGATCTCGCGCATCGCAGCGTCGACGTCGGACTCGCTCAGTTTCCCGCGCGAACGGACGTCGGAGAGCGTGGATTGAAGTCGTTCTGAGAGCTGGTCGAACACTGCCGATCAGGCTACTCGGCGAGCAACGCGTTGGCGTAGTCGGCGGGGTCGAAGGGGCGCAGATCCTCAAGGGTCTCCCCTACCCCGATCAGCTTCACCGGGATCTCCAGTTCGGAGGCGATCGCCAGGGCGATGCCGCCCTTGGCGGTGCCATCGAGCTTGGTGAGGACGACGCCGTCGATCTCGACCGCCTCGGAGAAGACCTTCGCCTGGCGCAACCCGTTCTGGCCAGTGGTCGCGTCGATCGAGATCAGCGTCTCGTGCGGCGCCTCCGGGATCTGCTTGGCGATCACCCGTTTGACCTTGCCGAGCTCGTCCATCAGGTTGGCCTGGGTGTGGAGGCGGCCGGCGGTGTCGACGATGACGACGTCGGCGCCCCGCGCCTTGGCGGCGGAGATCGCGTCGAAGGCGACGGCGCCGGGATCGGCGCCTTCCTGGCCGCGGACCAGCTCGACGCCGGCGCGACCGGCCCACTCGGCGAGCTGCTCGGAGGCGGCGGCGCGGTAGGTGTCGCCGGCGGCGAGGATCACCGAGAGGCCCATTTCCCTGGAGAGGTGCCAGGCGATCTTGCCGATCGTCGTCGTCTTGCCGGTGCCGTTGACGCCGACCATCATCAGCACCGCCGGTTCGCCGCTGAGGTCGATCGGGGCACGGCCGGTGCTGGCCACCTCGGTCAGCATCTCGATCAGGCGGGCGCGGACCAGGTGGCCGTCGGCGGGGACGGCGCCGGAGTCGACCTCGTGCTCGAGCTTTTCGACCACCGAGGCGGTGGTCGGGGCGCCGACGTCGGCGAGGATCAGCGCCTCCTCCAGCAGTTCCCAGGTTTCGTCGTCGATCCGGTCGAAGAAGCTGGCGCTGAGCTCCTCGGCGAGCGCCTGGCGGCTTTTCGAGAGGCTCTCGCGGAGGCGGCGGAAGACGCCGCCGCGCTGCTCGGGCTCGGGCTCAGACGCCGCCGAGTCGTTCGCGCTCGCGCGCGAACCGAGGTCGATCATCTCCTGCCAGGTCGTCGCCATCGGCGGCAGAGGGTATCTGCGCGGCGTCGCCAACGGTTGCCGCGCGCAGCTCGGCGAGGGCGGCATCGAGGTGGCCCGTGAGTCGCTCGGCATCGGGCAGCGCTCCGGGGTCGGCGAGGACGCCGAAGCTGACGCGGCCGTTGTAGCTGAGGATCGCGATCGCCAGCGCGTGGCGGCGGGCGAGGAAGCCGACCGGGTGGATCGAGGTCAGCTCGCGCCCGAGCACGTAGAAGGGCACCTGCGGACCGGGGAAGTTGGTGACGAGCAGGTTGAAGAGACGGGTCGAGAAGTTGATCGCCGCGGTCGGTCCGAGCAGCAGCGGCGGGGCGAAGTCGCGGAACCAGTCGTTGAGGCCCCAGATCGCTTCCGCCCCGAGCGGCTGCTTGGAGTCCTTCAGCGCGTCCATCGCCACCGAGACCGCGCGCAGGCGCTCGACCGGGTCGGCGAGTCCGACCGGCAGCGGCCCGCGCATCGCGGTCAGCTTGTTGCCGAGCTCCCCGTGCTCGTCGACCGTGCGGATCGAGACCGGGACCAGCGCCTTCAGCTCGACGCCCTCGACCGCCACCCCGCGCTCGCCGAGCCAGCCCCGCAGGGCGCCGGCGGCGACCGCGAGCGAGACGTCGTTGACGGTGCCGCCGGCGGCGTCCTTGATCGCCTTCAGTTCAGCCAGGTCGAACTCGGTCCAGCAGAAGCTGCGGCCGCGGCCGATGTCGGTGTTGAAAGGGACCGGCGGCGCCGGACGCGCCAGGTTCCAGCCGACCTCCCAGAGACCGGCCAGCCCGTCGCCAGTGCGGCGACGGGCGCGGGCGGGATCGCTGACCGCGCGGCGCAGGTAGTGCCAGAGGCGGTTGAAGGTGCCGAGCAGGCCAGCGCCGGCATGGCGGGCAAGCCCGGCTCGCGAGGGCGTCGGCGCCGGCGCCCAGGCCGCTTCGGAGCGCTCGGGCTCGGGCCGCGGCTCGACGTCGAAGAGCAGCATGCCGATGTCGACCGCCGAGATCCCGTCCGCCATCGCGTGGTGGGTCTTGTAGACGATCGCGAAGCGCTCCTCGGCGAAGCCCTCGACCAGGGTCAGCTCCCAGAGCGGCCGGCCGCGATCCAGCGGCGGTGCGAGCAGCTCGCCGACCAATGCCCGCAGCTCCGCCTCGCCGCCCGGTGCGGGCAGCGAGACGCGGCGGACGTGGTTGTGGACGTCGAAGTGGTGGTCGTCGACCCAGAACGGGGTGCCGAGCCCGAGCGGCGGATAGAGCAGGCGCTGGCGCAGGCGCGGCAGCAGGTGGACGCGGCTGCGGATGTGGGCGAGGAAGTCGGCCGGCGCGGGCGGCTCGCCGGAGCAGACGAGGACGGCGCCGATCGCCATGTGCGCGTTCGCCTTCTCGTTGGCAAGGAACGACGTGTCGAACGACGTCAATCGATCCATGTGGCGTTGCGCCAACTCCCCACCTCCTGCGGTCCAGGGTACTCCCTGGGGGCTAGCTGGCCGACGGGAAGCTAGGCGACGGCGGAGAGGCCGGGGCCGTCGGCGTCGCCGGCTTCGTCGTCTTCGTCCTCGCCGGCTTCGCGAGGGAGGCGGCGGGAGACGACCTTGGTGACGCCGTCGCCGCCCATGCTGACGCCGTAGAGGACGTCGGCGGCGTCCATCGTCCGTTTCTGGTGGGTGACGATGACGAACTGAGCGCGGTCGGAAAAGCGCCGGATCAACTGCAGGAAGCGGTCGATGTTGGCGTCGTCGAGGGCGGCCTCGACCTCGTCCAGGATGTAGAAGGGGCAGGGCCGGGCGAGGAACACCGCGAAGACGAAGGCGAGCGCGACGAGCGACTTCTCGCCACCCGACATCAGCGACAGCTTGCGGGTCGACTTGCCGTTCGGGGTGACCTCGATCTCGACCCCGAGCTCGTCGCGCTGCTCGTCCTCCTCCTCGGGCTCGGGCTCGGAGTCCTCGCTCGGAACCTCCTGCTCACCGGCCGGGCGCTCCGCCTCGCGGACTGGCTGGAGGGAGACGCGGCGCAGGCGCCCGCGGCCGCCGGGGAAGAGGTGCTCGACCATCTCCTCGAAGTACCTCGCGGTCGCCTCGAAGGTCTGCTCGAAGGCGCGCTCGATCTCCTCGTCGATGTCGCGGATCAGCGTCTCCAGCTCGCGCATCGCCCGCTCGGTGTCCTCGCGCTGGGTCTGCAGCGCCTCGACGTGCTCGCGCGCCTCCTCGTACTCGCGCTTGGCGAGCGGGTTGACCGGCCCGATCTGGGCGCGACGGCGGTCGAGGCGCTCGAGCCGGCGGTCGATCTCGGCCCGCTCCTCCTCGCTCAGCGCCTCCTCGGCTGGTGGGATCTCCTCGCCGAGGCGCTCGGCTATCGACGCCAGCTCGCGCTCGGCCTCGGCGCGGCGGTCGCCGAGGTGAGCGGCCTCGACCTCGGCTTTGGTCAGCTCGTCGGCGGCGGCGCCGATCTGCGACTGCAGCTCGAACTCCTCCTGCGAGCAGCTGCGCAGCTCCTCGGCGATCTCGTCGCCATCGTCCTCACCTCCGATCACCTTGCCCTCGGTGCGCTGCACCCGGGCGCGGATCGCCTCGCCGGCGGCCTGCACCGCTGCGAGCGCGGCGCGGACGTCGTCGAGCAGCTGCTCGCCAGCGGCGACGCGGGCGCGCAGCGCCTCGCGGTGGCGCTCGCCGACCAGGCCCTCGGCGCGGCGGGCGTGGCGGCCGGCGCGCTCGGCACCGAGCTGGATCTCGCCCAGCGCCCGCTCCCGCGCCGACTCCTCGGCGGCGTCCGAGCGCGCGGTCTCGAGTCCCTCGTTCGCAGCCCGTAGCCCGGCCTCGACCTCGCCCAGCTCCTCGACCAGCTTGCGGGCGCGCTCGGCCGGAGCGCCGGAAGAACCGACGTCGAGGGTCAGCGGGCCGAGCTCGCCGCGCAGCTTCTCGAGCGCCGCCTCGAGCTCGGTCTCGCGGCTCGAGAGCGACACCGCGCGGACCGCGATCCGCTCCTGCTCGCCGCGCAGCTTGGTCAACAGGCCCCAGGCCTGCGTCCGCTCGCGGTCGCGGGCGGCGAAGCGCTCCTCGGCCTCGCGGCGCCGTTTGCCGACCGCGGTAAGCCGCTCCTGCAGCTTTGCCCGCGTCGCCCGCGCCTTCTCGGCGGTCTTCGCCGCCGCCGCGGCGCGGTCGGCGCCGAAGCGCAGTTCCTCGGAGACCAGGCGCGCTCGCAGACCGAGCTCGTCGCGTTCGATCCGTGCCCCCAGCTCGGCGGCTTCGGCTTGGCGCTTGAGCGGCCGCAACCGGCCCCGCGCCTCGCGCTCGACGTCGAGCGCCCGGTCGAGGTTGTCGCGCGCGGCGCGCAGCTTCAGCTCGGCCCGGCGGCGGCGCTTGCGGTGCTTGCCGAGGCCGGCCGCCTCCTCGACCAGGAGCCGCCGCTCGCGCGGCTTGGAGTGGACGATCGTCTCGACCCGGCCCTGGCTGATCACCGAGTGCATCTCGCGGCCGAGGTTGGTGTCGGAGAGGACGTCGGTGACGTCGGCGAGGCGGGCGCGGGCGCCGTTCAGCCGGTAGCCGCTCTCGCCGCCGCGGTCGAGGTAGCGCTGCACGGCGATTTCGGAGAACTCGGTCGCGGCGCGCCCGTCGGAGTTGTCGATCACGACCTCGACCTCGGCCGCGCGGCGCTGCCCGACGCCCTTGCCGCCGGCGGAGATCACGTCCTGCATCGAAGCGCCGCGGATCGCGCCGGGGCTCTGCTCGCCCAGCGCCCAGAGCACCGCGTCGGTGATGTTGCTCTTGCCCGAGCCGTTGGGGCCGACGATCACGCTGACGCCAGGGGAAAACTCGAGCGCCGTGCGCTCGGGGAACGACTTGAACCCCTTCATCGTGATCGATTTCAGATACATCTGTCCCTCGTTCTCCGACCTTGAAGGGTCCTGGTCGGATCGGACGCGAACTCGGCCCCGTGAAAGCCCCAATTTGGGGCTCCACGCCTACCCGCCGAGCTGCGCCAGCGCCCGCTCGGCCGCGACCTGCTCAGCCGCCTTCTTGCTCCGCCCCTCGCCCGACCCGACCTGCTCGGAATCGACGATCGCCGCTACCTCGAACCTGCGCCGGTGCGGGGGGCCAGTCGCGGCGATCACCTCGTAGCTTACGCGCGCTCCACGGCGCGCCAAAAGCTCCTGCAAAGCGGACTTGAAGTCGATTCGGGTCTCGGCGGCGAGCGCGATCCGCGGCTCGAAAGCCTCGGCCACGGCGGCGGCGGTGCGCTGGAAGCCGAAGGCCAGGTAGCAGGCGCCGATCAGCGCCTCGGTCGCCTCCGGCAGCGGCCGCTCGCCTTCGAGCAGGACCTGCGCCGGGATCGCCCCGGTCACCCCCTCGGGCTCGTTGCCGCGCAGCATCTCCGGGACTCCGAGCTCGGCCCCAACCGCGGCGCAGGCGACGCCGCTAACCGCCTGGTTGTGGATCTTGGTCAAGCCGCCCGAGGCCTCGCCCTCGAAGCGGGCGAACAGCTCGCTGGCGACGGAGAGGCCGAGGACGCTGTCGCCGAGGAAGGCGAGGCGCTCGAAGGAGTCGACGCGGCGCTCGGTCCAGGAGGAGTGGGTCAAGGCCTGCGCGCGTAGATCCTCCGGCAGCTCCGCGATCAGCGCCGCCAATGCCCGCACCGCCGAGGCCGGGTCGCTCGCCAAGGCCTCAGGCCGGCGCGCGCTCGAGCACGAAGCCGACTGCGTCGCCGACGGTTTCGATCCGCGAGGCCTCCTCCTCGGAGACGGCGACGCCGTAGCGGTCCTCGAGCTCCATCACCAGCTCGTAGAGGTCAAGCGAGTCGGCGTCGAGGTCCTGCTTGAAGCGCGTCTGCTCGGAGATCCGGCCGATGTCGACTTCCAGCTCCTCGGCGAGGTGCTCGCGGACCAGGGTCAGAACTTCGTCATGAGTCATGCGGGTTTCCTATCACGCGTCCCCGTCGGCGGCCAGCGCCCCGCGGCCAGCGCCTCCCTCGCTGAGCAGCGCCGCGGTGCGGCCGACGGCGTCGACCTCGGCGCAGCGGGCGGCGAGGCGGACGGCATTGGCGATCCCTTCCGGTCCGGCGCTGCCGTGGCCGACGACGGCGGTGCCGCGCAGCCCGAGCAGGATCGCGCCGCCGGTCGTGTCGGGGTGCAGCTCGCGGCGCAGGCCGCCCAGCGCCGGTTTCAGCAGCAGGCCGCCGAGCGAGGCGAGCGGGTTTGAGCGGGCGGCGTCGCCGACGGCGCCGGCGACCGCTTTCGCCGTCCCCTCCAGCAGCTTCAGGGAGACGTTGCCGGTGAAGCCGTCGGTGACGACGACGTCGACCTTGGCGGCGGGGAGGTCGCGGCCCTCGACGTTGCCGGCGAAGGCGATGTTCTGGGCGCCGCTGAGGATGCGGTGCGCCTCGACCACCTCCTCGCGCCCCTTGCCCGCCTCCTCGCCGACCGTGAGCAGGCCGATCGTCGGGTTCTCGACGCCGAGCACGGCGGCGCTGAAGGCGGCGCCGAGGAAGGCGAACTGGACCAGGTGCTGGGCGCGAACCTCGACGTTGGCGCCGACGTCGAGGAAGAGGACCGCTTTGCCGGGGACCGGGAGCTGAACCGCGAGCGCCGGCCGCTGCACGCCCTGCAGGCGGCGCAGGCCGAAGGTCGCGGCGGCCATCGTCGCCCCGGTCGAGCCGGGGCTGACCAGCGCCACCGAGTTGCCCTCGGCGACGTCGCGGGCGGCGCGCACGACCGAGGCCTCCAGCTTCGCCCGTACGGCTTTGACTGGGTCCTCGTCGTTGCCGATCCAATCCGAGGTCTGGACGACCTCGATTCCGGCGGCCCCGCCGAGGCCAAGCGCGCGCTCAGGCCCGAAGACGCGGATTCGGATGCCGTCGGCAGCGGCGAGGCGGGCCCCCTGCGCGAGAACGTCGAAGCCCTGCTCGGCCCCGAAGCCGTCGAGGGCCACGGTGACCCCGCGACCGGGCGACACGACTATTCGGAGCTGGAGGCGCCGGCCGTCGGGTCGACGACTTTGTGCTCGACGACCTCACGCCCGTTGTAGGTGCCGCAGGTCGGGCAGACCCGGTGCGGCAGCCGCGGGCTATGGCAGCGCGGGCAGCTGTTGAGACGGGCCTTGCCCGCCTTGTGCTGCGCGCGGCGCTTGTCGCGGCGGGCAGACGAAGTTCTCTTCTTGGGGACAGCCATCGGACGCGGGATGGTAGCGGCAGATGACCCGGAGGGTTGGGAGACGTGGGGGACCCCCCAGGAAACACGCAAGCCCG
>Ga0335070_10000705_pt1 | contig 37845 bp, 41 predicted proteins | sample Lox_Sample_13_FD_206722 | JGI IMG/M metagenome (GOLD analysis project Ga0335070, IMG submission 206722) | Soil microbial communities from Loxahatchee National Wildlife Refuge, Florida, United States - Lox_Sample_1.3 | ecosystem: Environmental > Terrestrial > Soil > Wetlands | place: USA... | reverse complement strand
GTCCGACGCGCGGCGCAGCGGCTCGAAGCGGTGTCCCGGCTCGCGGTAGACGCGGACCCACTCGACGCCGTCGATCTCCGTCGCCTCGTCGACCCCCACCACCTCGCGCAGCTCGCCCGGCGGCGCGACGAGGAAGCGGACGACGGCGCCGCCCGCGCGATGGAGCGGGGCGAGCCGCTCGAGCCCGACCGGCTCCCCGAGCGCGGACGAGACGGCAAGGTCGTTGAGGTCGACGCCGAGCGCCGCGCGGCAGAGCTCCGCGTCGTGGCCGCCGCCGAGCCGCGCCGAGACCTTCGCGACGAGCGGCCCGTCCGACCCGAGCAGCACCTGCGTCGTCGTCGGGCCGTCGTCGATCCCGAGCGCCCCGGCTCCGGCCGCGGCGAGCGCGACGACGGCGCCGGTGGCCTCGTCGTCGAGGTCGGCGGGCCAGAGCTGCGCGAGCGTGACGCCGAACGCGGGCGCCGGCGCGCCCTCGCGGTCGGTCACGGTGAGCGCGACGAGCCGCCCGCCGACGGAGAAGCCGTCGACGGTGACGAGACGGCCGCCGACGAGCTCCTCGACGAGGCAGTACTCGCCCTGCCACTCCGCGAGCGCCTCGGCGGCCGCCGCCTCGACGGCGCCGCGGTCGGGGGCGAGGCCGACGCCGCGCTCGCCGAGCCGGTTCGGCGCCTCGATCACGCACGGATACCCGAGCTCGTCGGCGGCGGCGAGCACCTCCTCCGGCGAGCGGCAGACGATCGACCGCGGCTGCGGGACGCCCGCCTCCGCGAGCCGTTCCCGCTGCCGCTGCTTCGAGACGGCGAGCTGCGCCGCCTCGGGCGCCACCGGATGCGGCAGGCCGAGCCGGAACGCGATCCGCGCAGCGATCCCCACGGCGTGATCCGTTCCCGCGGCGACGATCCCGTCCACCTCCTCGGCGCGGGCGAGCCGCTCGATCGCGGGCTCGTCCTCGATCGAGACGACGGCCCGCCGGTCGGCGAGCCTGAACCCTGGCGCGAGGGCGTCCCGGTCGGCCGCGACGACGGTGAGGCCGCGCCGGCGGGCGGCCCCGAGGATGCCGAGCTGCGCCGGACCGGCGCCGAGGACGAGCAGTCGCGCCGCTCCGTTGGCTGCCACGCCGCCATTGTCGCGGCAACGGCCGTCAGAGCCGCCGGAGAGCGGTCGGCGGCTCCCTCGTCAGGGGGAGGCGGGATCCCCCGTCTGCGGCGACCCTTTGGTCATGGCACCACGCGGCACTGCGGGCCGCCGGCTCCTCTTCGCGGCAGCTCTGGCGGCATACGTGGGCGTCTTCGCGGCGTTCTACGTCTTCGAGTCGCCCCTGCTCGGCATCGGCGCGTTCTTCTACCTGCCGATCTGCCTCGCCGCGCTCGTGACGGACGAGATCATCGGCGCGGCCGCGGGCCTCGCCGCGACGGGGTTCTACTTCGTCGTCGTCGTGCTCGGGCCGCACGCGCCCCACGGCGCCGTCCTCGTCGAGATGACGGTGATCCGCCTCCTGACCTTCGTGCTCGTCGGTACGCTCGTCGGCTGGTTCGCGCACCGCAACCGCGACCTCGTGAGCCAGCTCCGCGAGCTCGCGTCGAAGGACTTCCTCACGGAGCTCGGGAACGCGCGCGTGTTCGACGAGCAGCTCGCGCGCCGCTGCGGCTCCGGCAGGCCGTTCACGCTCGTGCTCGCGGACATCGACAACCTGAAGCAGGTCAACGACGTCCACGGCCACTCCGGCGGCAACGCGGCGATCAAGCGCGTCGCCGAGGCGTTCCGCGGCGTCGCGTCGCCGGGGGACGACCTCGCGCGCGTCGGCGGCGACGAGTTCGCGCTCCTCACCGACCTTCCCGTGGACGAGGCGCTCCTCGTCTGCTCGCGACTCGCGCGGATGCTCGACATGGAGGATCTCCACGTCAGCTTCGGCGCGACCACGTCGCCGGACGACGGGACCGCCGCCGTCGAGCTGTTCCGCAAGGCGGACGACCGCCTCTTCGCCGCGAAGCTCGTCAGCCGGAACCGGCGGACGGTCGTCGCGCTCGGCAGCTAGCCCGGCTAGCCCGCCGACTCGGGGATCACGTCGCCGGTCGGGTGCGGCCCGAATGCCGCCTCCGGCCGCCGCTGCGGGATGAGGAGACCGACGACGACGCCGGCGCAGAGCGCGCCGACGCAGAGCGCGAACGCCGCGGTGTAGCCGCCCGCGGTCGCGTACCCGGACGAGCCGACGGTCGCGGCGACGATCGACGCGGTCGCGGCGCCGCCGAACGCGCCGCCGACCGTCCGCGTGACGGTGTTCATCCCCGTCGCGATCCCGGTCTGCGCGGGCCCGACGTTCTCGATGATGAGGTTCGCCATCGACGCGAACGCGAGGCCGATGCCGGCGCCGAGCAGCGCCGACGCGAGGTAGATCTCCCACGGCTCGCTGCGTGCGAACGCGAGGATCGCGAACGAGCCCGCGGTGAGGATCGTGCCGCCGAGCAGGAGCGGCTTCGACCCGAAGCGCTTCTCGAGACGCCCGGTCTGCGTGCCGGTCAGGAGCATCGCGAGCGTCGACGGGATGAGGAACAGCCCGGCTCCGGTCACCGACGAGCCGAACCCGTAGCCGATCCGCTTCGGCGTCTCGACGATCTCCGGCAGGAGGATGAACGACGAGTACATCCCGAAGCCGATCAGGAACGCGACGAGGTTCGTCGTCCAGACGCCGCGGATCCGCATCATCCGCATGTCGACGAGCGGGTGAGTCGACCGCGTCTCGTTCACGACCCACGCGACGAGCACGACGACGCCGAGGCCGACCAACGCGAGCGTCCTCGCCGAGAGCCAGCCCCAGCTCGGCGTCTGGCTGACGCCGACGAGGACGAGCACGAGCCCCGCGGAGAGAAGTGCCGCGCCGACCCAGTTCACGCTCCCCGGCACCTTCACCGGCGACTCCGGGACGAGCAGGTGCGTCAGCACGGTCGCGACGACGATCGGGATCAGCGGCAGCCAGAACAGATAGTGAATGGTGATGTTGTCGACGATCGGGCCGGCGAGGATCACGCCGGCGCCCGCGCCGACGCCGAGCAGCGACGACATGAGGCCGATCGCGCCCGCGACGCGCTCGCGCGGGAACTCGTCGCGGATGATCCCGAACGCGAGCGGGAAGATCCCGCCCGCGGTGCCCTGGACGACGCGCCCCACGATCATCAGCGCGAGCGTCCCCGCGACGGCCGACATGAGCGTCCCGACCGCGAGGATCGCGAGCGCGACGACGAGCAGCCGCTCCTTCCCGAACATGTCGCCGAGCCGGCCGAGGATCGGCGTCGCGACCGACGCGCTCAGGAGATACGCGGTGAGGACCCAGCTGACGCCGTCCTGCGAGGTGTGGAGGTCGTGCTCGATCGCGGGCAGCGCGGGCGCGACGAGCGACTGGAGGAGCGAGTACGAGATGGCGCCGAGCGCGAGGACCGCGAACGTCACTCCCGCCCGGCGCTCATCTCGTTGACTCATGAACCAAGTACTACAGGAGACCGCTCCTTCAGCGCGCGGGCCGTGCCCGGAAGACGGAGAAGAGGTCGTTCACGGCGGCGTCCCGCGACCCGAGGGGGGCGAGCCCGAAGCGCGCCTCGATCGTCGCGAGGATCGACGTCGTGTCGTACTGCGTGTGGTCGACGACGAAGTCCGACCTGAGGTCCGGCGAGACGACGAGCGCCGGGATGCGGGTGCCCGGGCCCCACTGGTCGTGCGGGCCGGGCGTCCCGCCCTGACCGGGCGGCGAGACGTGATCCCACTGCCCGCCGAACTCGTCGTACGTGACGACGACCATCGTGTCCTTCGCGCAGCGCCCGGACTCGATCGCCTGGATCAGCTCGACGAGGTGGTCGCTGCCCGTCGCCTCGCTCGCGTAGCCCGGATGCTCGTTCTCCGCGCCGATCGGCTTCACGAAGCTCACCGACTTGAGCTTGCACTCGTCGTCCGAGGACTGCGCCCTGTCGATGAACTCCTGCTCGTCGCGGAGGTGCTGCTGCCGCGCCCACGTCCCGGGCCGCATGTCGAACCAGTAGTTCAGCGGCTGGTGGTGGAACTGGAACAGCTTGTCCGGGCAGTTCGGGTAGACCGCACCGGCGGTCGTGTTCGGGTCGGAGCACGTCGGCCCGTCCCCGTTCGTCCAGCCCGGCCCGCCGATCACGCCGGCCGCGTTCGACCAGCCGCCGGAGTACCAGGCCCAGCTGACCTTCTTCGCGGACAGCTCGTCCCCGATGTTCGGCGACGTCAGCGGCGGCAGCCGGCGCGAGTCCGCCGTTCCCGGTGCATACGGCTGGTACCACGGCTGCGTCGTGTTCACCGCGTAGTCGCCGCACGCGAGGCCCGCCGGCGCGCCCGACCCGCACTTCACGGTGAGGTTCGAGTCCTTCACCGTGGTTGCCGGGTGGTACAGCGGGTACGACGCGTTCGGGAACCCGTTCGCGTCGACGATCGAGTGCAGGTCGTCGGGACCGCTCTGCGGCGCGCCGGCCCAGACCGGCGCCGCGGCCGCGACGAGCCACTGGTGGTTCAGGAACGACCCGCCGAACGCTCCCTGGAAGAAGTCGTCGAGGATCGCGTAGTCCGGATGGTGCCGCTGGTGCAGGTACTCGTAGATCGGCAGCGACCGCGTGTCGTAGTTGCCCATCACGAGCCCGACGGCGTCGCTGCCGAGCACGTAGCGGTCCTGCCGGCCGTTGTCGATCTGGAACTGCTCCTGGTAGAAGCGGTGCACGAGGTCGCGTGTGCAGCCGCCCGGCAGCCCGCTGCCGTTGAGCACGCCGTTCGGAGCGAAGACGCCCGGCGGCGGGCACGTGGTCGCGGTCGCCGGGATCACGTCGTCGATCTTGAACGGCGCGTTCGCGAAGTGATCCGTCGCGTCGCACGCGGGTGTCAGCGGCGGGACGGTCAGGTTCACGTCCACCTGCAGCAGGCACGCGAACGGCGTCCCCGCCTGGCTCTGCTGGATGGTGTTCGCGGGCTTCGCGTTCGCGAGGCCGTTCACGCCCTCCCAGCGGCCGTACAGGTTGTCGAAGCTGTGGTTCTCCTCGTAGATGACGACGATGTGGTTGATCTTCGGGCCGCCGTGGCCGTCGTCCCCACCGTCGTGGCCGCCGCCGCCGTTCGCTGTTGCGGCGACCGCGGTCGTGCCGAGCGCCAAAAGGCCGAGCAGCGCCAGCATCACGATGCGACGCTTCACTTCGCCCACCTCCCCTGGTTGCCTGCCTAGACGCGCGGAGACTCGCACCGCGCACCGCAGCTCGGAAGGGATCGTAACCGGGTCGTAACCGCATCGATGCGCAAGCGAAAGAGCCGGGCGAGCCCGGCCCTCCCGCTCCGCTCGACGAGGGCTACGCGGCCGCTTCGAGCTCGGGCACGAGGCCGCCGGCCTCGGCCTCGGCGCGCGTCCGCCTGCCGGGGATGAAGGCCGCCGCGACGGCTCCGAGAGCGACGACCACGCCGCCGATGGTCACGGCGGTCGAGGTGCCGTGGACGAACGTCGCCGCGCTCGAGTACCCGCCTGCGTGGGCGAACACCGAGGCGAGCACCGCGACGCCGAACACGCCGCCGAGCTCCCGGATCGCGTTCGTCGCGCCCGACGCCTTGCCCTCCTGCTCCGGCCGCACCGACGAGAGGACGACGTTCGCGACCGGCGCGAAGAAGAGCGCCATGCCGGCCCCGGAGAGGATGAACGGCGCGACGAGGTCGGAGTACGGCGTCGTCGCCGTCGTGACGGCCGCGATCCAGATCAGGCCGGCCGACTGCAGCGCGAGCCCCGCCGTCATCAGACGCTGGCCGCCGATCCGGTCGGACATCGCACCGGCGATCGGCGCGATGAAGATCGGCATCGCCGTCCACGGCAGGATCCGGAGCCCGGACGCGAGCGGCGAGTCGTGCTGCACCGTCTGGAAGAACTGCGCGAGCAGGAAGATCGAGCCGAACATCCCGAAGAACATCAGGAGCGACGCGACGTTCGTCAGCGCGAACGTCCGGCTGCGGAAGAACTGCATCGGCAGCATCGGCGCAGCCGTCCTGACCTCCCAGAGCACGAACGCGGCAACGAGGGCGGAGCCGGCGACGAGCGCCGCGACGATGCCCGTGCTCGTCCAGCCGTGCGAGTTGCCGTTCACGAGCGCCCAGACGATCCCGAGCAGGCCGGCGCTCGCGAGACCGAGGCCGGGCAGGTCGAGGCTCTTGTCGGGGCCCTTCGTCTCCTCGAGCCGCGCGAGCGCGAGCGGCGCGAGCACGAGGCCGATCGGGACGTTGAGCCAGAAGATCCAGTGCCACGAGACGCCGTTCACGATCGCGCCGCCGACGAGCGGCCCGATCGCGATCGCGAGGCCGCCGATGCCGCCCCAGATCCCGAGCGCGAGGCCGCGCCGCTCGGCCGGCACCGCCGCCGAGAGGATCGTCAGCGTGAGCGGCGTCACGATCGCCGCGCCGACGCCCTGGACGGCGCGGAAGATCTCGAGCTGGTCGGGCGTCGTCGCGAGCGCGGCTCCCGCGGACGCGACGGTGAAGAGCACCAGGCCGATCGCGAACATCCGCCGCCGGCCGAAGCGGTCGCCGAGCGCCGCACCGGTGAGGAGGAGCACCGCGAAGGTGAGGGTGTACGCGTTGACCATCCACTCGAGCTGCGAGATCGACGCGTTCAGCTCGTGCCGGATCACCGGCAGCGCGGTCGTCACGACGAGGTTGTCGAGGCTGACCATGAAGAGCGCGACCGAGGTGATCGCGATCGTCCAGATGGCCGAGCGCTTTTGTGTGTGAGTCATCACTTCCTCCATGGTCAAAAGAAGAGCGGGCTAGAGATCCTTGCCGCAGCCGTCGAGGAGATCCGTCATCCACGGGTCCGGGTCGTCCTGGACCTGCATCGCCGCGAGGACGTTCAGCATCATCCCCGTCGCGAAGAAGTGCCAGATCGTGGGCCAGTCGGCGTCGGAGACGCGCCGGACGTACGCGACGAGGTCGCCGTAGCCGGCCCGGACGACGGCCCGGATCTCGGGATCGTCCGAGGCGACGTACGACTGCATCTGCGCCCGCAGCCACGAGCGGTTCGACTCGAGCTGCGTCATGTAGGCCTCGCCGATCGCGTGGAGCGCGTCCTCGCCCCGCTTCCCCTCCGCCGAGCGCTGGAACATCTCCAGCGTCTCGCGGAAGCAGCGGGTCGTCGACGCCTTGAAGAGCTCCTTCTTCGTGCCGAAGAGCCGGAAGAGGTACGGCTGCGAGATGCCGGCCCGGCGGGCGATGTCCTCGGTGGACGTCCCCTCGTAGCCGTGGTCGGCGAACTCGATCATCGCCGCGTCGAGCACCGAATCCCGCCGCTCGGCGGCCGTCAGCCGCGTCGTCGCCATTGCCATGCCCGCATTATTAGTGGTGACTCACTACCTTGTCAAGTGCCTCCGCGACGCGGTCGAGCTCGGCGTCGGTCAGCCGCGAGTGGAGCGGCAGCGCGAGCGCCCGCTCGAAGGCCGCGTCGGCCCCCGGGAACGGGCCCTGGTCGCGATAGGCGCCGAGCCGGTGGAGCGCGTACGTCCCGATCTGGCACTGGATCCCCTGCGCCCGCAGCGACTCCATCACCTCGTCGCGCCGGTCGAGCTGGATCACGTAGGCCTGGAGCCCGTGCCGGTCGCCGGGATCGGCCTCCGGGAGGACGACGTCGAGACCGGCGAGCCGCTCCGCGTAGCCGGCCGCGACGCGCTCGCGCGCCGCCAGGAGCTCATCGAGGCGGCGCAGCTGCGGGATCCCGAGCGCGCAGAGGACGTCGCTGAGGCGGTAGTTGTAGCCGCCCTCCGGCATGTCGTCGTAGCGCGCCGACGGAGACCAGCCGTGGTGGCGAAGCGAGCGCATGCGCTCCGCGAGCTCGGCGTCGTTCGTCGTGACCGCGCCGCCCTCTCCCGTCGTGACGATCTTGCGCGGGTGGAACGAGAAGCAGCCGACGAGCCCGAGCGCGCCGCAGGGGCGGCCGCGATGGGACGCGCCGAGCGCGCCTGCCGCGTCCTCGAGCAGCGGCAGCTCGGGCAGCTCCTCGAGCCGTGCCGGGCGGCCGAAGAGGTGGACCGCGAGGATCGCCTTCGTCCTCGGCGTGACGCGGCGCGCCGTGTCCTCGGGGTCGAGGTTCATCGTCACCGGGTCGACGTCGGCGAGGACGGGCGTCCCGCCGGCGAGCGCGACGACGTTCGCAGTCGCCGGGAAGGTGTAGGCGGGGACGAGCACCTCGTCGCCCGGGCCGATCCCGAGCGCGAGCACGGCGACGTGCAGCGCGGCCGTCCCCGACGAGACCGCGACCGCGTGCTCGGCGCCGGCGGCGGCCGCGAGCAGCTCCTCGAGCTCCTCGACCTTCGGCCCCATCGTCAGCTGGCCGCTGTCGAGGACGCCCGCGATCTCGGCGAGCTCCTCGTCGCCGACGTCCGGCCAGGCGAGCCGGACTACGTCAGCGCCGGCCTGCGGCTGCGATACCACGCGATCGTCCTCTCGAGCCCGTCGTCGAGCTCGACCTTCGCCTCGAAGCCGAGCTGCTCCCGCGCCTTCTCGACGTTCGGGATGCGCAGCTCGACGTCGGTGTAGTGGAGCGGCCGGAACACGATGTCGCCGGGGCAGCCCGTCAGCCGCTTGACGCGCTGCGCGAGATCGAAGATCGTCACGGCGGAGCGTGGGTTGCCGATGTTGAAGCTCTGGCCGACGGCCTCGGGCCGGGTGAGGCAGAGGCGCACGGCTTCGACCATGTCGTCGACGTAGCACCAGGCGCGGATCTGCGCACCGTCTCCGTGGATCGTGAGGTCGGCGCCGTCGAGCGCCGCCTCGATGAACGCGCGAATCGCGCCGCCGCCGATCTGCCCCGGGCCGTAGACGTTGAACGGCCGCACGGTGACGGTCGGCACGCCGAGCTCGTCGTGGTAGGCGTGCGCCATGTGCTCGCCTGCGAGCTTCGAGACCGCGTACGTCCAGCGCGCCTCGCCGACGGAGCCGATGGTCGACACGTGGCCCTCGGCGACGTTGTACGCGTGCGTCCCGAAGACCTCGCTCGTCGAGAAGTCGACGAGCCGCTCCAGCGAGTCGAGCGTCGCGACGGCCGCCTCGAGGACGTTGTATGTCCCGATCATGTTCACGCGCATCGTCCGCACCGGGCTCTCGAGCACGGTGTCGACACCGGCGATCGCAGCGCAGTGGACGATGTGAGTCGCGCCGCGCGCGAGCTCGCGGACGGCGTCGCCGTCGAGGACGTCGGCCTGGTGGAAGGTGAAGTTCGGATGCTCGGCGAGGTCGGTCGCCGAGAGCGCGTCGCGGTGGAGATTGTCGAGCGCGACGACCTCGTTCGCGTCGACGAGCTCGCGGGCGAGGGTCGTCGCGATGAAGCCCGCGCCGCCCGTGACGAAGATCCGCTTTCCGTGCAGGGACATCGCGCTCACTCTAGCCTCCGTCCATGCACGGCGACCTCGATGCGTGGCTCGACGCGGGAGCGGGGACGGACGCGGAGTTCGTGGAGCGGGCCTGGCGGCTCGTCGTGCGGCGCCGGGTCGACGACGCCGCACGGGAACGGGCGCTGGCCGCGCTCGCAGACGGGTCGTTGTCCCGGTCCGGGCTCCTGCGGGAGCTCGTCGGGAGCGACGAGTTCGCGGAGGTGGCGGCGCTCGACGCCGCCGTCGCGGGCGCCGCGGCCGACCGCGCGGCGCCACGCACCGTGCGCGGGCCGGCGCGGCCGCGCGGGCTCGCCGCGCCGGCGTCGTCGGACGAGCGTCCGGTCGAGATCCGCTGGTGCCTCGCACGGTACGACGGCGAGCCGCGCGTCCTCGACGTCGGCTACGCGTTCGCGGAGCCGGCGTACCTCGCAGGGCTCGTCGGACTCGGCGCGCCGGAGCTCGTCGGCGTCGACCTCGCCGAAGCGGAGGTGCCGGGCCTGCGCCCGGTCGTCGCCGACGTGCGCGAGCTTCCGTTCGCGGACGGATCGTTCGACGTCGCGCTCTGCATCTCGACCCTCGAGCACGTCGGCCGCGACAACAAGGTGTACGCGGTCGACGCGCCGCGCGAGGATGCGGGCGACGAGGCGGCGCTGCGCGAGCTCCACCGGGTGCTCGCGCCGGGCGGGCGCCTGCTCGTCAGTGTCCCGACGGGCGCGGCCGAGGACCAGGGATGGCAGGTGCAACGCACGCCGGACGAGTGGGTCGCAGCGTTCGAGCGCACCGGCTTCGTCGTCGTCGAGGACGAGCTGTACCTCCACGCGCCCGGCGGCTGGCGAGGCGCGACGCCGGACGAGGTGCGGGAGGTCGGCTACGGCACGGCCGGCCCCGGCGCGGGAGCTGTGCTCCTGGCCGAGCTCCACCCGCGGACCCTCGGCGAGCGCGTGCGGCTGGCCGTGCGCGACGTCCGCCACCGCAGCGAGCCCCGGCGCAGCACGCGGCCGTCCTGACGCGGAGCGTGGGTGCGAGGTCGCTGCGCCTCGTCCCACCAACCCACCCCCCACCCTTTATGGGTGGGGCAGAAAATAGCCGCGCAACCGTCACGCCGCCGTGCCAACTTCGTCACGAGATGCGGGAAACTCGCGGCGCGTCCGTGGAGGTCACGCCGGCGCCGGAACGGAGGTATCCGGCGCCGGCGGAGCGTCGCGGTTGCGCAGGAGCACCGTGGCAAAGACGATGCCGCCCACGGTCAGGCCTGCGGCGATTGCGACGAACACGGCGGTCAGCGACACGTAGCGCAGCGCCTCGCCCGCGAGCACGAACCCGAGCGGGCCCGCGAGCGTCGCGACCGTCATCACGGCGGTCATCACCTTCGGCCGCAGCGCGGCCGGCGTCCGCACCGTCAGCACGCCGATGAGCGGCGCGTTCACGAGCGGCGTGAAGAATCCGAAGCACGCGAGCACGAGCATCGCGAGCTCCCACGGCATCGAGACCGACATCAGCCAGAGCGGCAGCGGCATCGCGACGATCGCGATCGCGGCGAGCTTCAGGAGGTCGACCTTCGCCGCGAGCTGCTGCGCGACGACCGCGCCGGCGAGCGCACCGATGCCGAACGCCGCGAAGAGGTAGCCCACGACGTGCGCGTCCTGGCCGTAGCGGAAGTACGCGAGACCCTGCACCGCGACGATCAGGCCCTGCGCGACGAGGTTGATCCCGCACGCCGCGAGCACCACCGGGCCGAGCAGGCGGTCGTGCGCGAGGAACTTCAGCCCGGCGAGCAGCCCGCGCGACTCCTGCGTCTGCTCGACGCGCTTGCCGGCGCGGACGAAGAGCAGGATCGCGAGGAAGGAGAAGACGTACGTCGCGCCGTCGACGACGAGCACGACCGGCGGGCTCGTCGCGGCGATGAGCACGCCCGCGAGCACCGGGCCGAGGATCTGCGTCAGCTGGTTCGCGCCGGCGATGACCGCATTCACCTGCGCGACGCCGCGCTCGTCGTCCCCGACAGCCTCGGGGATGATCAGCCGCGACGACGACATGTACGGCGCCGCGAAGCAGCCGACCGCGAACGTCACGGCGAGCACCGCGCCGAACGAGAGGTTGCCGGTCCACTTGAGGATCGGAAGCGCCATCAGCAGCGGACCGCGCGCCGCGTCGGCGACGAGCATCGTCCGCTTCGCGCCGAGCCGCGCGATCACCGCGCCGGCCGGGATGCCGAAGATCGCGATCGGCAGCATCTCCGCCGCCAGCACCCAGCCGGTCTTCGCGATCGAGCCGGTGGTGACGAGGACGAACCACGGGAGCGCGACGAAGGTCATGGAGGAGCCCGTGAAGGAGACGAGCTCGGCGGCGATGAGGCCCTGGAGCGAGCGGTTGTGCCTGATCATGCGGCGGATAATAAAACGTCCGTACGGTTTTGTAAAGTGGGAATGTGCCGAAGCGCAGCCAGGAGCATCTCGAGGCCCGCCGGGCCCAGATCCTCGAGGGGGCCCGCCGTGCCTTCTCCCGGTACGGCTACGACGGGGCGACCGTCGCGAAGCTCGAGGAGGAGACCGGGCTCTCGCGGGGCGCGATCTTCAACTACTTCGACTCGAAGCAGGACCTCTTCATCGAGCTCGCGACCGAGACGAGCCGCCGCTACGGCGGCCTCGTCCTCGACCGCGGGATCGAGCCGGTGATCCGCGCGATGGCCGAGGAGGACCCGGCCTGGCTCGGCGTCCTCCTCGAGATGGAGGCCCGCCTCCGGCACGACCCGGAGTTCCTCCGCCGGATGGACGCGACGATGGACGACCAGTCGCCGCGGATCGTCGACTGGTTCGCCGCCGGCCAGGCGGCCGGGACGTTCCGCGCCGACATCGAGCCGCTCGAGCTCGCGCGGTTCACGACGGTGGTGCTGAACGGGTTCGCGCTCCGCGTGCTCGGCGGCGACCCGACCGACGTCGACGCGCTGCTGCGGCTGCTGAACGACGCGCTCGCGCCGCGCAAGTAGCATCGCCGCGGTGCACGGCAAGTCCGTCCTCTTCGTCGGCGCGGGCCGCCACCAGCGGCGCGCGATCCTCCGTGCGCAGGAGCTCGGGCTGCGCACCGTCGCCGTCGACCGGAACCCGGAGGCGCTCGGCCTCGCGGTGGCGGACGCCGGCGAGGTCGTCGACTTCCAGGACGTCGAGGGCGTCTACGAGGTCGCGAAGCGGCACGGCGTCGACGGCGTCCTGACGATCTCCGCCGACCGCGCCGTGCCCGTCGTCGCGGCCGTCGCGGAGCGGCTCGGGCTGCCGGGGATCGGCACCGAGACCGCGCACCTGATGACGCACAAGATCGCGATGCGGCGGCAACTCGCGGAGGCGGGCGTGCCGCAGCCGCGGTTCGCCGGCGCGCGCGACCTCCGCGAGGCGAAGGCGGCGGCCGAGACCGTCGGGTTCCCCGCGGTGCTGAAGCCCGCCGACTCGGGCGGGCAGCGCGGGCTCTTCCGGCTCGAGTCGATGGACGACCTCGAGGCGAGCCTCCACGTCGCGCTGCACGAGTCCGGAGGCGGCGAGGTCGTGCTCGAGCGCTTCCACGACGGGCTCGAGCTGAACGGGATCGTGATCGCGCGCGGCGGCGACGCCGAGACGCTCACGCTCTCCGACCGGCTGCGGCCGCCCGGCGTCGGCTTCGGCGTCGGCTGGATCCACGTCTACCCCGCGACGATCTACGGCGACGTGCTCGCGGAGGCGGAGCGGGTCGCGGCGCACGCGACGAAGGCGCTCGGGATGCGCGACGGGATCGCGTTCCCGCAGCTGCTCGTCACCGACGAAGGCGTGCTCGTGATCGAGGTCGCGGCGCGGATCCCCGGCGGTCAGATGGCGGACCTCGTCCGCCATGCCGTCGGCGTCGACCTCGTCGAGGTCGCGCTGCGGCAGGCGCTCGGCGAGGAGATCCCCGACGAGCTCGCCCTCGCGCGCTTCCAGCAGCCGCTCGCGATCCGCTTCTTCACGGCGGCGCCCGGGCCGCTGCCGACGGGCGTCGTACGGGCGATCGGCCCGCTCGAGCCGGTGCTGACCGCGCCGGGCGTCGTCCAGGCCGACACGTACCTCCAGGTCGGCGAGACGATCCGCCCGGTGCGGCTCGACGGCGACCGCCGCGGCTACGTGATCGCGACCGCGAGCACGAACCTCGAGGCGCTGGAGCGCGCGGAGGCCGCGGCGCGTCTCCTGCACGTCGACGTGGAGCCGGCGTGACCGACGCACGCGTGCAGATCGTCGCGGACGGCGACGACGCGACCGGCGAGACGGTCGCCGAGCCGGACGGCGACGTGACGTTCCAGTGGATACTCGGGCGGACGTGAGCTGCCGCTTCGACATGGCGCACTACGCCGAGCTGCTCGACGCCGCGAAGGCCGGCGGCTACGAGTGGGCGAGCTTCGACCGGATCCCGCGCCCCGGCTACCTCTACCTCCGCCACGACGTCGACCTCTCGCTCGAGGCGGCGATCGAGATGGCGCGGCTCGAGCACGAGGCGGGCGTCCGCGCGACGTACTTCCTCATGACGGAGAGCGCCTTCTACAACCTCGACTCGCACGTCGGGCACTACGTGCAGCGGCAGCTGCGGCAATGGGGGCACGCCGTCGGACTGCACGCCGTCCACCCGCGCGCCGACCTCGACGGGCGCTTCGACGCGGTCGTCGCGTGGCACAACCCCGAGCCCGAGTACGTCCACGAGCCGATCGCCGGCGCCGTGAACGTGATGGAGGAGCCGTACTTCACGCAGGGGCTCTACCGGTCCGACTCGAACCAGCACTGGCGCGAGGGCTGCCCGCACGACGAGCTCGCCGCGGGCGCGTTCGAGTGGCTGCAGCTCCTCGTCCATCCGGAGATCTGGGTCTACGACGGCGAGACGATGGGCGAGACGATGCGCTCGATGCTCGACGCGAAGCGTGAGGAGTGGCTCGACCACCTCCGAAACGACCGGATCGAGCTCGAGTGACGACCGTCCTCCTCAGCGCGGCCGGCGCGCCGGGCGCCGCGCGCCTGATCCGCGCGCTGCGCGACAACGGCGAGCGCGAGGTGCGCGTCGTCGGCACGGACATGAGCGAGCGCGCCATCGGACGGCACCTCTGCGACGCGTTCCATGTCGTCCCGGCCGGCTCCGACCCGGCGTACGCCGACACGATCCTCGACCTCGTCGCGCGCGAGAGCGTCGACGTCGTCCTGCCGCAGTCGTCGTTCGACCTCGAGGGCCTCGCCGGACGGCGCGGCGAGTTCCCGGTGCCGGTGCTCGTCTCGTCGCCCGACACGATCCACCGCTCGAACGACAAGGCGGAGAGCTACGCGCTGCTGCAGCGGATCGGCGTCCGGACCGTCGAGTTCCGGCGCGTCGCCGGCGCGGAGCAGGTCGACGCGGCGGCGCGCGAGCTCGGCTACCCCGAGCGGCCGGTCTGCTTCAAGCCGGTGTTCTCGTCCGGCTCGCGCGGGTTCCGGATCCTCGACCCGACCGTCGACCGGGCGCACCAGCTCCTCCACGAGCGCCCCGGCTCGGTCGCGATGACGCTCGACGACGCGACGGCGCTGCTCGACGGCGACACGACCGAGCTGCTCGTGATGGAGCTCGCGACCGGCGGCGAGCGGACGATCGACGGGATCGCCGACGGCGCACGCGTCGTGCTCGGGCACCCGAAGACGCGCGAGGCGATGCGCGCCGGGCTCGCGATGTACTTCGTCACGCTCGACGACCCCGAGCTGATGGAGATCGCCGACCGCATCGTCCGCGAGCTGCGCATCGAGTGGTTCTTCAACATCCAGCTCGTCGGCGACCGCGTGATCGAGGTCAACCCGCGCATCTCGACGATCGTCTACCAGGAGGACCTGAACCTCCCCTGGCTCGGCGTCAAGCGTGCGCTCGGCGAGATCTCCGACGACGAGCTCGCCGCGCTCGCCGCGCGTGTCCGGCCCGGCAGGACCGCACTGCGCTACTTCGACCAGGTCGAGTTCGACGCGTAGCTAGGGCGCGGTCGAGTTCGCCCAGGTCGCGACGTACGCGGCGACGTCCCGGATCTGCGCCGGCGTGAGCTTGCCCTTGAACGCCGGCATCACGCCGCCGCCGTTCTCGACCTGCGCCTGCACCTGCGCGAACGACGGCTGGAGCTTGTCGAGGTTCGGGCCGACCTGGCCGCTCGCGTTCGCCGCCTTCAGCACGTGGCACGCCCCGCAGCCGGACTGCTTGAAGACGGCGGCGCCGGCGGCCGCGTTCGCGCTCTTCGGGATCGTCGACGGCGCGGCGTAGGCGGGTGCGGCGTTCGTCGAATGGCTGTAGAGCCAGAGCGCGCTCGTGTACCAGGCGCCGACGAGGATCGCGAAGAGCACGCCGCCTGCGACCGGCAGCGCGAGCCGGGGCAGCCGGTGCATCCGGACGACGAGCACCTTGGCGGCGAACGCGCCGTACACCGCGCAGCCGAGCAGCGAGTGCGCGATCACGCGCGTGTCCGGCGTCTGGAAGCCGAGCTTGAAGATGCAGTGGTACGCGACCGGGAGCGTGCAGAGGAACGCGAGCCTCCCCGACCAGCGGTGCGCCGTCCCGATCCACGCCGGCCGCGTCCACGGAAGCTTCTTGAAGATCCACGCCGCGCTGAAGAGCTGGAAGCACGCGAGCGCGACGGCGGCGGTCGCGAAGCCCGCCTTCAGGTGGACGGGATCGCTGAAGAAGAGCCGGAAGTAGCCCTTGCTCCGGGGATCGTGCGCGGACAGCAGCCCCGCCGTGAGCGAGACGAGCGCGAACGCGAGCAGCGGTGCGGCGAGCCACCGGGCCGAGCGGGTCTCCGCCATCGTGCTATCGAAACGGAATCGCGGGCCACGATCAAGCCCGCGGCGGGGTCAGGCGTGGACGCCCATCCAGATCGAGCCGGCGTAGCCGGAGCCGTTCCGCTTCACCGCCAGCATCGACCGGCTGCCGCCGTTGACGTAGATCGAGTCGTTCGCATTCCGCGTGTCGCGGTTCGGCCGTGACGAGTAGGGCGACTTCGCGAACACCGCGTCGGTGAGCGCGTCGTCGAAGAAGAGCTGGCCCGTGTGCACGACGTTCCCGCCGATGTGCACCTTCACGTGGATGTGCACCGTGCGCCCCGGATACCAGCCGGGATAGATCGTCGTGAACGTCGCGACGCCGTCCGCGTTCGTCTTCTGCACGCCGCGGAGGAACGTCTGGCCGACCGTGTTGTTCTGCGCCTCGTCCGAGTAGACGCCGCCCGCGTCGGCGTGCCAGATGTCGACCGCCGCGTTCCTGATCGGCTTGCAGCTCGCGACGTTCGCGACGCCGAGCTTCAGCGCGAGCAGCGTGCCCGGACGCCCGGCCCGGATGTCCTTGCGGAGCTTCGCGTCCGCGGCGACGTAGTACGGCCCTTCCGTCATCTCCGGCGAGAGGACGCAGGTGACGAGCCCGGACGAGACGGCGTTCGGGCCGGCGGCGTCCGCCTCGGAGGCCTTCCAGATGCCGGCTCCGCCGGCGGCGACGGCTGCGAGCCCGGCGAGCTTCGCGAGCGAGCCGCGGCGTGTGAGTTGTTCGTCGTTGTTCTCCATGACTCCACCGTAGGGACGGCCTCTGAGAGGCGCCTGTGAATCCGCGCTACCCGAGCGAACGACGCGCCTTGGCGAGCGACCGCGTCCAGCCGTCGAAGTAGTTCATCCCGATCCTGGCCCGCGGTACCGCGTCGTGCGCGACCGCCGCTGCGGTGGACGGCAGCGCGAGCGATGCCAGGACAACCGCCGCCGCGAGCCATCGGCGAGACATGCGGGCGACTCTACGCCTCGGCCGGCGCGGGGCAAGGGGCACGAGGCGCTAGCGTGGCCCCGTGCTCCGGGTCACGCACTGCCCCGTCAACACCGCCGGGATCCCGTGGACGAACGTGCAGGCGCTGCGCCGCCGCGGCGTCGACGCGCGGCTCGTCGTCTTCAACCGCTACGCGCTCCACCCCGAGGCCGACCTCGACCTCGGCCGGAGCGGCGGGCTCGTGCGGCAGCAGGCGACGCAGTGGCGCGCGTTCGGCCGCCTCGCGCGACAGACCGACATCTTCCACTTCTACTTCGGGCTCACGCTCGTGCCGAAGTCGGCGCAGTTCCCGCTGCTGCGCGCGCTCGGCAAGCGCTCGGTCATGCACTTCCTCGGCTCCGACATCCGCGGGAAGACGCCCGGCGAGCTCGACTGGTCGCGCCGCGCCGGCGCGCGCGTCGTCGGCTCGTACGACGCGGCGCGCTGGGTCCCGGACGCGGTCGTGATCCCGCCCGGGATCGACCTGAGCGGGATCGAGCCGTCGCCGCCGTCCGACCGCGAGCGTCCCGTCGTCCTGCACGCACCGTCGTCGCGCACGCGGAAGGGAACGGAGCACGTCGTCGCGGCGTGCGAGCGGCTCGGCGTCGAGCTCGAGATCGTCGAAGGCCTCGACCACCGCGAGGCGTTCGAGCGCTACCGCGACGCAGACGTCGTGATCGACCAGCTGAATGCGGGCTGGTACGGCGTGTTCGCGATCGAGGCGATGGCGCTCGGGAAGCCGGTCGTGACGTTCCTCCACGACGAGGCCGTGCGCCGCACGGAGGAGGCGTTCGGTGTCGCGGTGCCGATCGTCTCCGCGACGAAGGACACGCTCGCCGGCGTCCTCCGCCCCCTCGTCGAGTCCCCGGACGAGCGCCGCCGGGTCGGCGCCGCGAGCCGCGCCTACGTCGAGCGCGTCCACGACGCGGACGCCGTGGCCGCTCGCCTGGTCGACCTCTACGCTGAGCTGCGATGAAGCTGAGCCACGAGCTGAAGCGGCTCGGCCGCCACACCGCGGTCTACGGCCTCGGCGGGATGGTCTCGCGCGTCCTCGCGGTCATCCTCCTGCCGCTCTACACGCACTACCTGCCGACGAGCGCGTACGGAAAGGTCGAGACGATCACGGCGCTCACGGCGGTGCTCGCGATCCTGCTCCAGCTCGGGATCGGCAGCGCGTTCTTCCGGTTCTACTTCGACGCGCCCGAGCCGGCGCACAAGCTCAAGGTCGTCCGCACCTCGTTCTGGTTCACGATGGGGATGGCGACGCTCGGGCTCGCGATCGGGACGACGTTCGCGCCGCAGATCGCGCACCTGCTCGGGCTCGGCACGAGCACCTCCAGCGCGAACCTCGTCATCGCCGGCTCGGTCGGGCTCTGGGCGCAGACGAACTACCAGCAGCTCACCGCGCTCTTCCGCGTCGAGGAGCGCTCGACGGCGTACGCGATCGCGAGCGTCGCGAACGTGCTGCTGACGATCCTCGCGACGATCCTCTTCGTCGCGGTGTGGCACAAGGGCGCGATCGGGCTCATCGTCGGCAACTTCACCGGGACCCTGCTTGTGTACTTCGCGCTCGTCGCGTATCGCTTCGAGCAGCTCGGGCTCCAGTTCGACCGCGAGCTCTACAGCAAGATGCAGAAGTTCGGGATGCCCCTCGTGCCGGCCGCGCTCGCACTCTGGGTGATCAACTTCATCGACCGCCAGTTCATCATCTGGTACAAGGGCGCGTCCGAGGTCGGCGTCTACTCCGTCGCGATCAAGGTCGCGTCGATCATCACGTTCGTGATGATCGCGTTCCGGACGGCGTGGCCCGCGTTCGCGTACTCGATCGACGACGACCGAGACGCGCGACGGACGTACTCGTTCGTCCTCACGTACCTGCTGGCGATCGCGTCGTGGGGTGCGCTCGGGCTCGGCGCGCTCGCGCCGTGGTGGGTCGCGCTCCTGACGAACCCGCGCTACCAGCGCGCGGAGGAGGCGGTCGGGCTGCTCGCGTTCGCGTTCGCGATCTACGCCGGGTACACGGTGATGGCGATCGGCTCCGGCCGCGCGCGGCGCACGCAGCTGAACTGGGTCGTCACCGGCGCGGCCGCAGGAGTGAACATCGCGCTCAACTTCTGGCTCATCCCCGCGTACGGGATGGTCGGCGCCGCGATCTCGACGCTCGTCTCGTACGTCGCGCTCTTCATCGGGATGACGATCTACGCGCAGCACGTCTACCCGGTCGCGTACCAGTGGCGGCGCGTCGTCACCGTGCTCGCCGTCGGCGCCGGGCTGACGATCGCGGCGCGCGCGCCCGATCTTCCGTTCGCGCCGTCGCTCCTGCTCGTGCTGCTCTATCCGCTCGTGCTGCTCGCGCTCGGCTTCTACCTGCCGGCGGAGCGCGCGCGGCTGCGGCGCTTCGTGCCGATCCTGCGCTAGAGGCGAAGCTCGAGGTACGCGGTGCCGGGCACCGGGTTGTGCCGGTACGGCGGGATCTCGACGAAGCCGAGCGAGCGGTACAGCTCCTGCGCCGCTCCCATCTGCGGCAGCGTGTCGAGCCGCATCCGTGTGTAGCCCAGCTCGCGCGCCCGCACGACGACCGCCTCGGCGAGCGCGCGCCCGAGGCCCGAGCCGCGCGCGACCGGCCGGACGTAGAGGCGCTTCATCTCGCAGATACCCGGCTCGAGCGGGCGGACACCGACGCAGCCCGCCGGCTCGGCGCCGAGCCGCGCGACGAGCACGGCGTCGTAGCCGCCCGGAAGCGCGGCGAGCTCCTCCTCGAAGCCCTGGAACGACAGGTCGACGCCGAGCGCGTCGGCGTACTCGCGGAACAGCGTGCGGACGAGCTCGACGTCGTCCGCGTCGGCGATCAGCGGAGCGCGCGCAGCGCCGCCACGTCGTCCGGCGTCGGCTCCCACTCCCCCGCCTTCGCGTTCGCGTGCACCTGCCCCGGCTTCGTCGCGCCCGCGATCACGGACGCGATCGCCGGCATCGCGAGGAGGCCGCCGATCGCGACCTCGAGCAGCGACACGCCGCGGTCGTCGGCGTACGCCTGGAGCGCGTCGACGCGGTCCATGTCCTCGTCGGAGTGCTTGCGTCCCGCGAGCCGGCCCTCGGTCGCGACCGCGCCGCGCTCGTACTTCCCGGTGAGGAGCCCGCTCGCGAGCGGGAAGAACGGCAACTGCCCGATCCCGAGCCGCTCGCACGTCGGCAGGATCTCGTCCTCGGTCTCGCGGTGGACGAGGCTGTAGTGGTTCTGCGCGGCGACGAAGCGCGTCAGCTCGCGGCTGCGCGCGACGCGGTCGGCTTCCTCGATCTGCTCCGCCGAGTAGTTGGACGAGCCGATGTACCGCACCTTCCCCTCCTGCACGAGCTCGTACAGCGCGCCGAGCGTGTCCTCGATCGGCGTCTCCGGGTCGGGCTCGTGCATCTGGTAGACGTCGATCACGTCGGTGCGAAGGCGCTTCAGCGAGCCCTCGACCGCCCAGCGGATGTACTCCGGCGAGCCGCGCGGGATGTCCGGCGCCCCCTCGAACGGCTTGCCGAACTTCGTCGCGAGGACGACGCGGTCGCGCCGGCCCTCGAGGATCTCGCCGATGTACTCCTCGCTCGTGCCGTGGGAGTAGATGTCGGCCGTGTCGAACAGCGTGATGCCGGCGTCGAGCGCGGCGTCGATCACGGCGCGCGTGGCGTCGAAGTCGGCGCGTGCGCCGAAGTTGTTGCAACCGAGGCCGACGACGGAGACCTCGGGCCCGCCGTCGCCGAGTGGACGAGTTCGCATGCGCCGGACGCTATCCGTTCGGGTCGGGCCTGCGTGCGATGTGCATGCGCGCGCGGAACCGCATCACGACGACGCCGTCCTGGTTCAGGAGCTCGTTCAGCCCGACCATCGTCCCGCGGTTCGAGTCGGTCTCGGACGGCCACGCCTCGACAATCCGGCTGCGCGCGGTGAGCGTGTCGCCGGGGCGCACAGGAGCGAGCCAGCGCAGCTCCTCGACGCCCGGCGACCCGAGCCCCGCGACGTCGTGCATCGCGTTGCGGACGTAGAGGCCCATGTAGATCGCCGCGGTCTGCCAGCCGCTCGCGATCAGCCCGCCGAACGGCCCGACCGCCGCGGCCTCGGGGTCGACGTGGAACGGCTGCGGGTCGTACTCGCGCGCGAACGCGAGGATCTCCTCCTCGGTGATCGTGTGCGACCCGTGCTCGGACTCCTCGCCGATCCGGAGGTCCTCCCAGTACTTCACGCGGCGAGCCCCTCGGGGAGCGGGCGCGCGTGGACGACGACGAGCGTCTTCGTCGGGCGCGTCAGCGCGACGTAGAGCTCGCGGAGCCCCTGCTCGCCGTCCTCGGCGATCGCGGCCGGCTCCACGACGACGACGTGGTCGAACTCGAGGCCCTTCGCCTGGCGCGGTGTCAGGACGGGGACGGACGCCTCGTCGAACGCGTCGCCGACCGGCGTCTCGGCGGCGAGCGCGCGCGGCGCGATCACGGCGAGCAGCCCGTCGCGCGCCGCGAGGTCGCCCGCCTCGCGCAGCGCAGTCGCGACGAGCTCATCCTCGGCCACGGCGACGATCCGCGGCGCGTCGCCGCCCTTCCGGTAGGCGATCGGCGGCTCGACGTCGGGCGCGATGAGGTCGAGAAGCGGCAGCGCGAGGTCCATGATCTCGGCCGGGACGCGGTACGCGTGGCGGAGCTCCTCGACGGTCACCTCCGCGTCGTCGGGGAGATACGGCTCGAGCTCGCCCCACGCGCGGTAGACGACCGGGCCCGTCGCCTGCGCGACGTCGCCGAGGATCGTCAGCGAGCCGTCCACGGCGCGGCGCGAGATCGTGAGGAGCTGCATCGGCGAGAGATCCTGCGCCTCGTCGACGATCACGTGACCGTACGTCCGCGGCGGGCCCTCGAGCAGCACGCGCGCGACGTCGAGGAGCGGAAGGTCGTGGTCGCTCCACCGGAGGTCGGCGACGCGTCGCGGGCGGTCGCGGAGCAGGAGCTTCTGCTCGGCCGCGTCGAGGATCCCGTCCGCCGCCTCCGCGAGCGCGGCGGGCGATGTGAGCAGGCGCGCGACGAGCCTGTCGGCGCGCGGCAGCGCCAGCACGCGGTCGAGGTACTTCGTGAGGAAGCCGTTCCTGCGCAGCGCGCGCTCGAGGTCCTCGAAACTGCGAAACGCCATCGGCCCGAGCAGCTCGCCGTAGCGCTCGTAGAACCGGCGCAGCACCGACATCCGGAACCGCTCGCGGGCCGGGCCGAGCGCGAGACCCGACGCGAGCGCCTCGTCGAGGAGCTCGACGACCTCGCGCTCGCGCACGCGGATGTAGCTCCCGTCGGCGAACAGGACGAGCTCCTCCGGCGCAGGTTTCACCGCGAGCTCGACCGCGCGGCGGACGACGTCGCCGAGGCGCGTGTCCGCCTTCAGCCGCGCGACGTCCGGCGCGTCCTCGCGGCCGACCTCGATCCCGTCGAGGAGCTCGGAGACCGCGCGCTGCTCGACCGCCTCCTCGCCGAGCGCCGGCAGGACGTGCGAGACGTAGTCCATGAAGGTCGGGTTCGGGCCGACGACGAGCACGCGGCGCAGCTGCTCGCGGTGCGTGTACAGGAGCCACGACGCGCGGTGGAGGCCGACCGCCGTCTTCCCGGTGCCGGGGCCGCCCTGGACGACGAGCGCCCCGTCCGGCTCGGCGGTGATGAGGCGGTACTGGTCGGACTGGATCGTCGCGACGATGTCGCGCATCCGTCCCTCGCGGCGGCGCTCGAGCTCTTCGAGCAGGAAGTCGGAGACGGTCGCGCCCTCGACGCCGGTGCCGTCGAGCGCCTCGTCCGAGATGTCGACGATGCGGCGGCCCTCGGTGCGGTAGCGGCGGCGCAGCGTGACGCGCTGCGGGTCGGCCGGCGTCGCGGTGTAGAACGGCCGCGCGGCAGGCGCCTGCCAGTTCACGACGAGCATCTCGTGGTCGTCGTCGTGGACCCAGCGGCGGCCGACGTAGAGCGGCCGGATCGTCCCGTCGAGCGTCAGCCGCCCGAAGCAGAGCCCGCGCTCGGCATCCTGGAACGTGCGCGCGCGCCGCTTCGCCCACGCCTCCATCGCGAGCGCCGCCCACTCGGTCGCCATCGCGTCCTGCGTGCGCCCGAGCGTCTCGCGCATCCTGTCGAGGCACTCGTACGCGTGGTCGACGTACGCCTGCTCCGCCGCGAGTTCCGAGTGCGCCATGCTCCGATCTTACGGCCGCCGGCCGCAACGGCCATGCCCGACTTCTTGACGGTGCCTGGCACCGTCTCGCGACCCACGCAGCAGCCGCGCCCGGTGCAGGCCGCTCACGGAGCGGCGCCGCCTCTTAACGGTGACTGGCACCGTTAACGGCTCCGCACCGTAGGATCGCGGCGATGAAGCTCGGACTGAACCTCGGCTACGCGTCGCCCGGGACGAACCCGGCGGAGCTCGTGCCGCTCGTCCAGGAGGCGGAGCGGCTCGGGTTCGACTCCGTCTGGGCGGCCGAGGCGTGGGGCACCGACGCCGTGACCGTCCTCGCGTGGCTCGCCGCGTCCACGACCACGATCAAGGTCGGCTCGGCGATCATGCAGATCCCCGGGCGGACGCCGGCGAACACGGCGATGACCGCCGCGACGCTCGACCTCATGTCGGGCGGCCGCTTCATCCTCGGGCTCGGGACGTCCGGCCCGCAGGTCGTCGAAGGCTGGCACGGCCAGCCGTGGGGCAAGCCGCTCGGCAAGACGCGCGAGTACGTCGAGATCGTCCGCGCGGCACTCCGCCGCGACACGGTCGAGCACCACGGCGAGCAGTACCGGATTCCGTACGACGGCCCCGGCGCGACCGGCCTCGGCAAGCCGCTGAAGCTCATGCTCCGCCCGCTGCGCGCGGACATCCCGATCTACCTCGCCGCGATCGGCCCCAAGAACGTCGCCCTCGCCGCGGAGATCGCCGACGGCTGGCTCCCGATCTTCGTCGACCCGGAGCGCTTCGACGACGCGTTCGGCGCGAGCATCGCCGGCGCGCGCGACGGCTTCGAGGTCGCGGCGACGGCGCACGTCCTCGTCGGCGACGACGTGCAGGCGCTCCGCGACTCGCTGAAGCCGTACCTCGCGCTCTACGTCGGCGGGATGGGCGCGAAGGGGAAGAACTTCTACAACGCGCTCGTCTGCCGCTACGGCTGGGAGGAGGACGCGGCGCGGATCCAGGATCTCTACCTCGCCGGAAAGCAGCGCGAGGCGATCGCCGCCGTGCCGGACGCGCTCGTCGACGCGGTTGCGCTCGTCGGCCCGAAGGAGCGGATCCGCGACCGGCTCGCCGCGTGGCGCGAGACGCCGGTGACGACGCTCATCGTCGGCTCGCCGCAGCCCGAGGCGCTGCGGACGGTCGCCGAGCTCGTGCTCTAGGTGGTCGTCGAGCTCGAGGGCGCGACGGTCCGCCGGGCCGGCCGCGAGATCCTCGCCGGCGTCGACTGGACGGTGCGGGCCGGCGAGCACTGGGCGATCCTCGGGCCGAACGGCTCCGGGAAGACGACGCTGCTCCGGCTCGCGTCCGCGCAGATCCACCCGAGCTCGGGGACGGCGACGATCCTCGGCGGACGCATGGGCCGCGTGCCGGTGCACGAGCTCCGAGCGCGCATCGGCCTCGTCGAGCCCGCGTTCGGCCGCGCCGTCCTGCCCGCGCGGACGCCGCTCCACCTCGTCCTCTCCGGCGCGACCGGGACGCTGGCGACGCTCGCCGACCGGCTCGCGCCCGACGACGAGGCGCACGCGCGCCGGCTCCTCGACGAGGTCGGCGCGGGCGGGCTCGCCGACCGCGCGATCGGGACGTGCTCCGAGGGCGAGCGCGCACGGATCCTCCTCGCCCGCGCACTGATGCTCGACGCGCCGCTCCTCGTCCTCGACGAGCCGGCCGGCGGGCTCGACCTCCCGGGCCGCGAGCTCCTCCTCGACGCGCTCGCGCGGGCCGCCGCCGCGCGCCCGGGCCTCGCGACGATCACCGCGACGCACCATCTCGAGGAGCTGCCGGTCTCGACGACGCACGCGCTGCTCCTCCGCGCCGGCCGCGTCGTCGCGGCGGGCACGCCGGACGCGGTGCTCACGAACTCCCTGCTCAGCGACTGTTTCGGGCTCGCGCTGCACGTCGAGCGGCTCGACGGCCGCTACCTCGTCCGCGCCGAAAAGACCCCCGAAAATGCCTAGTCCCCGTGAACCCGAGGGCCCACAGGGACTTGGCAAACGGCAATCTGTCACACCGTCCCAACCGTGTCAAGCGGGAACCGAACAACGGAAGGAGCATCGATGCTGAAGGAGTTCAAGGACTTCCTCGTGCGAGGCAACCTCGTGACGCTCGCCGTCGCGTTCGTCATGGGCGCCGCGTTCGCCGCGCTCGTCGCCGCGTTCGTGACGGACCTCGTGATGCCGATCATCGCCGCGATCTTCGGCAAGTCGGACTTCAGCGGGCTCACGTTCACGATCCACCACTCGGTGTTCTCGTACGGCGCCTTCATCACCGCCGCGATCACGTTCATCACGATCGCGTTCGCGGTGTTCTTCTTCATCGTGAAGCCGGTCGACGCGCTCCAGAAGCGCCGCGCGAAGGGCGAAGAGCCCGCCGAGCCGAGCGACGAGGAGCGGCGCCACCAGGAGCTGATCGCCGCGATCCAGGGACTGAAGGCCTAGCCGCGCAGGCGCAGGACGACCACCGCGGCGAGGTATGCGAGGCCGGCGACCGCGCCGAGCCACGTGTACGGCGTGCCGTCGTGGCCGCGCGCGACCTCGACGACGAACGCGACGATGATCACGCTGATCGTCACCGTGCCCGCAATCGCGGTCGCGGCGACGTCGATCTGCCGGAACCGCTCGTCGCGGCCGTCGCCGCGCAGCCCGCGCACGGTCTCGCTCCGCCCGCCGAGGAGGACGGCTCCGCCGAAGCCGCACATGACGGCGAGCGCGATCACGCCGCCGACCGGGTCGCCGCCGACCCACAGCGCGGCGAGCATCACGATCCCGAGCACTCCGGCGAACGCCGGGATGAACCACTTCGACCTAGTCATCTCCGTCTCCATCGAACATCTCCTCCACGCTGACGCCGAAGAAGCGGGCGAGGGCGAGTGCGAGCGGCAGCGACGGGACGTACCGGCCCGTCTCGATCGAGTTGATCGTCTGCCGCGACACGCGCACGGCGTGCGCGAGCTCCGCCTGGGAGAGCTCTCGCGCCTGTCGCCGCTCTCTGACGTCGTTCCTCATCCGTTGGTGTCAAGTTAGCTTGACACCGAGCACGTGTCAAGCCTGCTTGACACGACGGGTGCCGTGGGCAGACTGGACGCGATGCGACGCGCCGCGTTCCTCCTCGCGATCCCGCTGCTGGCGGCCGCCTGCGGCGGGACGAAGACGTCCGCCCCCGGGACGCCGCCGGCTGCCACGACGACCGCGCCGCCGCCCGCCGCCACGACGGCGCCGATCGTGACGCAGGGCTCGACGCAGCAGGTGATCGCGCGCTGCTCCGCCGGCGGGCTCACCGTCTCGGCGAAGGACGGCGCGTCCGGGATGGGCCACCGGTCGACGATCTACGTCCTCACGAACGCGACGGACGCGCCGTGCAGTCTCGACGGCTTCCCCGGCATGGCCTTCCTCGACGCGTCGGGGACCGTCCTCCGCGACACCGTCGCGCGCGGCGACGGGACGCCCGCGGCGGTCGTGCTCCAGCCGGGCGACGCCGCCTCGTACTCGCTCGACTGGACGGAGGCGAACGGCGCGACGTGCGCGACGTCGACGAAGGTCGTCGTGACGCCGCCGAACGACACGAACCACGCGGAGCTCCTCTCGCAGGTCGTCGTCTGCCCCGGCCGCCCGCTGACGGTCTCGCCGGTCGTCGCCGGCGACAGCGGCGGCGGCTAGGCGATCACGCGGTACACCTGGAAGACCTCGGCGTACTCGCGGTTCACGTTGATGCCGTGCGTCCGCGCGAGGTTGCGGACGTACTCCGGGTCGGCGTAGCGGCGGTGCTGCTGCGACGCGTAGCGCCCGAGCGCCGCGATCTTCCGCCCGACGTGGCGCTCCTCGAGCGCGACGTACCACTGGTACGAGAACTCGAAGTTGTTCCACGGGATCTCGTAGCCGAGGATCGTCGTGCGCTTGAACGCGCGCAGGCCCTCCTCCGCGATCGTCCGGTGGTCCTGGTGGATGTCGTGGAGGCTCGGCTGGAAGACGACGTCGGGCCGGAGGTCCTCCCAGATCCCGACGAGCAGCTCGAGGATGTCCTGCCGATGCTCGGGGAACGTGCGGACGTCGAAGTCGTGGACCGACAGCCGCTCCTCGGGGATGCCGAGCTCCGCCGTCGCCTCGCGCACCTCGCGGGCGAGCGTGTCGGGCGGGAAGCCGTCGGGGAGCGAGCGCGTCGCGATCGAGAACGCGACGTAGCGGACGTCGCAGCCGGCCTCGACGAGCCGCGCCATCGTCCCGCCGCAGCCGAACTCGCCGTCGTCGGTGTGCGGCGCGAGGACGACCGCCGTCTTCCACTGCTCGATCACGCCGCCGGCTCCTTGGCGGAGGCGGCGGCGACGGCGATCAGTCCGAGCAGCATCCAGGTCATCGGGTCCTCGAAGAAGTCGTTGTAGAAGAGCGAATGGCACAGGATCGCAGCTAGCGCGAGCCCGCAGGCGAGGGAGGCGCGGCCGAGGAAGCTCCGGTCGATCCGCCGGAAGGCGACGAGGAGCGCGGCGAAGGCGAGCCAGACCATGAGCCCGAGCCCGACGAACCCGGTCTCCGCCGCGACCGTGACCGGGGCGTTGTGCGACGCGGCGATCTTCGGCGCCTGCCCGCGGAGGTGGCGGCGCTCGGCATATGCATGCTTGAAGCCCCCGACCCCGACCCCGACCACGGGGTGCGCGGCCGCGATCCGGATCCCGTTCGAGACGAGGCTCGCGCGACCGCTCGTCGCGGCGTTGAGCCCGCTGTGCGTGTGGTGGACGATCGACCGCCGCACCTGCGGCTGCGCGACGGCGAGCCCGGAGATCAGCACCGCGACGAGGAAGATCGCGGCGAGCGACCACCACCGCCACGCGACGATCGCGAGGCCGACGACGGCGAGGAGCAGCGCGGCGAAGCTCGACTGCGAGTACGAGATCAGGAGCCCGACCCATGTCACCGCGATCGCGGCGAACGCGGCCCACGCGAGCTTCAGCGACGTGCCGCGCACGATCAGCACGGCGCTCGGGATGATCGCGATCACGAGGAACCGTCCGTAGATCGACGGATCCCAGAACACCGAGTTGACGCGGAAGAACGGCGTGTACGCGTTCGCCGTGATCACCTTCGGGTTCTCGAACAGGTTGCGCGTCCGGTACTGGTAGAGGCCGACGCCCGCGAAGATGAGCGCCATCAGCGCGACCTCGACGTAGAGGGCGCGCACGCCGAGCCCGTACCACGGCAGCCGCGCGATCGTGACGGCGAGGACGGTGAACGGGACGTAGAACGCGATGATCTCGATCGTGCCCTCGTGCACGTCGCCGCTCCACGCGAGCGACAGCCCCGTCCAGGCGACGTACAGCGCGAGCGGCAGCGCGACGATGCCGAGCTCGCGGCTCCGCTCGTCGCCGCGGACGAGCTCCCAGCCGAGCAGGATCGCCCCGCCGAGGATCACGAGGTAGAGCGGCACGAGGAGCTGGTGGCTCAGCGCGCCGACGCGGATCGCGACGGTCGCGAGCGCGGCGAGGGGGAGGAGCCACGGGAAGCGCCGGAACAGGAACGCGAGCGCGACGCCGATCGCGAGCGCGACGACGATCTCGAGCACGACGCGCCCGGGCCGCGCGGGCGAGAACGACGCCGACAGGAGACAGGCGCCGAGCGCGGCGAACGCGAACCCGGCGATCCGGTCGCGCCGCCGCGGCGCGACGACGAGGATCGCGAGCCCGATGCACGCGACGGGGCCGCCGATGCGCGCGAGATCCATCACCGGACGAACACCGCCGCCCGGTCGACGTGGCCGTGCGTCGAGACGGTGAGTGTGTACCGGCCGCGCGTCGTCGGCGCGAGCAGCCGCAGCACCGGCCCGTGCGCGACGCCCTTCCGCTGCCCGAGCTGCCAGCGGTAGTGCGTCGCGTCGGTGGAGACGCCGATCTCGAAGCGCCGCCCGGCGGACGCGACGATCCGCCGGTTCGCGAGCGTGATGTAGCGGATCGTGACGCGCACCTCGGCGCGACGCGCGACCGGCGTCCGGTTCCCCGCGAGGTCGACGCCGCCGACGACGAGTGTCACCGGCCCCGGCGGATGCAGGTGCGCGTCGACCCGGCCGTCCCAGGTCACGGCGCCCGTCCGCCCCTGGTTCCGGCCGCGGATGATCCGCCGCCCGTGGAGGTACACGTCGACGTGGCCGTCCTCGCTCAGCGTGTAGTGGATGACGACCGCGTCGGCCTGGTGGTCGCCGTCCGGCGAGAACGCCGGCCGGTTCGGCGACGCGACGATCTCCGGCGGCACCGTGTCGAGGACGATCTTGTTCGGGAGGACGATCGTCGTGTGGCGGTCGGCGAGGTGGATCTGCGCGAGGTAGGTCCCGTCCGGTGCGAGCTCGCCCGTGTCGGTGCGCCCGTCCCAGCGGAAGACGTGGCGGCCCCGCGGCAACGGAAGGCCGGAGACGAGCGTCCGCACGGGCCGTTTCCCCGCGGTGAGGATCGTCACCGTCACCGTGTCGCGGCGGCGCAGCTTCACGCTGATGAAGGCGTGACTCGTCGCGCAGCGGCACGTCGGCCCGAAGCGCTGGGTGACGAGCGTCCCGTAGATCGGGCTCTTCTCGAGCTTCAGCTTCTCGGTGACGGCGAACGCGGCGGCCGTGGCGATGAGCAGGCCGAGGAGAACCGCCGTCGAGAGAATCCGCTGCAAAGTTCGGCGATTGTACGCCGGGCGTCGAGGCGCCTAGGCGGACTTCGGCTCGGCCTGCGCGCGCGGACGGCCGAGCCAGGACCGCACGCCGATCACCGCGAGCCCGAACGCGAGCGCCGACAGTCCGGCGACGAGGATCCAGCTCGATTTCGGCACGTTCAGGAGCTTCAGCCCGCTCAGCATCAGGATCGTCCCGAGCCCGATCCGCAGCGCGACGTCGGGGAGCTTCGGCGTGAAGCGGCTCGAGATCAGGATCCCGGGGATCGAGCCGAGGAGGAGCCAGGCGGTCGCGTGGAGGTCGACGTTCCCGCTCACGAGGTGGCCGATGCCGGCGACCCAGAGCAGCGCCGCCGCGTGGAAGATGTCCGTCCCGACGATCTTCGCCATCGTCAGCGGGTACACGAGCACCATCACGAGCCCGAAGAACGTGCCGCTGCCGACCGAGGTGAGGCCGACGACGAAGCCGAAGATCGCGCCGATCGTGACGGCGATGATCTTGTCCCGGTTCTCGAGCAGAAACGGCGCGTTGCTCGGCTGGATGCCCCGCTTGATGAACGACTTCGAGAGGAACCCGAGCCCGCCGAAGACGAGCGCGCCGCCGATGAGGTAGCTCTCGATCGTCTGCGAGTTCGAGTACGTGTTGTTGATCCAGTTCGACGCGGCGACGCCGAGGAGCGACATCGGCCCCGAGCCGAGGAACATCCAGAGCGCCAGCCGCATGTGCACGGTGCCGAGCCGGCGGTGCCTCGCGGCGCCGAACGACTTGAAGATCGCGCCGTGGAAGATGTCCGTGCCGACGGCGTACGTCGGCTTGAAGCCGAAGACGATCACGAGGATCGGCGTCATCAGCGAGCCGCCGCCCATCCCGGTGAGCCCGACGACGGCGCCGAGCAGGAGACCCGTGAGCGTGAACTGCCAGGTCATGACGCGGAGATGACCATTCCCGCGCCGACGGTCTCGTTCGTCGCCTCGTCCATGAGGATGAACGCACCGGTTGCGCGGTTGCGCGCGTACGGGTCGACGGCAAGCGGCTCGGAGAGGCGCAGGCGCACGACCGCGATGTCGTTCAGCTCGAGCTGCTCCGGCGCCGGCGCGTCGGCGAGCGCGTGGATGTCGACGACGGAGACGAGCTCGTCGACGGAGGCGCGCACCGAGCGCGTCGTCTGCTTCACGGCGAGCTTCGTGCGCGGCGTCAGCGGGCGCTCGCTCATCCAGCAGACGCGGGCCTCGAGCTCGCGCGCGACGACCGGCGGCGCGGTGGGATCCGCGAGCATGTCGCCGCGCGACACGTCGACGTCGTCCGCGAGGCGGATCGTCACCGACTCGAGCGGGCCTGCGGAATCGAGCGCGCCGTCCGAGCTCTCGACCGACTCGACGCGCGTCCGCAGCCCCGACGGCAGGACGACCACCTCGTCGCCCGCACGCCACACGCCGCCCGCGACCTGGCCCGCGTAGCCGCGGAAGTCGTGGTACTCGTCCGACATCGGCCGGATCACCCACTGCACCGGGAAGCGGCGGACGTCGAGGTCGCGGTCGGCCGCGATCTCCACCGTCTCGAGATGCTCGAGCAGCGTCGGCCCCGCGTACCACGGCATCTGCTCCGACGCGTCGACGACGTTGTCGCCCTGCAGCGCCGACACCGGGATCACCGTGAGGTCCGGCAGCCCGAGCTCAGCAAGGTCGCGCACGATCTCGTCGAAGCGGTCCTGCGACCAGTCGACGAGGTCCATCTTGTTCACCGCGACGACGGCGCGCGGGACGCGCAGCATCCCGACGACGTACGCGTGGCGGCGCGTCTGCTCGACGACGCCGAGCCGCGCGTCGACGAGGATGACCGCGAGGTCGGCCGTCGACGCGCCCGTGACCATGTTGCGCGTGTACTGCACGTGACCCGGCGCGTCGGCGAGCTGGAAGCGGCGGCGCGGCGTCACGAACGAGCGGTACGCGACGTCGATCGTGATCCCCTGCTCCCGCTCGGCGCGCAGGCCGTCCGTCAGCAGCGCGAGGTTGACGTACGCGTCGCCGCGGCGGCGCGACGTCTCCTCGATGTGCTCGAGCTGGTCGACGAAGATCTGCTTCGTGTCGTAGAGCAGCCGGCCGATCAGCGTCGACTTGCCGTCGTCGACGGAGCCGCACGTGACGAGGCGAAGCAGCTCCGCCTGCTGAAACTCAGAAGTAACCAACGCGCTTCCTGTCCTCCATCGCCGCCTCGCTGAACCGGTCGTCCGCACGCGTCTCGCCGCGCTCGGTGACGTTCGTCGACGCGATCTCGCTCACGACGGACTCGATCGTCCGCGCCTCCGAGAGCACGCCGCCGGTGCACGACATGTCGCCGACGGTGCGGAACCGCACCGACGCGACGAACCCCTCCTCGCCCTCCTGCTGCTGGAGGTACGGCGACACCGCGTAGAGCATCCCGTCGCGCCGGAACACCTCGCGCTCGTGCGCGAAGTAGATCGACGGCAGCTCGAGATTCTCGCGCGCGACGTACTGCCAGACGTCGAGCTCCGTCCAGTTCGAGATCGGGAACACGCGGACGTGCTCGCCCTTCCGGACGCGCGCGTTGTAGAGGTTCCAGAGCTCGGGCCGCTGCGCGCGCGGGTTCCACTGGCCGAAGTCGTCGCGGAACGAGAAGATCCGCTCCTTCGCGCGGCTGCGCTCCTCGTCGCGTCGCGCGCCGCCGATCGCCGCGTCGAACCCGTGCTCCTCGATCGCGTCGAGGAGCGTCGTCGTCTGCAGCCGGTTCCGCGACGCGCGCGGCCCGGTCTCCTCGACGACGCGGCCCTTGTCGATCGACTCCTGCACCGACGCGACGACGAGCCGCTCGCCGAGCTCCGCGACGCGGCGGTCGCGGAACTCCATCACCTCGGGGAAGTTGTGGCCCGTGTCGACGTGCATGACCGGGAAGGGGAACCTCCCCGGCCTGAAGGCTTTCTCCGCCAGTCGCAGGAGGACGATCGAGTCCTTGCCCCCCGAGAAGAGCAGCACCGGCCGCTCGAGCTCCGCCGCGACCTCGCGGAAGATGTGGACCGCCTCGGCCTCGAGCTCGTCGAGATGCGTGAGCGTGCCTGCCGTCGCGCTCATCGCGCGTGCTCTCGTTCCAGCACGTTCAGCGCGGCGAGCAGCTCGAGCACGACCTCCGCCGACTCGGCCGGCGTGCGGCCCGTCGTCTCGAGCCGCAGCTCCGGGTCGCTCGGCTCCTCGTACGGCGCCGAGACGCCGGTGAAGTCGTCGAGCTCGCCGGCGAACGCCTGCGCGTAGAGGCCCTTCGGGTCGCGCCGCGCACACTCCTCGAGCGGCGTCGCGACGTGGATCTCGACGAACGGCGCGTGCGACTCGACGAGCGAGCGCGCGTGCCGGCGCATCTCCTCGTACGGCGAGATCGCGGAGACGACGACCGTCGCGCCGGCGCGCGCGAGCCGCGACGCGACCCACGCGATGCGCGCGATGTTGATGTCGCGGTCCTCCTTCGAGTACCCGAGCCCCTTCGAGAGGTGCGTGCGGACGACGTCGCCGTCGAGGACGTCGACGAGATGCCCGCGCCGCTCGAGCTCCGGCGCGACCATGTTCGCGATCGTCGTCTTCCCCGCCGCCGAGAGCCCCGTGAACCAGATCACGCAGCCGGTCACCGAGCGACCTCGGCCGAGGAGACGGTGTGGATGCCGCACTCGACCCGGTCGGTCCCGGCCCAGCGGCCCTCGCGTCCCTTGCCGGGACGCGTCGAGTGGACGTCGCCGATCGACTCGTAGCCGCGGTCGTGCAGCGGGTTGTACGGCAGCTCGCGCTCGCGGATGTACGACCAGCAGCGCTCGTCCGTCCAGTCGGCGAGCGGGTTCGCCTTCCAGAGCTCGTGCTGCGCATCCCAGCCGAGCTTCGGCGCGTCCGCGCGCGTCGGCGACTGGTCCCGGCGGATGCCGGTGATCCACGCGTCGAGCTCGCCGAGCGCGGTGACGAGCGGCGCGACCTTCGCGATCGAGAGGTAGAGGTCGGGCTTCGTCTCCCAGAGCCCGTCCTCGACCGGCGGGCCGGCGAAGACCTCGAACGTCGTCCCGTACCGCTGCTCGACCTCGCGCCAGTACGCGTACGTCTCGGGGAAGAGATGGTGCGTGTCGATCGCGAAGACGCGCGCCTTCGGCTCGAGCGCGAACAGCATGTCGAGCAGCACCGTCTCCTCTTTTTGGAAGGAGCACGCGAGCGCGACGCGTCCGGGGAGCTCCTCGAGCAGCAGCGCGAGGATCTGCTCCGCCGACAGCGACTCGACGTCAGCCGGCAGGCGCAGGCTCGCTGTCGCCAAGGAGCACCTCCTTCAGCGTGTCGCCGCGCAGCCCGAGGCGGAGCGTCTCGAGCGGGATGATCTCCTCGGGCGGGATGTTGCCGAGGTTCACGTTCGGGCCGAAGTGCTTCACGAACCACGCCTGGCTCGACTTCGTCGGCGCCTCGAAGATGAGGTCGGCGAGCGCGATCTCGTGCGCGATCTCGTCGATGAGGCCGGTGCGCATGTCGCCGTCCTTGCGGAAGATCCCGGCGGTGCCGCCCTCGCGCGCCTCGGTGATCACCTTCCATGCGCCGGCGTCCTTCTCTTCCTTGATCCACTGCACCCACTGGTACGGCGCGAAGACGACGTCGGGATCCTTCGAGCCGACCTCGGAGAGAACGACGAAGTCCTCGGCGAACTCCGAGATCAGCTCGAGCTTCCGGTCGCGCGGGATGTCGATCGTCCCGTCCGAGATCTCGACGTGCGAGAACCGGTGCTCGGTGAGCCACGCCTTGAACTCGTCGATGCGATCGCGCGCGTAGACGACCTCGAAGAGCGTGCCGCCGCAGACGACCGGCGTCTCGAACGAGCGGTACAGCGCAATCTTCTTCTCGAGGTTGTTCGTGACGTAGCTCGTGCCCCAGCCGAACTTCACGATGTCGACGAACTCGCCGCCGACGTCGAACATCCCCTCGATCTCGCGGATGTTCATGCCCTTGTCCATGACGTGCGTCAGGCCCTCGCTGCGCGGCTTGCCGGGGCGCTGAGGCAGGTCGAGGAATCCGTCGTTAAAGCCTGGCATAGAGCTCCTCCAGCTTCTTCGTGGCCGCAGCCTGGACGTCGTGGTAGAGCGAGTTGCCGTGCGCGTCGATGCCGACCGTGAGCGGGCCGAAGTCCTTGACCCGGAAGCGCCAGAGGCACTCGGGCATGAGCTCCTCCCACGCGACCTCCTCGATCTCCTCGATCTGCGTGGTCTCGAGCGCCGCCGCGCCGCCGACGATCGCGAAGTAGACCATCCCGTGCGCGCGCATCGGCTCGATCGCCTCGTCGGGGAACCCGCCCTTGCCGCAGATCGCGCGCACGCCGTACTGCGCGCCGAGCGGCTCGGTGAAGCGCACCATGCGCGCCGAGGTCGTCGTGCCGATGCAGATCTTCTCGTAGCGGCCCTCGCCGACCTTCCGGACATTCGGCGCCGTATGCAGGAGAAACGCGCCGCGGAGGTCCATCGGCGGCTCGACGCCCTGGTCGAAGATCCGGATCTGCGTGCGGTCGCGGATCCCGATGATGTGGCCCTGCACGACCACCTCGTCGCCGGCGCGGAGCTTCAGGATCTCGGCCGGGTCGGTGATCGGGAACGTCACCTCGTGCGTGGCCACCCTCATGCCTCCCTGTCGAAGTCGGTGGTGCCGTCGGCGGCGATGTGCGCGGTCGCGCGGCGCGCGGCCCAGCACTGGTAGTTCACGGCGACGGGGTTGAGCGTCATGTGCGTGTCCGCGTGCTCGATGTGGCAGTTGAGGACGGTGACGTCGCCGCCGAGCCCCATCGGGCCGATGCCGGTCTCGTTCAGGAGGCCGAACAGCTCGTCCTCGAGCTGCGCGACGACCGGATCGGCGTTGCGCGTGCCGATCGGGCGCGCGATCGCCTCCTTCGCGAGGTACATCGCGTAGTCGGCCGAGCCGCCGATCCCGACGCCGACGATCCCGGGCGGGCACGGCTTGCCGCCGGCGCCGACGATCGACTCGAGCACGAACTGCTTGATCCCCTTCACGCCGTCGGCGGGGACGCACATCTTGAGGAAGCTCATGTTCTCCGACCCGGAGCCCTTCGGCACGCACTTCACGTCGAGCCCGTCCCAGTCCTGGACGAACTCCCAGTGGACGATCGGAAGCCGGTGGCCGATGTTCGGGCCGGTGTTCTCGCGCGTGATCGTGTGCACCGCGTTCGAGCGCAGCGGATGCTCGATCGTCGCGCGCGCGGTGCCGTCGCGCAGCGCCTCGTAGATCCGCGCGGGATGCAGCGGGAAGTGCTCGCCGACGCGGCACGTGTAGACCGCGATGCCCGTGTCCTGGCAGACGAGGTTCCGCTCGCTGTCCGCGACCTCGACGTTGCGGAGGATCGTCGAGAGCACGCGCTGCCCCGGCGTCGAGGTCTCGCGCGCGGCGGCGTCGCGCAGCGCGTCGCGGAGGTCCTGCGGGATGTCCTTCAGCGACCAGACGTAGAGGTGCGCGGCCGCGTCCTCGACGGCGTGCTGGAGGTCAGTGTCGAGCAGCTGCGGCACGTCCGGCTCTCCTTCCGAAGACAACGCATTCCAGGAGCGAGTTCCCCATCATCCGGTTGCGCCCGTGCGTGCCGCCCGCGATCTCGCCGCACGCGTACAGCCCCTCGAGCGTCGTCTCGCCGTGCTCGTCGATCACGAGACCGCCGTTCTGGTAGTGGAGGACGGGGTAGGTGAGAAGCTTCTCCTCGAGCGGGTCGATCCCGCCGGCGCGGTAGCGGCGCAGCATGTACGGGAGCGAGAGCTCGGCGTCGTGCGGGTCGATGCGTGTCGTGTCGAGGTACACCGCGGGGCGGCCGTCCTCCGTCTCGACGCCCTTCCCCTTCGCGACCTCGTCGAAGATCGCCTGGCTCACGACGTCGCGCGGGCCGAGCGAGTCGGTGAACTCCTCGCCGTCCGCGTTCAGCAGAACTGCGCCGTACGCGCGCGTCGTCTCCGGGATCGAGTAGCCCTGCATCGTCTCCGGCCACGCGCCGCCGTTCGGGTGGTACTGCAGCGCGTCGAGGTCGCGCGCCTCGGCGCCCGCGTCGAGCGCGATGCGCGTCACCTCGCCGGTCGCGCCGGGATGGTTCGTCGAGAGCTCGCCGCGGCGCTCCGCCTCCGCGTAGCAGCGGCCGCCGGCGGCGAGGATCACCGTCGACGCGTCGATCCGGTGCTCGCCGCAGCGCGTGTGCCAGCCGTTCTCGTTCCGCTCGAGCTCGACGAGCGGCGAGCGCGGGAAGAGCGTGACGCTCCCGCCCTCGGCCGCGTCGCGAAGCGCAGCGGTGATCGCGTGCCCGGTGCGGTCGCCGACCTGGAGCAGGCGCTTCTGCGTCGCGCCGCCGCAGCGGGCGAGCCGGTAGCCGCCGTTCTCGCGCGTGAACTCGACGCCGAGCTCCTCGAGCCACGCGATCGCCGACGGCGCTTCGGAGGTCAGCACCTCGACGAGGCGCCGGTCGGCGGTCTCGTGCGAGCTCCGCCAGACGTCCTCGGCGTGCTGCTCCGGCGAGTCGTCCTCGCCGAGCGCCGCCTGGATCCCGCCCTGCGCCTTCGCGGAGTTGCAGGACTGGATCGAGCCCTTCGTCGCGAGCGCGACCCGGGCGCCCGCCCTCTCGGCCGACACGGCGGCGGCGAGGCCCGAGGCCCCGCTGCCGATCACGAGCACGTCGAAAGAGAGGGCCTCCGCCATCGGCGGAATCGTACCAACCGTTTCCTAATCTCACTCATTAGAGGCGTTTATCGCGAAGCGGATCGCCTCGTCGAGCTCGAGCGTCTGTCCGCGGGTCGAGGCGACGGCGAACGCCTCCTCGCCGAGCAGCTCGCGGACGGAC